>Ga0247731_1000020_pt1 | contig 118924 bp, 99 predicted proteins | sample UWRJL088202R2_FD_180938 | JGI IMG/M metagenome (GOLD analysis project Ga0247731, IMG submission 180938) | Plant litter microbial communities from Arlington Agricultural Research Station in Wisconsin, United States - UWRJ-L088-202R-2 | ecosystem: Environmental > Terrestrial > Plant litter >...
GATACTGTTTTACCGAATGAAGTTTTGATTTGTCTCTCTATGTTATATTTTTCGAAGATAGGCGTGTCGTTTGATTGATAAAACTTAACTATTGATTGCTTTGAAGGTGCAATTTCTTGCAGATAATCCTTCGTTTCGTTGTACAACTCTTCGTCATCTATATGAATTCCTGTGAAGGTATCATTAAAAACGTCTCTTAGAATTGAAGAAGCTCTGTTGAGTTCTCCTAAAACTTTTGACGGATGATGAGCAGCTGGTAATTTTTTACACATTGCAGTCCATCTGCTGAGCAGATTCTGCAAATCTTTGTCTAGTTCGGCTACTTTTTTGCCTTCTGCTACTGTTCTCACAATAACACCAAATCCTTTTGGTCTGATTGACTGCACAAGTCGTTTAAGACGATCTTTTTCTTCTTTGGATTCTATTTTTTGAGAAATAGAAACTCTGTCAGAAAAAGGAACGAGAACAATAAATCTACCAGCAAGTGAAAGCTCTGAGCTAATTCTTGGGCCTTTTGTAGATATAGGTTCTTTGACAACTTGTACTAAAATTGACTGATTGGCATTAATTACATCTGTAATAATTCCGTCTTTGTCAATTTCTTTCTCGAAAGGAAAGTTTTTTAGGGAGAAATCTTTTATTTTACCTGCGCTTACAAGTTTGATGAATTTCAATTGGGAAGCTAAATTGGGACCCAAATCATGATAATGCAAAAAGGCATCTTTTTCAAAGCCAACATTTACAAAAGCAGCATTTAATCCCGCAACTGGTTTTCTGATTTTGGCAACAAAAATGTCACCCACCTGAAAGTTGCTTTTTTCTTCTTCTTTGTGTAATTCAACGAGTTTTCCATCTTTCAATAAGGCAAAATCTACGGCTTCCGAACCAGATCTAATGATCAGTTCTTTATTCACACTGTAAATTTTTATCCATACGGTTTAGGTAAATGGTAAAAGGTCTAAGGTGTAAGGCGAAAGCCGTGAACCCAAAACCCAAAACCCTGAACCAAAAGAGTACAGATGGATTAAACAATTATTTAACAGGTATTGTACCCGGAGAATTTCAGTTTTGGGAGCTAATTTTTCAGACAATAACCAACGGTTTTCTGTAATTTGACTTCTGCAATCTGATATTCAATTTCAATGAACTATAAATATTCTTTAAAAAAAGAAAAAAGTAGTTAGACTACTTTTTCTTCTTGTGACGGTTAGCTCTCGCTCTTTTTTTACGTTTGTGAGTTGCTACCTTATGTCTTTTTCTTTTTTTACCACTTGGCATGTTGTGAAAATTTTAGTGATTAATAATTAGTTTACTTTTGTTTCAGTATTCGTTTTAACTCCTTCAACAAAAACCTTAGCTGGTTTAAATGCAGGAATATTGTGTGCAGGAATTTTAATCGTAGTGTTTTTTGAGATATTTCTACCTGTTTTTTCAGCTCTAGTTTTGATGATGAAACTACCAAAACCTCTTAAGTATACATTATCCCCTGTTTCTAAAGAGTTTTTCACTTCGTCCATAAAAGACTCAACTGTTGCTTGAACATCTCCTTTTTCAAGGCCTAATTTTTCTGAAATTTTCGCAACGATATCTGCTTTCGTCATTTTCTTTCGTATTTAATTTATTGTGTAAAATTTTGAGGTTGCAAATATATGAATTAAAAAAACAATATTTCAACCATAAACGATTAAAATTTAATAACATAAACTTTTACTTTTGCTAACCAAATTTATACAATGACTTTTTCTAATTCCTTAATTCAATGGTATTTACAAAATAAGCGCGATTTGCCATGGCGAAATACGCAAAATCCTTACCATATTTGGCTCTCAGAAATTATGCTTCAACAGACCAGAGTTGCCCAAGGATTGCCTTATTTTTTGTCTTTTACCGATTCATTTCCAACAGTTTTTGATTTAGCTAAAGCTGATGAAGAACAAGTGCTGAAATTATGGCAAGGATTAGGTTATTATTCAAGAGCGAGAAATCTTCATAAAACTGCACAGCATGTTGCTTTTGAATTAGGTGGTGCTTTTCCTGGAAATTATAATGATTTGCTGAAGTTAAAAGGAGTTGGTGAATATACGGCTGCCGCTATTGCTTCTTTTTCATATGACGAAGTAGTTCCTGTAGTGGATGGAAATGTCTTTAGGGTTTTGTCTAGATATTTTGATGTTGAAACAGATATTGCGTCCAGCGGGGCTAAAAAAGAATTTACAGAATTAGCAAGACAATTAATACCGAAGGATAATCCGGCGATTTTCAACCAAGCGATTATGGAATTCGGGGCTTTGCAGTGTATTCCAAAAAATCCGGATTGTGAAATCTGCGTTTTGAATTCAGGTTGCCTTGCTTTGAAATATAATAAAGTGAGCGAACTTCCTGTGAAATTAAAGAAAACAAAAGTCAGAAACCGCTACTTTAATTATATCATCTTTTCTGATGAAAATCAAGACCTTATTATAAGGAAGCGAATTGAAAAAGGAATTTGGCACAATTTGTATGAATTTCCACTGATTGAAACAGAAACTGATTCTGATGTTTTAAGTGTTTTTGATTTAATTCAGGATAAATATGCGCAAAAAATTGAAATTTTAGCGATAAAACCTTTAAATGAAAGTAGGATTATTCATAAATTATCACATCAACATTTGCATATACGTTTTTTTAAGGTAGATATAAAAGGTGTTTTAGAAGGCGCAATCTCTTATGAATCAATGATTTCATATCCTTTTCCTATTGTAATTTATAATTTTATCGAAAAAGATTTGTTTTGATATTTCATATTTAATTGAAATTGCTATATTTGAAGGTTTACTAACTCCCCACGAAAAAATGAACGGTACATTAAATAAAGTGATTTTAATTGGGCATCTTGGCGACGAAGTCAAAATGCATTATTTTGAAGGCGGTAACTGCATTGGAAGATTTCCTTTGGCTACCAATGAAATTTATATCAACAAGCAGACAAATGAAAAAATTGCGTCTACAGAATGGCACAATCTTGTTGTAAGAAACAAGGCGGCTGAAATCTGTGAAAAATATTTATCAAAAGGCGATAAGATTTATGTTGAAGGAAGAATAAAATCTCGTCAATGGCAGACAGAAGAAGGTATTACAAAATACACAACTGAAATTCAAGTTACAGAATTTACTTTTCTTACAACTAAGAAAGATATCGATTCAGGGAAACATGGATCTTCTGTTGATGCAAAAACTGCAAATTTTGACAGCAATTCTTCTGATAGTTCAAAAGACGATTTTCAATATTAATTAAATGAGCAAAAAAATCATTACGGCTTTTGCATGCGGTTTGATTTTTGCGTCTCTCGTAAGTTGCAAGGACGACACAATCCCTAAGCCATCTGGAATGTTGCGGCTTGAATATCCAATGCCCGAATATGCCAGTTTTGAAAACAACTGTCCTTTTGTTTTTGACATGAATGATGAAGCCGTGATTTCGGATAAAGGAGATTGTAGTTTTACGATTACATATCCTAAAATGAAAGCGACGATTTATCTGACTTACAAACCTGTCAAAAATGATATCGAAGACCATCTTCGTGATGCGCAAAAGCTAACTTACAAGCATACAATTAAGGCTGATGATATTGTGGAACAGCCATTTATAAATCAAAAAGAAAGGGTTTATGGTATGTTCTATAAAGTTGGAGGAAATGCTGCTACAAATTCACAGTTTTATGTGACCGACAGCACGAGGCACTTTATCACGGGTTCTGCTTATTTTTATGCAAAACCTAATTTTGATTCTATTATGCCAGCTTCAAATTATATCAAAAACGATATGCAAGTTATTATAGAAACATTACGTTGGAAAAAATAGATATAAAAAAGAGAACCAATTTGGTTCTCTTTTTTATTTATTTCAAAATGAATTAAGCGCTTTTAGCTTTTTTCTCGTCTGTTGAACAAGCTTTTTTTCCTGAACAACATGCTGGTTTCGCGTCTTTTGATTTTTCATCATGGCAAGATGCTTTTTTGTCGTCTTTTTTCTTTTTGTCTTTTTCCTTTTCTTTATAAAGCATTGCTTTGTCAGCAGAAGATTTTACGTTTGAAACCTTATAAGTTTCGCCTCCGGCAACTGCTTCAACTGTTTCAACCAAAGTTTCTGGAGTTTGTTTTGCTGAATCATAAGCTACTGTAGCTGTTTTTTTCTCAAAATCAACTTTTGCATCTTGAACTCCGTCAAGGCCAGCTAATTTTTTCTCGATTGTTTTTGCGCAACCCACAGCACATGACATTCCGTCGATTGTGAAGCTTGCCGTTTGTAAATTTTCAGCAGTTACTTTTTCAGCAGTTGTGTCCTTGGTTGTTTCAGTTGGTTCTCCAGCTTCAGTTGCTTTTGGTTCATTCTTGCAGCTTATGAACATTACGCTTGAAAGCGCAATAATCAATAATGATTTAGAAAAATTCATAGTGTTATAATTTATTTGAATTAACAATTCCTTTGTGTTGTAAAGGTTTACAAAATTAATGAAAAAAGAAACCCAAAATCCATTAAAATAGCAGAATTTTGGTTTCAAATTTTTTTTATGAAAGCAACACAGTCCAAATGGATTTTCTTGATTGTTCTTTCCTTGATTTGGGGAAGCTCTTTTATTCTTATCAAAAAGGGTTTGCTTGGGTTGACACCTTATCAATTGGGTTCTTTGAGAATCATTTTTGCGGCAATTTTTCTTTTGATTATAGGATTTAAAAGCTTAAAAAACATAAAGCAACAACAGTGGAAGTATATTGCTTTGACAGCAATGATGGGGACTTTTTTTCCTGCATATCTTTTTTCGATTGCTCAAAAACATATTGATAGTTCAATTAATGCAATTTTAAATTCATTGACTCCTTTGGGAACTTTAATTTTGGGAGCATTGGTTTTTGGTTTGACTTTTCAAAGAAGGCAATTTTTTGGTGTAATTATAGGTCTCTTTGGAAGTGCTTTGCTTATTTTGAGCGGTGCGGCAAATCATCCGGGACAAAATTATTGGTATGCGGTTTTGTCAATTATTGCGGCAATGTGCTATGCTGTAAATGTGAATTTGATTAAAAAATATCTTTCAGATTTGAGTCCGTTGAGTATTACGACAGGAAATTTTGTGGTCTTGCTTATTCCGGCTGTGATTATTTTGAGTTTTACTAATTTTTTAGAAGTGGTTTATCTGCCAGAAGTAAAAAGTTCAATGCTTTTTGTTGGAGTTTTGGCAATCATGGGAACTTGTGTTGCAAACGTAATTTACTTTAAATTGATTCAAATTTCGTCTCCCATTTTTGCTTCATCTGTGACCTATATGTTGCCAGTTGTGGCTTTCTTTTGGGGAATGCTTGACGGGGAAATGCTTTCTCCTGTTCAATTTTTAGGAGCTTTTATTGTTTTGATTGGAGTTTATCTATCGGCTAGAAAATAATTTGCAATAGGTAAAGTATGGACTTTGGTTTCTGAAATTACTGAATTTTATTAGTAGCCCTGATACTGGAATTGTTTGAGCTCTTAAACCTGTGACTGAACAGGTTTAAAGCGAGTTGCAGTAGCAGGAGAAATGTTTAAAAAACTACAGATGTTTCGCTTCAAAATCTTTAGAATTTTTTAGTAAGTTCAATGCGGAGAAATTGTTCGGCTAAATAAAAAAAGACTGCCATTTCTGACAGTCTTTTAAAATTTAAAATTATTTTTTGACTAGTTAAAGTCAGCGTCAATAACGCCTTCGTTCACTTTTACTTCATCAATTTTTACTTCTACGGCCATTCCCATGTCAAGAACAAGTCCGAAAGGATATTTTACTCCTTTTACATCTTTGTAGTTTTTGTAAGATACACCAGAATTTCCTTCAGGAGCTGCCGTTACTTCAGAGATTTTTAGGCCGGTTTTAACATCATAGTAACGAGTTGTTTTTCCGTTTGCGATTGCATAAGCATCATTTCCGTCAATAGATTCGATACCTTTTAATTGTGTGTCGGCTGCAGTTTTAAGCGCCAATTCTGGAAAAGGATGTGCAGATGATTTAACGTCAGCAAGCATATCTCCTTCAAGATTTGTTTTTTGACCTTGTTGAGTCATGTATCCAGTTTTTCCATTATAAGCTTGTTTCATTAAGCTCATTGGTCCCATTAAAGCTTCTACAAGATATTTTCCTTTTGCATCAACTTTGTTAATGTAAGTGATTGGAGATGGAGCACCTGGGATTGTAGCAGTACCTTTATAGGCTACAGATTTTACAGATCCAACAGCTTTTTCACCACCAATAGCTTTGATGTAAGAATCAAGAACAGTTTTTACGGTTACGCCAGCAGGAACTTCTTTTTTAGAAACTGGTTTTTCAATAGGGTTTCCGAATTTGTCGAAATAAAACATTGGGATTCCAAGTTTTTCAAGACCTGGCAACACTTCGCTTCCTTTTCCTGTAATCATCACTCTTGTGTTGTCAGCAAGGAAGTATTTGTTTGCAACTCTTTGGATATCTTCAGCAGTTACAGCGTTGATGTTTTTGATGTAATTTTCATAGAAATCAGCAGGAAGACCTTGAGTTTGCGTTAATAAAGCATAACGTGCAACGGTTCCTGGTTTTTGAATTTGCATTACGAAGTTTCCAACATACCCAGCTTTAACGTTTTTCAACATTTCGTCTGTTACTCTTTCAGTTCTGATTTTTTTCAATTCTTTGAAGAATTCAACAACAGCGCTATCAGTTACTGCGTTTCTAACTTGTGTAGAAGATTTGAATTTTCCAACATATTTATCGCCACGAATGCTTGAACGTGCTCCATAAGTCCATCCGTGAGCTTCTCTCAAGTTCATGTTAAGATAACTGTTGAAATCTCCACCGATGATTTGATTTGCTAAAACTGCTGCAAAATAATCTTTATCAGTCATCTTCAAGTTTGAAACATTTACTAATGAGATTTCAGATTGAACAGCATTTGGCATGTCAACGAAATTGATTTGGCTATATTGAACATCTTTTGGGTCAGCATAAGAAACTGCTGGAGCAGTTGCTTTTTTCCAAGAACCAAAATATTTTTCTACAGCTTTTTTAACGTCTTTAAATTTAACGTCACCAATTACAACTAAATAAGCGTTGGCAGGAACAAAATAAGTAGTATAGTTTTGAACAGCATCTGCTAAAGTTACTTTTTGGATTGATTCTTCAGTCAAATATTCGCCACTTGGATGGTTTTTTCCGAAGAATAAAACATCTTCAACTCTTCCTGCGACTGCAGCAACACTTTTTTCTTCAGTTTTTAAGCCTTCAATTAATTTTGCTTTTTCTTTGTCTAATTCTTCTTGAGTGAAAACAGAATTTAAAGCTCCGTCAGCCATCAATTCAAGAATTCTGTCAGAATATTTTGAAAGTCCAGAAGCATAAGCTCCGCTTGCGCTGAAACCGATGTTTGCGCCTAAAAAGTCAATTTCTTCATTGAAAACATCTTTCGACATTTTTTTAGTACCGCTACCGATCAATGCACTTGTGATGTCAGCAACTCCTTTTTTCTCGCCTTCAGCGTAAGGAGCGTTATCTAAAGTTAAGTTGTAAGAAACTCTTGGAAGTTTGTTGTTCTCAACAACCATTACTTTCAATCCGTTTTTCAATTCAAAAGATTGCGGTTTTCCGATATTGATTACCGGCGCTGGTCCTGGTTTTGGCTGTGGCCTGTCTTGTGCTTGCATAATTACTGTTAAAAACAAGCTTGATAAAATGAATATTGTTTTTTTCATGATGTATATCTTAGTTTTGAGCTTTGTCTTTTGCTGGTACATAATCTAAAATCAATCTTTGGTTTGGGTTCAGATATTTTTTTGCAACGTCTCTGATTTCCTCGCGTGTGATTGAACGGTAAATTTCATTTTCAGTGTTAATCAAGTTAACATCTCCATAAAGCAAATAGTAAGAAGCTAAATTTTCAGCGATACCTTCAACGCTTGCATTGCTGTTTACGTATTGGTTTTCGAATTTATTCTGTAATTTTTGGAAATCTTTTTCAGAAATCAATTCCGTTTGAAGTTTAGTCACTTCTTCGTCAATTTCTTTTGTTACATCTTCAAGTGTGTTTGGTGCCATTGGTAATCCATAAATGAAGTAAACGCCATAATCTTCTTGGCTATAATTGAAAGCACCAATTTCTAAAGCCATTTTCTTTTGGTCAACGATTTTTTTGTATAATCTTGAGCTTTTTCCGTCGCTTAAGATTGAAGAAATCATGTCTAAAACTTTAGCATCACGAGTTTTCATTGATGGAGTTCTATAAGCTGTAACCAACATTGGAAGTTGGATGTTTGGATCTTCGTAAGTCGCTTTTAAAGGCTTTGTTATTGGATCTTCTGTGAAAACAGTTTTTGTAAGATCAGTTTTTCCTTTAGGAATTGATCCAAAATATTGTTTTACCCATTTGATCGTTTTGTCATAGTCAATATCTCCGGCAACAACAAGAACTGCATTGTTAGGAACATAGAATTTTTTGTTGAAAGCTTGAAATTCTTCCAAAGTTGCGGCATCTAAATGTTCCATAGAACCAATAGGAGCCCAGCGGTAAGGATGTTTTTTAAACATGTTCTGCTTAACTGCAGTCATTAGATTTCCATAAGGTTGATTGTCAACACGAAGTCTTTTTTCTTCTTTAACAACTTCATTTTGAGTATCAACGCCAATTTGGTTGATTACCGGATGCAATAATCTTTCAGATTCCATCCACAAGCCTAACTCTAAATTATTCGAAGGGAAAACCTCAAAATAGTAAGTTCTGTCATCAGAAGTGTTAGCATTGTTAGTTCCGCCGTTTCCTGAAACGATCTTGAACCATTCTCCGCGACCAATATTTTTTGTTCCTTCAAATAAAAGGTGTTCAAAAAAGTGGGCAAAACCAGTTCTTTCTGGGTTTTCGTCTTTCGCACCAACGTGATACATTACAGAAGTAATTACAACTGGAGCTGATTTGTCTTGATGCAAGATAACATGAAGACCATTTTCTAGTGTATATTCTTCAAAAGCTACTTTTTGAGCTGAAGCAACACTTCCGAGCATGAGAACAGAACTCAAAGCCATTAATGATTTTTTCATAACGATTAATAATTTGTTATTGATTTTGATATAAGTATACCAAAATTGTGTTTTGTTACGCCAAATTTAGTTTTTTTAAATTTAAATGCTTATATTAAGGAATAAATTATGCTAACATGCTGTCAATTTGAAAGATGGAAAAATATTTTCAGGATGAATTGCAGGTTTGATAAATAATTGTATATTTGCAACCTTAAAAATTAACTAAACATCATTGTTATGTACGCAATCGTAGAGATAGCAGGGCAACAATTTAAAGTAAGCAAAGACTTAAAGGTTTATGTTCACCGTTTGGCTGACAAAGAAGGAGATGCAATTTCATTTGCAAAAGTTCTTTTGTTAGACGATAATGGAACAATCACTTTAGGCGCCCCGGCTGTAGAAGGTGCTTCTGTAGAAGCTAAAGTGTTACAACACTTAAAAGGAGACAAAGTAATCATCTTCAAAAAGAAAAGAAGAAAAGGTTACAAAAAGAGAAATGGACACCGTCAATATTTGACTCAAATCCAAATTTCTGGAATTACTTTCCCAGGTGCTAAAAAAGAGAAAGCTGCTCCAAAAAAAGAAGCTGCTCCGGTAACTGAAGAAGCTGAAGCTCCAAAGAAAAAAGCTGTAAAAGCTAAAAAAGAAGAAACTCAAGAATAATTAACATTTAAAACTAATACGTCATGGCTCACAAGAAAGGTGTCGGTAGTTCCAAGAATGGTAGAGAATCAGAATCGAAACGTTTAGGTGTTAAGATTTATGGTGGTCAAGCTGCAATCGCTGGGAACATCATCGTTAGACAAAGAGGTTCTAAACATAATCCAGGTGAAAACGTTTACATGGGTAAAGATCATACTTTACATGCAAGGGTTGATGGAGTTGTTAAGTTCCAGAAAAAAGGAGATAACAAATCTTTCGTTTCTATTCTTCCATTCGAAGCATAAGAATCAAGATTTTTGATATTGAAAAGCTCATTCGAAAGAATGGGCTTTTTTTGGTATAATTCTAGAAATGGTTGTTAAATAAAAAATCCATAGTAATAGCTATGGATTTTTTATTTTAAGATGATTTATTATAAAATTTTCTCTTAAAAAGAGGTGTCTAAAAAATCTGCTCAGAAGCGGATTAAATAATTTATTTGTATTTGACATTCTTAAATTGTACAATTTTTTCTCCAGAATATTTTTCAGGAGCTTTTGCCATTTCATTCTTGTCAAAATAAGTATGTGTATAGAACCAATATTGAAACGGCTGCGGATGTTTTTTAGTTCTGGCATTTTTCAAGACAACACTTCCTGAAAAATAGGCAATCTCACTAGCCTTAAATTTATTTAGTTGTTCATTTTCAACGTTCACACCATCAATCCAAATAGCATATTTTTTTGAGTTTTTAAAATCATCTAACTCTTTATTTGTTGGAGATTTTTTAATAAATCCCTGAGGAATAAATAGGAACATACTAAATTCCTTTTTTTCCTCAGGGGTTAAGTCTTCATATGTTTTGTCAATGATCTTCTCTCCTCCCTCAATATCCCACTTGTTTTTCTTTTGAATTCCCGAGTTATAGAGAATAAATCGAACTCCAGCAAAATAGGTAGCTTCGCGTTTATCATTTTCGCTTAAAGTCTCTTTTTTCTCAGCGCTTTGTTTTTTTTCTTGTGCTACGGTTTTTATGCAAGTAACATAAATTAAGCAACTCAATAAAGGCAATAATGCCAATTTTTTAAATATTATTATGTTTTTTGATGTCTTTTTTGTCATCATAATAAGTCGTTTTTTGGTTACTAAAAAATTTAAGTTGCTGACAAAATGATAATTGTTTTTCCAACATGCTTTTTCCAAAAGTAAATTTTGGTAAAAAGAAATATTATTATAATGAGCGATCACTTTTTCGTCAGCAAGAAATTCGTGATTGAGTTGAATTGCCTTTTTGTATAAAATCAACATCGGATTAAACCAAAATAGAATTTTTAAAATTTCGACAAATAAAATGTCTAACGTATGTTTTTGCTTTGCATGAGTAAGTTCGTGTGTATACAATTCCTGCTCAATGTTTCTGTTCGTATAATCATTTTGGTTGATGAAAATATAATTTAAAAATGTATGGGGAAGTATGTTTTCCTGAACTAAAATCAAGGTTCCATCTCCAATTTTTTTCTTCGGATTTGAGACTATTCGTTTTTTGATTTGATTGATGTTTTTTAAGAATCGGAAGAATAAAATTGATGAAATTATTCCATAAATACTCCAAAATATTGCAGGCAGATAAATTTCAGATTTCTCAGAATTAATCAAATTCGATGGTTCTAGAAATTGTTCAGAAGAAACAACATTTGGCACTTTAGAAACAATAATTTCTTCATAAATTTCAATACTTATAAATGGAACTGTTAAAGAAAAAACTAGGCAGAACAGCAAAAAGAACCGATTGAATTCGTGCATTTTTTCTCTCTCAAACGCCAATTGATAAATAGCAAATAAGATGATTTGGCAAAGTGTTGATTTTAATAAAAAGTCTTCCATTTTTATTGATTTTCTACAATACCGCCCATTACTGAGCGGTATTTTTTACTATTATACATCCAATTGAATTGGTAAATGATATTGAATTCTGACGGGCTTTCCATCTTTTAGTCCGGGATTCCATTTTGGCGATTTTTTCATTATTCTTACGGCTTCCTCGCCAGTTCCAAAACCAGCGTCCTTGATTACCTTTATTCCTTCAAGTTCTCCGTCAGGTTTTACAACAAACGTCAGAATAACTTTGTCTTTGCCTGAAAATCCTTTTGGAATTTTAAATTCTTTGCCAACAAATTTGTAAAAAGCTTCCATTCCTCCTGGAAATTGTGGTGATGTCGGCACATCTTTTGGATCAACTTCTACAACTTCAAAAACATTTGTCGTAATCTTTTTTGAAGGAAGCGCTTCTGCGGTTTCCCAAGTTGAAACCACAATTTTTTCATCAGACTTTTTTTCTGTTGATTCTTCTGAGCAAGAAATAAATATTAACCCCGCTAAAACGGGTAATATTGCTAATTTTTTGAGCAAAGCTCTTGATTTTGATGTGGTTTTTGTCATCATAATTAATCGTTTTTTTGTTACTAAAAAATTCAAATTACTGGCCAAGTAAAAGTTGCTGTTCCAAGATGCTTTTTCCAATAATAAACTTTGGTAAAACGGAACATTATTATAAGATTTAACCACTTTTTCGTCTGCAAGAAACTCGTGATTTAATTGAATTGCTTTTTTATAGAAAATTAGTATTGGATTGAACCAAAATATCGTTTTCAAAAACTCAATGAATAAGACGTCAAGCGTATGTTTTTGACGAACATGTGTTAACTCATGAGCAAATAATTCACCTTCTATTTTTCTGTTTTCATAGTCAGTTTTATTTATGAAAATGTAATTCAGAAAAGTATGTGGCAAGATTCTTTCTTCCAGCAAAACCAAGGTTGAATTCTCAAATTTTGCTTTAGGATTAGTTTTTATTTTGGAAATAATTTCAAAAATATTTTTGCCAAATCGAATGACAAATAATATAGTAATTAGTCCGTAAAAAGTCCAAAGGAATGATTGCAGATTGCTAGATTTTTCTCCAATTATAATCATATTTCCTTGTACAGTTTGAATCGCTTCAGGAAGTAAATTATTTTTAATAATATCTTGATTCAGTTCAAATTTGAGAAACGGAATTATTAAGGAAATAATCAAGCTAGTCAAAAGATAAAATCTGTTGAATATGCTCATTTTTTCTTTTTCTAGAAAAAAAATATAAATGCCTAAAAGCAAAATCAGGCAAAGCGATGATTTGATTAAAAAGCCAATCATTTTTTCTTTTTTTGAATTTCCTTATCGATAATTTTTTGAAGTTCTTCCAATTCGTTTTTGGTCAAATCGGTTTCCGTCGTAAAAAATGAGGCAAATTGTGAAGCTGAATTATTGAAAAAATTCTTGATCAATCCGTTTACATGTTTTGAAAAATAATCTGTTTTTTTTACCAACGGATAATATTCGCGAGAATTGCCGAATTCATTATAAGCCACAAATTTTTTGTCAATCATTCTTTTCAGCAAAGTTGCAACTGTTGTGGTTGCTGGTTTTGGATCTGGATAAGCTTCCAATAAATCTTTCATGAATGCTTTTTCAAGTTTCCAAAGGTGTTGCATTAGTTGTTCTTCTGAATTTGATAATTGCATTTTTATTATTTTTTAAATTAGTTCGTTCTACGAATCTAGAGTTTGTTCTACAAATGTAGAAATAAAATTTAATTCTACAAGTGTAGAGATAAACTTTTTTAATAATTAATTTTAGACAAAAAAAATCCGCTCATTTCTAAACGGATTTTTCATTTTATTTTTTGCTTAATTTTATAGGCAGAGTATAACTCACTCTTACGGGAACACCGTCTTGAATTCCCGGCTTCCATTTAGGTGATATTTTTAATATACGAACCGCTTCTTCACCTGTGCCATTTCCCAAATCACGTATAATTTTTATGTCTGTAAGGCTTCCGTCTTTTTCAACAACAAAGCTTAGGATGACATTTCCTGTTCCTTTAAATGCAGGAGGAATCTTGTAGCTTTGGGAAACATAAGCATAAAATCCCATGATACCTCCTGGGAATTCGGGAAGTGTTTGAACTTTAGTGTAAATTGTATTAGCGTCGGTTTCGGTTTGATTTGCTAAATTTGAATCAGCAACCTGAGCTTGACAATTTAAATTAACACTTAGAAATAAGGAAAAAATAGCAATTTTCTTGACCCCATTAGAGTTTTTCATCGCTTATTGATTTTTAAAAAGCTCCACGAAATACTTATAAAACAATGGAATAGTTTCAATTCCTTTCAAGTAATTAAATACTCCAAAATGCTCGTTTGGCGAGTGAATTGCATCGCTGTCCAAACCAAATCCCATTAAAATAGTTTTTGATTTCAATTCTTTTTCAAACAAAGCTACAATCGGAATACTTCCTCCAGAACGAACAGGAATTGGCTGTACTCCAAAACTTTCATTATATGCTTTTGCTGCAGCTTGATAGCCAATACTGTCAATCGGAGTTACATAACCTTGACCGCCATGATGTGGTTTCACTTTTACTGTTACGCCACTTGGAGCAATGCTTTCGAAGTGTTTTGTAAATAATTCTGTAATGTGATGCCAGTCTTGATTCGGAACCAGACGCATAGAAATTTTAGCAAAAGCTTTGCTAGCAATAACTGTTTTTGCGCCTTCACCAGTATATCCACCCCAAATTCCGTTCACGTCTAAAGTCGGACGAATAGAGTTTCTTTCATTCGTAGTATATCCTTTTTCTCCGTAAATGTCATTTAAGTCTAAAGATTTTTTATAAGCTTCTAAAGAAAAGGGCGCTTTTGCCATTTCTGCCCTTTCTTCAGCAGAAAGTTCTTCAACATTGTCATAAAATCCAGGAATGGTAATATGATTGTTTTCATCGTGAAGCGACGCAATCATCTTTGCCAAAATATTTATCGGATTGGCAACAGCTCCTCCATATAAACCAGAATGCAGATCACGATTCGGGCCTGTAACTTCTACTTCCACATAGCTCAAACCACGCAAACCTGTTGTAATTGAAGGCTGTGTGTTAGAAATCATTCCTGTGTCAGAAATCAAAATTACATCGTTTTTCAACTTTTCTTGGTTTCTTTCCACGAACCAGCTTAAACTTGCCGAACCAACTTCTTCTTCACCTTCAATCATAAATTTTACGTTGCAAGGAAGATTGTTCGTCTGAACCATATATTCCAAAGCCTTCACGTGCATGTACATTTGGCCTTTGTCATCACACGCGCCACGGGCAAAAATCGCTCCATCAGGATGCAAGTCTGTCTTTTTAATAACTGGCTCAAATGGAGGAGAAGTCCATAGTTCTAAAGGATCTGGCGGTTGCACGTCATAATGTCCGTAAACCAAAACCGTTGGAAGATTTGGATCAATAATTTTTTCTCCATAAACAATCGGGTAACCCGGAGTATCGCAAATTTCCACAAAATCACAGCCTGCTTTCTCAAGGCTTAATTTTACAGCATTTGCAGTATCAATCACATCTTGTGAGTAAGCAGAATCAGCACTCACGGATGGAATCTTCAGTAAATCAATAAGTTCGTTAAGGAAACGTTCCTTGTTTTTTTGGACATAGTCTTTTATAGAATCCATAAATGGCTTTTTAAAATGTTGTCTGCCAAAAATACGAAAAAGAATATTTTAATTTTTTTTAATTTTTTATTTGAAAGTTCAAAAGTATGACTATATTTGCACTCACAATTTCTGCGGATATGGTGAAATTGGTAGACATGCCAGACTTAGGATCTGGTGCCGCAAGGCGTGTAGGTTCGAGTCCTATTATCCGCACAAATAAAAAGCTTATCTTATTCATTTTGAAGACGATAAGCTTTTTTGTTTTTGCATACTTCTAAAAATTTCCCTTTAAATTCATTTACCACATAATTATCAGTTGTATATTGTATTAGCAATTCATTATCTTTATTGAATTCTTATAACTTTAGCCATGAATAAGATTTTAGCTTTTGTTGATTTGTTAGGCTTCACAAGAATGATTGAGAAGGATTATGAGAAGTCCAAACAATTACTCACTTACTTTTATCAGCTAGTATTCTCTGTGCTAGAAGGTCAAGAAGGAATAAAAGGTAATATGTCTTCAGATTGCCTGCTAATTTATTCAGACGAATATCCTGACTTGATCAATAGTCTTTCAAAAATTTATAGAATTTGCTTTAAATATAATGGACAGATTTCAGTGAATCCAGATTTTTATCTTCTGCCGCGTGGTGCGATTAGCATTGGTTATATGGAAATAGGTGATCGGGACACTTCCTTGCACCTTACCAAAGATTTTATGATTGGCCCGGCACTTGTTCATTCGTCAAAATTAGAGCAGCTGATTAAAGGTAGCAGACTTTTAATTGCTGTTAATAATGAAGATGTTGCTCAAGTTGCTGGTTTGCGAAAAAATAAAAATATTGCAAGTCCTCTTTATGATAATTGCACGTTTAAATTTTGGGAAAATTACAGTTATGTAGACACTTTGTGGTTTTTAGATCTTTCAAAAAGCGAAAGTGATCAAGAAGCAGAAGTTCTAGAATTAATAGACATTGCTGTCGAATTACTTCTTGTAAATCAGGATAATAAAAATGTTATAGAGCATTATATAAATACACTTCGAATTGGATTATTGAGTTATAGCAAATTTTTACTTCCAGAAAAGGATCCTATCATAAAAAGGATGCTTGATGAATTTCATGATGATAGATATTGGTTGATCTGGCTGACTATAATTGAGGTTTTACCAGAAATTACAATATCATTAGAAAACTATCTTCTGAAATTCTTTAAATCAGCCTGTCTCAGACCGGGATGGATGCAGGTTATAGAAGAAATAAATAAGCCTGAAAAAGAATATCTGAAAAAACGTTGTGCTATAGTTTTTAATAATTTATAGTAATTTAAATTCTAGCGATATTTCAAGTTTTTCCACTAAATAACAGCGACATATCGATTATATTATTGTGAGGATAATTATTAGAGCGTTTTTAAATTACTGATAATCAGTATTTTTTGTGTTTAATTGGTAATCAAATGATTTTCGGCTCATATTCTGTTTTTATAATAAAAAAGAATTTTGTTTTTACAGAGAATACTAACATTTAAAAATCTTGATCATGGAAATTACTTATTATGGACATTCTTGTTTCTCAGTTGTTGCAAATGGGAAACATATTTTGTTTGATCCTTATATAACTCAAAATGAATTAGCTAAAGATGTAGACATAGATGCTATTAAAGCAGATTATATTTTTATTTCCCATGCGCATTATGATCATATAACTGATGTGGTGAGAATTGCAAAAGCGACAGGAGCAAAAGTGCTAGGGAATTTTGAAATATATGGATGGTTGCTTAAAAATGGTATCGAAAATGCACATCCAATAAACCCAGGAGGAAAGCTTGATTTTGATTTTGGAACAGTAAAATGTGTGATTGCACAACATTCAAGCAGTTTTTTAGATGGCTCTTATGGAGGAATTGCTTGTGGTTTTGTGATAAATAGTTCTGATGGAAATTTTTATTATAGTGGCGACACAGCCTTGACATTAGATATGCAACTTGTCACTAAATGGACAAAGTTAGATTTTGCTATATTTCCAATAGGTGATGGGCTTACAATGGGAGTTGAAGAAGCTATTGAAGCATCAAAACTGGTGAAAGTTTCAAAAGTTCTAGGCGTGCATTATGATACATTTGGATTTATTATTATAGATCAAGAAAAAGCTAAATATTCATTTGCAAACGAAGGAATACAATTATATCTGCCGAAAATAGGAACTTCCATTGAAGTTTAGAAAATAAAGCTATACTAATTTATATGACTATCTTGAATCAACACTCGACGTAAATTTATAATATAAGTTTTGTTACTTTTAGATATAAAAATCCCGAAACTGAAAAGTATCGGGATTTTAAATAAAAGAAAAATTATTTCACAGGAGTTCCATCTTTAATTTCTTCGGAAGCTGCTTTAACCAATTGCATATTCTCTGGAATTTCTCCGAAGATTTCTACGCGGTCTTCAATCTCTCGTCCTTTTTGAACCGGAACTCTAAGTGTTTTATTGTCTTGAACTTTCAACACAAAAACACCTTCGCTTGAAGTCACAACAGCTGTTTTTGGAACAACATAATTACTATCCTGCGCTTTCAAGGGTAATAAAACTTCCGCAACCATTCCTGGTAAAAGTCTTTTAGTGTCATTGATAACATCCATTTCAACTCTTTCTGAGCGAAATTTGCTATCCAAAGCACCAGACATTCTAGCAATTTTTGCCTTGAAAGTTCTTCCAGGAAGCGATTTTACATTAAAACTCAATTCATCTCCATTTTTTAAATAACCTGTATAAAGCTCGGGAATATAAACGGACAAACGTAATTTTTCTTGTTGTTGAATCGTAAACAAAGGCAATTCAGAGCCTTTTCCAGATGGTCCAACGTAAGCGCCAAGATTCACATTTCGAGCAGCAATTACGCCATCAAAAGGAGCACGGATTTGCAAATAACTTTGCACATTTTGAATTTCTTTATACGAAGCTTTCGCCGCCTGAAGTTGTGCATAATCAGAATTTTTTCTTCCTTCTGATTGTTCCAAATCATTTTTTGAAACGGTTCCTTCGACTTTGCTGGTTTCTAAAATTCTTTTGTAAGTACTATTGCTCGTCATGTAAATGGATTCTTGAGAACGCAATCTTGATTCGGCTGCGGCCAATTGCGAACTGATTTCTGGAGCTTCCAAAACCATCAAAAGCTGTCCCTTTTTGACTTGCGTTCCTATATCGACCTTCAATTCTTTTACAAAACTGCTCACTTTTGCATAAATATCTACTTGTTGAAATCCTGCAAGTTCTGCCGGAATTCTTAATTCGGTCGATAATTTTTCTTTTTTAGCCGTAATAATTTCCATTGGAGGAGCAACGTCTTCGGTCACAACTTCCTGCTTTTCTGAAGAACCGCAACTACTTAAAAAAGCTACTGTTCCTAAAAATAAAACTGATATTTTGAATAAATTATTTTTCATTTTGATCGTGTAAAGATGAGATATAATGTTTACTTTCTTTGTCCTCAGGGTCTAGAGATACTGACTGTATCGAGGTTTTGCCTTGTGCCCAAGCGAAAATTAATGGCAAGATAATTAATACGGTAAATGTAGAAAATAATAGTCCTCCAATTACTGCTCTTCCTAATGGTGAAACTTGGTCGCCACCTTCGCCGTGCCCAATTGCCATTGGCAGCATTCCTGCAATCATTGCCACACTTGTCATGATAATTGGTCGAATTCTTAACGATGCCGCTTCTCGAGCAGATTGTAACGCATTGCCATTCACTTTTCGCAATTGTTCAGCGTTCGTGACAAGCAAGACCGCATTCGCAATCGAAACTCCGACCGACATGATGATTCCCATATACGACTGCAAATTCAACGTAGAACCTGTAATCAATAGCAATAATAGAGCACCCAAAACCACCGCAGGAACCGTAGTCAAAATAACCAACGAAACTTTAAATGATTGAAAATTAGCAGAAAGCATCAAGAAAATCACGACAACTGCAACCAATAATCCAGATTGCAAACTGTTCATCGTTTCGACCAAAACTTTGCTTAAACCAATGGTGTCGATGAAAACACCACGAGGCAATTCTCCTAAGGAAGAAATGGTTTTTTGAACGTCTTTTGAAGCAGTTCCCAAATCAGTATGGTCGATATTTGCCGTAACTGTAATGTAAGGCATCGCGCCCAAGTTGTCATTTTCTCCGTAAGTAAAGGATGGCGTAATCGTAGCAACATCACTCAACACGGGACGAGCCGAGTTTTTCATCAGCGGAATTTCACCCAAATCATTTTCCGTCATCATCTTATTTAACGGCACTTGAACTTGCACGTTATAAGACAATCCGGCTTTTTCATCGATCCAAGTATTTTTTTCTGTATATCTTGAAGACGACGTCGAAGCAATCAGCGAGCGCGAAACTTCGTTCATGTCAACGCCCAATTGTGCGGCGCGGGTTCGGTCAATATTGATATCCAACGAAGGATATTTTATCGGCTGGCCAATCTGAACGTCTCTGAAATAATCAAATTGATTTAATTTTTCGACTAATTTATTGGCGTACTTTTCATTGATCTTTTTGTTTTTTCCGGCAATCCTGATCTCAATCGGAGTAGGAGAACCTTGGCTTAAGACCTTATCGGTAAGTTCGATCGGTTCAAAAGATAATTTTACATCTGGCAAAATCTTCTTGATTCTGGCTCTAAATTCATCCTTAAAAACGTCCATGTCAGCATGGTAATCTTTCAGCGCCACTTGAAAAACAGCTTCGTGAGGACCTGACATAAACAGATAAATTGGCGAAACTGAAAATAGGGAAGGATGCTGACCGACGTAAATCGAGCTGATGCTGATGTGTTCTTTTCCGACCATTTTCTCTAATTCTTTCAAGGCTAGAATCGCCTTTTCTTCCGTTCTTTCCAAACGGGTTCCGTCTGGAGCACGAAGCCTCAATTGGAACTGACTTGAATTTACCTTTGGAAAAACATCCTGACCGATTACGCTCAAAAGTCCGATGGCGATTGCCGTAATTCCGAACAAATAAAGCAAGGCAATTGACTTCCTGAAAGGGAAAATACGATCTAAAAAGCGCATGAAGCGAATTCTGAATTTCTCGAAGAATCCGATTTTCTTATCATTGTCTAAATCTTCTCGGTCTGCCAAAACTCTTTTTTGTGCGAAGGTGTCTTTTTCAGTAGTAGGATCAATTCCAGAGGCTAAAAACTCCGCTTCGTCATCAGTAATTTCTGGACCGTGTTCTACTTTTGAATGTCCTTTCATTAGCCAGTTCGCCATCACCGGAACAAAAGTCTGTGACAGTAAAAACGAAATGATCATTGAAAAACCGATCGCCATTGCCAAAGGCAAAAACAGCGCACCTGGAATTCCAGTCATCGTAAAAGCTGGTGCAAAAACGGCGAGTATACAAAGAAGAATCAATAATTTTGGAAGGGCAATTTCCTTACAAGCATCCCAAATGGCAAGTGCCTTGGGTTTTCCCATGTCTAAATGTTGGTGGATATTTTCAATCGTCACCGTACTTTCATCGACCAAAATTCCGATCGCCAAAGCGAGTCCGCTTAACGACATCAAGTTGATGGTCTGTCCGAATAATTTTAGGAATAAAACTCCAGAAATAATTGAAATCGGAATGGTCAGGATTACGATCAAAGCAGCTCTTCTGTCGCCCAAAAATAACAGTACCATCAATCCGGTCAAAACCGCACCGATAATTCCTTCGATAACCAAACTTTTCACCGAATTAATCACATAAACTGACTGGTCAAATTCATAAGAAAGTTTCACATCGTCAGGAAGCGTGCTCTGGATTTTAGGCAATTCAGCTTTCAATCGTTGTACGACATCCCAAGTAGAAGCATCTCCGGCTTTGGCAATACTGATGTAAACCGAGCGTTTTCCATTCACCAAAGCGTAACCAGCGGTGATATCGGCGCCATCTTTTACGGTAGCGACATCGCCCAAATATAAATTCTGCACACCGCCTTTAAACAAAGGAATTTTGGCAAAATCGGATACTTCTTTAATCGTGTTATTTGTTGGCGTAATGTAGTTCATATCGCCAATTCTCACGTTTCCGGAAGGAGCCGTCTGGTTGTTGATTCTGATCGCTTCCACGATTTGATCTGGTGTCATGTTGTGCGAACGAAGCAAGTCTGGATCCACGTTAACCTCTATGGTTCTTGGGCTTCCGCCAAAAGGGGGAGGCGATAATAAACCTGGAATTGACGTAAACGAAGCTCTCACATAAACATTGGCCAAATCTTGCAATTCATTATTTGAACGTGTTTTGCTGCTCAAAACCAATTGACCGACAGGTAAAGAGGAAGCATCAAAACGGATGATAAATGGAGGCTGTGAACCGGGGGGGAAACCAGCCTGGATTCTGTTAGAAAGCGCGCTTAATTCAGCCGCAGCCTGCGCCATATTCGTGTCTTCATAATAAGTCACTTTCATCAAGGTCAGCCCTTGGATATTTTTAGTCTCGATTGATTTTACGCCATTGGCAAAAAGCAGAATGTTGACATAGTTTTTTGCGAAATAAGACTCCATCTGATTTGGAGTATAACCTCCAAAAGGATGCGCGAGATAAATCACGGGAAGATTCATTTTTGGCAAAATATCGACTTTGATATCTTTCACGGCACCGATTCCAAAAAAGAATAATCCGGCCACGAGCACCAATATGGAGATGGGTTTGCGAAGTGCAAATCGTATTAAATTCATCGTTGGAAAATTAAAATTCGTTAATAAATAAGTCGAAATCTCCTGTTGCGGCTGCTTTCATCAAGAGCGACTGCCAGACGTTATTGTAGATAATATCACGGTCGATTTCGGCGCGATTTAAAGTGTAAAGCGTTTGCGTCACGTCAACAAGATTGGTCAAGCCGTTTTTGTATAAAGTCGTTTTTTGCAAATAAGCTTGTTGTGCGGCTTGGACTTGCTTTGGTGCTTCTACATAATTATCCATTGCATATTTTATCTTCGCATCGGCCGCGTCAGACTGCGTTTTTAATTGCTGGTCGATGACTTTATATTCTTCCTGAAGACCTTCAGAAATTAATTTTTGGGCGCTGACTTTCTTGCTTGATCTTGCTATTGTAGTCAAGTTCCAAGAAACTCCCACACCTAAAAGATAGTTTTGGCGATTCGGATTTACACCGTCAAAATAATTTTGATTGTATGAATTTTGATCTGAAGCATAATCTGAATTAAATCCCGAAGCTCTTGTTTGGTAAACTCCGAAGAAACTGAACGTTGGAAGATATTCTCTTTTGAACAATTTTGTCTGCTGTTTGCTGTAGTCGATTCTGCTTTTATAAAATTGCAAAATCGGATTTAAAGTATCGTTTGCCGTTTCAAAACCTAAGATAGACTTTGGAACTTGCTTTACAAAAGAACTATCTAAAACAAAATCTTTGATGTCAGTTCCCATCAAGGCAACCAATTTGTTGTTTAAATCTTTGACTTGGTCTTTGCTTTGATTCAGTTGAATTTTAGCACGAGAAACTTCCGCGGATGCTAGCGTAGAATCCACTCCGGCAAGTAATCCGTTTTTAACTCTGGCTGCGGCGATTCTATGAAAAACGATCGCGCGGTTAAGATTTTTTTCCTGAGAAATCAATAATCTCTGGCTGGCCAAAAGATTCAAATAAGCAGCAGAAATCTTTACTTTGTGCTGGAATTTTTCTTGGTCTAAATCTTTTTCAAAACGCTGTACATCGGCTTTGGCCAAATTGATTCTCTGTTTTGTTCTCCCAAAAGTAAAAAAATCCCAATTGACATTTACTAGATATAAAGCACCAAACGCGGCATTCCAATTTTGTTCTGCCAAAGGCAATCCAGAGGAAGCTACGCCAAGACCTCCAAAACCATAAAGAGGTCCATTTTGACCGTTCACGGTTCCATAATCTTGCTGTGCTGCAAGGTTCAAATTGGGCAGATAATCGCGCCGAACCTGCTTGACAGTCTCTTTCGAAGCGTCGGCATAGTAGCTTTTGGCCTTGATAGTCCCATAGTTGGCGATTCCGGTTTCCACGGCTTCCTTGAGAGAAAGCGTTTGTGAAAAACCCTGAATGAAGAACACCAAAAAAAGAAAAAGGGGGAACTTTTTTTTCGTCATCATTTATTTTAAGTTTTAAGAGAGCAAATTTAATTGGTAAGAAACTTTTTATAGCTTTTTAAATGATGAAGCCACCTTATAAAATGACGAATTCAATTGGTCATTAAATCGCCAATAAATTTAATTATAAGTAGTTACTTTGTAGTCTTGAATTGAAAAAAATGAAATGGAAACCCGAGAATGTCCTTGAAAACAAATGGTGGCAGGAAGTCGCAGTTTTGCTATTTTCTTTTTCGTTGTTTTCGATAAAAAATGACTGGATTTTACTAGAATCAGTGAGTACAATTTTTTCTGGAATCGCTTATTATTTTATACTTTATTCTCATGCGCAGGCGAACCGTTTTTTTCTGCTTCCGATATTATTGAAAAGAAATAAAGGAACGCTTTACTTGATTCTTACTACTTTTATGGCTTTGCTTTTTTCTGGAATTCTCTATGAACTGTCACGAGCTTGGATTGAGAATGTTTCTACGCTTTATAAATTTTCGCACCAAAGAAGTTACACTTATCAGCTTGCTTCTGTTGTTGGAACTTTGGTTTGTATTCTCGGTCCGATCATGTTTTTGAAATATTACAGCCATCAGAAAAAGCAGAACGAAGAAGAACTTTTGGTAAATCAAATGCAGTTAAATTCTTTGCGGAGCCAATTAAATCCCCATTTTTTGTTCAATACTTTTAATACGCTTTATGGTATCAGTTTAGAATTTCCGCAACGAACGCCAGATCTGATCATGAAAGTTTCGCAGTTAATGCGCTATCAATTGGAAAGCAATGCCAAGCAATGTGTGACCTTAGAGGAAGAATTGTCTTTCATAAATAGTTATATTCAGCTTGAAAAAGAGCGCGTCGGTTATCGCTGTGAAATTACGTATGAATGTACTATTGATAATGAAAATACGTATAAAATTTCGCCGATGTTGCTGATTGCTTTTGTAGAAAATGCATTTAAACACGGAACTTGTGCCATTGAAAATTGTTTTGTGCATATCAAAATCAATATTGAAAATGGAAAGCTGCAGATGAATATTGTAAATTCGATTCCAGATAAAAAGACCAATGTAGTTTCTACAAAAATCGGAATAAAAAATACAACTGAACGTCTGAAGTTGATTTATGGAAAAGATTATAGCCTAGAGATTACAACGGTTTCCAAGACTTTTGTCGTAGATTTGACATTGCTTTTGAAGAAAATTGTCTAAGATGGAACAGAAGAAATGTATAATCGTTGATGATGAGCCGGCTGCACATTATGTGCTGGTCAATTATATTCGCCAGAATCCTAGTTTAGAGCTTGTTTTTCAATGTTATAACGGAATCGAAGCAATGAATTATCTTCGGGAAAATCAAGTTGATCTAATGTTTCTCGATATTGACATGCCCGAAATCACCGGATTGGAATTACTGAAAATTATTCCGTCGCCACCAAAGACGATTCTGACGACTGCTTATTCTGAATTTGCTTTGGAAAGTTATGATTATGGCGTTATCGATTATCTTTTAAAACCGATTTATTTTCCGAGATTTTTAAAGTCAATTGAACGTTTTTTAGCTTTATACGAAGAAAAAAAACCGACAACAACTAATCTTTTTGTTTCCATAAAAACGGATGGAATTCTATTGGATTTGGATGTAAGAACGATACTTTTTGCACAAAGTTATGGCAATTATGTCAAGATTTTCACGACTACCAAAACCTATTTGGCTTCGATGACAACCAATGAATTGGAGCAAAATCTTCCTCACGAATCGTTTCTTCGTGTTCATAAATCGTATATTATTTCATTGGAAAAAATTGAAGAATGCGATCGCGACACGGTTACAATCCACAAAGAAAAAATTCCAGTCGGAATTACATATCGAAGAGAATTGGCAGAAAGATTGAAAGCCAAATTGTAAGCTGTTCGCTTGATTTTCCTTAAATTTACGTTCCAAACTACTTTTATACATGAGAAAAAAATCATTTTTCATTCTGCTGGCTATTGGAACTATTCTAACCGCAGAAGCACAAGAAAACAAACAATCTATGAATCCATTTTTTCAGGCTTACAACACGCCATTCGAAGTACCGCCTTTTGACAAGATTAAAAACGAACATTTCAAGCCGGCCATTTTAGAAGGAATTAAAAAGAAAGAAGCTGAAGTTGCTGCCATTGCAAATAATAAGGAAGCGCCAACTTTTGACAATACAATTCTGGCAATGGAAAATGCAGGCGAATTATTGTCCAACGTAAATATTGTTTTTTCCAATTTAAACGGAGCAAATACCAATGATGAACTTCAGAAAATCGCTAAAGAAGTTTCTCCAAATTTGGCAGCACACAACGATAACATTTATCTAAACGAAAAGTTATTTGCAAGAATTAAAGCTGTTTGGGACAAAAGAGAATCTTTGAATTTGAATTTGGAACAAGCGAAAATCTTGGAAAATCTTCATAAAGCTTTTGTCAGAAGTGGAGCCAATTTATCAAGCGCTGATAAAGACAAACTGCGTAAAATCAATGCCGAACTTTCAATTACAGCTTTGAAATACGGACAAAATATTTTAGCCGAAACCAATAAATATGAATTGGTAATTTCAGATAAAAAGGATTTATCAGGCTTGCCAAAAGAATTAATCAACGCTGCCGGGGAGGATGCAAAAGCGAAAGGCAAAGACGGAAAGTGGGTTTTCACACTTTCAAATTCAAGCGTGATGCCGTTTTTGCAATACAGTTCGAATAGAAAATTGCGTCAAGAAATTTGGAATGCCTACCAAATAAGAGCCAATCACGATGACGAATTGGACAACAAAGAAAACGCGATAAAACTAGCAAATCTTCGTGGTGAAAAGGCGAGATTGTTAGGCTACAAATCACATTCTGATTATGTTTTGGAAGAATCAATGGCTAAAAATCCAGAAAATGTGGCTAAACTTTTAAATGATTTATGGAAACCAGCTTTGGAAATCGCTAAAACAGAAGCTTCCGACATTCAAAAAATGATGGACAAAGACGGAATCAAAGACAAGGTAAAACCATACGATTGGAGATATTACACCGAAAAAATCAGAAAGCAACGCTTTGATTTAGACGAGCAAGAATTGAAACCATATTTCAGTTTGGAGAATGTAAGAGGAGGTGTTTTTCAAGTAACGGAAAAATTATACGGCTTAAAATTTAAGCAATTAAATGATGTTCCAAAATACCACGAAGAAGTTACCGTTTGGGAAGTTACCGAAGCTGACGGAACCCATGTGGGGATTTTATATATGGACTTTTTTCCAAGAGCTTCAAAAAGAGGCGGTGCTTGGATGACATCTTACAGAAGTCAAAAAACAGTAAACGGCGAAAGAAAAGCGCCAGTAATTTCAATAGTTTGCAATTTTACAAAACCAACAGGCGACACGCCAGCATTATTAACTTTCGATGAGGTAACAACATTTTTCCACGAATTTGGCCACGCTTTGCACGGATTATTGTCGAATGTAACTTACAAAAGCCTTGCAGGAACAAGCGTTCCGAGAGATTTTGTAGAATTGCCATCGCAAGTAATGGAAAATTGGGCAGCCGAACCAGAAGTTTTGAAAATGTATGCCAAACATTATAAAACAGGCGAAGTTATTCCAGATGCGTTAATACAAAAACTGCAAAAATCAGGAACTTTTGACCAAGGTTTTGCAACCGTAGAATATTTGGCCGCGTCATTTTTAGACATGGATTATCATTCTCAAACGAAACCAATTACGCTTGACGCAAATACTTTTGAGAAAAATTCTATGAAAAAAATCGGATTAATTGATGCGATTATCCCAAGATACAGAACGACTTATTTTCAGCATATTTTTTCAGGAGGTTATTCTTCAGGATATTACAGCTACATTTGGTCAGGAGTTTTGGATACAGATGCTTTCGAAGCTTTTAAAACCACGACGCTTTTCAATCCAGAAAAAGCAAAATTATTCCGAAAAAATGTCCTAGAAAAAGGAGGAACCGAAGACCCGATGGTTTTGTACAAAAGATTCCGTGGGGCTGAGCCAAGTGTGGAACCGCTTCTGAGAAAAAGAGGATTAGACAAAAAAACAGAAACTCCTACAAAGAAAATCAAAGGATAAAATCCGTGAAAATCTGAGACCCGAGAACGTAGTTCGAACAGACGAAGTAAATCTGTGTTTGATTTTATAAAAGAAAAGCCCTTGAAATTTCAAGGGCTTTTCTTTTATCCGTGATAAACGCGCGAAGCTATTATCTTTCCGTCTTTAACTTCCAGAACTTCCGCGACTAACATATCATCCTCGCCATCTACATTTCTCACATATTCCATAAAAACTCTGTCGCCATTTGCAGTCAAAGAAGTCACTTTATAATGCAACGAAGGAAGTCTTTCAAACGCCTCTTTCCACCATTCTCGCAAAGCCGATTTTCCTTCCACAAAACCATTGGTTTCTGGTTTTCTGATTTTTAATTTCGGACTAAAATGTTTCGCTTCCTCATCATAAAGCGACAAAAGTTGCTCTAAATTATGATTATTAAAAGCATCAAACCAACGAAAAGCAATAGATTGTAATGTTTCTGGATTCATATATTTTGTAAAGTAAAAACCGCGGATTACAGAAAAAATCTGCGAATCTGCGGTTTGTTTTTATTTCCTAATTCGTGAAAATTCGTGTAATTTGTGGCAAAAACTAAACGTTTTTCAAATTGATAATTTCCTGTTCTGTCAAAAATCTATAATTTCCTCTTGGAAGATTTTTCTTCGTCAAACCAGCAAAAGCCACACGGTCAATTCTCAAAACATCATAGCTCAAATGCTCAAAAATATGGCGAACCACTTTCACATTTGAAGTACGCAATTTCAATCCGATTTCGCTTTTTGGTTGGTCGTCAATATAGCTAATTTCTTCCACGCTAACACGGTGACCCTCGATCGTCATTCCTTTTTGGATCTTCTCCAAATCCTCAAATTTCAAGTTTTTGTCTAAAGAGACTTGATAGATTTTAGAAGATTTCTGATTTGGAATCGTGAATTTACGCAACATATCTGTGTCGTTCGTGAACAATAACAGACCAGTCGTGTTTTTGTCCATTCTTCCTACAGGAGTAAGGAATGTTTTTGTAGCACCACGAACTAATTCCGACACATTTCTGTGTTCAAAACCTTCGTCCAAAGCCGTTGTAAAGTTTTTTGGCTTGTTTAAAAGCAAGTATTCTTTTTTCTCCGGAGTCAAAACACTCCCGTCAAAATTCACCACATCTGTAGCTTTTACAAGGTATCCCATTTCAGTAACCGGAATCCCGTTCACTTTCACATTCCCAGATTGGATGTAAATATCAGCCTCGCGACGAGAACAAACTCCCGAATTCGCGATATATTTGTTCAGACGCATTTCGCCTTCCGCTTTCTGTCTTTTCGGGGCTTGGTTCGCTTTCTTTGCAGGCTTCTCTGGATTCGCATCCACCGCTTTTGCTACAGTTGGCTTCGCTTTTTTCGGCCCTTGAGCTCTCTTTGGCAACGCTGGTTTAGACTTGCTAAAACTGCTTTTTCCACCAGATCTGTTTGAGGCGCTTCCCTTTTTGCCTCCGTCATTCTTGTTCATTGTTCTAAATTTGTGCAAAGATAGCATTTTTCGACGGTAAATCCCTAGTATATTGGACGATTCGATTTTTTTGAAGCTATTTCCTGCTTTTCACTGCAAGTCCTCATTAAAAAACTAATGTTTCTAATTTTCAAAAACGAGCTTCCTCCGGTCGCTGTTTTTCAAAAAGAAACATAAAGTTTTTTCATTCCGGGCTTTCCGCTACAATCAGGGCTAGTAACCGTTTAGCGCTAAAAGAACCTTTTTTCCGTGCCATAAAACGCTCGGGTCAATCAATACAATACAAAAGACACCAGCTACAATTATGAATTTCAGAAGATTATGAAGTTGTAGAAAATCTTCCTTTGAATTTGATTTCCATAATTTTATAAGGAGAAAAATCATCAAAATCATGCAGATATAAAAGTAAATGACCATATAGCCAACTTCGTAAATATCGACCAAAAAATAAACCGGAATCACAGTCAGAGTCGTCAAAACCGTAATCGCAATTTTTGAAACCCTTTCGCCATAAACCACCGGAACCGTTTTGTAATCGCTCACAAAATCCCCTTTCATATTCTCTAAATCTTTTACCATTTCCCGAATCAAAATCAGCAGAAATAAAAAGATGGCGTGCCCAAAAATAATTCCAATTTTCTGCCAATCATATTCTTCGTATTGTCCTTTAAAGTAATAAAGCAAAATTCCGAAGAAAGGGAAAACCGCTAAAACAGAAGCCGTCAAATTTCCAATAATCGGATATTTCTTCAATTTATGCGAGTAAAACCAGATCAAGAAAATATAAACAGAATAGAATAAACTCACACGCCAAGAAACAAAATAAGCCAAAAATACAGACAAGAAATTCAGTCCAAAATAAACATAAAGTTTCGTTTTTTGGCTTACCAAACGATCCAACATCGACTTATTCGGACGATTGATTAAATCTTTTTGAGCATCGTAAAAACTGTTGATGATGTATCCGGAAGCGATGCAAAAACTCGAAACAAGCACCAAAATAAACAGATTGATGTCCAAAATTATGTCCAAAGCACGCACTTCCTCAGGCGATAAAATAAAAATTGCCGAAAGATATTGCGCCAATAAAATAACCGGAATATTGTACCCGCGAACCACAGAAAACAAACTGATAATTTTCATTACAAGAAGCTTGTTCTTTCTGCTTAGCATTTTTTTTGGGTAAAGGTTTTTGGATAAAAGTTAAAAAGTTTTTGCCGTAAAAATTCAGCGACTACATTTTGCTTTATGACATTCGACTTTAAGACTTTTGACTAAAATTGATAAACAACTTCCAATTTATAATCTTTCAAAGCTTCTTTGGCTTTTTCATAATCTTGCGTAAATCCAAGAATATAACCGCCTCCGCCAGAACCACAAAGTTTCAAATAATAGTCATTTGAATCTAGACCTTTCTGCCAAATTCCATGGAATTGCTCAGGAATCATAGGTTTGAAATTATTCAAAACCACTTTTGAAAGTTTTTTGGTATTTGCCAGCAATGCTTTTACATCTCCGTGAAGGAAATTATCAATACTTGCGTCAGTATATTTCACGAATTGGTTTTTTACCATCGCTCTAAAACCCTTGTCTTTCAGGCTTTCCATAAAAAGTGAAACCATTGGAGCAGTTTCTTTTACTTTTCCAGAATCCAATAAAAAGACAGCACCTTTTCCAGTCAAACTTTGAGTCGGAATTCCAGTTGCTTCAATATTATCGTGCGAATTAATCAAAATCGGAATGCTCAAATAGCTGTTTAAAGGATCTAAACCTGAACTTGTTCCGTGGAAAAAAGATTCCATTTTTGAGAAAATCTGCTTTAATTTTAATAGTTTTTCACGAGTCAGGTTTTCCAAAACCGTGATTTTGTTTTCGGCATATTGGTCATAGATTGCAGCAACCAAAGCGCCACTGCTACCAATTCCATAACCTTGCGGAATGCTGGAATCAAAATACATTCCGGCTTCAACATTCAGCTTCAACAACTCAATATTGAATTTCACAAGCTCTGGATTTTCTTGTTGCATTGTTTCCAAATACGTAACAAAACGCCTCAAGCTTGCGTTTGATTTTGTGGCTTCATCAGAAAGACTGTCGTCAACCTTCAATCCGCCGTTGAAAAAATTATAAGGAATGGACAAACCTCGGGAACCTTTGTTGATTGCGTGTTCACCGAAGAGTAATATTTTTGAGTAAAATAATGGTCCTTTCATATTATTTGATGTCTTTCTTAATTTTATTTGGGTCTGATTTTTTCTTCTTTTCTGATTCTTCAAAAATTTGTCTCATCTCTTTTAGAACCAATGGATTGTTAATGTCGATAACCATTTTTATTAGTTCTAGCTTTTCAAAGTTAATGTCCATAATCCAAATTTTAATTAAAGATACGAAAATTATAGTTGAGTTGCACCAAATCCAATTTCATCGCAAATATATTGCGAGTTTTGGCAATAGCCAATTAATTCATCCTTAATAAATTCTAAAACTTTCTCGCGAACGTTTTCGGGATATAAAACGTGCACATTTGCGCCGGCATCCAATGTAAAACAAACCGGGATTTTCGTCTCGTTTCTGAATTTCCAAATTTTATTTATGATTTCCAAAGTATTTGGTTTCATCAAGATAAAATAGGGCATCGAAGTCATCATCATTGCGTGCAAAGTCAAGGCTTCGCTTTCTACAATCTTAATAAATTCGTCTAAATTTCCGGATTCTAAAACGGTTTTTATTTTCGAAAGATTTTCATGAGCTTGCTCAAAACGTCTTTCTGCATAAGGATGATTGTGCATCAAATCGTGGCCAATCGTACTTGAAACTTGCTTTTCTCCTTTGTCAACCAATAAAATTGTATCTTGATAATTCTTGAAATTTTCGTGATTTTGATTTGGAAATTCCACTCCGAATAAATCAGAACTTCCATCAATCTCAGAATTTCCCCAAACCACAACGCTTCCTTTCACACTTCTGCAAGCACTACCTGAACCTAATCTTGCTAAAAAAGAAGCCTTTTGAAAGAAATATTCATCCGTCATTTCAGGATTTAGTTCTTTTTCCAAGCTCATCAAATTCATCGCCAAAGCCGCCATTCCTGAAGCTGAAGAAGCAATTCCCGAACTGTGCGGAAAAGTGTTCTCGGTATCAATTGTGAAATGATATTCTTTTAAAAAAGGCAAATAAATGGCAACTCTTTCGAAGAATTTTTGAATTTTCGGCTTGAAATCTTCTTTCGGTTTCCCTTCAAATAACAAATCAAAAGAGAAATTTTCTGCCTTTTCTTTTTTGGAAAAACTCAATGAAGTAATTGTCTTGCAATTGTTTAAAGTAAAGCTTATCGATGGATTTGCAGGAATTTGATTCTCCTTTTTCCCCCAATATTTTACTAATGCAATATTACTCGGAGCGCTCCATTTAAAAGCACCTTTTTCAATAGAATTTGTATATTTTGCTGGAATAAAATCCTTTTCAGAAATCATAGAAATAATTTTTGCAAAGATACTTTTTTTCGCTTCAAGTTTCTTCTCTCCTGCAAGGTTTTCAAAACCTTGTAGGTATATAATTATCGGATTATTTCTGCTATTGATAAATTCTGTAACTTTATATAAAACCTACAAGGTTTTGAAAACCTTGCAGGATTACAAAATGAGTTGAAAAAATAGTAATTTTGGAAAAAAAATAGATGAATAAATATACAAGAATATTGGTTTTAGTGGCAACTTGTTTGGTTGTCGGCTATTTTTCAAGTTTAGTGACGCAAGAAAGTGTGAATACTTGGTTTCCAACAATTAAAAAACCAGTTTTCAATCCGCCGAATTGGCTTTTTGCGCCAGTTTGGACTACTCTATATGTTATGATGGGAATTGCCGGCGGTTTGGTTTGGCACGAAATTGATTCTCCAAGAAAAGAAGAAGTCAAAAAAGCGATGTTATTTTTTGCCATCCAATTAGGATTAAATGCTTTGTGGTCGTATTTATTCTTCGGATTGAAAAATCCATTATTGGCTTTAATTGAGATTGTTTTGCTTTGGCTGATGATTTATGAAACGTATATTAAATTTTCGAAAATCAATAAATTTTCGGGCTATTTATTTGTTCCGTATTTGCTTTGGGTGAGTTTTGCGACGGTTTTAAATGCTAGTATTTGGTGGCTTAATAAGTAGAATGTATATATTTGACTAAATAATCCAACTTATGAAAAAACAGATACTTTATTTTACCTTTATAATTATAGCTTTCCAATTTGATGGTTTTGCCCAAACAGTTACAACTTATCAAAGTATTAGTCTTAGAATCCCAGATCCAGTTATTACAGAACAAAAGTTCAAAAATTTCGATCATTTTATGGGGCTGGCGAGAGAAGCATTTATTGAGAATGATTATGATAAAACTTTCTACTATTTAAAAACTGCTGAAAAAGATGGTATTCATAGCGGAGCCTTTTGGTTTTATCTTGGTATTTCAGTTCACCATAGAGGAAATGAGAGTGCATCAAAGAGATATCTAAAAAAGGGTTTTGAAGATTTTGGATGTTGGGAATGTAGTGAAGCTTACGAAAAATTATATGGCAAGAAATTAAAATTTTAAATTTCTACATCCTAGATCGAATTCGCCACAATAAACCCACTAGTCCAAGCATTCTGAAAATTAAAACCTCCCGTGATGGCGTCAATATTTACAATTTCTCCTGCAAAATATAAATTCTGATGCAATTTGCTTTCCATTGTTTTGAAGTTGATTTCCTTTAAATCGATGCCGCCAGCAGTTACAAATTCCTCTTTAAATGTACTTTTTCCATTCACTTGAAATTGTCCATTCGTAAGTTGATTGGATAAATTTTGCAATTGATTTTTAGACAAATCGGCCCATTTTGTTTCTTCAGAAATTCCTGAAGCCAAAACCAAGCTTTCCCAAAGACGGTTCGGAAACTCAAAAGGCGATTTTTTTGAAACTGATTTTTTGGAATGTTCTAGTTTTAATTCTTTTAAAATTACTTCAGCACCTTCTGTGTCAATATCGTTTAACCAGTTTACAAAAATCGTAAATTGATAACTTTTTTCAAATAAAATCCGTGCACCCCAAGCTGATAATTTCAAAATCGCTGGTCCGCTCATTCCCCAATGCGTGACCAATAAAGGTCCGGTTGAAGCTAATTTGGTGTCTTTTACTTTTACCGAAACTTGTGCTGAAACGCCTGGCAATTCTTTAATTCTAGAATCTTTTATATTGAAGGTAAATAAAGAAGGAACCGGACTCACAATAGAATGCCCGAATTCTTGAATCATTTCCCACATTTTTGGATTGCTTCCTGTTGCCAAAACTAATTTTTCGCAAATGTATTGTTCGTTTTGGGTTTCGATTTTCCAGAAATTCCCATCAGAAGTTTCTGATTTATAAATAGATTGAACGCTTTGTCCCGTCAAAACTTGGATTCCCAGTTTTTTTGTAGCTGTTGTAAAACAATCAATAATAGTTTGGGAAGAATTTGAAACAGGAAACATTCGTCCGTCTTCTTCGATTTTTAATTCCACAGCGTGTTTTTCAAACCATTCAATCGTGTCGCCAGAACAAAATTGATGAAAAGGACCACGCAATTCTTTTTCACCACGCGGATAAAATTTAACCAATTCGTTAGGTTCAAAACAAGCATGCGTGACATTGCATCTTCCGCCACCCGAAATTCTGACTTTCGTCAAGACTTCTTTACCGCGTTCTAAGATGGCAATTTTTAATTTTGGATTTTTCTCTGCGATGTTTATTGCTGTAAAAAAACCTCCGGCGCCTCCGCCAACAATGATTATGTCGAAATTCTGGCTCATATTCTTTCTGGGAAATCGGTGATGATTCCGTTTACATTATAGGATTTAATTCGTTCGATGTCTTCGGTCTCATTAATCGTCCAAGTATAAACTTTGAAACCTTGTTCTTGTGCTTTTTGAACGTTATGTTGGGTAAGAAGACTGAAATGTGGATGAATGGCTTTCGCCGAAAAAGCATTTGCCCATTCCAAAGCTTGCGTAACGCTGGCTTGTGACAAAACGCCCAAATTTATTTTTGGATTTATGGAAAATAGCATTTCTAATTCTTCTCTTTGGAAACTCGAAACGATGAAATCATCATAAGAATAGTCTTTTTCAATGATGTATTTTTCAATTAAATGCGAAACTGGTTTTGCCGTATGTCTTCCTTTCAATTCAATGTTGATGAAACATTTTTTGCCTACCAAATCTAAAACTTCTTCTAAAGTTGGGACTTCAATTTCACCATTTATTCTCAAAGATTTTATTTCAGGAAGCGATAATTCTGAAATTGCCCCAGAACCATTTGTGGTTCTATCGACTGTGAAATCATGAATTACAATTAATTCTCCTGTTTTGCAAACGTGAACATCCAGCTCGATTCCGTCAGCCTTTAGGTCTAAAGCTTTTTGGAAGGAGAGAAGCGTGTTTTCTGGTTCATGACCTTTGGCACCACGATGTCCGATGTTGAGAATTTTTTTCAAGGGAAGAATTTATTTTGTAAAAGTACGGCTTTCGGCAAAGATTGGCAAAAGTTTAAAAAACACCTAAAATTAATTCTAGCCCCGATTGAAGGGAAAAGCTTTTTGCCCGCTTTTTTAGCGGACAAAAACTTGGAATGAAAGCGGGAACACAGTTTTTAAATACCTAAAGTTTCGCTTCAAAAAATAAAAAGCTTAACAGAAAACTATTTTTCTAGCAATGCATTTGTTCTTCGGATGGCTTCTTGATCTTTATAATCTAGCCAAGCTTGACCTTTTCTTCTGCGCATCCAATTGTCGTAATAGCGTATGATTGCTACGTTTGCAAAACCTTTTAATAAGTTTTTTGGCCTTCCTGCTAATGATCTTAAGCTTAGGGAAAATCCGGGTGTCAAATATTTCATGTAATGCCACCAACCTTCGGGCATGTAGAGCATTTCGCCATGCTGGAGGTTTGTGATATAGGGTTTTACAAGTTTTAGTGCTGGAAATTTTTCGAAATCTGGATTGTCAAAGTCGATATCTTCGTTGCAAATCCAAGAGTAGGGAAGACGATACATATACTTTGTTTCTTTCGGATCGACTAAAACGCATTGTTTTTTGCCTTCAAAATGAATGTGGAAAATATTTGGGAAATCGATATCATAGTGCATAAAAACCTTGGCATTTTGGCCACCAAAAAATACCAATGGAAGGCTTTTTATCAAGTGTAAGCCAAGTTTTGGCCATTTCATATCGGCTTTCATCGAAGGAACATCTTTCATCAGATTGTATAAAAAGATGCGTAAATCGGTTGGGCCTTTTTCAAGGATATTGATGTATTCTGACATGGTCATTGTGAAATCGGGTTCGTTCACTTTTTTAGTGTGATCCGTTTTTCGGCTGTCATATAAAGGAACGGTTTTGTTGCCTGCAACTTCTTTTAGAAATTCAAAATTCCATTTTGTAAAAGCTGGCCAGTCCTCAATTTGATTGGTGATTACTACAGGTTTTTGAGGTTTGTAATAATTTTCTATAAATTCTTTTTTGGTGAGTTTTTCAACTCTTTCGATTTCTATATATTTAAAAGCCATGATTAAAATACTAAGTTAGAAAACGTTATTAAAACATTACTAAATTAGTATTTTAATGTGACTTTTTTGCAAGCTATAATAATTTTATTGCACCAATATATAATATTGCCAAGGCTTGAAATTATATTTTTGGTCTTTTGTGAAAGTGATTTTTTCGCCAGTCATATAATTGGTAAATGTTCCTTCGATTTGTGCTGTGAATTCTTGTTCTTTTTTAGATAAATTTCCAACGTAAAATACTTTTTTACCGCCTTTTTTTCTTTCGAAAGCAAAGATATTTGTATCAGCAGAAGTTGCCAAACGTTTGTAAGAAGCTGCATTTTTTCCTCCGTTCAAAGCTTCATTATTGTTTTTCAAAGCGCCTAGTTTTTCATAGATTGGAAACATTTTTGCCTTTGTTTTAGGAATAGAATCTTTTTCGAAGAATTTTAGTTTGCGTTTCAAATCGTATTCTTGACCCGTATAAATCAATGGCATTCCGGGTAAAACGTAGGTTAACGCTGTAAAAGCTTCTACGCCTTCGCCCATTCTGTCATATTCAGTTCCGTTCCAAGAATTTTCATCGTGGTTGGAAGTGAAATTCATGAAGAAGTCATTTTTTTCGTATTCTTTACTAATTTTAGAAATTACATTATCTAAATCTTTCACGGTTTTTGTTCCTTTATTGATGTCGTTCATCACGTGATGTGCTTCCCAACCGTAGGCCATATCAAAAAGTCCATCTTTCAAAAGATAGTTTTTGTTGGATTCCATCAGCATAAAAACAGGCTTCACTTTTCTTAATTCTGGAATCGCTTTTTCCCAGAATTCTGTCGGAACATTATCAGCCACATCACAACGGAAACCGTCGATGTTTTCTTCTTTTACCCAATACAAAAGCTCGTTTTTCATCGCTTCATTTAGGCCTTTGGTGGCGTAATCTAAATGTGCAACGTCTGTCCAGCCCCAAGATTTTCCTGTTTCTGGATTTAACGGATCGGTTACTTCGCCTTTTGCATTTTTGTGATAATATTCTGGATGTTCCGTAATCCATTTGTGGTCCCAGCCGGTGTGATTTGCAACCCAGTCAAGGATAACGTAGATTCCATTTTCATGAGCCGTTTTTACTAGATTTCTGAAATCTTCTTTTGTACCTAAGTCCGGATTTATTGCCGTGTAATCGGAGATGGCGTAATAACTTCCTAGATATTTAGCCTTTTCCTTCGGGTCTTTAATATCAGAAACCAATCTTCCGTCTGTTGTTTTTCTATTTTTCATAGAAATTGGATAAATCGGCATCAGCCAGATTACTTTTACGCCTAATTTTTTCAATTCCGGAATGTCTTCCGTGAAGGCGTTGAACGTTCCTTCTGGAGAATATTGACGGATGTTTGCTTCATAAATTACTGCGTTTTCAGCCGTTGCGTCTGAAACTGGAGCGATTGTTTCTGTTTTTGCCGTCGTTTTTTCTTCTGCTTTTTTATCGTCTTTGCAAGAAACGAAAGCTGTGATAGCAATTGCTAATAAGATTGTTTTTTTCATATCTGTTATACTTTTAATTCAATTCCAAAACCAAAACCGATTTTCCTTCCAAAGAAATTTCATTTGAAATAGCAACTGATTTTCCTGAAAGTACATCTTTTCCTGATTTGAATGATTTGATATTTTCTTGGAAACGATTTGTTTTGACAGTTTTCGCTTCCGCGGCATTATTGACTACGACCATGACCGTTTCTTTGTCATCGTATCTGAAATACACATACACGTTTTCCTGCGGAATGTAATGCGTAGTTTTTCCGAAGTGAACAACGTTTTTATTTTTTCTCCATTGGAATAATTTCGAAGTCACATCAAAGAATTTATTCTGTTCTTCGGTTCTTCCAGCTTTTGTGAAAGCGTTATTTTTATCGCCAGCCCAGCCTCCTGGAAAATCCTGACGGATATCGGCATCGCCTTTTCCTTTGTCGCCCGCCATTCCGATTTCTGAACCATAATACAATTGCGGAATTCCGCGAACTGTCGCAAGCATAGCCATTGCCATCGTGTATTTTTTGATGTCGTTTTGATGGTTCTGGTTAAATCTTCCCGTATCATGATTTTCAACGAAAGTCAGAATATTGTTGATATTTGGATAAAGAAAATCGTTCGTGAAATTGTCGTAGAATTTGATCATTCCGTCGTTCCAGCTGTCTTTGTCTTCGTTGAAAGCATTGCCAAAAGCACTGTGCAATGTAAAATCCATTACGCTCGGCAAATGTGAATTATAACTTTGGATTGCAGCAATTTTGCTGTCTTTTTGCCAATAAGCCATTTGGGCCTGGTCGTTCATCCAAACTTCACCAACGATGTTGAAATATGGATATTCGTCGGTAATCGCTTTTGTCCATTTTGCAATTCCAACTTTATCATTATACGAATAGGTGTCAACTCTGTAACCATCCAAATCAGCGTATTCAATCCACCAAATTGCGTTTTGAGTCAAGTAATTTAAAACCAAAGGATTCGACTGATTCAAATCTGGCATTGACGGAACAAACCAACCATCCACACAATTCTTCGTGTCGATTGCGGAAGCATTTGGGTCAAATTGTGTCGCCATTCTGTAATTCGATTGTGAAAAACCAGGAAATTGATGTACCCAGTCATACGTTGGCAAATCTTTGTACATCCAATGTTGGGCTCCCCAATGGTTCGTCACATAATCTTTGATTAATTTCATTCCTCTTTTTTTCAATTCAGAAGAAAGTTTCAAATATTCTTCGTTAGTTCCATAACGCGGGTCGATTTTATAAACATCGGATTGTCCGTAACCGTGATACGAATAACCTTTATCATTGTCTTCACAAAGTGGCGTACTCCAAAGTGCGGTAACACCTAATTCCTCCAAATAACCCAAGTTTTTAATGATTCCTGCGATATCGCCACCATGGCGTCCGCCCGGAGAAGTTCTGTCTGCTTTCTCAGTTGTAGATTTATCGCTGTCGTTGTTAGGATTTCCATTCGCAAAACGATCTGGCATAATCAAATACATCATATCCGATGCATCGAAACTTTTGCGCTCGGCAGAATTCGCACGTCTTTGTTTTAAGAAATAATTTTTTGTAAAAGCTACTTTGTTTTTGTTCTTAAATGAGAAAACAAAATCAGAAGCAGGAAGATTTTTCGTATCGATTGTGATGAAAATGTAGTTAGGATTTTCGGTTCTGACTACGTTTTTTATCACTACATTATTTGAAACCGAAGCTTCATATTGAGCAATATTTTTTCCGTAGAACATAATTTGTAGTTCTGGATTGTGCATTCCAGCATACCAGAAAGGCGGTTCTACTTTATCAATTTGGGCGAAAGCCGAAAAAGAAATGAATAGAATTAAAAGTAGGTTGTTTCTAAAATTCATAGATTTTATTTTAAAAACCCTTTCAGAGTTTCAAACTCTGAAAGGGTTTAGATTATTTATACAGTAACCAAAGTATTCGGCTCCACCAAAACAGCTTTTCCGTTTACAAAAACAGTCAGCTCTTTTGTTCCTTCCAAGTTAAATTTGGTTTCGTTTGCTTCTATAGAAACTTGCAAAATCTGGTTTCTGAAATTGATTTTGAATGAATACCCTTTCCATTGTTCTGGGATTCTTGGCTCAAAATGCAACGCATCATTTTTAACACGCATTCCGCCAAAACCTTCGACGATGCTCATCCAAGTTCCGGCCATACTTGTAATGTGACAACCTTCTTCCACTTCTTTGTTATAATCATCTAAATCTAAACGAGAAGTCCTCAAATAGAACGTATAAGCCTGTTCCATTCTACCCAAACCTGCCGCTTGAATTGAGTGAACACAAGGCGAAAGCGATGATTCGTGAACCGTAAATGGCTCATAAAAATCAAAATGTTTCTCTAATTGTTCTTTTGAAAAATGATCTTCAAAGAAATAAAATCCTTGTAAAACGTCAGCTTGCTTAATGTATGGCGAACGAAGAATTCTGTCCCAAGACCATTTTTGGTTGATTGGTCTTTGGCTTTTGTCCAAATCATTAACTTTTACTAATTCTTTATCTAAGAAACCGTCTTGCTGTAAATAAACATCGTGTTCTTCTGAAAAAGGAAGGTACATTTTGTCGGCCACTTTCTTCCATTGTACCAATTCACCTTTGTCCAAATTTACTTTAGACATAATTCTGGAATGGTCGGAAGCATATTCTTTTTCTACTTTTTCGATTTGTTGCAAAGTGTAATCGATACACCATTTTGCCAAATAATTTGTGTAGAAATTGTTGTTTACGTTATTTTCATATTCGTTCGGACCTGTAACGCCAAGAATTACGAATTGATCTTTATTCGTAGAAAATGTCGCTCTTTGGTGCCAAAAACGAGCAATTCCGATTAAGACTTCCAATCCTTTTTCTGGAATGTAGCTGTAATCACCTGTAAATCTGAAATAGTTGAAAATTGCAAAAGCAATAGCACCATTTCTGTGGATTTCCTCGAACGTAATTTCCCATTCGTTGTGGCATTCTTCACCGTTCATTGTCACCATCGGATACAAAGCAGCGCCGTTTGTAAAACCTAATTTACCCGCGTTTTCAATGGCTTTATCTAATTGATTGTAACGATAGGTCAACAAATTTCTCGCAACTTGCTGGTCTTTTGTCGCCATATAAAACGGAATGCAATATGCCTCGGTATCCCAATAAGTCGAACCGCCGTATTTTTCTCCTGTGAATCCTTTTGGACCAATATTCAAACGAGAATCCTTACCCAAATAAGTTTGGTTCAATTGAAAAATATTAAAACGGATTCCTTGTTGAGCCTTAACGTCGCCATCAATAGTAATGTCTGACATTTCCCAGATTTTTGACCAAGCCTTTTTTTGGTTTTCCAATAAATTCGTATAGCCTATTTTCAAACCTTCTGCAATTACGTTTTGGGCAGCAGTTTGCGTATTTTCATGGTTTAAAGAAACCGTGTAACCTCCTAATTTTTGGAAAGAAACGGTTTCTTTATTTCCAACTTTCACTTCGTAAGAAAACTGAATTTTATCAGCAGTTTTTTGAACATCTGAAGGATTTTGCTTTATTGAATTTCCATTCAAGAAAATCGCATTCTGCATAAATGTGGTTGCTGTAAAATGTGTTTTGAACGTTCTTGCGGTTACAAAAGCTTCATTTTCTGAATATTTTACGTCAAGTGGTTCCCAGAATTTTTCTTCCCAGTTGGCATCTTCGTTGTGAACTCCGGCATCAACGTATGGTTTAAAAACTATGTTTGCATCTGCATTCAAAGGTGTGATTTCATAATTGATAACGCCTAATTCGTCATTATCCAAAGAAAGAAAACGCGTAATTTTAGCTGCAATTTCAACACCATTTTGCAAAACAGCTTCAAAGGAACGGTAATAAACACCTTCTTTCATATTCAATTCGCGCTTGAAATTGGAAACTGATTTACATTTGGCCAAATCAAAATTTTCTCCATTGATTTCAATTTCAATTCCGATCCAATTTGGAGCGTTCAATACTTTTGCGAAATATTCTGGATAACCGTTTTTCCACCAGCCCACCTTTGTCTTGTCTGGATAATAAATTCCGGCAATGTAGCTTCCTTGGAAGGTTTCGCCTGAATAATTTTCTTCAAAATTGGCACGTTGTCCCATCGCACCGTTTCCGATGCTGAACAAACTCTCGGAAGATTTTACTCTTTCGGCATCAAATCCTTCTTCTATGACAGACCAATTATTTGGTATGATATAATCTTGGTTCATTGTGTTTTTTGTTTAAAGTTTACTGTTTAAAGTGGAAGGTTGCGTAACTTGAAACCTTAAACTCTAAACCTTTAACAGTGATTTATTTGATTAATGATTCGATGAATTGCTCATCTATATGGGTAAAATCTGGGAAAATAAATTTTGCTTCGTGCAAGATTTTTGCTTCACCGATTCCGACACTTGTCATGCTTGCGATATTTGCGGCTTGAACTCCGGCAACAGAATCTTCAAAAACAATTGCGTTTTCTGGAGCTACGTTCAAAAGCTTTGCAGCTCTTAAAAAAACTTCAGGATCTGGCTTTGCATTGGTGACATCATTTCCATCGACGATTGCATCAAAATAGCTGATGATTCCGGTTTTTTCTAAAATTGGTCTTGCGTTTTTACTCGCAGAACCTAAGGCAATCAACTGATTTTTCTCCTTCAAAAATTTTAAAACCGGGACAACGCCGCTTAAAATTTCGCTTTCGTCCATATCTACCAAATACGATAGATAGTCTTCATTTTTTTGAACCAACCACTTGTCTTTATTTTCTTGGCTTGCTTCGATTTTTCCTAATTCAAGGATAAGATCCAGCGAACGAACTCGGCTAACGCCTTTTAATTCTTCGTTGTGTTCTGGTGTAAATTCGATTCCGAGTTGGTTTGCAATTTTCTGCCAAGCCAAATAATGGTATTTTGCCGTGTCAACGATGACTCCGTCAAGGTCGAATAGGAATGCTTTTGTTTTCAAAATTTTATACTTTAATTGTGTCGTCTTCATCTTTTACTCTCGAAACGAACATTGCTGCGATTAAAAAGGCAACACCGCTGGCCACGATTGCATAGATTGGATTTCCGCCATAAACATATTTAACGATTGGACCGCCGATGATGGCGTTGATGATTTGTGGGATTACAATGAAGAAATTGAAAATTCCCATGTAAACTCCCATTTTTTTCGCAGGAATTGAACCTGAAAGTATAGCGTATGGCATAGCCAAAATACTTGCCCAAGCGATTCCCACACCGACCATTGATAAAATCAACCAATTTGGAGATGGAGCGAAATAAACAGAAATCAATCCGATTCCTCCGACGATTAATGAAAAAGTGTGTGTAGATTTTCTTCCGATTTTCTTAGCGATGTAAGGCAAAAAGAAAGCAAAAATTGCAGAAATTCCGTTGTAAACCCCGAAGATAATTCCAACCCAGTCACCAGCTTCTTGGTAGGTTTTACTGCTTGTGTCGTCTAAAGGAAGGTTGTAAACGTGATGCGCGATTGCTGGAGTTGCGAAAACCCACATTCCGAACAAGGCGAACCACGAAAAGAATTGAACCCAACCTAATTGTCTCATTGTTTGTGGCATATTCTTGAAATCTTCAAAAATATTCATCAGGCTTGAACTTTCTTCTTCGTGAACAATTCCTTCGGCTTTATCGAATGCTTCCAATTCTGCAGGAGAATATTCTTTGGTTGTGGAAATTGTAATTAGAACAGCCATAATCAAAGCAATCGCACCAATAATAAAGGAAAGAATTAAATGGTAAGGAACTTCTCCTGGCAAAGCTTCGCTGGAAACTCCAAACCAATTGCTCAACGCATAAGGAAGCCAGGAACCGATAACGGCACCAAAGCCAATCAGCGCCGTTTGAACGCTGAAGCCCAATGTTCGCTGGTCAGATGGAAGCAAGTCGGCTACCAAAGCACGGAAAGGTTCCATGGCAATGTTGAACGAGGCGTCCATAATCATCAGCATTCCGGCTCCAACCCAAAGTGCGGGCATGAAGGCAGTTAATGCAGCCGATTGTGGCATGAAAATTAATCCGAAAGCCGCTAAAATTGATCCGATTAAAAAGTAAGGTTTTCTTCTGCCGAAGCGCGTCCAAGTTCTGTCGCTATAATGTCCGATGATCGGTTGAACGATCAATCCCATTAAAGGAGCAACTATCCAAAACCAAGACAAACTGTGTACGTCAGCACCGAAAATTTGCAGAATTCTACTGGCATTTGCATTTTGCAAGGCAAATCCCATCTGTATTCCTAAATACCCAAAACTCATGTTCCAGATATCGAAGAAACTTAATTTACGCTTTTTCATTATCGTAATTTGTTGATTTATATACGATAAGCGTTATTGCTTATCAAAACTTAATCTTTGGTTTCGAAGTAAAAATATAAGTAGTGATAATTATTGCAAATATATACAGATTTTAGATTTTAGATTTCAGATTTCAGAATTTAACATTATGGAAATTGCTAAAACATTGATTTTAAGTATTTGATTTTAAATGAATTAAATCAAACTACAACGTTGGCGTAGATTCTCTGACGACCAAATGTGTTTCGATAACTTCTGTTTTGTAATGCTCTTCTTCTTCCTCTTCAGATTCTAATCTTTCGATGAGCATCTTGGCTGCTTTTCCACCCATTTTTATTCCGTTTTGCGAAACCGTTGTAATGCTTGGGGAAGAATATTTTGAGATAATTCCATCCGTAAAGCCAATTACAGAAATATCTTCAGGAACTTTTTTGTCAATTTTTTTAGCAGCTTTGATTGCAGTCACGGCGAATAATTCATTTACAGCAAAAACAGCATCAATGTCATTGTTTGCAATCAGCTCTTCAATTTGAAAATCGCAGATATCAATATCTTCAATTTTTAAAATTAATTTAGGATCAACAATAATATCATTTGTTTTTAAAGCTTTGATATAGCCGTCGGTCCTTAATTTTCCTACGCTTACATAATCGACTGTTGTTATCAAAGCAATTTTTTTGAAACCTTTATTTATTAAAGTTTGCACGGCTTCATAAGCTGCTAAATTATCGTCAATGATTACTTTGTCACATAAGACATCATTGGTTACGCGGTCAAACATAACGACTGGCATTCCCTGATTTATGACTTCTGTGATATGATGGAAATCTTTTTTAAGTTGTGTTTCTTTTGAAAGTGACATGATGAAGCCGTCGATTGTTCCGTTGGCTAGCATTTCCATATTAATAACTTCTTTATCGAAAGATTCGTCAGATAATGTTACGATAACATTGTAGCCATGTTCGTTTGCGACGTGTTCGATGCCGCTAATTACTGTTGCGAAAAAATGATGTACAATTTCGGGAATAATTATGCCAATAGTTTTGGTTTTTTTATTCTTTAAACTAAGTGCAATTAGGTTAGGTTTATAGTTATATAATTTAGCAAATGCCTGCACTTTTTGGCGTGTGTCTTCACTAATTTCTGGGCTATCTCTTAAAGATTTTGAAACTGTTGATATTGAGACATCTAGCTCTTTTGCTATTTGTTTTAAAGTGACTTTTCTTCTCATCTTAAAAAACCGTGATTATTAATTTCTGACTAAAGATAAATTTAAATTTTATTAAATGCGATTTTTACTTCAAAAATCTGTTTTTTCTATAAAGTTTTCAACACGCAAACGTTTTCGGTAGGTTGTTTCACGAAAACGTTTTTGTAGTATGCAAAATTTACATAAGTTTAACATTCGAAGTGAAAATATAAGAGATTTAAACTCAATTTTAATCTAAACAAAATGTATGAAAACAATTTATAAAAAGTTGTTACTTTTATTACTGCTGCTTCCTTTTAGTGTTCTGGCACAGAATACTTTAAGTGGAAATGTAGCGGATGGAGTTTCTGGACTTCCATTGCCGGGAGTTGGAGTTTCTATTCAAGGAACGACAAATGGGACTTCAACAGATTTTGATGGAAATTTCCAACTTTCAGGTGTGAAAAATGGAGATGTTCTTTCCTTTTCTTTTTTAGGATTTCAAACGCAAACGATTACTTATTCTGGACAGAAAATACTTTCCGTTAAATTACAAGAAGATGCTTCGCAATTAGAAGAAGTTGTAGTTGTTGGATATGGAACTGTGAAGAAAAAAGATGCGACTGGAGCTGTTGAAGTAGTTTCTTCAAAAGACTTTAACAGAGGTATGAATGCAACTGCTGAAAATCTATTAAATGGTAGAGTTGCAGGTTTAACAATCACAACAAATGGTGCTCCAGGATCAGGTTCTGATATTAGAATTCGTGGTGGTGCTTCATTAGGTGCTTCAAATAATCCATTAATTGTTATCGATGGACTTCCAATCGATAATAATGTAAGTGGTGGCTCCACTAGTGTTTTGTCTTCTATAAATCCTAATGATATTGAATCTTTTTCTATTTTAAAAGATGCTTCTGCTGCTGCAATTTATGGTTCTAGAGCTTCAAATGGGGTTATTATTATAACTACTAAAAAAGGTAGCCAGGCTGGTTTGCAAGTTTCATTCAATTCATTAACGACAGTAAATACTCTGGCTAAAAAAGTAGATGTTTTATCATCAAACCAATTTAGGGATTTGGTAACTACTCGTGGAACAGCTGCTCAAATTGCACTTTTGGGAGACGCAAATACTGATTGGCAAGATGAAATTTTTTCAAACAGTATCTCTGTAGATAACAATTTATCTTTAAGAGGAAACTTATTTAATGTTGTTCCAGCTAGATTATCAGTTGGATATACACAAATTCCAGGACTGTTAAGAACTGGTGAATTTAATAGAACTACAACATCTTTGGCACTGAATCCATCTTTTTTTGATGATCATTTAAAAATCAATTTAAATGCTAACATTTCTTGGCAAGATAACCGATTTGCTGACGAAGGTGCTATTGGTAACGCAATCAGTTTTGACCCTACACAATCAGTATATGATCCAACATCTTATTTTGGAGGTTATTTTGAATGGCTTGAAGCCGATGGTGACCGAGTTGGTACAGGCGCGCAACAAAATCCAGTGTCATTGTTAGAACAAAGAAGAAATATTACTGACAATCGCAGGATTTATGGAAATATTCAAGTTGATTACAAGCTTCATTTCTTTGAAGACTTAAGAGCGGTTGTGAATCTTGGTTATGACAAACAAGATGGTAATGGAACAAATACATTAGCCCCTTATAGTCCTGCAGGTTTTCAAACTGGGAATTATAGCACAGGAACTTATCAAAATTATGGTGCATTTACTTATTTCAATGATGAAAAGAAAAACAAGCTTTTAGATGCATATCTTGTTTACACTAAAGAAATTGGAAAATTCAACCTTGATGTTACGGGAGGATATTCTTATCAAAATTTTGAAAGAGTGGGTTATACAACAGGTAATGTTTTTGACCCTAACTCAGTAGAAGACGTGACAACTTATGCAGATATTAATTTGCAATCTTATTTTGGTAGAATGAATATTGGTTATGACAACAAATATTTATTGACATTGAATTATAGAAGAGATGGAACTTCAAGATTTTCTAAAGAAAATAGGTGGGGTAATTTCCCTGGAGCTGCTTTTGCCTGGAAAATTTCTGAAGAAAGCTTCTTGAGAAATATTAGTGTTATTTCTGATTTAAAATTAAGATTAGGATGGGGTATCACAGGACAGCAAGATATCGACGCTTCTTATGATTATATTCCTAGATATACAACAGGAAATACACAAGCGCAATATCAATTTGGAAATGTTTTTATACCAGTAGGAAGACCACAAGCATATAATACTGGTATAAAATGGGAAGAAACAGAAACTAGAAACATAGGTTTAGACTATGGTTTCTTCAATAACAGATTGTCAGGATCTTTAGATTTGTATGAAAAAAAATCTAGTGATTTGTTATCTAGAGTTCCTTATGCGGATGGTTCAAATCTTGGAAATGAAGGTTTTAGAAACTATGGTGATTTTACAACTAAAGGGATAGAATTTAGTGTAAGCTATGATATTTTGAAAGGTGATGGATTTAATTGGACTTCTTCTTTCAACGCGACTTACAATAACAGAGAAATTACAGCACTTCCTGCTGATAATAAAGTTGAAGCTATTGATGGTGGTGGTGGAAATACTATTCAAATTCAGTCTGTTGGTTATAATCCAAACTCTTTCTATGTATATGAGCAAGTTTATGATGAAAATCATAGACCTGTTGAAGGTGTATATGTTGACAGAAACCAAGATGGTGTTATTTCAACAGCTGACCAATATCGATACAAAAAGCCAGCCGCAGATTATACACTAGGAATGATGAATAATATGAGTTACAAAAACTTCGATCTTTCGTTTTCTTGGAGAGCAAGTTTAGGGAATTATATGTATAATAATGTTGCTGCTAATAAAGGGGTGTTGCAATCAGGAGTTCGTTATACTGATGTAATCAGCAATATTCATTCAGATTATTATAATACGGGTTTCTTATTAGAGGGAAACAACAGATTATTCTCTGATTACTATATTCAAAATGCTTCATGGTTTAAGCTTGACAATATTACTTTAGGGTATACTCTTCAGAATCCACTTGGTAATGATCATTCTAAACTTAGAATCTATGGTGCAGTTCAAAACGTATTTACTATAACTGAATATGACGGAATTGATCCAGAAATTTTCAGCGGTGTTGACAAAACAATCTACCCAAGAGCAAGAATGTTTATGCTAGGGTTTAATTTAGATTTTTAAAAAAAAATGAAAATGAAAAATTTTTTAGATTTATTAAGTAAGAAAGCATTGCTATTACTTATTGTTCTAGCAATAGGTGTTTCTTGTACAGATGATTTAGATGTAACTCCAGAAGATGATGATGATTTTACAGCTGAAAAATTCTACGAGAATCCACAGGCTTATAGAATGTTTTTGGCAAAGTTATATTTAGGTTTGGCAAAAGCAGGTAACGGAGAAGGCGATGGGGCAGAAGACTTGGCTGGAATTAGAAATGACTTTAGTCCTTATTTAAGAGCTTTTTACACATTACAACAGTTGCCAACAGACGAATCTGTTATTGCTTGGCAAGATGGTAATTTACCTTCAATGAATACGCAAACTTGGACCAGTAATAATGAGTTCATTTATGTGATGTATTCAAGAACTTTTTACCAAATGAGTTTGGCAAACGAATTTTTAAGACAGTCAACGCCTGATAAATTATCTAGCAGAACTATTGCTCCGGAAATTTTAAGCGATATGGCATCTTACAGAGCAGAAGCTAGATTCTTAAGAGCATTATCTTTATATCATGCAATGGATTTATTTGGAAAAGTGCCAATTGTTACAGAAGCTGACCCAGTTGGGTTCTTCTATCCGTTACAAAAAAGTACTCAAGAAGTTTTTGACTTTATTGAATCTGAATTGATTGCAATTGATGCTGATTTGAAAGAATCACAGCAAAATGAATATGGAAGAGTTGATAAGATTGCTGCTAAAATGCTTTTGTCAAAATTATATTTAAATGCTGAAACTTATATCGGACAATCTAAATATGATAAAGCGGCTCAAGCATTAGAGCCAGTTCTTAATTCTACTTATCAAATTGCACAAATTCCTTATGCAAACTTGTTTATGGCTGATAATGATGTGAACGGTGCCCAAAACGAATTTATTTTCCCAGTACGTTTTGATGGTCAATATACCACTAGTGGAGGTACAAATTATTTAGTACACGCTTCTATCTTGAGTACAATGAATGCAAGTGATTTTGGAGTTGATAGTGGCTGGAAAGGCTTAAGAACTAGGAAAGAATTTGTAAATAAATTTGCAGATGTTACTGGAGCTTCAGATAACAGAGCAATGTTCCACACAACTGGTCAAGCTTTAGATATTGCAAGTATTGCCAACGAAGCTGACGGTTATGGAGTTACAAAATGGACTAATAAAAAATCAACAGGTGGAAACGGTTCAAGCCCATCAGGAGCTTTTGTAGATACAGATTTTCCTCTTTTCCGTTTAGCAGATGCTTATTTAATGTATGCAGAATTGGCAGTAAGGGGACAAGGTTCTTTGCCACAAGCAGTAACTTATGTAAATGCTTTAAGAACTAGAGCAAATGCAGGAACTATCAATCAAGGAAATTTAAACCTAGATTTCATTTTAGCAGAAAGATCAAGAGAATTATATTGGGAATGTCACAGACGCCAAGATTTAATTCGTTTCGGAAAATTCACAGGAGGCTCTTATTTATGGCAATGGAAAGGAAATTCAATGAATGGAGCTCCAACAGCAGAACATTTGAAATTATTCCCAATTCCAGATAGAGCTAGATCAGCAAACCCAACTTTAGTACAAAACACAGGTTATTAATTAAAAATAAATCATAAAATATGAAAAATATAACTAAATCATTAATTGCCTTATTTGCAGTTTTGGCAATTTCATGTAGCTCAGATGATGTTGAAGATAGACCAGTAATCACAGCGATTGACGGTCCTGCTTTAACTTCTCCAGAAGGAGGATCTTATGTCTTAAATATAGAAAGTGCTGCTAATCTAGCAGAAAGATTTATCTGGACATCTGCTAATTTTGGACAAAGCGTAGCGATTAATTATGAAGTACAATTAGATGTAGCAGATGGTGTTGATGAGTTTCAAGTTCCACGTTCACTTGGTTCAGTAATTGGCGCAAACCAACTCGCAGTTTCAGTAGTAACTTTGAATACAGCGGCTATAGCTTTAGGTGGAGAACCATTAGTAGAAGGTCAATATGTTGTTAGAGTTAAAGCAAGCGTGAATGATACTTTTGAAGCAATATATAGTGAACCAGTTACAATCTCAATAACTCCATACCAAGCTTTTGTTCCTTTACAAAATTTATATATTGTAGGAGATGCAACTGAATTTGGATTTGAAAATAATGTAGGGAATGCACCTTTGTTTAGAGATCCTGCGAATCAAAATAAATTCTATTATACAGGATATTTTACGGCCAATAATATAAAAATATTATCAGCACGTGGAAGCTGGCATCCTCAATATGGTTCTGCAGGTGATGGTATTTTAGGAGTAAGCAATGAAGATGGAACAAATGAACCAGGTTCTATAAGTGTTCCTTCTGCAGGATATTATGAACTTACAATTGATATAGCTGAAAAAACGTATTCTCTGGCTCCTTTTGCAAATGGAGATACAATGCCAATTTACACAACTGTAGGAATTACTGGAAGTGCAACACCTGATGGATGGCCAGATAATGGTGTTCAAGATGTTAATATGGTGTCAAATAGCGCTAATCCGCATATTTGGAAAATTTCAAACATTGCTTTGTCAGTGAATGAAGCAAAATTTAGAGCAAATGATTCTTGGGATGTAAACTGGGGTGGAAGCACTGCAGTGTCAGGGACAGCAAGTATTGGCGGTACTAATATTCCAGTAACTGTTGAAGGTAATTATGAGGTTTGGTTTAATGATCTTGACGGGCGTTATATTTTTATACCTAGATAAATAAAAACCAAGAAGCTGTCTGAATTATCAGGCAGCTTTTTTTAAACTATTGCCATGAAAAAAATTACTTTACTGTTATTATTGATTTCTTCCTTTGGTTGGGCACAAACGCAGAATATTGCCTATTCTGTTTCACCTACAACTTTTGAAGAAAATCAATCAATAACGCTTACATTTAATGGAAGCAGTATCAATGAAGCCACTTGGGGAGTAACAGGAAACGCATTATATCTTTGGTCTTGGTCTTTAAACAGCAGTAATGCTTCTCAAGATTGTCCGACAAATGGTGCTTGGGAAAACTCAAATGAAGCAAATAGGCTGACTTATAATGCAGGAACTGATACTTATTCTATAAGTTTTATACCAACAACTTTTTACAATAGAACAGGAATTGCAAGAATCGGTTTTTTAATAAAAGCTAAAAATGCTACGGGAGATAAAAAATCACAGGATATTTTCGCAAACGTCGGCGCCTTTCAAGTAAATCTTATTTCGCCAGCGCAAAATAGCACGACAATTCTTGCTTCTGCAGGAAACTTGAATATCACTGCTACAAATACTGGTGGAAATGCAAGCTATAATCTAAAGGCTAATGGAGTAAGTATAAATACAAGCACTACTTCTAGTTATACTTTTAACCATGCAAATATTATAAGTAATCAAAATTATTCGCTTGAAGTAACTTTGGGAACTTCAACAATTATAAGAAATTTTGCAGTAGTAGTAAATCCTGGAGCGGTGAGTCAAGCAATTCCTGCAGGAATGGAAGACGGTATAAATTACAATCAGGCCGATCCTACAAAAGCAACTTTGGTTTTAAACGCACCGTTTAAAGATTTTGTGTACGTTGCAGGAAGCTTTAATAACTGGCAGCCTTCGTCAGCACATGCGATGAAAAAAGATCCAGTTTCTGGAAAATTTTGGTTAGAATTGACCGATTTGATTTCTGGAACTTCTTACTCTTATCAATATTGGGTGGGCGATCAAACAAATCGTCCGGCAAATTCACCAGCTTTGGTAAAAACTGCTGATCCATTTTCAACTCTAGTTTTGAGTCCGTTTGACGATTCAGAAATCCGAACTTTAGGAGTTTATCCAAATTTACCAGTATATCCTGATGGTCAAGAAAGAGAAGTCTCTGTTTTGCAAACGGGTCCAAATGCCTATTACAATTATAATTGGAGTGAGGCGACGGTAAATTTTGTAAAACCAAACAAAAAAGATTTGGTAATTTATGAAGCTTTAGTCAGAGATTTTGACGCCAATAGAACCTACCAAGATTTGATTAATAAAATTGATTATTTCAAAAATTTAAAAATAAATGCCATCCAATTAATGCCAGTAATGGAATTTGAGGGTAATGAAAGCTGGGGTTACAACACTGCTTACCACATGGCTTTGGATAAAAGATATGGTTCAGCAGCAAAGTTGAAAGAATTTATCGATTTATGCCACCAAAACGGAATCGCAGTTATTCTTGACGTAGCCTTAAATCACGTTTTCAGTCGCTCGCCGTTGGAAAGAATGTGGATGCTTGATACTGATAATGATGGATGGGGAAATGGTGTAACTGCTGAAAATCCTTATGCAAATCAAAGCGCAATGCACTCTTACAGCGTAGGAACTGACTTAAATCACACAAGTTCTTTAACTGATTATTATTCGCAAAGAACAATCCAGCACTGGATCAGAGAGTTTAAAATTGACGGCTTCCGTTGGGATTTGACAAAAGGTTTTACGCAAGCATGCGCAGGAAGCGGTTCAAGCCAAGAAACGTGCACAAATAATTATCAAGCAGATCGTGTAGCTGTTTTAAAGCATTATGCCGATTTGCAATGGATAGAAAACCCTAATTTCTACGTAATTTTTGAACACCTTGGAAATGGAGGCTCTTATAATGAAGAAGTAGAATGGGCAAATTATAGAAGAACAGAAACAATTTCAAAAGGAATCATGCTATGGAGAAAAATGACAGATCCTTACGCAAATTTCTTGAAAGGAAATAGTACAAATCTTTCAGGAGTTGCCGATGTTACAGGAATGTTTATCGGTTATGCAGAAAGTCATGACGAAGAAAGAGTCGTTTACAAAGCCTTGACAGAAAGTGGGCAAACAACAAACAATCTGGCTAAAATCCAAAGAAGATTATCAGCAATGGGGGCACTTCATTTGTTAGTTCCTGGTCCAAAAATGATTTATCATTTTGGAGATCTGGCATATAATAGTTCAATTTTTACTTGTAATAACGGAACTGTAAATACGCAAAATGATGCCATCGCCGGAGATTGTAAATTAGATACAAAACCACAGCCACAATGGACAAACAATTGGTTGGGTGATTTAGCTCGTAAGAAAGTGTATGACGACTGGACAAAAATGATCGACTTTAAAAAGAACGAGAATGTTTTTGAAAACGGAACGCACTCATGGAATTTTACAACAACAGGAAAACCAAGATTGGATATCTGGACAAGTACAACACAAAGTCCAAATTTAAGCTATGTTTTTGTCTTGACGAATGCCACGAATGCAGTTTCAAACAGTGCAGGAGGTTTTCCTTACACAGGAACTTGGTACAATTTAATGGATGGAACTTCAATCAATGTTACTGATGTAAATATGCCAGTTTCCATAGAAGTTGATGGTTTCAGAGTTTTTGGAAATAAACAGGCCTTGTTAAACAAAGGAAATTTCGAGCTTCCTTTAATTGCTTTATATCCAAATCCTTCCAAAGGAAATTTTAATATTAGCACCAATACAAAACAAGTATCGATTTATTCAATTACAGGTCAATTAGTAAAAGAATTTAAAGGAATTTTTGATAGCAATTATCAATATGCAATCGACAATTTAAACCAAGGATTATACATCGTGAAAGTGCTAGACGACCAAGATCGTGAAGCTACACTGAAATTGATGAAACAATAAAGTTTGAGTTAGTTAAGTTAATTTTGAAAATGCCTTCCTTAATTTTTGGAAGGCATTTTTGTTTTTCGTAAATTCAGATAATCGTGTAGGAAATATTGTTTCCCCGAATTACATTTGTTGTATGAAAATTGACTATAAAAAAATAGGTCTCAAATTCCTGAAAATTACAGGAATAACCATAGGAAGCATTCTTTTGCTCATGTTTCTTTTGCCTTTGCTTTTCCCAGGAACAATTGCAGAGCAGGTTAAAACCTTTGCGAATAAAAAATTAGACGGTGAATTGAGTTTCAAAGAATCAAATCTTTCGTTTTTTCGTCACTTTCCGTCACTGACCGTTTCACTTGATGATTTTGCGCTGAAAGGTTCTTCCCCTTACAAAAATGATACGTTGGTTTCGGCTAAAGAAATTGGTTTCGGAATCAACTTGAAAAGCCTAATTTTTGACGGAGCCGTAAACATAGACGAGATTTTTGTCTCTGACGGATTGATCAATATTAAGGTTAATAAAAAAGGTCAGGCAAATTATAATGTCTATATTTCTGATGAAAAAGAAACTTCTACAGATACAACTTCAACTTCCGTAAGACTGGAAAAAATAGATATTCAAAATGTAAAATTGAATTATGCTGATATTTCTGCCAAGATTAATATCGAAGCAAAAGGCTTTAATTATGTAGGAAAAGGAAATCTTGACAAGTCGATTTTTGATTTGTATACTGAAGCAAAAATTGATTCGCTAGATTTTACTTTTGATGGAGAAACGTATCTGAAAAATAAAACAGTCGACGCCGATTTAATTACCAGAATCAATACAAATTCTCTAGCTTTTGTATTCCAGCAAAATGATTTGAAAATTAACAAACTCCCAATTAGTTTCATCGGGAAGATGAATTTCCTGAAAGACGGTTATGATATTAATCTAAAAATCGAATCAAATAACAGTCGTTTGAACGATGTCTTTACAGCTTTGCCACCACAATATGTGACTTGGCTAGAGAAAACAAAAGTCAAAGGCAGAACCGATTTGTTACTTACTTTTAAAGGAAATTACAATGCTTCATTAAATAAAAAACCTGATTTGGCATTCAGAATGAATATTCGAGAAGGTTCGATTTCTTATAGCGATTCTCCGTTTGAAACTTCAAATATTTCTCTGAAATTTTATACAAAATTGCCTTCGCTAGATACAGAACAATTGGAAGTAAAGCTAGATACGCTTCATTTTAATATAGGAAATGATTACTTGAGCGCCAAAATAAATTCAAAAGGCTTGAAAAATATTTCGCTTTCAGCGGATTTAAAATCAAAACTAGATTTGGCAAAATTGTCAAAATCTGTCAGGATTAAAGGACTCGATTTCAAAGGAAATTTGACAGCTTCCATAAAATCTAAAGGAGAATATAACGCTGAAAAAAAGCTTTTTCCAGTAACTGCAGGAGTTATAAATCTCCAAAACGGAGAAGTGAAAACAGAATATTATCCAAATCCAATCACAGAAATCAAATTTTTGGCTTCAGTCAAAAATGAAACTGGGAATTTCAAAGATGTAAATATTCAATTGACACCTGCTTCCTTTGTTTTTGAAGGAAAACCAGTTTATGTTAAAGCATTGCTGTCAAATTTTGAAGATGTAAATTATGATATAGTAGCCAAAGGCGAATTGGATATTGCCAGAATTTACAAAGTTTTCAAGCAAAAAGGATTGGATGTCACAGGTTATGCCAAAGCAGATTTGTCTTTTAAAGGAAAGCAAAGTTATGCGACAACTGGACAAATCACCAAATTGCAGAATAAAGGAAGCCTGATTTTAAGAGATATAAAAACGACTTCTGAATTGTTTCCAAAACCATTTTTTGTCAAGGAAGGTATTTTTACTTTCAATCAAGATAAGATGAATTTTGATAAGTTTTTTGCAAATTATGGCAAGTCAGATTTTGCGATGAAAGGTCATTTGCAAAACGTCATTAATTTCGTTCTAGAGAAAAAAGCGACTTTAAAAGGAAGTTTTAATATAAATTCAAATATTGTTTTGGCGGATGAATTTATGGCAGAAACTTCACAAGCAACAGGAAAAACTAATGACAAATCGAAAGTTGCCAAAGAAGCAAAAACAGAGTCTGGCGTAATTCTTTTGCCTGAAAATTTCAATATTTCTCTGTTGGCAAATGCGAAAAAAGTGGAATATGATGGATTAGTTTTGAATAACGTTTTAGGAAATGTCGCCGTCAGGAATGGCAAATTGCTTTTTGAAAAAATTGGTTTTGATATTATTGATTGTAATGTAGGAATAAACGGTTTTTACGATGATTTAAGTGCAAAAAAGGCTGCTTTCGATATTCACTTCATAGCTAAGAATTTTAATGTAAAAAGAGCTTATAAGGAAATAAAAATGTTCAGAGAATTGGCTTCAGCTGCAGAAAAAGCCGAAGGGATTATTTCATTAGATTATACTGTAAAAGGAATTTTGAACCAAGAAATGCAACCTGTTTATCCTTCGTTGGAAGGAAAAGGAGTAATTTCCATCAGCAAAGTCAAAATCAACGGTCTAAAACTTTTTGGACAATTAAGTGACAAAACTGACTTTGAAAGCATCAACAATCCTGATCTGAGCAAGGTCGATATTAAATCTTCCATCAAAGACAATATCATTACAGTTGAAGAAACGAAAATGAAAATAGCACTTTTCAGATTAAGAATTAAAGGTGAAACCAGCTTCGACGGGAAATTGAATCTTAAAATAAGAGTCGGCTTGCCGCCAATAGGTTTGATCGGAATTCCAGTTGTCGTTACTGGAACTTCTGATAATCCAAAAATTAAAATTTTCAGCAAAACTGGCCAAGATATTGAAGAAACTAAATATAAAAAATAATTAAAGCAAGGTTTTTTTTAGACCTTCGCCAATATTTCTCCAGAAAAAATTATAGAAAGATTTCTCAGGGATTCGCTCGACTTCCACTTCGGCTTCCCTTATTTTTTCTTTTGAATCGTTTCTCACAAATAAATTCCCAACCGCAGAAAGAAATTTGTTTTTCTTCTTGCGGTTGTTTTTTTTGTAAATCGTGACTTTTATATCGTCATATTTTATCGCAAAATCTCCTTTTGAGCGAACATCATTTCCGGTAAAATTGAAATAAACTTCATTCAAAGTTCCATCAACATCAACGTTCATGTAAGGTTTTGTGAACGGTTTCAGTTTTTTTGCTGGAAATTGAAGAATGCTTCCTTTTATATTAAATCCGTCGCTTTTATCTAAAACATTAAAACGCCAATTGACTTTCATAGGCGAAACATTCATAAATTTGCAGTTAATTGTAATCTTCACATCTGGAAGTTTTTTCTGTCCATAACCGCTGTTTATATCGGTTGCAAACATGTTGAATTTATTGAAAGAAAGCAATCCGGCTCCTTTTTCAAAAGTCTTTTCTTCTTCATATTCCAACGTAGATTCACGCACTGCCAAAGTATCGACGTGAAGCGGAAACTTGATTTCACGAAGCAATTTATTGTAAAGCGGTTTCTTCGAAAGATCATCAGCTGGCATTTTTGAACGATAAATATTTGCAAAAACCTTATCTAAAAAAACGTTAGTTGAATTGAAATAAAAGGTATCGTTTTTAAAACCCCAATCCATATTATTAATAGAAATTTCGCTCGCATTTAAAGTGAAAATATCTTTTTCTTTCGGAACTCGTCGCACAAATTCTGGACGATTATATTCTGGAATCAAATTAAAATCTGCAATTTTCAAATCAGATTTATTGGTTTGGATTTTCTTTGCCGTAATGTGATAAAATTCATCCGAGCGAAAATAAATACTGTCGCAATTAAGCTTGAAATCTTTATAACTAAACGGAATTTTTTCTTCCAAAGTGCTGTCATCTAAAACCAAATCGTCTAATTCCATCGAAAGATTGTGAACCAATAAGGAAGCTTTGTTATTTACGGTAGAAATAATTTCCAAACTAGCATTATTCAAATAGATGTCAGAAACTGAAATCGTATTTTTAAACGGAGCCACAACTTTATCGCGAATGCTTTTTGGATTATTCAAAGCTTTGTCATTGTCTTTAAAAAGAATGATTTCAGGCTTTGTAATCGTGATTCTTTCTGCTTTTATTGTTTTGCTGAAAAGAATAGACCAAGCGCTGATTCCTGTGATTTCTATGGTTTTTATTTTAGCATAAATTCCTGCTTTTACATCTTTCTTTTTTAGTGAAGATTTTGGAACTAGATTTATGTCTTGAATAATCGCATTTCCGTCTAAAAGCGCGACGTTTAGCGCTTTATAAGTAATTTGATAAGGAGAATTATTGTTTTCGTTGACAATTGCAGGAAGCTTCTTTCTGATCCAATAATTCAGTCCAATGTTGGCAATGACAACCAACGCAAGCAGACTTACAATTCCAATCAATATTTTTTTCCACCAAGCCATATTTTATATTTTGCTAATTAAATATAAAGATAAAAATGGAGAATTTTTTGGGAAGTAGTTTTTATTATAAGAAAATTATGATTTGCTTTCAAATTCAAGACAGTCAATTCTAATATCGCTATTTTGAAGCGGAACGTGTAAGAAATTGCAAAAATGCGCTGTATCATTTATCGAATGAAATTTGCAATTTAAGCAAGTGCGCTGTATGCTTATAATTTCAGCTTTATTTAATTTTATGATTAAATCAGAAATGCTATTCCAAATTATTTCTTTTTCAAGTTGTCCTGTTTTGGACATTATTTTGGTAATTGGATCAGGAAAATCTTCTGTTTCAGTAACAATTTTTTTTCCTAAATCTGTTAATTTAATTGTGTAGCTTCTAGAATCTTTTGCATCAGAAATTTTTTGAATAAGCTCTTTCTGTTCAAGAATTTTAACGGCATCACTTATTGTGGGTTTTGTTACATTGAATTCTTTTGACAAATAGCTTACTGTCGTTTTTTCAAGGGAGTGATGCTGTATGAAAATCAATATTTGAATTTGAATAGGACTTAGTCCTTTTTCTTTCGCTTTATCCCACAAAAGAATTTTGAAAACTTGTGACAAGCGTTCTAATCCGGCAACAATTTTACTGTCGAAATCATGATTTTGTGTGATGAGGTTGAAAATTGGCATTTGCTTATTTTAATTCTAAATAATTTAAAAGTTGATACATTTTTTGATTATTTGTATCTAAATATCTGTCATCCATAATTTCTTCTGGCGACTGAATATATTTGGATTTTATGATTTCATCCTTGCCAAAATTAACCATTTTTGCCAAAGATTCCCTTGATATTTCCAAATGAAATTGAAGTCCTAATATTTTATCTTTATATTGAAATGCTTGGTTTTTGCAAGCTTCGCTTGATGCCAACAATTCGGTATTCTCAGGGAGGTCAAATGTTTCACCATGCCAGTGAAAAACTGGATAAGTATTAATATCTGAAAATAAAACAGAAGTGTTGCCAACTTTTGAAATCGGAAACCAGCCAATTTCTTTTTCTTGGTTCGGATATACTTTTGAGCCTAAAATCGAGGCAATTAATTGAGAACCCAAGCAAATTCCTAAAACCGTTTTGTCTTCTTTTATAGCTTTTTCTATGAATTTTTGCTCTTCAATGATCCAAGGAAATTTTTCAGAATCGTTGACGCTCATTGGGCCACCTAGAATAATCAGCCAGTCAAAGTCGGAACTTTTTGGAAAAACAAATTCTTCAAAAAACTTTGTATACGTAATTTCATATTGTTTCTCAGCAATCCAATTTTCTATACATCCAAGGTTTTCAAAGGATACATGTTGCAGGCAATGTATGCGGATTTTTTTCATGATTTATTTATTTTCATTCCAATAATAACTGTCAGGGTAAATTCGGTCTCCAAAAATTGCCGAGCCAACTCTCACAATTGTAGCGCCTTCCTCTATTGCTGTTTCAAAATCATTGCTCATTCCCATTGACAGTTCTAGCAGGTCAAAGTTTTGCAAATTTAAGTTTTGGATTTGATTCTGGATGTCTTTTAGCAATTTAAAACATTTCCTGACTTTTTCTTTTTCTGCACTAAAAAGTCCAATTGTCATTAATCCTTTTACATTTAAAGTGTCGTATTTAGAAACTTCTTTTGCGAAATCAATAGCATTTTGAGGATCAATTCCGAATTTGCTTTCTTCATAAGATGTATTTACTTGAAGAAATATATTGAGTTTTCTATTCTCGAGTTTCAAACGTTCATGTAATTTTTCTACAAGTTCTATTCTGTCTACAGATTCAATACAGTCCGCAAATTTTAAAACATCCTTGATTTTATTTGTCTGAAGATGGCCAATGAAGTGAAATTCAATATTTTTATCCGAAAGATATTGGTATTTTGCCTTGAGTTCTTGCACTTTATTTTCTCCGACTAGATTCTTTCCTTCAGATAAAGCATCTATGATTTTATCAGCTGCAATTGTTTTTGTCGCTAAGAGTAACTTGACTTCTGAAACAGAGCGTCCAGAAGCCAAGCAAGCTTTTTTTATACGATCTTGTATGTCTTTAAGATTCAATTTGGTATTATTCACAGCCTTCCATTTCAATGATATAGAAACCATTCGCGTTTATGCTTGACTCAATTTCTTCGCTAGCTTTATCGATGTGGCAGAAGTTGCATTCTTTTGTGGTTAGGCTGCTTTCGTCTTGTCCTTTAGTTTTTAAGTATTCTTTTCCAAAAGAAAATATTTTTTCTAAATCGGTTTCTTCTTCTTTGACTAGAATATCAAAATGCATCGTATTACCATTCTTTTTTGTTACATAGGTATCCCAAACTGCTACTTTCATAATTAAAATTTTTAAGAGAACAGTCTATAATCAGAATGAGTAAGACTGTTCTTTAGTTAGTTTTTTGTTCTTTTAATTTTTAACGTCCGCTAACGTAGCTCCAAAATTGATATGTAAAACATTTCCTGTTGGCGTTACAAGAGCAGGAACAGATTTTACACCAGCTTTTTCTGCTACTGAAATTTGATCCCTTTTTTCGCCTAAATGAACTATTTCGACTTGATTGTTGTCTATTAATGTTAAAATTTCTTGTTCGGCAGTTATACAAACGGGACATCCTGCGTGATAAAAAACTGATTTTTTCATTTTATAAATTGTTTAAATTATTAGCGTTATTGCTGACGCAAATATAGTAAGGAATCCTAACTAAATAGTGTATTTAAGATTTATTTAATATTTGTTGTCATTTTTTTACTAGAAAAGAAGTGTTTAAAGTTGAGTAGAAATGAAAAACCCTTGAACTGATACAGTTCAAGGGTTTTCGGTGGTACCTCCAGGGATCGAACCAGGGACACATGGATTTTCAGTCCATTGCTCTACCATCTGAGCTAAGGTACCGTTACAATTTTAAGCAGTAGTGCTTGTTGATTGCGGGTGCAAATATAAGAGCTTTTTTGAGTTATCCAAAACATTTTTTTAAAAAAATCAATTCGTACCTTCGCAAAATCAAACAAACGAATATGGTTTTAGCAATTGATATTGGAAATACTAGAATTAAAGGTGCTGTCTTTGAGAAGGATAACGTGCTTGAAAATTTTATTTTTTCAAGCAATGAACTTCAAAAAAAAATTGAAAATATTTTAAAAATTTTTCCAAAAGTGGATAATTTGACTATTGCTTCGGTCGGAAACATGTCAAAAACTGATTTTTTGAACTTTGATACAAGCTTAAAAGTTCATTTTATTTCGAATGAAGATGTATTTCCTTTTGAAAATAAATATCAAACGCCAAAAACACTTGGCATTGACCGGATGGTTTTGGCAAGTGGAGCCGTTTTGCAATTTCCCAAACAAAATAGATTAGTCATTGATGCCGGAACTTGTATTACCTATGATTTTATAGATGCAAATGATATTTATCTTGGAGGCGCTATTTCCCCCGGATTTAGATTACGCTATGAGGCACTTCATAATTTTACGGCAAAGCTTCCGTTACTAACTTTAGAAAATCCTGATAATTTTATAGGAAATTCTACACAGCAATCCATTCATTCTGGGGTTGTAAATGGAATGATTCATGAAATTGACGGCTTCATCAATCAATATAAAGAGCAATATTCGAAATTTACAATAATTTTAACGGGTGGCGACACAGAATTTTTGGCTAAACGATTAAAAAATACCATATTTGCCAATTCAAATTTCCTTTTGGAAAGCTTGAACCATTTATTTCAATACAAAATCAAAAATGATTAAAAAAATTATAGTAAGCTTTGGTTTGCTTTTTTCATTGGCGGCTGCCGCGCAACAAGAAGGAACCGCTTCTCCATACTCTTATTACGGAATTGGAGATGTAAGATTTAAAGGAACTGCAGAAACAAGATCAATGGGAGGTTTGGGAGTTTTTCCTGACAGTATTCACATAAATCTTCAAAATCCAGCTGGATATGCTGCATTGAAGCTTACAACGTTTAATGTTGGTGGAAGTTTTAATGTTACAAATTTCAAAACTAACGAAGCTAAAGATCAAGGACAAAGAACAACGCTTGATTATCTGGCAATCGCTTTTCCTGCTGGCAAATTTGGCGTAGGAATTGGTCTGATTCCTTACTCTTCTGTAGGATATAAAGTAAGGTCAGGTTCAAGTTCAGCAACAGATCCTTATCATGCTTATTCTGGTGAGGGAGGCATGAATAAAGTTTTTCTTGGTGCAGGTTACCAAGTTACTTCAAAATTAAGTATTGGTGTTGATGGAAGTTATAATTTTGGAAATGTTGAAACTAAAAATATTTGGTCTCAAGACATTCAATATAGCACAAGAGAATTGAATACTTCTGATTTGAGCGGTTTTAATGTCAATATTGGAGCTATTTATGCTACAAAAATCAAAAAATATGATTTTTATGCAAGCGCTACATATACGCCAGAAAGCAATTTGAAGTCTGATAATACTAGACAATTGGCAACTGTAATTGATTATGGCGGTAACGAAGGTGTTGTCGAATCAAGAAATTTGGCAGTTGATGATACAGATTTGACTTTGCCAAGTAAATTCTCATTTGGAGTTGGTTTTGGTAAAAAAAGAAATTGGTTGGTTGGTGCCGAAGTGACGTTGCAAGAAAGTAGTAAATTTGGAAATAGATATAATGATATTACAAATGTAAGCTTTGAAGATTCTAAAAAATATAGCATTGGAGGTTATTTTATTCCTGAATATAATTCATTTTCAGACTATTGGAGAAGAATAACCTATCGTGCAGGTCTTAAGTATGAAAATACAGGATTGATAATTTCAAATGTGCCAATTAAAGATTACGGATTTACTTTAGGACTAGGTTTGCCAGTAGGTGGCGCTTTTTCTAATGTAAATGTTGGTTTTGAATATGGAAGAAGAGGAACAACAGAAGCTAATCTTGTCAAAGAAACCTATGCAAACATATTCTTAAGTCTTTCATTGAGCGACAAATGGTTTGTAAAAAGAAAATATGACTAAAAACAATTTAAATATCAAATCGGCCATTTTTTTAATGATATTAGTTTTCAATTGCAATTTTATTTTTGCTCAGAAAGCAGAATGTCAAACTAAATATATGGCTTTTCAAGAAGTTGCAAAAGAAGGAGATTTTAATGCAATTTATATTTCTTGGCTTGATTTGAGAAAAGCTTGCGGTGCTTCTGATGAAACTGTTTTCGTTAAAACGGAAGAATTGCTTGCGCAAAAGGTTGAAGAGGCTAGTGCGTCTGATGAAAAAAATCAGATGATTCAAAAGCTTATTTTGATTTATGATGATCATGATAAGACTTTTCCAAATAATAAAAATGGAAATAGAATCAGTAAGGCAATTTTGCTTTTTGAAAACAAACAAGGAAGCACAACAGAAATTTATAATTTCTTAGATCAAGCTTTCAAAGCAGATAATATCTCATTTGTAAACGCAAATGTTTTAAATATCTATGCAGATTTGATTGTCGCACAATATAATTCTGCCGAAAAAAAGCTGACTTTGAATCAGGTTTTAGAGAAATTAGATCAGGTGTATGAAAAAGTACAGTCAGAGTCTGAAAAAATTGAATCAATAAGTGATAATCTAATACTGAAAGCAGAGACTGAGACTTTGAATTCTGAAGAAAAGAATACATTGTCAAGAACAAAAAATACTTTGCGTGAGTATAAAACGGTTTCCGACAATATAAATGGAACTATAAATAATCTTGCTAATTGTGAAACATTGACAGCTCTTTATCAGAAAGATTTTGATAAAAATGCTGAAAACCCACTTTGGTTAGAAAGAGTTTCTGATAGATTGAATGTCAAAAAATGCAAGACGGATTTCTATGTCAAGGTTTCTGAAAAATGGAATGAAGTAAGTCCAACTGCAAAATCTTCTTATAATTTGGCACTTATCTCAAGACAAAATAGAGAGCAACAGAAAACTATTGAATATTTTGCGCAATCTGCTTCTTTACAGAAAGATGCTAATAAAAAATCAGATATTTTTTACTTGATTGCGACAACATACGGAAATAGAAATAAGCCAAAAGCAAAAGAATTTGCAAAAAAAGCAATTGAAGCTAAATCTTCTTCAGGAAAATCATACATCTTTTTGTCTCAACTGTATGCAAGCAGTTCAAATGAATGCGGAAAGGATAGTTTTGAGAAAAAAGCAATATATTGGCTTGCTGCTAATACTGCAAAACAAGCGGGAATTGTTGAGCCGATTATGAAAAAATCAGGAGACCAATTAGCGCAAGATTTTGCGAAAAAAGCACCTTCGAAGGCTGAAGTTTCTCAAGCAAAAAGAAAATCCGGAGAGCAAATTTCATTTGACTGCTGGATTGGTGAAACCGTGAGCATTCCAAAATTATAAAAATGCTTATTCTAAAGAAAATAACGATAAATCTATTCATTGCTTTTTCTATTGCGATGTTGTTTTCATGCGAAAGCAATTTTAAGGACGTACAGAAAATCAATGTTTCAAATTTTGCTCCTATTGGTGAGGCTGATACTGTGAATTTAAAGTATACAGATTCAGGACGTGTAAAGGCAATTTTAGTCGCTTCAAAAATGCTTGATTTTGGCAATGCGGCTTTTCCTTATACAGAATTTCCAAAAGGCGTTGATGTGACGCTTTATGATACACAACAGAAAGAAAGTTACATTTCGTCTGATTATGCTATTACTTACAAAGGTACAGATATTATTGATCTTCAGGGAAATGTGAAAATAACTTCCAATGACGGAAAGCTTTTGGAAACTACACAATTGTACTATGATCAAAAGCGAGAATGGTTCTTTACAGAGAAAAAATGCAAGCTAACTTTAGGTCCTGGAAATATTTTTTACACAAAAGGCTTTGACGCAAGTCGAGATTTCAATGATATCAGCGGACAGGCCTTTTTTGGCGAGGGTCAGGCAAACGATTTTTAATTTTTACTTATGACTTACTTAAGATATATACAATATTTTTACCTTATAGCGGCAGTTCTTTTTGCTGTTGATGGATTTATGCAATTTAACTCTGAAGAAAGATCTCCATGGATGAGTTTTTTCTTTGCTGCAATTGCTCTTTTTATGTTTTTCTTTCGCAGAAGATTTGCGAAAAAAATGGAAGATCAGCAAAAAGGTAATAAATAAAGGTAATTTTCTTTTAAAACTTTTTGAAATCTGTTTTTCAATTTGCTCTATTTTGTTGACTTTAGCAGGATATTGAAAAAAAACATCATCTTTATCAGAAAATATAAGTATACCGCTTTTATTATTAAATAGATAATTGTATTTTCGCCCTCTGAATTTTAAAATGAACACTAAAAAATGGCAGTTTTATCAAAAATTAGACAACGATCATTACTTCTTATATTTGTTATTGGTTTTTGCTTATTAGCATTTGTTGTAGGAGATTTAATCAATAGCGGCGGTTTTAAACAAACTTCAAAATATGTTGGAAGCATCAATGGGGAAGATATCTCTTTTGAAGATTTCAGAGCAAAAGTTGATGCTGTTGAAAAAAACGGACAAGGAGTCACTTCGACTCAAGCCGTAAACCAAGTTTGGAATCAAGAAGTTTCAATTGCTTTGCTTTCTGAGCAATTTGAAAAACTAGGAATCAGAGTTGGTGAGAGCCATATCTTTGAAGTTCTTAAACAAAGCCAAGATATTGGTCAAAATCCTCAATTCCAAAATGCTGCTGGACAGTTTGATGCACAAAAATTTAAAGAATTTTTTCAATCAAGCCCTGAATTAGCTGCGCAATTAGTTGAGAGAGAAAGACAAGCAGAATTAAATGCAAAATTTCAAATTTATAATTCTATGGTAAAAGGTGGTCTTTATACTACTGACCTAGAAGGTAAATTTCAATATGAAGCTGAAAATGACAAAGTAACTTTTGATTATGTTGCTTATCCTTTTTCAAATGTGAAAGACAGCGATGTTCCCGTTTCTGATGATGAGATCGTTGCTTACATGAGAAAAAATGAGAAAAAATTTAAAGCTGATGAAACTCGCGAATTAGAATTTGTTGTCATTGAAGACAAGCCTTCTGCTCAAGACGAAGCTGAAGTAAAAAAGAATATTTCTGTGTTGGTTGACTCTTTGAGAAGCACAACTAAAAACCAAGAATTTGTTGATGCAAGATCTGATGTTAAATATGATTCAACTTATATCACTAAGAAAAATCTTCCTACTGAATTTGCAGATCAATTGTATAATTTGCAAGCAGGTGAAGTTTTCGGACCTTATATTCTAAACGGATATTACGCAATAAGCAAATCTCTAGGAAAAAGAGCTGGAGCTAGTGCAAAAGCAAGCCATATTTTAGTTGGATATAAAGGTAGTAAAACTCCAAATCCTGCAATTACAAGAACAAAAGAAGAGGCTCAAGCAAAAGCAAATGATTTGTTAGCTCAAATTCAGGCAAACCCTGCTATTTTTGAAGCTTTGGTACCAGGTAATTCTGATGATTCTGGTTCTGTTCAAAATAGAGGAGAATATGATGGAATTACTCCAGGACAAATGGTTAAGCCTTTTGACGATTTCGTATTTAACAGACCAATCGGAAGTTTAGGAGTTGTTGAAACTGAATTCGGTTTCCATATTATCAAAGTAACAGACAAGCAAGATGCAGTTCGTTTAGCAACAATTGCGCAAAAAATTGAACCATCAGAAGCAACAAGTAATGATATTTTTACAAAAGCTACTAAATTTGAAATGGAAGCTTCTAAGAAAGATTTCACTACTATAGCAAAATCTATGAGCTTGACTGTTCAACCTTCTGCTAATGTAAAAGCTTTAGATGAAAGCTTTGGAACGTTCCAAAATCAGAGAGCTGTTGTAAGATGGGCTTATGATAAAAAAACTTCTGAAGGTGACGTAAAAAGATTCAATGTTCCAAACGGAAACTTGATCGTAAAATTGAAAAAAGTGAATGAAGAAGGTTTACAACCTATTGCTACTGCAAGACCAATGGTTGAGCCAATCTTGAAAAAAGAGAAAAAGACTGAAAAAATCAAAGCTATTTTAAAAGGTGCAACTTTGGAAGAAGTAGCTAAAGTTGCGAAAGTAGCTGTAGCAACTGCAACTGATTTGACTCTACAAAGTGCTAGCCTTGCTGGTTTCGGATTTGAACCTAAAGTTGTGGGTGTAGCTTTCGCAACTCCGGTAAATAAAACTACTGATGTAATTGAAGGAAATGGAGGAGTTTATAAAATAAAAACTAAATCTGTAGCTAAAGCGCCAGTTATGAAAAGCTATGAAGCTTTTACAGGAAGGCTTAAAGCTCAAAATGCTTCTGCTGTTGGAAGAATTATTCCAGCATTAAAAGAAAAAGCAGACATTGAAGATAACAGACTTGACTTCGGATTCTAATATCTGAATTGATACATAAAAAAATCCCGTTCAATTACTGAACGGGATTTTTTATTTTATAGAAGTTTTATCTGCTTTGTAATAATTGATTGCTATTTTAAAATCATTTCTTCGTAAGAAAGTACTGTTTCAAAACCTTTTGCCTCAAAATAAGTCTTCGGATTTTCTTCAGAAATTGCCATTACAAAATCACCACCCCATGCGCCAAGACTTTTTACAACACCGTCAAAATCTGCAAACAGTTTCTGCTGCACAGGAATCGTTTCTAAGACGGAACTTAATATCGTTTCATGCTTCGTCATAAGCTGTGCAAATTGATTCGAATTTTCGCACGCAATCGCTTCTCTAGTGATCTCATCAATCTGTTGTACAATTGGCGCGATAGTTTTTTTCTTTGTTTGATAAGAAGCAATCGCATCCTTGCTGCTTTGTTTTTCATTCAAGTAAACAAAATGAATGTTTTTCGAAAACTCTGGCTGAAAGATAAATGGTTTTACAATACGTTTTCCATTGCCGATTGTGTATAAAATAGCAGTTGTATTTTGAGCATTTGCAATATCATAACCACTGCCTCCAAAACTTCTTTCAAGAAGCTCAAAAGCGTCAATTTCGAACCATTGTGCAATATTATTAATTAAAGTAGAAGAGGAGCCAAGTCCCCAGTTTCTAGGAAAAGTAAGCTTGGTTTGAATTGAAAAACCTTTTGAGTCTTGCAAAATTTCTGGGTTCATGCTGCTCGCACAATGCAAGATGAAAACCAAAGTGTCTTTCTTGCTTTCGCCGGTTTTGCTATTGCTGAAAATTTCTTCGAAGCTAATTTTTTCCTCAAGCCAAATTTCATCATTGGAATCATAACTTTTCCATTCCAAAAAACCAGTCTTGGTCGTTTCCATAACAAGATTTTGGCCAAATTTTGTAGGCAGCGAAAAAGCTATCGCGCCGTCAAGAACAACATATTCTCCAGTTATGAATAATTTTCCGTTGCTGTAAAAAGTCTGCTTCATTGAATCTTATTTTCTTAAGTTTTCAATGTAATTGGCAACGGCAGCATGCGAAACCGAATTGTTTCTGAAATGATCCTGAACCAATTGGCGTTCTTCGTCTGAAGCTTCAAACTGGTTGATGATATTTCCCAAGTGCATTTTCATATGTCCGTCTTGGATTCCTGTTGTGGTTAGCGATCTCAACGCGGCGAAATTTTGTGCCAATCCTGCAACTGCAACAATTTGCATCAAGTCTTTTGCAGATGGTTTTTCAAGCATTTCCAAAGCTACTTTTACTAACGGATGCAAGGTTGTCAATCCTCCAACAGTTCCCAAGGCCAACGGTATTTCAAGCCAAAAACTGAAAATACCATTCTCTATTTTTGCATGAGAAAGACTAGAATATTTTCCTGATTTTGATGCGTATGCATGTACGCCAGCTTCCACAGCGCGAAAATCATTTCCAGTTGCCAAAACCACTGCGTCAATTCCATTCATGATTCCTTTATTGTGCGTAACGGCGCGATAAGGTTCAATTTCAGCTATTTGGACAGCTCTAACAAATTTTTCAGCAAAATCATGCGAGGTTTCATTTTTATCTTCATTCAACGCTTCTGCGGGACAAGATACTTCTGCGCGAACAATACAATCGGTCACATAATTTGACAAAATGCTCATTACGATTTGAATATTTTTTTCTTCTTCCGTAAATAAATCATATGCTTCAGCTTCTGATTTTAATGTTTTTGCAAATTGTTCTAGACAAGAATTAATAAAATTGGCTCCCATCGAATCTTTAGTTTCAAAAGTCGCATGAAGCTGAAAATAATTTGGAAGTAAATCGGTTTTATCTTTCAGAAGAATGTCTAGAATTCCCCCGCCACGCTTTTGCATGTTTGCTGTAATGCTTTCTGTTTCTGTAAAAAAACGATCTTTTATAGCCTTGAAAAACTGTTCTAATTTAGAAGTATTTCCTTTATAAATAAAATGCACTTGCCCAATTTTTTCAGTATTTAAAACGGTAGCTTTAAAACCCCCGCGTTCTGACCAAAACTTTGCCGCTTTTGCTGCAGCTGCAACAACTGAGCTTTCTTCAATGGCCATTGGAATCGTGTAATATTTTCCGTTGATTAAGAAATTTGGTGCGACGCCCAAAGGCAAATAAAAATTGGTAATAGTATTTTCTATAAATTCATCATGCAACTGCTGTAGTTTTTCATCGCTGTTCCAATAATTTTTAATGACGGAAATCGAGTCTTCAGGATTTGAAAAATATTCAGTAGCAATCCAGTTTATCTTTTCTTCTTTGGATAATTTTGAGAATCCGGCAATCGACTTATTCATCAGTTTTATTCTTAAATGAGAGAACAAAGATACGCTTTAGCGCTTATTTTTTATTAAAAATTCTGGATTACAAATTCACTTCTACGGTTTAATTCATGTTGTTCTTCATCACAAGAATCTTCAGGAACACAGCGCACAATTGGTCTGGTTTCGCCATATCCTTTTGCTGAAACTCTGTCTGCTTCGATTCCTTTGCTGATGAAATACTTTCTTGTTGAAGTTGCTCTTTTTTCTGAAAGCACGTTATTATAAGCATCGCTGGCACGAACATCGGTGTGAGATCCGATTTCTACAGTCATCTTTGGATATTTTTTCATGATTTCTATAACTCGGTTCAAAATAGGTTTTGATTCCTTACGGATGTACCAAAGATCATAGTCAAAATAAATTGGGTCAGTTTTAATCATAAGCCTGTCATTATCCTGAACTACATCTTTTTCTTTTTCCATCAGCTGTTCGATTCGTTCTTGTTTTTTCGCTTTTGCAATTTTATCTTCTCGTTTTTTCGCTAATTCTTCTTCTGTAAAGGTTTCTTTTTCTGAATTCGCAACAGATTTCAAGCCAATTGAACCATCATTTATTTTATTTCTGTCTTTGAATAATTTCAGGCTTTTTGTTCCGTCTAAATATTCTGGATTCGAAGCAATAATTGTATAATCTGACTCACACGGAACTGTAAATAAGAACTTGCCTTCTGCGTCAGTTTCTACTTTTTCGATTTCTTTTTTGTCTTTATCTTGAAGTATTACAGTAGCTTTCACAAGAATTGCTTTTGTATCAATATCGGTAATCAAGCCTTCAATAAACTGCTTGCAATCTTCAATAATTAGCGGTTTAGTTTCAGTAAGCTGATAAATATCGTCGTTGCCTTTTCCACCAGGTCGGTTGGAAGCAAAATAGCCTTCTTTCGTTTCAAAATTGATATTAAACGAAAAATCGTCATACCCAGAATTTATTGGAAAGCCAATGTTATTTGGTTTTTCAAATTTTCCATTGCTGAATTCAGATACAAAAACGTCCATAGAACCAAAGCCATGATGTCCATCCGAAGAAAAATAAAGCTTTCCGTCATCAGAAATAAAAGGGAACTGTTCTTTATGAATCGTATTGATTACCGGACCTAAATTCTTTGGAATTCCAAACTTTCCACCATTGATTTCTACAGAAAAAATATCAAATGAGCCTAATGATCCTGGCATGTCTGAAGCAAAATAAAGAATTTCTTCATCTGGACTCAAAGTTGGATGTTCAGTTGAATAATCTGGACTGTTGAATGGAAGCGGTGTAATATTTGTCCATTGTCCTTTTTTAAATTCTGCTTTGTAAAGCTGCAGATGCGAAATCATGTTTTTATCCTTCTTCGGATTGTTTCGAGTGAAATACATCGTTTTTCCGTTTTTAGTAAAAACTGCATTTGATTCGTGCATTCTGGTATTTATAGACTTTGAAAAATCTTCGGAAATTGAATCCCCTGATTTTGCATTAAAAACTGGAATTGTATAAAAATCAAGATAGTTTTCACTATTCCAACGGTAAGTTTTTTTCTCTTTGGTAGGCGAAGAATATACCAATCTTTCGCCATATTTTATTGCTCCAAAGTCAGAATTTTTAGTGTTGATTGCTAAGTTTTTGATTTCAAAACGATCTCCGATTGCCGCAATATTTTCTAAGGTTTTTACTTCCTTATCAAAAACATTTACGCTGCCTTTGGCAATAATAATTCTGTTTCTGGCAAGAGAATCAGCTTCCGCATAATTTCCTGTGGCTTTTAAAGTATGAATATATCTGAAATAATATTCGTCTGTAATGTATTTCGGATTTTTTTTAATCATTATTTTATACCATTTCCCTGCATTTTTTAGGTCATTAGTATAGTAGTAAGAATTAGCCAAGTTGCGGGTAATTTCCAAACTATTGTCAGTTTGAGCAATTTTTTCATACATCGGAATAACTTCGCTATAAAAAGCACGGTCAAAATATTCGTTTGCAAGTTTCACTTCAGGCGTCTGTCCAAAACTGTCCTGAACTGAAAATAATATCGTGAGTAAAAGTAATAGTCTTTTCATGTTTTTCATTTTAGAAGAATCTTGGTGATTTGTCATATCCTTTTTTGAAGAAGTCTAAATCAAAAAGTAGCATGATTTCGTGAGTTCCGGAATTAAATTCGCCTAAATTGGAAAGTGTGTAATCATAAGAATAACCTACGCGGAGTTCTGGCGTAATTTTAATATTGAACAAGCCGCTGACAGCATCACCAAATCGGTAAGAAGCTCCTAGTTCAAATCGCTCATTAATTAAGAAATTGGAAGAAACATCTAAAACTCCTGGTGCGCCTTTTACAGCTTTTGCCATAAAGGAAGGTTTGAATTTTAAACTTTCATTGATTTGAAAAACATAACCTCCAGTAAAAAATACGTGAATATTTTCAGATCCCAGACTGCTTATTCCATCACGTTCTTCAATGTGTTTTGAAGAAAGAAGATTAGGAGCAGAAAGTCCGAAGTAGTATTTGTCAGTAAAATAAAATGCTCCAACGCCAACATTTGGAAAAACACTATTTATATTTTTTTCAAAAGCTTTGTCGGTAGAATTGTCACCGCTTTCTAATTGAAAACCGTTGAAATTTGTATTAAAAAGAACAGCTCCGGCTTTTAAACCTAGCGACAGTCTATGTTTTTCATTAAATTCTAAAACATAAGCAAAATCAGCAAAAAGACTATTTTCTTTTTTAGCGCCATCACCAATGTCATCTGAAATAAATGAAACGCCTAATTCGACATTTCTATTAATTGGTTTGTGTGCAAAAAAGGTCATTGTTTTTGGACCTCCGACAGATCCAACCCATTGCGTTCTGTATAATCCACCAAGGTTAATGATGTTTGGAGTTGCAGTTGCATAAGCTGGGTTTACTACGCTCATGTTATACATGTATTGCGTGTATTGCGGATCTTGCTGTGCTGAAATTGTATTTAAAAACCCTATAAAAACGAGTAAGAGTAGTATTTTTTTCATCTTGGAAAGAGATTAAGATAGAGACAAAATTATCGGTTTAGATAAAGTCTTCCTTGTTTTGGAGATTTGTTGTCTTTATTAAAATTTACAATGTAAAAATAGACTCCGTTCGAAGCCATTCCGTCGATATTGGCATTGGATTGATTGCTCTTTCCATCCCAATTTGGAATGTTTCGGTTGCCTTTGTACATAAGATTTCCGTATCTGTTAAAAATCTCGATCGTATAATTCGGGAATAAAAATTCAATATTTGGAATTTTAAAAGTATCATTAACACCGTCACCATTTGGAGAAAATCCGTCAGGAATCATCAAGGCGAAATCTTCGTCGCAATTGGTTAACGAAACAGTTACGGCTAATCCAATTTCTGAAATACAAGTTGCTGAAGCATCAGAATCAAAGCCATAGTAAGTAAATCCATCTTGCAAAATATCAGTTTCAGAAAGTTGATTCCCGTTTGAAGCTGCATCAAACCAAAATAGAGTTCCGTTAAAATTTACATTTGCTGTCAAATCGGCAAGTGTTGGAGCCGGTGAATCTAAACCACAGAAATTTTGTCCATCAGTAGTTAGTGTTGGTGTTGTAATTTGATTAATTGTAACCAAAATGATACTTCTGTCGGATGGACAATTATTAATGCTCATCTCAGAAACCCAATAATTTCCAGATGCTAAAACGGTTGATGGATTCAAAGGTGTAGTGCTGGTTGCAGAATCATACCATTGATAATTATTTCCATTCGGAATTAAATCGGCCACAGTTGCATTTTCTGTACTACAAAATGCTTGGTCATTTGCTGATGGCGCATTTGGTAATTCATAAATTATAAAAGTATCTGTTATGGAAAGATTATTTGATCCACATAAAGTCACAGTGTTTGTGATTCCTGTGATTGTCAGAACGTTTGGTCCGGCATTTGGAATTGCGCTAGCAGGGATGATAAAGTTACCGTTTCCTGCGGTTATTGGAATCGTAATTGATTCTGTTGCAGTATTGGCTCCTGTGATTGAATAAGTAATGATGACAGCACTTAAATTTCCTAATCCGGTTACGTTAACTAAAACAGGAATATTTTCACAAAAATTGTTTACCGCCACAGCAACATTTGTTGTGATTGGTTTTGGATTTATGAAAAATTCTTGACTAAGCGTTGCCGCATTTTGACAGCCAGTATCTAAATTTTGAATGCGAATAATTCTAATGGTTGTGTTTCCAACATTTGGAACAAGATTTCCTAAGATTAAAAATGTTCCGACGCCACCAGTTACTGAAAATGTAGCAACTTGATTGGAACTAACATTACTTCCAGAAAGCGTGAAAGTAACTTGATAATTTCCATCAGGTAAATTTGTATTTCCAGAAAGTTCTACAGGAATATTTGAACTCTGACAGGCGTTATTTATGCTTAAAGTACCGCTGTTAATTCTTGGTAAAGGAAAAACGTTCACAATATCAGTCATGTTTCCGATAATGTGCTGGCAAGCTCCAAAACCTGTAGTTTCATGAATGTTAATTATTCGAACTGTATATGCTCCAATACTTGGAAACGAAAGATTAGGAATATTGAAAGTCAAATTTCCTGCAATTGCCGTGCCTATTACTGAACCTGAAGAATTAAAAGGGCCTGTTACTTCATATTGAATTGTATAGCTGCCATTTGGAATTGGCTCGTTTCCTTGTCTAATTGTTGCGGTATAAATTGCAATTGGAATCTGATTTTCGCAAATATCAGAAGTAACCTGTAATGTAGTAGTTGAAAAATCAAGCTGTTCTTCAATTATGATTGAAACTGTAGAAGTTTTTCTGCTACAAACGGGATGTGAAGGTTGAACGGTATAAGTAAAATTGTAAGTTCCTGGTCCTAAGGTGTTGAAGATATTCTCAACATTGATAAAAGTATCAAACGGACCTGATAATTCTGAAGTAGCTCCTTCGCTCCATCTTCCCCCTGGATCTTGGCCGGTAATGTAATCTAATAAATTTAAGTTCGTATGAATTGACATATCGTCGGTTTCACAAAGAACCAAGTCGGAGGTGTTACCAGGTTCTGGAGCTAAGTGTACAGTTAAGACGACTTTTGCAGTTGATTCAGCACAACTTCCAATTGCGGGCATTGTGTAAGTAAATGTAAATTGACCTGCACCTGAGGCAGTTGCGTCTAATATATTGTTGCTTAAAGCACCTGAGCCACTATCGTCAGACCAAACTCCGTTAATTTGAGGATTTGGAAAATTTCCTAAGAACTGAAATAAGTTTACTGCATTGTTGTCAGAACAGGCTGAAGCAGTAAAGTTGTCAATTCCGGCATAGCCACCAATAGTTACTGTAACTGTCGCAGTATTTATCACACAAGCAGCATCATTGACCGTATAGATAAAAACAAAAATGTCGCTTTCATTAATTTGAGTTGCGTCAAGAATTCCTGTAGCGATATTAAGTCCGCCAGATTGCTGAATGTCTGTCCATGTTCCGCCAGGCGTTGGAGTTCCGCCCAGAAGATTAAAAAGATTTATGCTTTGGCTTGCGGGATCGGTAAGGTCGCAAATTGTAATTGAGGTACTTGTTCCGGCACATTGTGCCTTAGAAACAGTGGAAGAAAAAAAAAGCAACGACAATAACAGATAGTGAAAATAATTTGCCTTGTTGTGAAGGCTACTATTACTATTTATAAGGGGCATAATTTTTATTAATTTGGGTGAGGTAAATATATTAATTTTTTATTAATAATCCACTAACTACAAAATGCTCTTAATTTTTCACATCTAAAGCATCACGTAAAGCATTTCCCATCATCATAAAAGCTAAAGTAAGAAGCATGATTGCTATTCCCGGAACCATTGCCAAATAAGGCTTGTCAAGAATAATATCACCATAATAATCTTTAATCATTCCGCCCCAGCTTGGTACTGGAGGTTGTGCACCAAGCCCTAAGAAACTGAGGCCACTTTCTACTAAAATTGCTGAAGCAAAATTAGCAGCAGAAATCACAATAACAGGTGCCATAATATTTGGAAGAATGTGATATAAAATAATTCTGAAATTTGTGTAACCCAAGGCTCTTGCTGCAGTGACAAATTGCATTTCTTTAACAGAAATTATCTGTCCGCGAACGACTCTCGCTACTTCAACCCACATTGTTAATCCTACAGCTACAAAAACTTGCCAAAACCCTTTTCCTAAACTTAAAGTAATGGCAATAACTAAGAGCAATGTCGGAATTGACCATATAATATTGACCAGCCACATCACAAAAGCATCAATTTTTCCACCATAATAACCGCCAATTGCGCCAAAAAAGATTCCTACGATTAATGAAATAATTACCGCAACAAATCCTATGGAAATTGAAACTCTTGAGCCGACAAGCATTCTGCTTAAATAGTCTCTTCCGGCTTTGTCTGTTCCTAAATAAAATTTTTGATTTTTGATAAAATTTTGCGCAACTGATCGCGTGTTCTTATAACCTGGAAAATCTTGTAATAGTACTTCTTTTTGAATAATGACATTAGGGTCGTCATTGTATAAGGTGTAAACTATTTTGTCTTTCTCTAAGCGATAATTTAAAATTGGTTCTTTATAATAATCTTGTTCTTTTCCAAAGAAATAATCTCCAAAACTTGAAACTGGCTTTTCTTTCAAAGGAATAGAAATCATTTTCACTTCAAATCCTGGTTTTTTTGAACGAATCGTCAAGTCGCCCCAATTGGCATTTTGTGAATTATCAGGAGCTAAGACGTAGGCAAAAATTGAAAGCAGCAATAAAAGTACTATAAACCCAAAACTGAAAACGCCCCAAAAATTCTTTTTGAATTTCTGGAGCGCTATTCCTGTTAATGACTGTGCAGTTTTGCTCATTCAGTTTTGTGTGTCAGACATTTAAGATTTAACTAATTTGTCTTTTTTAGATTTTAAGGTTACGCTTCCTGATTTTTGCTGAAGATCATCTAAAACATTGATTGCTTCTTCTACATAGATATCTTTTGAAAGATTCTCGTGCCAACGATCTCTTTTCTCTTTAAGCAAATTATCATTTTTAATTACTTCTAATTCATTTGGCAATGAAGTGAATTTTAAATTATTTTTATAATCAACAATAGCTTTGTATTTTTTAGCTTTTAATTCTAAAGCTTCTTGCTCTTGCTTGAATTTGTCGATGTTTAAGCTGAAAACATTTTCATCTTGCCTTTCCTTAAGCCATTTTGCATTTTCTTCAATCAGCTGAAATTGTGGATTTTGTTCCATTCTTCTTTTGCTGTTTTCAATTGCAGTATTGAAATTTTGTTGCTTATTCCAAGTTTTATACTCAGCAGCATCAATTTTATCCCAAGGCATTGCATTTTCAGTATCGCGTTCGCCCATTTTTATATAAGCATAGCGATCTGGAAGCGCAACATCACTAGATACTCCATTTAATTGCGTAGAACCACCGTTAATTCTATAGAATTTTTGAGTTGTAGTTTTTAAAGCGCCTAAATCTCCCAAAGAATTGTTTCTTACAAATTGATTTAAGTCGATTACATTTTGAACCGTTCCTTTTCCATAAGTCTGCGTGCTTCCTATAATTACGCCTCTTTTATAATCTTGAATTGCCGCTGCTAAAATCTCTGAAGCTGAAGCTGAAAAGCTATTCACCATTACAACTAATGGACCATCCCATTGAATTTTCGGATCTTTATCAGAAAGAACTTCTTTCTTTTTACCTGCAGATTTTACTTGAACAATCGGACCTTGGTCAATGAATAATCCGGCAATGTCAACAACAGTTTTTAATGAACCACCACCGTTATCACGAACATCCATTACAATTCCATCAACACCAGCTTTTTTCATGCGCTCAATTTCTAGAGTTACATCTTTTGCGGCATCACGGCTATCTTGATTTTCAAAATCTATGTAGAATTTAGGAAGGTAAATAATTCCGTATTTTTTCCCGTTTTTCTCTACAATGCTTGATTTTGCATACGTTTCTTCAATTTCTACTTCATCCCTAATAATAGCGATGATTTTAATTGTTCCATCAGTTTTTTTAACTGTCAATCGAACTTCAGTTCCTTTTGGGCCTTTGATTTTTTTGACAACATCGTCAAGTCTCATTCCGACTACATCAACTGGTTCTTTTGCACCTTGTGCTACTTTTAAAACTACATCGCCTGGTTCTAATTCTTTTCCTCTCCAAGCTGGTCCGCCTGAGATTAGCTCTGTAATCTCTGTAAAATCATTTTTCTTTTGAAGACGGGCCCCAATTCCTTCTAACTTACCGCTGATGCTTACGTCAAAACGCTCTTTGTCATCTGGTGCAAAATAAGATGTATGTGGGTCAAAACGTGTGGCAATAGAATTAATATATACTGAAAACCAATCATCTCTGTCTAAATCTTTAATAAAACCAAAGTATTCATCAAGTGATTTTAATTGGCTTTCTCTGGTTTCTTTTTCTAAAACTTCGTAAGGCTTTTTCTCAATTGCCTTTTTCTCTTCCTCCTTTTTCTTTTTCATTTCTGGAGTCGTTGGTGATTCACCGTCTCCAAAAGCGCCAGCTTCATTGTCAGTTACACTTTTACCTTCTTGAATCTCAAGCTTATTGGTTAATGAAGATAAGGTAGAAAGCTTGATTTGCTTAAACCATCTTTGTCTTAATTCGTCTGAATTTTTTGCAAATGGAAGATGTTCATAATCAGTATTCAGTTCTTCATTTGTTTTGTAATCAAATGGTTTTGCAAGAATTTCTTTATAGTATTTTTTGCTTTCTTCAATTCTTTTTTCCAAGCGATTATAAGTCAAGTCAAAGAAAGAAAGATCTTTGTTGATGATTTGATCATCGATTTGAGTTTCATATTTTGCAAACTCATCAATGTCTGACTGAATAAAAAATCGTTTTGAAGGATCAAGTGCTTCTAAATAATCTTTGTAAACTCCCTTAGAAAATGTGTCGTCAATTTTTGCCGGATCATAATGACCGCGCTCAATAACAAAGGTTAGAAGTTCTAATAATAATTTATCTTTTTCTGGGTCTGCGCCGGCTTTTTGTTCTCTTGGGATGAAACTCCACAGCGCTAACGAAAGCGCGAAAACTGCCAACAAAATTTTATAGTTGCTTTTCATAAATTGCATAATAGTATTCATCAATTTTTGACTAAATTACTGAAAAAACTATGCCACGATTGTTTAATCTGCATAATTTTTTGTTAAAGATATTTTTTAAGCTTTCCTTAGAAATGCCCAGCAAAATATCATTGTCTTCAAAGGTTTCAAAGTTATATAAAAATGTTACATGAGTAAATTTTAAAAATGATATTTTTTAAGGTTTAAAAAGGTAGCTAGCTATTGTTTCATTTTCAACTTGTTCTCATGAAATGCGACTAAACTTATACTAACCTTTTATTAACCTTATATTAGGCTTATAGTAACCTTTACTACCTTTTTAGACCAAGCCTTCTTTGGGACAGCTATTTCATAAGATTATTTTGGTTTTAGGTGCATAAATTATTTAAGTATTTCATCAAAACTATAAACATATGAAGCTTCAGTCATTATACGGCTTGCCTTTTCTCCTCTTCAGGGATCTGTCTATCTCAGGAATTCTATTCGCACAACATCCTTAGGACGATCTTATGGTGGAAAACGCCATGATTTCTTTTACTATATAAGAAATTTAGGGTAGGAGCAAGGACGTTTTTCGGATCCTTTTTTACTGTAAATTTTAAATCAAAATCATTATTTTGTAAACTTTGGACTACATCAATTTAAATGTATTGCGGACAAGGAATTAATTGTCTAGTTTTGGTGGCAATTTTGTAGTCTAATTTTTAATAAAAAATATTCGCTATTTTCAAAATTTAAATATAAAAATATGAATACTTTATTCAATAATCTAAAAGGAGTTATTTTCATGCTTTTCGCTTTTTTATCTATTAAAGCTTATTCACAAAACACAATCAACTTTCAATACGACATTTCAGGCAATCAAATTGTAAGATCGCTGTGTATCAACTGTCCTGCACAGAGAAGCTTCTCAACTCCCGCTAAAGAAAGCAGTCACCCTCTTGAAAAATTCTTCCCTGAAGATGTGATTTCCTATTATCCAAATCCCGTAAAAGAGGAGCTTTACCTCGAGTGGGATCTGGTAAACGACAATACGGTAATGTATCAGATTAGGTGTTTTTTAGAAACAGCACAAAAAGTATATAAAATATTAGAATTTTGAATCATAAAGAGACGACATATAGGTCGTCTCTTCTATTTTAATGATTTTAAAAAGCCTTAAAATGCTTTTGTTGTACCTTAGTGTATCAAAGTAGGTCATGAAATAAAATGTAATTTTGCAATAGGAAACGTGTGGTATGACAACGTGCACATCAGAAAAACCAATAATCCAGTTCCTCAGAGCGACAGCTTAATATTTCTTATAATGCTTTCAAAAGCCCCGTAAGCATCGAGGAAACTGGCGTTGCCAAAATTGATTTTACATACAACGGCAGCAATGATCGTTCTGCGATGTACTATGGAGGATTGCGGAACGACAAGTTTCAGCGCCAGTATCGAAAAACTATTCTGCCGATGGCACGATGGAGATTAAATACAACATTGTTACGGAGAAACAGAATTTATAACTTATATAGGAGGCGATGCCTATACGGCCCCAGTAAGATTAAGTATTTTCCAGAAACAGCACTATTAACTATCTGAAATAAATATAAAATATTAGAATTTTGAATAATTAAGGAGACGATCAATATCGGTAATGTGTCAAAGTTAGTGACAATCTATTTTAAAGATACAACTAATTGATTATCAGAAAAATAAATGCTATTTGCAAAAAATACAAGTTAATATCTTATCTTTTTTGTTTTAGTTTTTGAAAGAGCTAAATCGAATGACAATCTGCTTCAGCAAAAGTTTTACGATTTTAATTTCAGTATTGAAAATATATTCTGGTGCTAATCAACTGTACCGACTGTTACATTGCATTTTCAAATAATTCTTTTTTAATTTGATTCTTGACCTTGTAAATTCTATGTTTGTACTAACAACATGCAATTGATAAAAAATGAATAAAAAACCTCTGATTTTAGTTACAAATGATGACGGGATTTCAGCACCAGGAATTAGAGCCTTGATTAGCGTGATGAAAGAAATTGGCGAAGTAGTTGTCGTTGCGCCAGATAGTCCGCAGTCTGCAACTGGCCATGCTATTACTATAAATAGTACGCTTTATTTAAATAAAATCAATATTGATAATGACGTTGATGTTGAATATAGCTGTTCTGGAACTCCGGTTGACTGTGTAAAATTTGCCGTCAATGAAGTTTTGAAAAGAAAACCTGATCTATGTGTTTCTGGAATAAATCATGGTTCAAATTCTTCAATAAACGTCATTTATTCAGGAACAATGAGTGCTGCAGTTGAAGCAGGAATTGAAGGAATTCCGGCAATTGGTTTTTCGCTTTTAGATTATGACTGGAATGCAGATTTCGAGCCTACAAAGAGGTTTGTAAAAAAAATTACCCTAGAGGTTTTGGAAAACGGACTTCCTGAAGGCGTAATTTTGAATGTAAATTTTCCCAAATTAAAAGAAAAAGAAATTAAAGGAATAAAAGTTTGTCGTCAGGCAAAAGCGATGTGGCAAGAAAAATTTGACAAGCGAACTTCGCCAATGGGCCGTGATTATTATTGGCTTACCGGAAAATTTGTGAACCAAGATAACGGTGAAGATACTGATGAGTGGGCATTGAAAAACGGTTATATTTCTGTAGTTCCTGTGCAGTTTGATTTGACAGCACATCATGCCATTCAAAATTTAAATACTTGGAAATTAAATGAAAAAAATTGATTTACTTATAGGTTTTATGATAGGTTTGGTTGCCTGTTTTTTAGGAACTTATCTTTATATTACTCTGGTTGCAAAATATGAATTTATTGAAGGTTTGACTTTTCTGAAAAGTGGCGGTTATTTGGGAAAAGTCATTACGCTTGGTGCTATTTTGCCATTGGCAACTTTTTTTGTATTGCTTAAATTGAATAAAGATTTAATGGCTCGTGGCGTGATTTTGGCAACAATTGTTCTTGCACTTATAACTTTTTTTGTATAAATATGAAGTACTATATTATTGCAGGTGAGGCTTCTGGCGATTTGCACGGTTCGAATCTGATGAAGTCATTATATAAGGAAGATCCAAATGCTGAAATCCGTTTTTGGGGAGGCGATTTGATGGAAGAAGTTGGAGGCACTTGGTAAAACATTACCGAAAATTAGCTTTCATGGGATTTGCTGAAGTAGTCATGAACTTGAAAACTATTTTGAATAACATCAAATTCTGCAAAGCGGATATCCTTGAATTTCAGCCTGATGTCTTAATCTTTATCGATTATCCAGGATTTAATATGCGGATTGCAAAATGGGCAAAAAAAATCGGAATTCCAACGCATTATTATATTTCACCACAAATTTGGGCTTGGAAAGAAAATAGGATTAAGGATATAAAGCGTGATTTTGATGCGATGTATGTGATTCTTCCTTTTGAAAAAGATTTCTATGAAAAGAAGCATGGTTTTCCGGTAGAATTTGTCGGCCATCCCTTAATTGATGCTATTCACAATCGAAAACATATTGACGATAAAAGTTTTAGATCGGAATTTAATTTAGATGAAAAACCCATAATTGCTCTTTTGCCGGGAAGCAGAAAACAAGAGATTTCAAAAATGCTGACCGAAATGTTGGCAGTTGTAAAAGATTTTCAGGAATATCAATTCGTAATTGCCGGCGCTCCAAGTCAAGAATATTCTTTTTATCAACAGTTTTTGAATAATGAAAACGTACATTTTATTTCTAATAGAACTTATGATTTATTAAGCGTTTCAACGGCTGCATTAGTGACTTCGGGAACCGCAACACTAGAAACGGCTCTTTTTAAAGTTCCCGAAGTAGTTTGCTATAAAGGCGGATGGATTTCTTATCAAATTGCCAAACGAATTATCACTTTGAAATATATTTCTCTGGTCAATTTAATTATGGATAGGGAAGTGGTGACTGAATTAATTCAGAACGATTGTAATCCGAAAAAAATTAAAGAGGAGCTGCATAAAATTTTAGTAACAAGCCAGCGTGAAAAAGTTTTGGAGGAGTATGAAATCTTAGAAAAAAAACTCGGTGGGGAAGGCGCAAGTGCAAAAACGGCCAAATTGATTGTTAATAAGATTCGAAATAAATAATATTTTATTGGCTGTTGTATTTTATTGAAAATCATTTGTTTATTTCAGTTGCAATTGGGTTTTCAACAACTTTAGGAATAGTTATTAACAAATTTTTAATAAGTTAATTTTCAACTATATGTAAATTATGCTATATTTACAAAATATTATATAATAAACCTTTTTTATAATCGTTTAAATATAAAATCCCCCTATTGAGAAAACAAAATTAATTCTACGGAATTTTATTAATAAATCTAAAGCAAAAACAGCAGTTTTTGTTTTTGCTGAAAAATAAAAAATAAAATATGTCTGCAAAAAAAATCTTATTTCTAGTCTTTCCAATATTTTTATTGGCAACAACATTAGGACATTCGCAAATTATTACTACTAAAAAGGAAGCCGTTAAAAAAGGCGTTTACGAAAAACCCATTGAAAAGAAAAAAGTAAGTCCAGAAGTAGAAAAAACTTTAGCCTTAGTAGAAAAGTCGAAATCAGAAAAGACAGTAACTCCAAAATCTGTGGTTTCGACAGAAAAACCAAAAACAGCAAAAGCTGTAAAATCAAAAAAAGCGGTTATCGTCGATAAAGAAGAAGCTGATCTTGTTGTTGCTGGATCTCCTTCAGAAAATTATCTTTCAATGCAATTAATTAATAATGCAATGGAATTTCTTGGGGTAAGATACCGAGGCGGAGGTTCTACAAAAGCAGGTATGGATTGCTCAGGAATGGTAACAGCAGTTTTCAATATTTTTGATATCAAATTGCCAAGAAGTTCTCATGATATGGCAACTGTTGGTGAAAAAGTAGATAGTTCTGATGTAAAGAAAGGTGATTTAATTTTCTTTAAAACTAATGGAAGAAGTGTAATCAACCACGTTGGTCTTGTAATCGAAAAGATTGGCGATGAAATAAAATTCATACATTCTTCTACAAGTAAAGGGGTTATGGTTTCTTCAACTAAAGAATCTTATTATCATAAAAACTTTGCACAAGTTAACAGAGTTGTAAATTAATTCAAAATAATTCTTATATTTCGGGCTTAATTTATAAGCCATGCAAATATTGAAATTTCCTTTGGTAAGAATTACCGTCTGGTTTCTTTTGGGATTATTATTCTCATTTTATTTTAAACCAAATATATCTTTCGCATTTATATTTCTTGGAATAGCACTAATGCTATTCATCATTTCTTATTTTTTAGCGCATAAAGAATTTATTCAAAAGATATATTTTGCTATCGCAACTTATGTTTTGTTTGTATTTTTAGGGGTTTCAACTTATGCTATAAATAATGATAGTTTTAATAAGACTCATTATTTGCATAGTATGAACGATTCCAAAAGACATTCAATTTCAATTACTCTTATTGAAAAATTAAAAAGTACTTCCTTCAACCATCGTTATTTTGGAATTGTAAATTCGTATGATTCAAAAGTTGCAACTGGAAAAATTTTAGTCAATATCCAAAAGGAAGGGTTGATGCAAAATCTTGCCATTGGTTCGGTAATTTTAGTTGATGGAACTATTTATAAGCATCAAAAACCGCACAATCCAAATCAATTTGATTATGGAAAATATCTAGAGAACAAATCTGTTTATGGTCAAATTTATACAGATGTTTCTAATATAAAAGTTGGCTCTAAGATAGATAAAAGCATTTGGTATTATGCGGCAAACTTTCGAAATACAATTATTAAAAATCTTGAGAAATCTAATTTTTCTAAGGAACAACTAAATGTTGTGATTGCTTTGATTTTAGGGCAGCAACAAGATATTTCTCCAGAAATTTTAAAAGATTATCAATTCGCAGGTGCTGTTCACATTCTTTCTGTTTCTGGATTGCACGTTGGCTGTATTATGATTTTTATTGGATTTCTATTGAAACCTTTGCCTAAAAATAAAACAGGTGAGTTTTTGAAACTTTTTATCATTATCGCATTTCTTTGGCTTTTTGCTTTGATTGCTGGTTTTTCACCTTCTGTTACACGATCAGTCGTGATGTTTACCTTTGTCGCTGTTGGAGAATATGCGAATAGAAAAACGAATATTTTTCATACGCTTTTGGCTTCTATATTTTTTATTTTGCTAGTGGAGCCCTCTTTCATTTTTGACGTAGGCTTCCAATTAAGTTACTGTGCCGTATTTTTTATTGTTTGGTTGCAGCCACTTTTTCTATTGATTTGGAAACCTAAAAATAAGATTGTAAAATATTTTTGGGAAATTTTGACAGTTTCTTTCGCCGCGCAAATTGGCGCTTTTCCTTTGAGTATTTATTATTTTCATCAATTTCCCGGATTATTTTTTATAACGAATATGTTTGTTCTTCCTTTGCTGGTTATAATTATGGCTGTTGGAGTTTTTGTAATGGTTTGGGCAATTTTTAGTATAGTGCCAGAATTTGTGGCTAAATCTTTAGAATGGAGTATTTATATTTTGAATAAAATAATTAGTTGGATTGCTTCTTTTGAATCTTTTGTTTTTCAAGATATTTCCTTCAATTGGCAAATGATGACAAGCTGTTATATTCTAATTTTTGCTATTTTTATTTGGTTCAAGAAGCCGAATTTTAGTAGATTAACTTTTGCTTTGATTGCAATAATTTTATTTCAAGGGATTTATTTCGGAAGTATTTATATAAATAAAAAGGAAGAAGAATTTATAGTTTTTAATGTAAAAAGTAGCACAATTATTTCAGAAAGAAAAGGGGAAAATGTAATTGTTTACTCTAATGATTCTGTGTCAGAAAATACTATGAATTTTGCCATGAAGCCTTACTTAGTTGGAAATTTTGCTTTTGTTTTAAGAACAAAAAAAATCTTAAGTATGAATTATTTTAATAAAAATAAAATCTTGATTGTTGATAGTTTAGGAATCATTCCAATAAATCTTAATCCGGATATTTTAATATTGACTCAGTCTCCAAAGATAAACTTGGAAAGAATTTTGCAAACTTCCCGACCTAAAATGATTGTTGCTGATGCTTCTAATTTTAAAACGTATACAGCGAGATGGAAAGAAACTTGCCATAAAGAAAAAATCCCTTTTCACGCAACTGTTGAAAAGGGATTTTATAAATTGTCAAAAGAAAATTAAACTTTGATTAGAGGCAATAACTGCTCTGGAGTATGATAGCCAACGATTGGGCTTTTTACTTCTCCCTTGCTGTCTAAAATATACATTGAAGGATATCCTTGAACTTTTAAGAACATTGTGAAATCATGAACTCCATTACGTCCTTTTCTGGCAGGATCATATTTTGGATTTGCATATTTTGTTCCTTTGTAAGTTACTTCAGAATTACCCTCGGCATTAAATTTTACAGCATAATAATTTTTAGAAATATATTCAGAAACTTCTTTAGTTTGGAATGTATTCTTATCCAGCATTTTACATGGTCCGCACCAGTCTGTATAAACATCCATAAAAATTGGTTTTGGTTTTTTCTTTTGAGCCGCTAAAGCTTCATCTAAAGACATCCATTTTATTTCTTGTGCTTGTACTGTTGCTAAAGAGCCAACAGCTAAAAGTAATACTAAAAGTAGTTTTTTCATTTTATATAAATTTTAAAGATTGGTTTTCAAAAATGATGCCGTTTATGCGACGTTGTTTTCTTTCATTACGCTGTTTAGCCATTTTAACATCAGTAATAATACGACCGCTGCGGCTAATACTAATCCAAAGTTAAGGAAAAAGAAGTTTTCTTTTTGTGGCATTGTTTCCCAAAGTGAAGAAAGCATACCAGAAAGTTTGTTTCCTACAGAAATTGCCAAGAAAAAGCCTCCCATCATTAGAGCTGTAATTCTAGGTGGAGAGAGTTTTGAAACCAATGATAATCCCATCGGTGAAAGACATAATTCTCCAATTGTGATTACTCCATAAGAAGCAATTAGCCACCAAGAACTTGCTTTCATAGTCATGTCATTTGTTGCAAAAACAGCACCAACCATTACTAAAGCTGATAAAGCGGTAATTATTAAGCCAATGAAAATTTTTGTAGGTGTGCTTGGTTCTTTCTTTTTTCTTCTCATTAATCCAAATACTCCAACTACTAATGGTGTTAAAGCTACAACCCAAAAAGGATTAATTGATTGGTATAATTCTGTAGAATATAATTTTAAGTTAGTGCCTTTTGCCGGAACTTGATCACCAGGAAGTGTTGCAAAATATTTTCTGGATTTTTCTAGTTGACCGATTTCTCCAGAATAAGATGCTTTTGCTGCTAATTCCTCTTTAGAAACTGCCGGCATTGCTTCTTCTTTTGCACGCATTTCTGCAATTGTCTTATCAAAAGTTTCTTGGTCTGCTGAAACGATATCATTATTTACGACAACTTGTGCCATTCCAACTTTGTCAGCTACATTGGAAACTGCGGTCGGCATATTTCTATCGGTATGATCTTCTGCCCAAACAGTCAATGCATCTCCATTTTGGTGAAAAATTGCGAAGAATAAAATTACGCAAGTAAAAACCGCCAATAATGCTTTAATTGCTCTGCTTTCTTTTGCTTCCGCTTTAAATGCTAAGTAAATGAAGAATCCGATTACTGGCAAACATCCAATAATAAAAGCATCATTTGTATCTGATCCTAAGAAATTTCCAGGAATCATATATCCGATAATTCCGAAAATAAACATTGGCAAAACTGTCAATCCCAAGATTTTTCCTGTTGACATATCACCTTGCTGTGTGGGTTTTATTACGTCAACATGCTTGATATGTTTTGTTCCTATTAAGAAAATTACAACACCAATAAGCATTCCAACTCCTGCAGCAGCGAAAGCATAACCCCAGCCATAATTGATTCTCATGTAAGCTGCAACGAAATTACAGATAAAAGCTCCGATATTAATTCCCATGTAAAAGATGTTGTAACCCGCATCTTTTTTATCTTTCATTTCGTCGCTACTGTAAAGATTTCCGACAAGCGTAGAAATATTTGGTTTGAAGAATCCATTTCCTAAAATGATACATAGTAATGCGATGTAAAAAGTTGTAGTGCTATGAATTGATAATAAAAAATATCCGGCAGACATCATCAATCCGCCCATTACGATAGATCTTCTGTAGCCTAAAACTCGGTCAGCAAGCAGACCTCCGATGAAAGGAGTAAGATAAACAAGTCCTAAATAAGTTCCATAGATGTCAGATTTTTTTGCTGCATCAAAGCCCATTCCTCCATTGTTCCATCCGTCAATCATATACAGGGAAAAAATTCCTAGCATTAAATAATATCCGAATCTTTCCCACATTTCTGTGCCGAAAAGATACCATAATCCTGTTGGGTGCGAATGCTTTACTGTGACTGTTTTTTCCATTTGGTTTAGTTTAAGGGGGTTTTGTTATCTAACTCCGTGCATCAATTTTTTCAATACCGGATTTAATGCTGCGACTAATAATCCTGCTACAATTGGAACAATTGTAAATATCATAAAAAATGTACTCATGTCATATTCTTTAGTGATTCCCTCGATCATGCCACCCAGAGAACCAGCCAATTTATTTCCTATTGCAATGGCAAGATACCACATCCCGAACATAAATGCAATCATTCGGCCAGGGACCAGTTTGCTTACATATGAAAGCCCTACTGGTGATAAACAAAGTTCTCCTAAAGTATGGAATAAATAGGCTAAAATCAGCCAAACCATGCTTACTCTAACAACTCCAGCCTCAGCTCCGGAAGGAATTACTCTTGCTCCGTAGGCCAAAATAGCGAAACCTAATCCCATGATTATTAATCCTAAACCGTATTTTACAGCTGCGCTTGGATTGTATTTGCTATCCCACCATTTTGAAAACATTGATGCAAATGCAATAATAAAGAATGAATTTAAAATACTAAACCATGAAGTGGTTACTTCCACTTGGTTTTCCATTAATTGCGAAACTTGTGCTTTTACAATTTGAGAATCTTTATTCTTTTTATTGTAATCTCCTCTGATTTTTGATTCTAAATCCTTAGTCAAATAAACAAAATTGCCGATTTCATTGTGCAATGCGACTTCATCATTTACGTTTAATAAATCTCTGCTTGAAATTGTGAATTTTTGTTCTACAACTTCATCTGCAGGTTTTACAATGGTTGTTTCGGTGACTGCATTGAAATCAAAAACCAAATCGCCACTTTCGTCAACATTTTGCTTTCCTGTTTTTTTATCTATTTGAGCGGTTTTAATTGCTTGGTATTTTAATTCATAAGCTTTTGAATTGTAGTCATTATTCAACATCCAGCCTACGATTCCCCATACTCCTAAAAAGCTTATTGCTAAAAGAATATTTGAAACACCGATTTTTTTGTAAGTCTGTTTGAAGAGCAAAAACAAAACCCAAGAAATTAATCCCAAAGGAACTACGGTCAATAAAGTATTTACGATATTATAAATTACCGCTTGGTTGCCCATTAAAGTTCTGTCAGTAAAATCTCTAGCGAAAAGCACTAAGGAAGTTGCGCCTTGTTCAAATGAAAGCCAAAAGAAAACCGTAAAAAATGCAAAGATAATTACGGCAATCATTCTATCTCGAACGACTGTTGTGTAACGTGCAATTCTTGAAATTACTAAAACCAAGAATAAAATCAATCCGATAATTGTTATTACCAATGAACCAGGAAGCACTTCTTTTGGAAGTAAAAATTCTTGTGGCAACAAGTGAATATTTCCAATTTTTGAAGCTGGATCATCAATCAAATAAAGCAATCCTATGATTGAAGTTATTACAATTAAGATTTTATCCAATAAGGTAAAAGGATTCAATTTGTCTTCCGGCTTGATTTCTTTTTCAGAAGTAATGTCGATTTGTCCATCTGGTGAAATTGCTTCTACAACTTTAGATTTCTTTGGAACATCGCCAATTGTGCCAAACAAAGGTTTTGCAAGCCAAAACTGTAATGACCCCAAAAGCATGAAGATTCCTGCTAGTCCAAATCCCCAGCTCCATCCGATTTTTTCTGCTAGATAGCCACAAAGCATCATTCCGAAGAAAGCACCAGCATTAACTCCCATGTAAAAAATCGTGTAAGCACCGTCCTTTTTTTCTGGCAGATCTTTATACATTTCAGAGATAATAGAAGTCATATTTGGTTTGAAAAAACCAGTTCCGATTACCAATAAAGCTAACCCAAAATACATTGAAAACTCTGTTTCCAACGCCATTGATGCATGTCCTAAAGTCATAATCAGAGCACCAATAACAACCGCCCAGCGATAACCTGTGAATTTATCGGCAATAATTCCACCTGCGATTGGGGTTAAATATAGAAGTCCGGCATAAGTTCCAAATAAAGCTCCCGCGTTCTCTGAAGTCCATTCCCAACCTGGATTGGTTCCGATGGCAGCCATTGTCAAAAAGTTGATCAATAAAACTCTCATTCCATAGAAAGAGAATCTTTCCCACATTTCAGTGAAAAATAAAACGAATAATCCTGATGGATGGCCTAGAACTTTTGATTTGAAAAAATCGTTGTTACTTGTAATTTCTGACATTATTTAATTTTTAATCCTAACAATTATTTTACTTCTTGCATTAATTTTTTAATCAAAGGTGTTGTTACAATTAGAAAAACTCCTGCTATAAGAGAATAGATTGCTAATGTATAATATCCATCTGTATATGATTGCAATTTTGAGACTAAATCATCGCCTGTGTTTGATTTTGACATTGCTGCTCCAAGTTTTCCTGCAGCTAATTGTCCAAATGCGCTTGCTAAAAACCACAATCCCATCATCATTCCAAAAAGTCTTTTTGGGGATAATTTTGTAATGATTGACATTCCGATTGGTCCTAAGCAAAGTTCACCAATCGTAGTTACTAGATAAGCAAACGTAAATAAATTTAAAGACGTTATTCCTTCTGAATTTGCGAAAAATTTAGTGTAATAGAAAAGGTAAAATGATGCGGAAAGGAATAAAAATCCAATTCCGAATTTAATAATTGTGTTTGGCTCAATTTTCTTTTTTGCCAACCAAAGCCATAAAAGGCCAATAATTGGACTCAAAATAATTACGAATAAAGTATTTGAACTGTTATTTACAATGTTTGGATCAATATTGAAGAAAAGTAGATTATGACTCAAGTTATCTTTAGCGAAAAGCGACAAAGAACCGCCACTTTGCTCATAAATTGCATTAAATAAGAAATAGAAAAAGATGAACAAAAATGCGGCAAATAACTTCTTTTGCAAGCTTGCATTTTTCAAATTTAATAATTCATAGGTGAAATACAATACTGCAATTGCACCAATTGTGTACATGAAATAATCAGTATAATCAGTGTTTTTTACCATTATAAAAATAAATGGAATACTTAAAAGAGAGCCAACATAAACTGCAATTTCTCTTAGTTTTCTTTTTGAATCTGGTAAATTTACCAAAGGAGAATCTCCGATTGGTCCTAAATGTTTTTTAGTTAATAAAAAAGTAACCAATCCTAAAACCATTACAATTGCGGCGGCTAAAAAACATAAAGTCCATGAATGATATTTTCCTAAATAAATACAAAGTGCTCCTCCGAAAAGGCCACCTATATTGATTCCAGCATAAAACATTCCATAACCGGCGTCTCTTCTAGAATCTTTTTCATGGTATAATTCTCCAACCATGGAAGAAATATTTGGTTTGAAAAAACCGGTTCCAATAATTGAAAAAGCGATTCCGTAATAAAATAATTCTTGAGGTGAAAATGCAATAAGTAAATTTCCTAGAATCATTACAATTCCGCCAAAAAATAGTGACTTTTTAAAACCTAGAACTTTGTCGGCAAAAATACCTCCAATAAAAGTAAAAGCGTATACAAATGCTTGAATTGCACCATATTGTAAATTTGCGGCATCATCTTTTAATAAAAGCTGGTCCACCATAAAAAAGGTTAAAACGCCACGCATTCCATAAAAACAGAAACGTTCCCACATTTCTACTAAAAATAAATACCATAATTGTTTTGGATATTTTCCTTCAAAATTTTGAATATCTTCAATCGTTGGCACTTGAACTGCGGGGGTACTCGGATCAATCATTTCCATTTTATAAATTATCTTTAATAAAGTTTGTCATTTTTGTATAAAGTTGCAATCTAGTCTTTCCACCATAAATTCCGTGGTTTTTATCTGGATAAATTGCCCAGTCAAATTGTTTGTTGGCTTGCACCAAAGCTTCCACCATCAGCATTGTGTTTTGTACATGAACGTTATCATCGGCAGTTCCGTGGATCAAAAGGTATTTTCCTTTCAATTTGCTCACGTGATTTATCGGAGAATTTTCGTCATATCCTGAAGCATTTTCTGCTGGTGTTTGCAAGAATCTTTCCGTATAAACAGAATCATAAAAACGCCAATTCGTTACTGGAGCGACTGCGATTGCCATTTTGAAAACATCATTTCCTTTTAAAATACAGTTGGAAGACATAAATCCGCCATAACTCCATCCCCATATTCCGATTCTGCTATTATCTACATAATTGTATTTTCCAATTACTTTTGCTGCGTCGATTTGGTCAACAACTTCTAGATTCCCTAAATCTTTGTAGGTTACTTTTTTGAAGTCAGATCCTTTAAAACCTGTTCCTCTTCCGTCAACACAAGCTATGATATAACCTTGCTGTGAAAGCATCATGTACCATAAATCATTGGTGTCAATCCAATTATTTGCAACTTCCTGAGAACCTGGCCCAGAATATTGAAACATTAAAACTGGATATTTTTTATTCGGATCAAAATCTTTGGGCTTGATCATCCAGGCATTTAATTTATGTCCTTTTTCTGTAGTCAATTCAAAGAATTCTTTAGAAGGAAGATCGTATTTCGCAAGTTTTGAAAGCAAAGCATCATTCTTTTTAATAGATTGAACTTCTTTTCCTGTTTTTGCATTATTCAGAGAATATTCAGCTGGGGATTTTGCACTTGAAAAAGTATTGATGTAATATTCAAAATTGGGACTAAAAGTTGCCGAATTCGTTCCCGTTTTAGTAGAAAGTCTTTTCTTGCCAGTTCCGTTTAATTTTATAGCATAAATATCTCTGTTAATCGAACCATTTTCTACAGATTGATAGAAAATTGTTCCTGATTTTTCATCTAAACCATAATAACTTGTTACTTCCCAATTTCCTTTTGTGATTTGGTTTTTAAGTTTTCCTGATTTATCGTAGTGATAAATGTGGTTAAAACCATCTTTTTCACTAGTCCAGATAAAGCTGTTGTCTTTTAAAAAAGTCAGATTGTCAGTGATATCTACATAAGCTTTGTCTTTTTCATTCAAAACCACTTTTGCAGTTCCAGAAGTTCCGTCTACAAAAAGCAAGTCTAAATTATTTTGATGCCTGTTAATGACTTGGGTGCTTAAAATATTGGCCTCATTTGTCCATTTTATTCTTGGAATGTAGAAATCATTATAGTTTCCAAGATTAATTTGCTTCGTGGAATTTCCTTTTAAATCATAAATGTGTAAAGAAACCAAAGCATTTTTCTCGCCTGCTTTTGGATATTTGAAAACCTGTTGCGTTGGATATAAGCCTTGATTGTATAAATCCATAGAAAATTCTGGAACTTCGGTTTCATCAAAACGAATAAAAGCAATTTTATCGCTAGAAGCATTCCAGTCAAAAGCTCTTACGAAAGCAAATTCTTCTTCATAGACCCAATCCGTAATTCCGTTGATGATGGCGTTTTTCTTTCCATCTGTAGTAATTTGTTTTGTAGTTTTTGATTGAAGATTATATACAAATAAGTTATTGTCTTTGGCGTATGCAATTTGATTTCCATCAGGTGAAAAAGTAGGTTCTTGCACCTTAAAATCAAATAATTTTGTCAATTGATTTGATGAAATGTCATATAAATAGTAATCTGCCACAAAAGAATGACGGAAAATTTGATCAGATTCACAAGCAAGCAAAATCATATTTTCCTTTGAATTGAAAGCATAGCTGTCAATCATAGGAAGATTTTTATGGTTTTTTGTGTCTATTAGTGTGGATACTTTTTTTAAAGTTGCATAATCATATAAATCGATTTGCATACTTCTCGATGTCTTGTCAAAGTTGAGTACAGTATATTGGTTAGTGTTTTTTAAGGATTGTAATTCGTCCATTCCTTCTGATCTAAAAGCGCCTCCCCAGATTTCTTCTAGAGTTAATTTTTGCTGTCCAAATACCGAAATGCAAAAGAATAAAAGCAATGCGGTAATCCTACGTGAATTCATCATATTTTGTAAAGGTAAAAAAACTGTCAATTTTAGTGAAAAATTTGCAATAAACCGTTATTTTTTGTGTTAAATGAAATTAATGGCAAAAATTAAAAGAGCCACTTAATTTTAAGTGGCTCTTGTTTTAACTTCTGAGTTTTGAAAGTTTTTTTTCTTTTTCTAGAATATCAACTTCGAGTTCTTTTATTTTAATTTCTTGCTTGCTCAGTTTTATATTTTCTTTATTAAATTCAATGTCAGTCAATTTTCCTTTGGCTTTCTTTTTGTGTAATTTTGATTGATCTTCAGATAATTGCGATTGTGCTTTTGCAAGTTTTGTTTTCGCTTTAGTTACATTTGTTTCCGCAACAACAATTTTGCTTTGTTTTTTTTCTAATTCTTTTCGGTCGCTTTCTAATTTTTTTTGTTCTTTTTCAAGTTTTCTTTGGCCTTCTTCTAGTTCCTTAGCTTTTTTGTCAGCTTCTTTTTGAATTTTTTTCTGTTCGGCTTCTCTCTTTTTTTCTTCTTTTAGTGCTCTTTCATTTTCTTCGGCTGTTTTTTGAGTATTCTCAAATTGCTTTTCTCGAACATCTTTGACTAAAACTTCGGATAAAGTGTCTGCTACAGTTTCTGGCGTTGAGGATTCTTGTGCGGCCATATGCATTCCAGCGAATAAAATGGCGGATAAAATAATTTTGGCTTTCATTTTTATTTGGTTTTAAAGTTTAATAATTCGGCATTAATCGCTGCTAATATATAACAAATTGTGTAAATTGCACGAAATTATATAACGTAATGTAGTTTTAATCTATGCATGAAAGATAAATTTTTATTTTTTAGTTTGTTTGCCATAATCCTCACAATTATCGGTTTTTCTAGTTTTGATGTACTTAAAGTACAAGATGTGGTTTCATTGAGAAAAGGTAAAATCGATCTTTCGTCAGAAGGAAACCAAGAAACCAGTACTAAATTTGCTTTTTTTCCAACTTCAACTACTGGTCAGGTTGTGATTCATGATAATTATAGTTTGTCTTACAGTGAGAAATTTGAACAAGCAGAATGGGTATTTTATGAATTGAAAAAGGAAGTTGCGAACTCACATTTCAAGCGTCCCTATTTTATTGAAGATCCAAAAGTAAAAACTAAATCGGCAGGTTATAAAAATTATAAAAACTCTGGGTATGATAAGGGACATCTTTGTCCGGCGGGAGACATGAAATTTTCCAAACAGGCATTTGATGATACTTTTTATACTTCTAATATTTCACCTCAAAAAAATGAATTTAATGGTGGTATTTGGAACCGTTTGGAGAATAAGGTAAGATATTGGGCAGAAAAAAATGGAAAGATTTATGTGGTTACAGGTGGAGTTTTAAAGAATGGATTGAAAACTATTGGGAAAGAAAAAGTAGCAGTTCCTAATGATTTTTATAAAGTTTTATTATGTGATAATAATGGTAAATATAAGATGATTGCGTTTTTAATGCCTAATGAAATGAGCAGCAGACCTTTGTATGATTTTGTGGTTTCAGTTGATGAAATTGAAAAATTAACAGGAATTGATTTTTTTCCAATTCTTCCTGATAATGTTGAAAATTCTTTAGAGAAAATTACTGATTATAAAGCTTGGAGCTTTTAGGAATTTAGGAAAAATATTCCTTTCTGAAATTACCATTCGTTTACTTTGTTGGCATCCATTTTTATAAATATGAATAGTAGAATGCTAAAAGCAAAAAGACTTGAACCTCCATATGAAAAGAAGGGAAGAGGAACTCCGATCGTTGGAAAAAGTCGAATCAACATTGTGATATTTACAAAAAAGTGCATAAACAAAAAAGTTGCGACACAATACCCGTAAACCCTACTAAACTTAGTTTTTTGGTTTTCTGCAAGGTAGATAATTCGTAGGAATAAGAAAACAAATAGTGAAATTACTACGATCGCTCCGACAAATCCCCATTCTTCGCCAACTGTTGTGAAAATATAATCAGTATGCTGTTCAGGAACAAAACCCCCTTTTGTCTGGGTTCCTTCTAAAAAGCCTTTTCCAAACCAACCTCCAGAACCAATCGCAATCATTGATTGATTTAGATTGTATCCTTCATTTTTCAAATCGACATTATCCCCAAAAAGCACGTTAATCCTATCTTTTTGGTGAGCTTCTAAAACATTGTCATATACAAAATCCACGGAATAAGTAAAGGCCGTAATAGCAACAAATATGATTAAGGAAGCAATCGGGTTTCTATTAATTCTTCTTGATAAAAAGAATTGGAGAAGAATTATTATCAATACAATTCCTACGACAAAATGAGGTTCAATCAGCAATGCCATGAAAAATAAAGCAATGGCTGAAAACCCTGTCCAAAGATACCATGAAGGCAATCCCTCTCTATAAAGTACAAAAATTAACCCAACAAAAATCATTGCTGTTCCGGTATCGTGCAGTAAAATGAGCACCAGTGGAACTCCAATAACAGCAAAAGCTTTTATTTGGTCGTTAAAATTTTTTAAATTGATTTGAACATCGCTCAAATATTTTGCTAAAAGTAATGCAGTTGAAGTTTTTACAAATTCAGATGGTTGTAAAGTAAAACCGCCTAAACTATACCAGTTTGTTTGTCCTTTAATTGTTTTTCCAAAGACGAAAAGTCCTAAAAGTGAAATCAATCCAATGACATAAAACACGAATGCATATTTTTCATAAACCTTGGCATCCACAGTTAAAACTACTAGAATCAAAGGAATTGTCAAAATGATAAACAGAATCTGCTTGCCATAAATTTGGTCTATGTCAAAAATAGAAGTCTGATTGTCAGGAAGTGAAGCTGAATAAATATTGAGCCAGCCCATTATTACCAAAGCAATAAAAAGCACGATCGTAATCCAGTCGATGTTGTTTGTAACGCTTTGATTTTTCATTATCTTCCATTATTGATTGTGAACGGCAGTCCACTTGTCACTTTTGCATATTCGGCTTCTAGACTTCCTTCTAGCATTCTTTTTTCAAGATCTGTTCTTGTGATTTTTCCGCGGAGGTATTTCTCAATCATTAAACTGGCAATTGGTCCGGCCCAGCGAGCTCCCCAGTATCCATTTTCTACAAAAACTGCAATTGCAATTTTAGGATTGTCTTTTGGTGCAAAAGCTACAAAAATCGAGTGGTCAGTTAGCTGTGTTCTTACACCGTTAATTTTTGTGAAATTTTCTGCGGTACCAGTTTTTCCGCAAATATCTATTCCTTCTACTCTCAAAGAGCGTGCTGTTCCTTCGTTATAAACGCCAAATAGACCTTCTATTACAGGCTTGAAATGTTCTTTATCGACTGTAGTTATGTGTTTTGTTGTATATTTTTTATCGATCGTATGATCTTTAATTTTCTTAATAATATGAGGTGTGTAGTAATAGCCTTCATTTGCAATTGTTGCCATCATATTTGCCAATTGAATAGGTGTAGTCGAAACCTCTCCTTGACCAATTGAGTTTGAAATAATAGTTGTGCTTCTCCAGCCTCCATTTGGATACCATCTTTGGTAGTAACGAGAATCTGGAATGTGGCCTTTTCTTCCGGCAGGCAAATCATACCCCATAAAACTTCCAAGTCCAAAACTTTTCAAGTGATTGCTCCAAGCATCAACGCCATAAGAAGATTTTGGATATTTGTCGATAGTCAATTTGAAAACATTTGCGAAATAAGTATTGCAAGAATGGGCAAAACCGGTGTGTAAGTTATTTACGCCACTATCATGACATTTCATAAAAGCGCCTCGGCCATATGAAAATCCGTGATGGCAGACAAAGCTTGAGTTTACGTCGATCACTTCTTCTTGAAGACCAATTAATCCAGTCATGATTTTGAAAGGCGATCCCGGAGGATATTCGGCTAATAATCCTCTGTCATATAAAGGTTTCCCTAAAGTATCTTTGTCTAATTTTGTATAGTTTTTTGAACGATCGCGACCCACCAAAAGTGCGGGATCATAAGTGGGTGCAGAAATCAAAGCTAGAATTTCTCCTGTTTTTGGTTCCAAAGCCACAATGCCGCCACGTTTGTTGATCATCAAAGATTCACCATATTTCTGTAGCTCAATGTCTAATGAAAGGGTTACATCTTCACCTTGAACGGCAATTGTGTCGTATATTCCTTCTTTATAAGAACCAATTTCGCGGTTAAATCGATCTCTTTGAACATATTTTACGCCTTTTGTGCCGCGTAAAAAATCTTCATAAACTTCTTCAACACCTTGTTTTCCAATTAAGTCACCACTTTTATAGTAGGGATTTTTCTTTATAATAGCTTCATTTACTTGTGTGATATAACCAAAAACATTTCCCGCTGCATTTACTTGATAATCGCGTAAAGAACGCTTTTGGATATAAAATCCTTGAAATTTTCGAATTTTTTCTTGAAAGCCAGCGTATTCTTTTTTATTTAATTGTGGTAAAAAAACAGAAGGAAGTCTTGGACTGTAAACTTTTGCTTTTTCAATTTTCTTCAGAAATTCTTCTTTGGTAATTTTTAATAGCTTGCAAAACCCCAAAGTGTCAATGTCTTTAACGTCTTTCGGAATCACCATTACGTCATAAGAAGGCTGATTTGCTACTAGAAGCGTTCCATTTCTGTCAAACATATAACCACGTTCAGGATATTCATATTTTATCTTAATCGCATTATTATCTGATTTTTTTATGTAAGAATCATCTATAATTTGAAGATAAAAAAGCCTTGTCACAATGATAATTGTGACTAAAACAATTAAAGAAGGAAGAAATGCTTTTCTCATCTTTTTGTACTTGGCTTAAATAAATAAATAGTTATAATGCATAAAATTAACGTAAAAACAGAACTTAAAAGTGTTCTCAAAAGAATATTCAATATGAAACTAAATTTGAATATTTCTAAAGAAAATAAGATGATATGATGCGTAAAAACTGAAATTAATAAAAATGAAAATCGCTCTGGAGTTAATTTGTCATTGATTCTAACAGTTTGATATTCATAACTAACACCAAAAGAAAACTTGAAAAATGTTGGCCTGACATAAGCTAAAATGACACAAGCCGCAGCGTGAACGCCACCTGAATCACAAAACATATCCATTACAATTCCTAAAAAGAAACTTGCCAAAAGCAATCCAAATTTATTTCCGTTTACAGGATATAAAAGAATAAATAAAATGTAAGGATACGGATTGATATAGCCATAAAAATCCATTTCATTGAAAATAAGGATTTGTGCCGCAAGCAAAAGCAAAAATCGAGCGATATTTAATAATAACGTACTATTCATTTTCTGCTTCCGTTTTAGCTTCGATTGCCTCGATTTCTTTTCTTTCGTAATTTTCGATTACATAAACATGTCCTAAATTTGTCATGTCATTGAATAATCTGATGTTTAGCGTAAAATAATTGGTTTCTTTGTCCGTATAAACTTTGTCAATAACGCCGATATTCACATTTGGAGGGAAAGTCACCGACTCATTTCCGGTTACAATTGTATCTCCTTTTCTAACATTTGCTAATCTCGGAACATCTATTAATTGTACAAAACCAGTACTTTTTCCATCCCATTTCAGTGTTCCAAAATGATTTGATTTTTTTATACGTGCGTTGATTTCTGACTTAATATTTAAAATGCTGATTACAGTAGAATAATTAGCTGAAGTGTGTTCTACGATTCCTATAATTCCCAAACTGTTCACAACGCCCATGTCAGGTTTGATTCCAGCATTGTTTCCGGCATTCAAAGTCAAATAGTTTTCTTTAACATTGTAAGAATTCTTGATGACTTTTGCGATAATCGTATTCATTCCTTTGTAACCTTTCAAGCTATCTTTTACAACAATTGCTGTAGAATCTTTGGCATTGTAAAGCATTTTTTTCAAAATAGCATTTTCTTTCGCAAGCTGTTCGTTTTGAGTTCTCAAGTTTAAATATTCTTGAGCACTGTGAATTTGTTCATAAACACCGCCAGAAATAAAATTGGCAGAAGTCACGACTTTGCTTCTATGATAAGAATGAGATTGAATTGTAAGCACTAACGAAATGCCCAAAAGCAGCAAAAACAGCAACTTGTTGCTGTTTTTAAATATAAAATTTACTATTTGCTGCATGAACTATGCTGTTATTTTATTAGTATGCTTCTGAATTTTGGTATATTTTTAAGTGCCATCCCTGTTCCTCGAACTACAGCTCTCAAAGGGTCTTCGGCAATATAAACTGGAAGATCCGTTTTCTGTGAAATTCTTTTGTCTAATCCTCTCAACATTGAACCTCCGCCGGCAAGATAAATTCCTGTATTGTAGATATCTGCTGCCAATTCTGGTGGAGTTTGTGATAGAGTTTCCATAACAGCATCTTCAATTCTTTGTATGGATTTATCTAAAGCTTTTGCAATTTCCCTGAAAGAAACTTCTACTTGTTTAGGTTTTCCAGTCAATAAATCTCGACCTTGAACCGACATGTCGTCTGGCGGTGTTTCTAAATCTTCGATTGCCGCTCCGATTTCGATTTTGATTTTCTCAGCAGTACTTTCTCCAACGAAAAGGTTATGCTGTGTTCTCATATAATAAACGATGTCATTTGTGAAAACGTCACCCGCAATTTTTACTGATTTGTCGCAAACAATTCCTCCAAGAGCAATAACTGCAATCTCAGTAGTTCCGCCACCGATATCGACAATCATGTTTCCTTTTGGTTGCATAATATCAACACCAATTCCAATTGCCGCGGCCATTGGTTCGTGAATCAAGTATACTTCTTTTCCGTTTACACGCTCCGCAGATTCTTTTACAGCTCTCATCTCTACTTCTGTAATTCCTGAAGGAATACAGATAACCATTCTCAAAGCGGGCGTAAATAATCTTTTCTTTAAAGCCGGAATACTTTTAATAAACATGCTGATCATCTTTTCAGAAGCATCAAAATCTGCTATGACTCCGTCTTTCAACGGCCTAATGGTCTTTATGTTTTCATGCGTTTTCCCCTGCATCATGCTGGCTTCTTTTCCCACGGCAATGATCTTGCCAGATACTCTGTCACGAGCTACAATTGATGGGCTGTCAATCACAACTTTGTCGTTGTGAATAATCAGCGTGTTAGCGGTACCAAGGTCTATCGCGATATCCTCAGTCATGAAATCAAAAAATCCCATAAGTATTATTAGGGTTTAAAAATGTTTATAAAAAGTAACATGCAAAGTTACATAAATTAATGTTTGAAATGACGAGTTCCTGTAAATACCATTGCAACTTTATTTTGATTGCAATAATCAATACTCAATTCGTCTTTTATTGATCCTCCAGGCTGAATAACGGCAGTGATTCCAGCTTTGTCAGCAATTTCCACACAATCAGGGAAAGGGAAAAAAGCATCGCTGGCCATCACAGCACCTTTCAGGTCAAAATTAAAATTATTAGCTTTTTCAATCGCTTGTTTTAAAGCATCAACACGAGACGTTTGTCCGGTTCCAGATGCGATAAGCTGTCTGTTTTTTGCAAATACAATTGTATTTGACTTGGTGTTCTTGCAGATTTTTGATGCAAACAACAAATCCTCGATTTCTTCCGAAGATGGGGGAGTTGTAGTAACGGTCTTTAAGTGCTCTTTATTGTCAGTAATATTGTTTTTATCTTGCACCAATAATCCGTTCAAGCACGTACGAACCTGTCTTTGAGGAAGCTCGACATCATTTTGAACTAAAATAATTCTGTTTTTCTTTTCAGATAAAATTTCAATCGCGCTTTCGTCATAGCTCGGAGCGATCACGACCTCACAAAATAACTTGTTGATTTCTCTTGCCGTGTCAGCGTCAATTTTTCCATTAGCAATCAAAACGCCGCCAAAAGCAGAAGTTGGATCTCCAGCCAAAGCATCAAGATAAGCTTCTCTCATTGTGCTTCTTGTCGCCAATCCGCAAGCGTTATTGTGTTTTAAAATAGCAAAAGTCGGCTCATTGTTTTTAAATTCTAAAATCAAATTTACCGCTGCGTCAACATCAAGCAAGTTGTTGTAAGACAATTCTTTTCCGTGAAGTTTGCCGAACATTGCGTCAAAATCTCCAAAGAAAAATCCTTTTTGATGCGGATTTTCGCCATAACGCAAAACCTGACCTTTTTCAACACTTTCCTTATAAAATGTATCGTCAGTATTAAAATAATTAAAAATCGCAGTATCATAATGAGACGAAACGTGAAATGCTTTTGTAGCAAAAAGTTTTCTGTCTTCCAATGTCAATTCTCCGTTTTGCTTTGTAATCAATTCTAAGAAATCTGCATATTGATCCACTGAAGCCACAATCACAGTATCCTTAAAGTTTTTCGCAGCAGCACGAATCAAAGAAATTCCGCCAATATCAATTTTCTCAATAATGTCAGCTTCAGAAGCGCCAGAAGCAACCGTTTTTTCAAAAGGATACAAGTCAACAATTACCAAATCAATCTGTGGAATTTGAAATTCTTCCATCTGTTGCACGTCGCCTTCGTGATCTTGACGGTTCAAAATGCCACCAAAAATTTTCGGATGCAAAGTCTTTACTCTTCCACCTAAAATGGAAGGATAGGAAGTCACATCTTCCACCGGGACTACAGGAATTCCAAGGTTTTTAATAAAATCCTCTGTTCCGCCAGTAGAATAAAAAGTAACATTTTGCGCGTGTAATTTTCTCACGATTGGCTCCAATCCATCTTTTGAAAAGACAGAAATCAATGCCGATTTAATAGTTTTTGAAGTACTCATTGTGTAGTTGTGTTTAAAGGTGCAAAAGTAGTTATTCATACTTTAAGATTCAAAACATTAGCGATATGTTTTTTAGAAATTATAATCTCAAGTTTTTGAAGCGAAACATTTGTTCTTTCAGCAAGCACCAGTCCCGCTGTCTGCAGTAGTTTTTCCTGCGAACCCCGCAGAAAAAAGCTACTGCCGCCCATCGGGGCTAACTATAAAGTGCAGTGTTTTTAGAAACACTCCCCAAGATTGTCGAATTAAAAATTGGTTAAAATCTATTCCAAATTCATATGGGGAAAACGGCCATCATCTGAAAAGCTTAAATGACCTTGAAATGACTTATATGGTAAAATCAAAAATGCTACTTCCAAAAATAACAATCTTTAATTTTTTATAGGAAATTGAATTAAAATTACTGAATTTTACGACAACATAAATTCATAATTATGGTTGTCTATTTAAGATTATTGCGAGAAAGTCTTGGTTTTGCCATGAATGCTTTACGCAATAATAAACTACGAACCATTCTTTCGCTACTTGGCGTCACTATTGGAATTTTTTCTATCATTGCGGTTCTTGCTGCAGTCGATTCTTTAGATAAAAAAATCAAAAGTGACATGAGTTCGCTTGATAAAAATACAATGTACTTAAAACGTTTCTCATTCGGACCTTCAGAAATTCCGCGTTGGAAAAGAGAACAATATCCGGATGTGACATACGACGAATTTCAGTACCTAAAGAATTCGGTAAACGGAATGGATAAATCAACTTACCAATTGTTTACAGCGCGACAGATTGCAAAATATGAAAAGAAAGTGGTCAGCGATGTAAACGTAGTTCCGGCAACGCAAGAATTTGTGGAAATTCAGCCATTGAAATTCAAAAATGGCCGTTTTTTTAATGAATCAGAATCCAATTCTGGAACTTCAGTAATTGTTTTAGGATACGAAATTGCCAACAGTCTTTTTGAAAATGCAGACCCAATCGGCAAAAAAATCCGCCTTTACGGACAAAGATTTACAGTAATCGGCGTTCTTGAGAAACAAGGCCAAAGTACTTTTGGAAACAGTAACGACACTGCCGTTTTTATTCCTGTAAATTTCATGAGAAATAAATTTGGCGATCACAATGATTCGATGACTCCAATAATCATTATCAAGCCAGATGAAGGTGTAGATGTTGATGAATTTAAAGGTGAAGTTATCCAGAAATTAAGAAATCGTCGAGGTTTAAAAATTGGACAAGAAAATAATTTTTTCATCGACGTGCTTTCCGGATTTACAGAAATGATTGACCAAATCGTTGGAGTCATGAACGGAATTGGTTGGGCAATCAGTGGTTTTTCGCTTTTGGTTGGAGGTTTTGGAGTGGCAAATATTATGTTCGTTTCTGTAAAAGAAAGGACAAACTTAATTGGAATTCAAAAATCACTCGGAGCTAAAAATAAATTTATTCTGCTTCAATTCTTATTTGAAGCCATAATTCTTTGTTTAATCGGCGGTTTAATCGGATTATTTTTAGTTTGGATTATCGCTTTCGGATTGACAAAAGCATTAGATTTCGAATTTGTATTAAGTTTCGGAAATATACTTTTAGGAACAGGTTTGGCAATGTTAATCGGTTTGATTTCCGGAATCCTTCCTGCGATTTCTGCTTCTAAATTAGATCCTGTGGAAGCAATTAGAACGGGAATGTAATGTCAAGAATAAATTTGATAATAAAAAAATCCCGATTCTCATCGGGATTTTTTTATTATCTAACAGGATTGTTCAAAATCAAATCCAAGTATAAATTTATTTTGTCTTTCAATTCTTTTCTTGGCGTAATAAAATCCAAGAAACCGTGTTCTAACAAAAATTCTGCAGTTTGAAAACCTTCTGGCAAATCTTTTCCAGTTGTATCTCTAACAATTCTTGGTCCGGCAAAACCGATCAAAGCTCCTGGTTCAGAAATATTTACGTCGCCTAACATTGCGTAAGAAGCCGTTGTTCCTCCGGTTGTTGGATCTGTACATAAAGAAATATAAGGGATTTTAGCATCTGCCAACTGCGCTAATTTTGCAGAAGTTTTTGCCAATTGCATCAAAGAATAAGCAGCTTCCATCATTCTCGCACCGCCAGATTTTGAAATCATCACAAACGGAATATTGTTTTTAATAGAATGGTCGATTCCTCTTGCGATTTTTTCTCCGACAACAGCTCCCATTGAACCGCCAATAAAGGCAAAATCCATACAGCAAACTACCAAATCTCTTCCTTTTGATTTTCCAACAGCTGTTCTAACCGCATCTTTCAATTTGGTTTTGTCCATGGCATCTTTTAAACGGTCAGAATATTTTTTAGTATCCACAAAATGAAGCGGATCTTTTGAAGTCATTTTCGCGTCTAATTCTGTAAACTCATTGTTGTCAAACAAAATTGAGAAGTATTCTTTACTGCCAATTCTTACGTGAAAACCATCTTCCGGACTCACATAAAGATTTCTTGCCAGCTCATCAGCATCAATAATTTTTCCGGTTGGAGATTTATACCAAAGTCCTTTTGGAACATCTTTCTTGTCTTCCGTCGCTGTCGTGATTCCTTTTTCTGTTCTTTTAAACCAAGCCATAATTTTATATTAGTTGATAGTAAATAGTTGATAGTTGACAGTTAAGAATTTTAAAAAGACTATAAACTGTCAACTATAAACTATCAATTATAATGTATTAACGTTGTTCAAGTCTTTAAAGGCTTGCTCTAATCTTGTATTGAAAGTAACTTCACCTTCACGCATCCATTTTCTTGGATCGTAGTATTTTTTGTTCGGAACTTCTTCTCCTTCTGGATTACCGATTTGAGTTTTTAAGTAATCTACATTTTTAACAATGTAGTCTCTAATTCCTTCAGTGAAAGCAAATTGCAAGTCGGTGTCGATATTCATTTTGATAACTCCGTATCCAATTGCTTCTCTGATTTCTTCAACAGTTGAACCTGAACCTCCGTGGAAAACGAAATCTACTGGGTTTGCTTCTGTGTTGAATTTCTCTTGTACATAAACTTGAGAATTGTGAAGAATTTTTGGAGTCAATTTCACATTTCCTGGTTTGTATACTCCGTGAACGTTACCAAAAGCGGCAGCAATTGTAAAACGAGGGCTGATTTTCAAAAGCTCTTCGTAAGCATAAGCAACTTCTTCTGGCTGTGTGTATAATTTTGAACTGTCAACATCAGAATTGTCAACTCCGTCTTCCTCGCCACCTGTGATTCCAAGTTCGATTTCAAGAGTCATCCCGATTTTGCTCATTCTTTTCAAATATTCTTTGCAGATTTCGATGTTTTCTTCGATTGGCTCTTCAGAAAGATCGATCATGTGAGAACTGAACAAAGATTTTCCTGTTTCAGCAAAGTGCTTTTCAGAAGCATCTAAAAGTCCGTCAATCCAAGGCAATAATTTTTTTGCACAGTGGTCAGTGTGAAGAATAACTGTTGCTCCATAAGCTTCAGCCAAAGTATGAATGTGTTTTGCTCCTGCAATTGCACCTAAAATAGCTGCTTTTTCATCTGCATTTGACAAACCTTTTCCAGCATTGTAAATAGAACCTCCATTTGAAAATTGGATAATAACTGGTGCATTTAATTTTGCAGCAGTTTCCATAACGCCATTGATTGTGCTTGAGCCAGTTACGTTAACTGCAGGAAGTGCAAATCCTTTTTCTTTTGCATATTTGAAAATTGCTTGAACTTGATCTCCTGTTGCAACGCCTGGTTTAATATTATGCGCCATTGTGTTTTTTGTTTATAGTTAAAGGTTACAAAAATAATAATTTCTGAAATTAGAATGGGTAATTAATTCCAATATTTAATACGGAGTGCCCAAAATTGTATTCCTTGAACCATCTTTCGCCAACTTCTTTTGCTGGATCATAAGTCTTAAAGCCCATGTCTAAACGGATTACGAAGAAATTAAAATCATATCTGAATCCGAATCCTGATCCGAATGCGATATTTTCGAGCGATCGAATTCCAGTAAATGTTGACTTTGGATCGTCAATATCATCTAAAACGTTCCAGATATTTCCGACATCGCCAAAAATAGCACCGTTTAATTTGCCTAACATCTTAAAGCGAAGCTCGGCACTGTAAAGCAATTTCAAGTTTGCTTCATTAAAATCGTTGATCGCACCGCTGCTTCCGGGGCCAAGTCCATACGATTGCCAAGCTCTATTGTCATTAGAACCTCCGGCAAAATAACTTTTAGAAAACGGAATATTATTCGAATTTCCATACGGAATCGCAATTCCTGCAAAGGCGCGCATTGCCAAAACTTTTCCTCTTTTTAAGTCCCAATGTTTAATGAAATCTAGCTCTGTTTTAATGTATTGCGAATATTCAACTTGCAAAATGGTTCGGTTTCCATTTTCGTTTTCTGGCTGTTTTGCCCATCTTGAAAGCAGTCCTAAAAAGTTTCCGGCAGACTCAATTTTGGTTTTAAAAATCCAGAAATTATTATCTAGAAGATCTGTTTTAGTAGTTTTTGTAAAAGTATATGAAGAAGAAAAAATCAAGTTGTTTTCTGTCAATCTGTCTTTTCTTTCCTTGATGCTGTTGATGATTCGGTAATCTTCTGACGATGGAGAAACCGTTTGGTTTACAAGAACATCGTCTAAAAATCCATTCGTGCCAGTTTCTATAATAAGATTTCCATCTGGATCAAAATAGTCTGGATTTGCGCCATAATCACGTGCCAAATCATTAAGTCTTCCATAAGAAGATTGGTATACGTTGAAGTAATTGGCTTTATTGATATTTTTTACATACTGAATATTGAAAAGATCAAAACGTTCGGTGATATTTCTTTTTCGATTCCAAGTATAATACATCGCTCCCGTGAGACTTTCTTTGTCCAAACCAATATTTTGCTGTTTTGCGAAACCCAGACTGAAAACTGTATTCGGAATCATATTCTTTGGAATAATTTTCTCTGTATTAAAAGGAAGAAACATTCTTGGGAAATTCAATTTAACGTCAGCACCATATTCTGAAAGGTTGAAAAACACATCATTTGGATTTGCCAGTTCTGTTGAAGAACCAATATTGCCTCGAAGTGAGAGTTCTAAAGTTTCGGCACCTCTGAAAACATTTCTAAATGTTCCTGTGACACTTCCGGTGATACCAAAAGACTGAATATTAGAGTGCGTCACATCTGCTGTGTACCCAAAACTAAATTTTTTTCTCGGCATTAAATAAATATTCGTAATAAGTGTCGTTCCAGTTACATCTGTAGAATCTTCGACATATTGAATGGTTGGCGAATTAAAAACACGCAAATTGTTTAATGCTCGTGAAGTAAGTGTCCTTCTGAAATCAGCATAAGTGCTACCTTCTGAAATAAAAACAGCGTCTGTCAATGCTTTTGGACGATATCTTAATTTGTCTACGCTATAAATGTTAAAATTATTGTAGGTTGCACTGTCTGCTACCTTTACGCCTTTATTTGACGGACTATCAGTGAAGATATTGACTTGGCTAATTTTATAAAGTTTAAAAGGTTTGGTAATAATTGTATCGCCAACACGAACGCTTCTGTCGGTAATTTTTAAAACCATATTTGCTTTATGATCAGTGTCAATTGAATCTCCAACAAAATTGATATTTGTTGGCTGGAAATAATAAGCACCGTTGTTTCTGAAATTAGTCGTAATTCGTTCGCGCTCAGCTTCAAAGTTAGAAGATTTGAACTGTTCTCCTTTGATAATCAAACTTTTTGATTTGTTTTTTTCGTATAAAGAATCAAGTTCTGGAGTTGCAATTTCTCGAGATAACGAATCAAGAAAGTAAGGCTCGCCCGTAATTATAGAATATTGAATCTGTCCTTTTTTATTTGGAAGCGTATCAATTTTATAGGAAGTTTTTGCATTGAAATAACCATTATTGAAATAATAAGATTTTAAACGCGCAGTTGATTTCTTAGTTCTGGCTTCATCAATAATTACTGGCGGTTCACCCGTTCGTTTCAAGAATTTATGAATTCCCGAATAAAAAAAAGATTGTCCAAGACGTTCTACCTGCTTTTCAGAAAGTAATTTTGACAGTCTTTTATATCTCTTTGGGTTTGCCTTCATTTTTGCCTTAAAAGAAGAGTCTGGATTTTCTTTGGCAAGATTGTACATTTGCAAGCGCAGATTATATCCTAAGATGGAACTATTTGGCTTTTGATATAGAAGATTTTCAACATTTTCGTCTTTTTCGGCCTTGTCATTCACTAAAATTTCATTCTTTTTTAGAAGCCTTTTGCCGTCTGGAACTCTTTTTACAGTGTCGCAGGCAGCCATTATTATTCCAATTAGAATAAATAGTGATATTTTTGTACTTATCTTTTTCAAGTGGTGCGGCATATTTAATTCAAAAATACATTTTTTTATGGTTAGTAAAAACCAAATAAAATTAATAACGAGCTTACAGCAGAAAAAATATCGCAAAGAGCATAAATTGTTCTTTGCTGAAGGCAAAAAAGTCATTAATGAATTGATTGATGCTGCTTTTCAGTTAGAATATTTATTTACTACAGAAGCTTCTTTTTTAGGCATAAATTCCTCAAAAGTTAATTTTGTTTCAGAAGCAGAATTGAAAAAAATCAGTGCGCTTACAACTCCAAATGATTGTCTTGCCGTTTTTAAAATTCCTGAACAAAAGCAAATTAATGAGTCTGGGTTAATAGTAGCTTTGGATGATATTCGTGATCCTGGAAATTTAGGAACGATTATTCGTTTGTGTGATTGGTTTGGAATCAAGGAATTAGTTTGTTCTGAAGAAACAGTTGATGTTTTTAATCCAAAAGTAATACAGGCTACAATGGGATCTATTACAAGAGTAAATATCAATTATTTGAATCTTGAAAATTTTATCAGCGTGACAAATTTGCCAGTTTTTGGAACTTTTATGGACGGTGAGAATATCTATAAATTATCACTTCCAAAAGAAGGAATCATCATCATGGGAAATGAAGCGAATGGAATTTCTGCGGCACTAGAGAAAGCTGTCAAAAATAGAATTTCAATCCCAAGATTTGGTGATTTGCAACAAACGGAAAGTCTGAATGTGGCAACAGCAACAGCAATAATCTTAAGTGAGTTTAAACGAAATTCTTAAATTTATTGGAAGGTAAAATTAATGAAAACGCCTCTTGTTTTCATTGAGCCAACGTTTCCTGTCCAAGGTGAATTGGGGTCATTGTCGCGAATAATTTCGTCGTCAAGACCGAAAACGCCACGAATTGAAGGTGAAAACTTGAAATATTCTAGATACAAATCGACGCCAAAACCAAGTTCATAATTATTGGTCCATTGTTTCATTCTAAATTTTTCGTCTACATTGTCTTCTTTAGATTTTGAATTGCTGCCTAAATTTAATGAAGTAGAAAGTCCGCCAACTAAAAATGGACGAATATTTCCTGTTCTTAGCGCAGAAAATTTTAATAAAAGCGGAAAATGAATATAAGTAGATTTTACTTCGCGAAGCTGATCGCTTTCGTTTTCTAATCCTGGAAATCTCAAATTTCGCTGTGTGTAATATAGGCCTGGTTCAAAGCGCAAATCAAGATGCTCAATTAATCTTAAGTTTCCAATTAACCCAACATTAAATCCTGTCGTTCCTTTTACTTCAATTTCTTCTCCCTGATTTTTATAGTCAAATTTAAAATCATAGGCGTTGAAACCAAGATAATAACCCCAGTGAACTCGCTGTTTATCCCAGTTTTCGAGATGGATGATTGGGTCTTTTCCGAACAAATTAGTAGCAAATTGTGCATGACTGTTCAATGAAAAACACAAAAAAAGAATGGCTAATATTTTTTTCATATTATTTTTTAGAGGCAGAATAAATTGTTGCGGCGCCAAAAGTTTGCGGCAAATCTGCAACATCTATAAACCCAATTTTTCTCAAAATATTGTTTAAAGCTTCGCCATATGGAAAAACTGATGCAGATTCTGATAAATATCCATAAGCAGTGTTGTCTTTTGAGAAGAGTTTTCCGATGATTGGCAGAATGTTTTTGGTGTAAAATTTATAAAATTGCTTGTATGGAGTTTTAGTTGGGTTTGAAGTTTCCAAGATTACAAAAACTCCGTTTGGTTTCAATACTCTCAAGATTTCAGCTAATCCTTTTTCTAAAGTTTCAAAATTTCTGATTCCGTAAGCTACAGTAATTGCATCAAATGTGTTATTTTCAAAAGGAAGATTTTCTGAATCGCCTTGAATCATTTCTATTTTGCCAGAAAGATTTTTTGCTTCAATTTTTTTTCTTCCAACTTCCAACATTCCAGCGGAAATATCTAATCCTACTATTTTTTGAGCATTCGTTTGTGACATTAAAATTGCCATATCACCAGTTCCGGTTGCGATATCAAGAATGTTTTTAGGATTTTTGGAAGCAATCATTTTTAGTATTTTTTTCTTCCATTTGGCATCAATTCCAAAGGAAATAATACGGTTTAATCCATCATAATTCTCTGAAATAGTATCGAACATTTGTTCGACTTGCTCTTTTTTTCCTAATGTAGAATCTTTATAGGGAGTGATATTCTCTGACATTTTCAATAATTTGGACAAAGATAAACTATTCTTGTACGATTACAAAAACAAGAATCCGAATGCTTTATGCGCTTTTGATTTATTTTTTGATATATGTTTGGAAGCTGAAATCAGTTTTGTGTTTTTCATCTTTTGGATGGTATTCTTCGAAAGTCAATTCCCAATCGTTCAGATCAATTTCAGGAAAAAATGCATCTGCTTCAAAAGTGTCATGAACGCGAGTCAAATCAATTTTATCTGAAAATGGCAAAGACAAATTATAAATTTCACCGCCGCCAATAATAAAAATTTCTTCGTCTTTTGGAGAAACTTCAATAGCTTTTTCAATGCTGTTAACAACAATACAACCAGCGGGATTGTAGTCTTTTTGTCTTGTGATTATGATGTGCGTGCGATTTGGCAAGGGTTTTGGAAAGCTTTCAAAAGTCTTTCTTCCCATGATAATATAATGGCCGGTCGTCAATTGCTTGAATCTTTTGAAATCATCGGGCAAATGCCAAAGCATGGCGTTATCTTTTCCTAGCGCATTATTTTCTGCAACGGCAGCAATCATTGTAATCATTATTATATGCTATTATTTTGAGAATCATTGTCTATTTTTGACTGAATCTGTTGCATTTTGCGTTCTTGTTTCGCTACCATTTTGTCAATTTGAGCACGTTCCCAGTTTTTATTCATAAAACTGTCAGTGATGAAAACGCGAATAAAATGCAAAATAAAAAGGAATGCCCATATGACGATTGCCCAAATATCCCAATTTGAGCCTGGATAAAAATCTAAATCTAACCCTCGATGGATTATTACGAAGAAAATGCTTCCGACAAAAAATAGAATAAAGTGGAAGTAGAGCAATTTTTTCTGCTTCATTCTTCTACGGGCATATTCATAAAGTTCATGTTGGTTGTTTTCCATAAGTGCATAATTTGATTTTAAAGGTAGGATTTAATTTTAAAATAAAAAATGCTAAAAACAAGAATATGGATAAGATTTTGCAAATAGAAGGAATTTAAAAAGAAATTGGAACACTCATCAATACTCTAATTGGTTTTCCTTTTTGAAATCCGGGTTGCATTTTTGGTAACAGTTCAATAATTCTTTTGGCTTCGTCGTTTAAAATTTGATGTTCGCCTTCAACTTTGACGACTTTTATAAAACCGTCAGCTTCAATTGCATATTCAACAATAACACGTCCTTTGAGTCTTTCTCTTGTTGCTTGTTCAGGATATTTATAATTGTCACGAATATGTTTTTTTAAATTTTCATTGAAACATTTCATCTGGTCTGAAGGAGATTCTTCTTCACAACCTGGAAATACGGGAAGCAATTCTTGGTTGGCACTATTTACCTGAGCCAATGAAATTAATCCTTGAAATAGAAAAAGCAACAAAAATATTTTTTTCATAAGTAAGTTTTATACTGCAACCGCGCCTTTAATATGAGGATGTGGTTCATATCCTTCTAAAGTAAAATCCTCAAATTTAAAATCTAAAATATTTTTCACTTCTGGATTCAAGATCATTTTTGGCAAAGGTTTTGGATCACGGAAAAGCTGTAATTCCAATTGTTCGATGTGGTTGTTGTAAATGTGTGCATCACCAAAAGTGTGGATGAAATCTCCTGGTTTTAAATCACAAACTTGAGCAATCATCAATGTTAACAAAGCATAAGAAGCAATATTAAACGGAACTCCTAAGAAGATATCAGCGCTTCTTTGATATAATTGGCAAGATAATTTTCCATCGGCTACATAAAACTGAAAGAAAGCGTGACACGGAGGCAAGGCTACTTTTCCATTGGCCACATTTTCGGCAAAAGATTTTGAAGTATCTGGCAAAACCGAAGGATTCCAAGCCGAAACCAGCATTCTTCTGCTATTCGGATTTGTTTTTAAAGTATCGATCAATTCTGTAATCTGATCAATTTCTTCGCTGTTCCAATTTCTCCACTGGTGCCCATAAACCGGACCTAATTCTCCGTTTTCATCTGCCCAATCGTCCCAAATTTTCACTCCGTTTTCTTTCAAGTAAGCGATATTTGTTTCGCCTTTCAAGAACCAAAGTAATTCGTGAACAATTGATTTTAAATGCAATTTTTTAGTAGTAACCATCGGAAAACCTTCTGATAAATCAAAACGCATTTGGTATCCAAAAACACTTTTTGTTCCAGTTCCAGTTCTGTCTCCTTTTTGCGTTCCTGTTTCAAGAACGTGTTTTACTAGGTCTAAATATTGTTGCATGTTTTTTGGGTTTAGGGTGATGGGTTTAAGGTTTAGGAAGCTTCCTTTGTCTTAAGCTTGGGCGTTTATGTATTTTATAAAAGAAGAAATTCTTCTTTGTAATCTCTGAATATTTTCTAGACAAATGATTGTCTTTTCTGTATTTATTATTTCTAGGTCTAAACTTAAAATTAAATGGCTTTCTAATTCAAAGCTAGAACCTAAGCTGATTTGTAGAAATCGAGCAAAATCTTTCTGAGAATCTTTTGCTGCACCTTCTGCAATATTTGAAGGGATTGAAATTACACATCTTTTTATCTGTGATGTCAATCCGAATTTTTTGTCTTCGGGTAAAGATTTGGTTAAAAGATAAATGTCTTTCACAAGAACACGGCCTTCCTTCCAAACTTCAAGTTCCTTGAAATTTCTCATAATATTAAATTTATATGGCATTTAAAAAAAATAATCTCAATCAAAATCTAAGTTCAAAGTCCTTAAACCCTAAACCCAATTCCCTGAACCCTTCTAAGATTCTCTTTTCGAAATCTCATCACGAATATTTGCTGCTTTTTCATAATCTTCATTCTGAACAGCGCTTTCCAGCTGTTCGTGCAATTCCGACAAGCTTAATTTTGCATAAGCGTTTGAAGTGTCATTTGTGTCATCTTCCATCCCAAAAGTTTCAGGCGCAGAAAGAATATCATCCAAATCTTGGTTTTCATTTTCACCTTCCTGCGGATTTGTTTTCAAGAAGATTCCAGCTTTGTCCAAGATGTTTTTATACGTAAAAATTGGAGCGCTGAAACGCAACGCCAATGCAATGGCATCTGAAGTTCGCGCATCAATAATCTCTTCAATTTTATCTCTTTCACAGATAATGCTAGAGTAAAAAACGCCATCGACAAGCTTGTGAATAATGACTTGTTTGACCACAATGTCAAAACGCTCTGCAAAATTCTTGAACAAATCATGCGTCAACGGGCGAGGAGGTTTGATTTCTTTTTCTAAAGCAATTGCAATTGATTGCGCTTCAAAAGCACCAATCACGATTGGCAATTTTCGTTCTCCCTCCACTTCATTTAAAATCAATGCGTAGGCGCCGTTTTGTGTTTGGCTGTATGAAATTCCTTTTATGGTTAGTTTTACTAAGCTCATTTCAGATTTTATCTTTTTCTCCTGCAAGGTTTTTAAACCTTGTAGGTGTTTTTGTTTTTTAAACTTTTAGTTTTAGACCTACAAGGTTTTAAAAACCTTGCAGGATGCCAATGTTTGTCGCCAAAGATTGGTAAAATAGATTGCTTTCTAGCCCTGATTGCAGAGAAAATCCTTTTTTGGTGATTTTTCTTCACCAAAAAAGATTGAAACGGAAAGCAGGAATTACCATCACTGAAAAAGCCCTAACCATTCGCTCTAAAAAACAAAAAGGCTATCTGAATCTTGATATTTCTACCTAAATTCAGATAGCCCTAAGATGGACAAATTTAAAAAAATATTTATGAATTATTCGCCTTGAATTCTTTTAATTTTTCTGTCAGTTTCGGAACGATTTCAAAAGCGTCTCCAACGATGCCATAATCGGCAACTTTAAAGAATGGCGCGTCAGCATCTTGATTGATAACGACTTTCACTTTTGAAGAGTTGATTCCCGCAATGTGTTGGATAGCTCCAGAGATTCCAACTGCGATGTAAAGGTTTGTTGCTACTGGTTTTCCGGTTTGTCCAACGTGTTCGCTGTGAGGTCTCCAGCCTAAGTCAGAAACTGGTTTTGAACATGCAGTTGCAGCGCCTAAAACTGCTGCTAAATCTTCTAACATTCCCCAGTTTTCAGGTCCTTTTAATCCTCTTCCTCCAGAAACTACAACTTCCGCGTCAGCGATGGTTACTTTTCCGGTTACTTTTTCTACAGATTCTACTTTTACGCCAAAATCAGCATCGCCGATCGATGGAGAAAAATCTTCTTGAGATAGGGAAGAAGCGCTTTCAAAAACGCCGTAAGAATTTTTTGCAAGGCCTAAAACTTTAATATCTGTGTTGATCTCAGTGATGTTGAAAGCTTTGTTCGAAAATGCATTTCTTTTCACTTGAAATGGAGATGTGCTCACTGGCAAGCCAACAACATTTGAAGCATAACCAGCGTCAAGGCCAACAGCAACAAGCGGTGCCAAATAAAGACTGTCTGTTGTTGAAGAAAGCAAAACTACCTTTGTTCCTTCTTTTTGAGCAGCTTGCTTGATGGCATCGGCGTATGCCTTTGCCGTAAATTTTGATAATTTATCATCGTTTACTTTCAAGACTTTGTCTACTCCATATTTTGATAATTCAGAAACATCACCAGCGTTAATGGTAATTGCGGTAACAGTTGTTCCTAAAGATTCTGCTACTTTTTTACCGTAGGAAGCCAATTCGAAAGCAACTTTCTTGAATTTTCCCTCTGCAGATTCTGCGTATATTAATATTGACATTTTTTTTAGTTTAAGAGTTTAAAAATAGTTTAAAAGTTTAAGAGTCAGCCTGAAAACTGACTACTGCAAACTGACTACTAAATTACTTTCGCTTCGTTGTGTAATAAATTAATAAGTTCATCCAAATTGTCTGGGCTGATTAATTTTACCGCAGATTTTGGAGCTGGTTTTTCAAATTTCACCGCTTTTGTGTTTGAAGAAGCGTCAACCGGCTCAAGAATTGTCAAAGCTTTTGTTCTTGCCGTCATAATTCCTCTCATGTTTGGGATTCTAAGGTCTTTTTCTTCAACCAAGCCTTTTTGTCCGCCGATGATTAGAGGCAATTCTGTAGCAACAGTTTCTTTTCCGCCGTCAATTTCTCTCGATGCTTTTACTGAAGTTCCGTCTACTTTAATGTCTGTACAAGAATTTAAGAAGTTCATTCCGGTAATTCCAGCAATCATTCCAGGAACCATTCCTCCATTGTAATCTAAAGATTCTTTTCCTGCAATTACAAGGTCATAACCTCCGTTTTTGATTACTTCTGCCAATTGTTTTGCTACGAAAAATCCGTCTGTTGGATTTGCGTTTACACGAATTGCTTCATTTGCGCCAATTGCCAATGCTTTTCTTAAAGTAGCTTCGGTTTCTGGACCACCAACGTTTACAACAGTAACATTTGCGCCTTGTTGTTCTTGGAACCAAATTGCTCTTGTTAAACCAAATTCATCGTTAGGATTAATTACGAAGGAAACTCCGTTTGTGTCAAATTCTGAATCGCCATTCGCAAAATTAATTTTTGAAGTAGTATCAGGAACGTGACTGATGCAAACTAATATTTTCATTTTATATAAAATTATAGTGTTGATTTATTTTAGGCTCCGAAATTAAGAATTATAATCCAAATAAAAAACTATGCATGCATAATATTTTTATAATTTCTGTAGAACTATTTCGTTTTCGTGGGAGATGATATGTTTTCCATTGGAATTATAAATTAATCTTCAAAACCATTTTCTATTTTGTCGATTAGCCATTTTTCATTAGTTTTTGTGAGTGTGACATCAATTTTTCCTCCTCCAAAAAACAACAGTTTCAGTTTTGACTCGTTGTTTTTTCTATAAATTTCTTCCACTTTTATCTTATCTATATTAGCTAAATCTTCTTCATAATCTTGGGAAAGCATAATTAGATCATAATCCAGGCCATAAGGCGGGCCGTCATTTGCTGGGTTTTTCTTGAATGCTGCTTCACATTCTTTAAAATATTCGCGTTGGGCGCTAATATATTTGTCTGAAACGAATCCTGATTTCTTAAAAGCGACAAGATATTTTTCTACTTTATCAAAATCAATAGCATAAAAATCAGTTGAATCTTTAAGGTCTTTCATCACGTCAAAATTTTGGATGCTGTCATCAGAAGCATACCATTTATAAAAATCTACGGCTACTTTTTCATCAGTTTTTTCCTTAGAAATTTCTGTTTTGGTAATTTCTTTTTCTTTGGAATTGCAAGATGCTAGCACAACTACAAATAAAATCAAGGTCAGTTTTTTCATAATATTTCTTTATAAATCAGAAATTAGATAGGAAGCTAAGTTCGAAATATTTCTTGAGAAATTACGAATTATATTAGGCCTTAAAATTATTCGTTTGGCATTGTGTTTTCTATCTTTGCACCTTCAAAAATTTTCCCATGGATTCTTCGATCAAAGCCGTTCATCCTATTTATAATCTTCAATTCGGATTGGTTTGCTTGAGTTCCTTACTGTTTTCGGCGAGTTTTAATATGCTGATTCCAGAATTGCCAGAATATTTAAGCAATATGGGAGGCGCAGAATATAAAGGTTTGATTATCGCACTTTTTACCTTGACAGCAGGAATTTCCCGACCTTTCAGTGGCAGATTGACAGATACTTTAGGAAGGATTCCAGTAATGGCGGTGGGTTCTATCGTATGTTTTATCTGCGGTATTCTGTATCCGGTTTTGGGCACCGTTTCCGGATTTTTATTCTTAAGATTGATCCACGGATTTTCTACCGGATTCAAGCCTACAGCGACTGCCGCTTATTTAGCTGACATAATTCCAAGGGAAAGATGGGGCGAA
>Ga0247731_1000022_pt1 | contig 112445 bp, 106 predicted proteins | sample UWRJL088202R2_FD_180938 | JGI IMG/M metagenome (GOLD analysis project Ga0247731, IMG submission 180938) | Plant litter microbial communities from Arlington Agricultural Research Station in Wisconsin, United States - UWRJ-L088-202R-2 | ecosystem: Environmental > Terrestrial > Plant litter >...
TTGCTTGCGTATCAGTTCTTAAAATAACAGTTTATGGTTTCTTTGGGATATAAAGAAAATAGCCTTTTTTAACTTTGCAATATGGATCTACAAACAGTCATAATGTATGCTTTGGTTGCCGCTGCCGTCGCTTTCTTAATTAAGAAATTTTTCTGGAAAAAAAAGAAAAAAGCGGGTGATTGTGGAGGCGATGATTGTGGTTGCCATTAAACCAGTTTCACAAATAAATTACTCGCAATTTTATTTGAGATAACTAAATCTTTGCCATTAACTTTAATTTTCAAGGATTGATCAAAGGTTTCTTTTGAAATAAATTCAATTTTAGAACCAAGCGCAATTTCTTGTTTGTCAAGATATTTCAGAAATTCAGAAGATGTGTCTTTCACTCCAACACAAATTCCGATATTTTTTTCAGTCAATTCAGAAAGCAGTTGTTTTTCCACTTTTATAATTCGCCCCTCACTATCAGGAATTGGGTCGCCGTGTGGATCTTCCGTCGGATTTCCTAAAAAATCATCTAATTTATTGATTAATTTCTCTGATTTTATATGCTCCAATTGTTCGGCAATGTCATGTACTTCATCCCAAGAAAAATCTAGTTTCTCTACTAAAAAAACCTCCCATAAGCGATGTTTCCGGACTATCATTTTTGCAGCTAATTTTCCTTTATTCGTTAGCGAAACGCCTTGATATTTGATATAATGAATCAAATCTTTTTCGGCTAATTTCTTTAGCATGTCAGTTACTGATGACGCTTTAGTTTCCATTTTTTCGGCAATAGCATTGGTACTGCAAACGTCAGAATCTACTGCATTTGTCAAATGGTAAATTGTTTTTAAGTAATTTTCTTCTGAAAAAGTCATGTTATAGGTGCAGGATTTAAGGTGAAAGGCTTTGGGTTATTTTTTTACTATAAATAAAGGAATCGATATTTTATGGCGTAATTTATCAACCGTGGTTCCAAAAATAAGGTCTTTAAATCCAGTATGACCATGTGTTCCCATGACTAAAATATCAAAACCACCAGCGTTGACAATGGCAGGAATAACTTTGTCAGGCATTCCAAATCCGAGTTTTGTTTCAACTTTAAAGCCTTGTTCGCTTAGCATTATTTTATATTCTTCCAATAATTTTTCATCGATTGTAGTTTCGTGATCTTTAATATCATCGCCATACATCATTGCTCCAACGGTTTCCACAACGTGAATCAGCGTATATTTTGCATCGCTTCCGCCTAATTCAAAAGCATTGTTAATTGCTGCTTCGTCTGATCTTGAAAAATCTACAGAAATCGCAATATTTTTCTTGCTGTATGTTCCAGTTTTAGAAAATTTCAAGGCTAAATTATGTGGTGAGTGATTTTGGATTTGTGATTTTGATTTCGCAAAGAAAGGTTTGAAAACGATAAACAAAAGCAGGAATAAAAATCCGAAAGCCATTGGAACAATCGTCAGCCAAATCCATGTTGGATTTTCAGAAGCTTCCATCCAGCCTGTGATTTCGTCGTAAACTAATTTTGCGTTTAAACAAACAATCGTTGTTGCAATAATCCAAGAAGCAATTTTTGTCCATTTCCCAATGTGAAAACCTTTCATTTTTGTTTTGTCACTTACAAAATGAATCAGCGGAATAATTGCAAATCCTAATTGCAAACTCAAAATAACTTGGCTAAAAATCAAAAGTTTTCCGGTTATTCCTTCGCCATAAATCCAAATGACCAAAACTGCAGGGACAATGGCAATTAATCGCGTTATAATTCTTCTTACCCAAGGTTGGATTCTTAGATTTAAATATCCTTCCATGATTATTTGCCCAGCTAAAGTTCCAGTTACAGTTGAGCTTTGTCCTGCGGCAATTAAGGCAACTGCAAACAAAACGGGAGCCCATTTGTTTCCTAAAAGAGGTTCTAAAAACTGATGTGCATCTTGAATTTCAGCTACTTCAAAGTAGCCATTTTTATGGAAAGTAGCAGCTGCTAGAATCAAAATTGCTGCATTTACAAAAAAGGCAAGATTTAAGGCAATTGTAGAATCTATAAAATTATATTTTAAAGCTTGTTTTATTCCAGCATCGCTTCGGTCAAATTTTCGGGTTTGAACTAAAGACGAATGTAAGTATAAATTATGCGGCATAACCGTGGCTCCAATGATGGAAATGGCGATGTAAAGTGCGGCTTCATTTGGCAAAGACGGAATCAATCCGGCGAAAACCTTGTCCATTTCAGGTTCGGCAAAAATCATTTCAAAAACAAATGAAAATCCAATGATTGCAACCAATGCGATAATAAAAGCTTCCATTTTCCGCATGCCTTTATTAATCAAAAATAGAAGCAGAAAAGTATCTAAAACAGTAATCAAAACGCCTTCCAATAGCGGAATTCCAAATAATAAATTCAAACCGATTGCCATTCCCAAAACTTCTGCCAAGTCACAAGCAGCAATTGCAATTTCTGCCAAGAAATATAAAATATAATTGACAAATGGAGAATAGGTTTCTCTAGAAGCCTGTGCCAAATCACGCTGTGTCACAATTCCGAGTCGCGCCGACAAACTTTGAAGCAAGAGCGCCATAATGTTACTCATTAGCAAAACCCATAGCAAAGTATAGCCAAATTGGCTTCCTCCGGCAATGTCAGTCGCCCAGTTTCCCGGATCCATATAACCTACGCTGATGAGATATGCTGGGCCCAAAAAGGCTAGTATTTTTCTAAATCCTGATTTTTTATTTTGCGTGGAAACCGATTCGTGGACTTCCTCAAGAGATTTACCCATATGAAAGATAAGTTATTATACAAATTTAATAAAATTATTTGATTAGTAAAATATAATTTTTAGTTTTGTCTAAATTTATAATTACTCTAATGAAAAATATAATTTTACTTTTCTCTTTAATTGCTTTTCAACTTTGTGAAGCTCAAGAAAAAAAATCGATTTCAGGAAAAATAACATCTAAAGAAAGAATTTTGGCTGATGCCGATATTAGAATTATCGGAACAAAATTCACAGCTTCTAGTGACAGTTTAGGTTTTTATAAAATTGAAAATATTCCTAGTGGAAATTATAAAATACAGATTTCGTTTGTCGGAAATAAAACGCTTCGCAAAACTATTTCTGTCAAATCAGAAGATGTAATTTTAGATTTTGAACTTGAAAATGATAATAATTCTTTAGATGAAGTTGTGGTTTCTGGAACCTTGAAACCTGTGAGCCGATTGGAAAGTCCGGTTCCAGTGGAAGTTTACAAACCGACTTATTTCAAGAAAAATCCAACGGCAAATATTTTTGAAGCATTGCAAAACGTAAACGGAGTTCGTCCGCAATTAAACTGCAATATTTGCAATACAGGAGATATTCATATTAATGGTTTGGAAGGCCCATATACTTTAGTTTTAATTGATGGAATGCCTATTGTCAGTGGTTTATCGACAGTTTATGGCTTATCTGGAATTCCGAATTCATTGTTGGAAAGAGTTGAAATTGTTAAAGGACCAGCATCTTCTTTATATGGAAGTGAAGCCGTTGGCGGTTTGATCAATATTATTACCAAAAACCCTTCAAGCGCTCCGAGATTTTCAGTTGACGGATTTAGCAATTCTTGGGGAGAAGCAAATTTAGATTTAGGTTTTAAAGCAAATATTGGCGAAAAATCTTCGGTTTTGCTTGGCATAAATTATTTCAATTATAATGATCCTACGGATAACAACAACGATAATTTTACTGATGTAACGCTTCAACACAGAATTTCAGTCTTCCAAAAATGGAATTTCGGGCGAAAAAGCGGAAAATTATTTTCACTTGCCGGGCGTTATTTTTATGAAGATCGCTGGGGTGGCGAAATGCAATGGGAAAAGAAATATCGTGGTGGAAGTGAAGTTTATGGGGAAAGTATTTACACCAAAAGATATGAATTGTTGGGAGCTTATGAACTTCCGATTGAAGAAAAAATGCTGTTTTCTTTTTCTATTACAGACCACGACCAAAACTCAGTTTATGGCGACGTTCCTTATTTGGCGCAGCAGAAAATCGGTTTTGGGCAATTGACTTGGGACAAAAAATTAGGCAATCACGATCTGCTTTTCGGGACTGCGATTCGCTATCAATATTATAACGACAATACGCCAGCAACTGAAACTTCAGACAAAACTTGGATTCCGAGTATTTTTGTACAAGATGAAATTAAATTTAATGAAAAACACAGCATTTTGCTTGGCGCGAGATACGATTACAATTCAGATCACGGTTCGATTTTCACGCCACGTTTTGCTTATAAATTTAAAGCGACTGACAATGATATTATTCGTTTGAATGCCGGAACGGGTTTTAGAGTTGTCAATCTTTTTACAGAAGAGCACGCAGCGTTGACTGGTTCTCGTGAAGTTATTGTGGAAGAAAAATTGAAACCTGAACAATCGTATAACGCGAATTTGAATTACCTGAAGAAAATTTATACATCTGACGGGACTTACATTGGAATCGAAACTTCGGCTTGGTATACCTATTTTACAAATTCGATTATTCCTGATTATGATACTGATCCAAATAAAATTATTTATAAAAATTTGGATGGTTTTGCAGTAACGACAGGAATCAGCATGAATGTTGACATGGTTTTTCAAAACGAATTAAAACTAATTTTAGGAGCAACTTATATGGATGTTTCCAAAACTGAAAGTGATATAAAATCTAGGCAGATTTTAACCGAAAAATTCTCTGGAACCTGGGCAATTTCCTATAGAATTCCGAAGTGGTTTATTGATATTGATTACACAGGAAATGTTTATGGCCCGATGCGTTTGCCGCTGTTGGGAGAAAATGATCCGAGAAAGGAATATTCGCCAACTTTTAGTATTCAGAACATTCAATTTACCTATAATAAAATCAAAAATGTCGAAATTTATATGGGAATAAAGAACCTTTTGAACTGGACTCCCAATAAGGGAAATCCGTTTATTATTGCGCGAGCGAATGATCCTTTTGATGAAAATGTGCAATATGGACCGAGCGGAAATGTATTGGTAATGCCTGAAAATCCTTATGGCTTGACGTTTGACCCAAGTTATGTTTATGGGCCAAATCAGGGAATTCGAAGTTTTTTTGGAGTTCGATATACTTTGAAATAAATAATTTTAGAACACGAATTTAAATGGAAGACAATTTTCGCATTTCCTTATATGACTTTATATGCCTTATATGGTTGGGATTAGAATTACCATATAAGGCATATAAGGCCATATAAGTTTAGAATAATTGTAATATGTATATATGAAAAGTCTGCTAGTCGTAATTTTATTCCTTTTTGCAAATCAAAACTTTGCCCAGTTAAACACGCATACATTCGAACAAGCAGAAAAATTATCCATCGAAAATCCAAAACCTTTCGTAATTTTCATCCATACAGATTGGTGTAAAATTTGCAAGATAATGAAAAATACAACTTTCAAAAGTAAAGGAATTATTGAACAATTAGATAAAAATTTCTACTTTATTTCTTTCAATGCTGAAGATAAAAAAGATATCAAATTCAATAAAAACACATTCAATTTCAAGCCAAAAGGCAAAAATTCTGGAGTTCACGAATTGGCAGAATTATTATCAAATCAAACTTATCCGACGATCACAATTCTAAATTCAGATTATTCAATTTTAACCCAAATTGAATCATTTGTCAATGCAAAAACATTGCTTAAAATCCTTGAAAAAGCAAAGAATTAAAATTCGGGGCAAAATAAATATCCTTATTTTTGAGCTATGAGAAAGTACGATTACATTTTTGCAGGAACCGGATTGGCAACGTTGATGACGGTTCATCAAATGATACTTTCAAAGAAATTCTCTGATAAAAAAATCCTACTTCTCGATTCTGATATAAAGAAAACTAACGATAGAACTTGGTGTTTCTGGGAAAAACCAGATGGCGGCTATGAAAATTTAGTCACCAAAAAATGGAATACCGCAGTTTTTTCCAATGAAAAATATTTGAGAGATTTAGACCTAAATCCTTATCAATACAAAATGATTCAAGGATTGGATTTTTACAATTATATTTTTGGAATAATTTCTACAGCAAAAAACATCGAATTTTTAAACCAAAAAGTAGTTTCGATCAAAGAAGAAAATAATCAAGTTTTAGTAAAAACGGAAGCAGAAGATTTTACTTGCAATAAGCTTTTTAACAGCATTTTCAATCCGAATGAGGTTTTGTCACAAGACAACTATCCGCTTTTGCAACAGCATTTTATCGGTTGGAAAATAAAAATTTCTGAACCTGTTTTCACTCCGGAAAAAGCAACTTTCATGGATTTTTCGGTTGCCCAAAAAGGAAATACAAGATTTATGTATGTCTTGCCTTTTTTAGAAAATGAAGCTTTGATTGAATATACTTTATTTTCAAAAGATTTGCTTCTTGAAAAAGAATACGAAGACGAAATCAAGAATTACATCGAAAAATTAGGCATAAAAAACTACGAAATACTTGAAAAAGAACGTGGCAATATTCCGATGACGAGTTATCCTTTTTGGAATAAAAATTCTAAAAACATCATAAATATTGGTTCTGCCGGAGGCTGGACAAAAGCAAGCACGGGTTATACTTTTAAAAATGCAACTAAAAAATCAAAAGCTTTAGTTTCGTTTTTATTGCAAGAAAATGATTTTAGAAAATTTCAAAAAAGAAATAAATTCTGGTTTTATGATTTATTGCTTTTGGATATTTTATACAAAAAAAATTATGCCGGAAGCTCGATATTTTCAGCAATGTTTAAGAAAGGGAATCCAACCTTGATTTTTAAATTCTTAGATGAGGAAACTTCTTTTTCTGAAGATATCCAAGTGATCTTGAAATGTCCAACTGGCTTATTTTTGAAAGCCTTGTTTTCTAGAATTCGCAGACTTTGAACTTTATAATTTACTGAAAATGAAAAACTTTTACGTTCTAATAATTACAATCTTCACGATTTTTGTATCTGCTCAAGAAAAACCGGAGGCAAAAAAAGCTAGGCAGGAAGCAATTGTTAAAGAATATCTTGAAAATTGCGCTTACAAATATGATTACACGGCAAATATGTTTGAATGGCAGGAATGCATTGACAACGGACTCAAAAAGGACAGCACCATTGCTTATTTGTGGCAACAAAAAGCGATGCCACTTTTCAAAGCCAGAAAATATGAAGCTGGAATGATTTTTCTCGACAAAGCCGTGAAATTTGATAAAAAAAGCTGGCTTCCATATCGTGCTTTCATCAAATGCATTTTTTCGAAAACCTACAAAGAAGCAATTACTGACTTTGAAGAAGCGAAGAAAATCTTTGGAAACACTTATGAAATGGATCATACTTATGATTTTTATATTGGCTTGAGCTATCTCCAATTAAATGATTTTAAAAAATCAGAGGAAGTTTTTCAGAGAAATATTGACTTTGTAAAAGCAACACAGCGCGAAGACGCAATTCATCATCTAGATTTGTTTTACTTGGGAATTGTAAAATATGAGCAAAACAAACTCGAAGAAGCGATTATTGAATTTGATAAAGCGTTATCAAAATATCCTGAATTCTCAGACGTAGAATTTTATAAAGCTATTTGCCTTTATAAATTAGGACAAAAAGAAAATGCAGAAGCCTTATTTAAAAAAGCAAAATCTGACAATAAAAAAGGATATACGATTAATGAAGACAATGCAATTTATGAGCAATATCCTTATCAATTAAAATACAATTAATCGCCAATCAGAGACACTTATAAAATCATAACAAATCTTTATGACAAAACGCATTTCATCAAACGCAAAACTTCATAACTTTGCATAAAATTAGAGCCTTAAACTTTAAACAAAAAACAAAAAATTATGTATCCAGAAGAAATGGTAAAACCAATGCGTGCAGAATTGTCTGACGCAGGTTTTGAAGAATTATATAGTGCAGGTGCTGTTGAAAACGCAATTGCAAAATCAGGAACAACTTTGGTTGTAGTAAACTCGGTTTGCGGATGTGCTGCAAGAAATGCTCGTCCGGGTGTCAAACACAGCCTTGACGGGCAAAAAAAACCAGATCATTTAGTGACGGTTTTTGCTGGAGTTGATAAAGAAGCTGTCGATTCTGCTCGTGGATTTATGTTTCCTTTTCCTCCATCGTCACCAAGCGTTGCGCTTTTCAAGGACGGAGAATTGGTTCATATGTTAGAGCGTCATCATATTGAAGGTCGTCCGGCTGAACTAATCGCTGAAAACTTAAAAGATGCTTACGCAGAATTCTGCTAAATTTCTATAATTATTATTTTAGCCCTGTCAGAGTTTCATAGTCTGACAGGGTTTTTTATTTTATGTTATGAGATGAAAAGTTTCAACTTTCCACTTTGCAACCTTCGACTTTATTCGTTTATTTGTTTATCAGAAAAAAGACAACATGCAAAGGCAAGCCCATTTAAAATTATTCCTCGCGATTCTATTAAGTTTTACAACACTGCTTCAAGCACAAACCAAAATTACCATGCCAGAATATTTAAAAAAAGGAGATACTGTTGGCATTTTAGCCACAGCTCGAAAAATTGATTTAGCCACATTGCAACCAGGAATAAAATTATTAGAAAGCTGGGGATTAAAAGTGATTGTCGGAAAAACTATCGGAAAGGAATTAGATCAGCTGGCAGGAGCAGATTGGCAAAGAGCGACTGATTTTCAAGAAATGCTCGATAATCCAAATATCAAGGCAATCTGGGCCGCAAAAGGCGGTTATGGAACCGTTAGAATCGTTGATAGAATCGATTTTACCAATTTCAAGAAAAAACCAAAATGGATTGTAGGTTTCAGTGATGTCACCGTTATGCACAGCCACATAAACAATATGGATATTGGAACTTTGCACGCTATCATGGCCATCAGCGCAAAAACTGCAACACCTGAAGCGATTGAAAGTTTTAGAAAAGCTTTGTTCGGAGAAAAGTTAGAATATCATATTCCACATCATGATTTTAATAAAAACGGAAAAGCTTCTGGTGAATTAGTAGGAGGCAATCTTTCTGTTTTATATAGCATTCAAGGATCGAAGTCAGCAGTTGATATGAAAGGGAAAATACTTTTTTTAGAAGATCTTGACGAATATCTTTATCACATTGACCGAATGATGATGAATATGAAACGAAACGGTTCGCTTGACGGTGTGAAAGGAATCATCATCGGAGGAATGACTTCCATGAATGACAACGATATTCCGTGGGGGAAAGATGCTTTGGAAATCATCCAAGATATTGTAAAAGACTATAAAATTCCGGTAGCTTATAATTTTCCAGCGGGACATATTAAAGACAATCGCGCTTTAATTTTCGGAAAAACAGTCACTTTAGAAGTAAACGATAAAGAAACGATTCTGAAATTTGAATAATATAACATCCAACAATCTAAGCAGTCTTAAAAATGGCCGAACACAATGAACTTGGAAAATTAGGTGAAGAACTGGCAGTAGATTTTTTGCAGAAAGAAGGTTATGAAATTTTAGAAACCAATTGGGTTTTTCAAAAAGCGGAACTTGATATTATTGCTAGAAAAGGAAATATTGTTGCGGCGGTTGAAGTTAAAACTCGTTCTTCTGTTGAATTTGGTCTTCCACAAGAATTTATAAAACCTAAAAAAATACAACTTTTAACAAAAGCAATGAATGAATATGTAATTTCTAATGATTTTGACGTGAATGTACGCTTCGACGTAATTTCTATCTATAAAAATGATAAAAAATTTGAAATAGAGCATTTAATTGATGCTTTTTACTATTTTTAATATGTTATAGTCGTAACAAATTGTTTTTATAATGTATATTTGCTACATCCACCCACCAATAAATTCAAATTTTATATGAAAACCATTTCATCAGTTGTAGAACATTACATTAAAACAAAGCCATTTTTATTGAGTGCTTTGTCACAAGGAATTATTAATCTTACCTCGCTTTCTCGCAATATGCTCCCTGACTTAAAGCAAGAATTAGGCAAGGAAGTGAAACAAGGAGCTGTTGTTATGGCTTTGAAACGACTTTCTGAAGACTTAGATTTTAGGCTAAATCACAAGATTATAAAGGTATTAAAAAGTATTGGGGAGATCACAGTTCGTTCTTCGTTAACAGATTTTACGTTTAGTGTTTCTGACAAAATCTTAAACAGACAAGCGGACTTAATTACTGAAATTAACGAATATTCTGATATTTTTTACACATCCTCAAGAGGTGTAAGTGAAACGAATATTGTCATTAGCGAAAGTATGGCACATTTAGTCGACAAACATTTTGTAGGCGAAAAATTGCTACATAAATATGAGAACTTGGCATCAATTACAGTAAAATTGCCAAAAGACAATGTTTCAACTCCCGGAGTTTACTACTTTATTTTTCAGCGTTTGGCTTGGGAAGGAATTATTGTAAATGAAGTAATTTCAACATCATATGAATTTACAATTTTAGTAAGCGAAGATGAAGTTGATGTTGCTTTCAAGGTAATTAAAGACTTGAAAAACTTATAAAAAAAGCCGTTCGAAAGAGCGGCTTTTTATTTTTAAATCATTTCCATTAATTCCAAAGCTTTCTTTACCGACTTCACATTTTCAAAAGTAAGCAACAATCGCAAGCCGTTTTTAGTCTCTTTCTCTTTCATTTTACAAAGGTTTCCATTGCGCTGTACAAACTGCAAAACCTTATGGAATTGGTTCGAAGTATAATACGCAGATTGCTGGTCAGACACAAAATAAGCGACCATTTTTCCTTGTTTCAAGACTAATTTCTCAATTCCCAATCGCGTCGCAACCCACTTGATTCTAATGCTGTTCAAAAGTGCAATCGCCTGTTTTGGCAAAGGTCCGAAACGGTCAATCAGCTTGTTTTCGTAAGCCACAATGTCTTCCTCATTTTTCAAAAGACTCAATTCATTGTACAGATTCAATCGCTCAGAAACATTATTTATATATTCATCTGGAAACAATAATTCAAAGTCAGAATCAATCTGAATGTCTTTTACGTAATCTTTCGGAGGCGCATTTTCGTCTTCTTCATATAAATCTTTGAACTCATTTTCCTTCAATTCGTCGATGGCTTCGTTCATGATTTTTTGGTAGGTTTCAAACCCGATTTCATTGATAAATCCGCTTTGTTCTCCTCCTAATAAATCACCTGCACCTCGAATTTCCAAGTCTTTCATGGCAATGTTGAAACCGCTTCCGAGTTCGCTGAATTGTTCCAAAGCCTGGATTCTTTTTCTTGCATCATCAGTCATTACAGAATACGGTGGCGTGATGAAATAACAGAACGCTTTTTTATTGCTTCGTCCCACACGGCCGCGCATTTGATGCAAGTCTGAAAGGCCGAAATTGTTGGCATTATTGATAAAAATCGTATTCGCATTCGGCACGTCAAGACCACTTTCAATAATTGTCGTTGCAACCAAAACGTCAAAATCACCGCTCATGAAAGCAAGCATCAGTTCTTCTAATTTCTTGCCGTCCATTTGGCCGTGGCCGATTCCGACTCTCGCTCCGGGAACCAAACGCTGAATCATTCCGGCAATTTCCTTGATATTTTCAATTCTGTTATTGATAAAGAAAACTTGTCCGTTTCTTTGTATTTCGTAAGAAATTGCATCGCGAATCAGTTCTTCATTAAACCCGACAACCTGCGTTTCAATTGGATAGCGATTTGGCGGAGGCGTTGTAATTACAGACAAATCACGCGCTGCCATCAACGAAAACTGCAACGTCCTCGGAATTGGCGTAGCCGTTAAAGTCAGCGTGTCAATGTTCGCAGCAATCGTTTTTAATTTGTCTTTTACGTTCACGCCAAATTTCTGCTCTTCATCGACGATCAGCAATCCCAAGTCTTTAAAAACTACATTTTTATTGACCAATTGGTGCGTTCCGATGATGATGTCTAATTTTCCTTCGGCCAATTGTTTCAGTGTTTCTGCCTTTTGTTTTGCAGTCCTGAAACGGTTCAGGTATCCGACTGAAACGGGCATTTCTTTCAAACGCTCTGTAAAAGTTTTATGGTGCTGAAAAGCCAAAATCGTCGTCGGAACTAAAATTGCAACCTGTTTTCCATTGTCGACAGCTTTAAAAGCAGCACGAATGGCAACTTCTGTTTTTCCAAAACCAACATCGCCGCAAACCAAACGGTCCATCGGGCGTTCGCTTTCCATATCCGCTTTTACGTCTTGTGTCGCTTTGAACTGGTCTGGCGTATCCTCATAAATGAACGAACTTTCCAATTCGGCCTGCAAATAACTATCCGGATCATATTTAAAGCCTTTTTCCAATCTTCGCTTCGCGTATAATTGGATCAAATTAAAGGCAATATGTTTGACTCTAGCTTTGGTTTTCTGCTTTAAGACTTTCCACGCGTTCGAGCCTAATTTGTATATTTTTGGAGGAGATCCGTCCTTTCCATTAAATTTTGAAATCTTGTGAAGCGAGTGAATGCTGACGTAAACGATGTCATTGTCGGCATAAACCAATTTTATAGCTTCCTGCGTTTTGTTTTCGACTTGAATTTTCTGCAAGCCTCCAAATCGCCCGATTCCGTGGTCAATGTGCGTTACATAATCGCCAACAGAAAGCGTGTTCAGTTCTTTTAAAGTAATTGTCTGCTTTTTAGAATAGCCGTTTTTGATGCTGAATTTATGGTAGCGCTCAAAAATCTGGTGGTCGGTGTAACAAGCAATTTGGTATTCTTCGTCAATAAACCCTTGGAACAATGGAAAAACTACAGTGTGATATTGCTTTCGAATATCTTCACTATTGGCTTCATCCAAAGAAGAAAAAATATCATGGAAACGTTTCGCCTGCTGTTCATTGGAACAAAAAATATAATTTTTATATCCGTTGAAATGGTTGTCGTTCAAATTGTTTAGTAGCAAATCAAACTGCTTGTTAAAAGACGGTTGCGGCTGGACGTGAAATTCAAAAGTTTTCTGTGTTCTGTAAGTCGCTTTTGAACCCATTTCGACAACCGTAAAATCTAAAGATTTCGTGATAAAAGCTTCTTGGTTCAAGAACAATTCTTCTGGAGCGACATGTTTTACGGTGGCATCCATTGTGGAAAAAATCTCCGTGGCTCTGTTGAAAAGCTGGTCTAATTTTGAGAAAAGCAAATCGGTATTTTGAATAAACAAAACCGTCTTTTCATTGATATAATTTAAAAAACTCTCTCGGTTTTCTTGGAAGAATTTGTTTTCAACGTTTGGAATAATCGTAATTTTCTTCTGCTTTTCAATCGAAAGCTGTGTTTCTACGTCAAAAGTTCGGATGCTGTCGATTTCATTTCCGAAGAATTCAATACGAAACGGATTTTCATTGGAAAAAGAAAAGACATCCAAGATTCCGCCACGAACCGAAAATTCTCCAGGTTCTGTAATGAAATCTACGCGCTTGAATTCATATTCGAATAAAACTTCATTGACAAAATCGATAGAAATCTGGTCGCCAATGGCAATTTTTAGCGTGTTTTTGTCGAGCTCTTTTCGGGTTACGACTTTTTCAAAAAGCGCTTCCGGATAAGTGACAATTACGGCCGGTCTTTTTCTAGAATTTATGCGATTCAAAACCTCTGCGCGAAGCAAAACACTCGCATTATCAGTATCTTCAATCTGGTAAGGACGGCGGTAAGAACCTGGATAAAAAAGCACATCTTCCTCGCCGATAATTTGCTCTAAATCGTTTAAATAATAAGCAGCTTCTTCTTTATCCTGTAAAATTAAAAGATAAGGAAGGTCACTTTTTTCAAAAAGAGAAGCGACAACAAACGACATTGAAGAGCCAACTAATCCTTTCAGATGTAATTTGTTTTCTCTGATAGCAATGCTTTCTGCAATTTGCTTAATTTTTACAGAGTTTCCGTAGGTATTTAAAATAGGTGGTTTCAATTTCGAAATTATTTATTGGCTTTAGGATTTTTTGTAGGATTAATTTGCCCGCCATTGTTTAGTGTTGCGCTTGGTGACTTTGGTGACGTTTTTTTGGCAGAATCAGAGAGCGCCCGAATCATTTCTGCTTCGCCTTCTTCTAATCGTATTTGGCTTTTTGTTATAATTTTTTCCATGTGCGATTCCAATGACGTCAATTCTGTTTTGACTTCGGGAATTAATTTTAGCACTTTGTCTTCGGGAATTTTATCTAGATTAATATACAAATCCAATGATTTTATTTTCGTAGAAAGCGTCATAATTCGGCTTCTAATTTCAGGCTTGTCAAATTTTGAAGGTATATTGTTGCTTAAATCTGTGACTTTTTTAGACAAAGTTTTTGCTTTTTGCTTAAAAGCGCCGATCGTGCTTTTCGGTTTTTGTTCTAATTCTGTCATAAAAAGACGCCATTCTGCCCAATTTCCAATAATGTTTTGCACGTCAGCAGAAGTTGTTGGCGCATCGAAATTCCAAGCCTTATCGATTTTTGTAAAAATCTGCTCATTTCTTTTATCATTTCTGGCAATGTCTTGCAATCGCGCCTCGCTATCATCTTTGCAGGAAAGAATTGAAATAAAGGTAAGCACTAAAGGAAAAAGGATCTTTTTCATAGAAAAATTTTGATAAGCAAAGTTACAAAGTAAAATTGATAGAAAATAACAGACAAACAACCTCATTTCATAAAAGTTAATTAAAATTTTAAGGCATGATTTTATAAAATATAAATCAAAATTTTGAACTCAATTTGTTTCTGTAATATTGCGAATTATGGATTAAAGATTGCCTTAAATCACAAATCTTTCAAAAATAACATTGAAATCAAACTTTCAAATGCGATTTTTATTTTTCGGATTTGCTATATTTGTCAGATAAAATTACCACTAAATGAGTGCAAAAATCTTGATTATCGGTGCCTGTGGGCAAATTGGTACTGAATTAACAAAAAAACTACGTGAAATACACGGAACAGAAGCTGTAATTGCTTCTGACGTTAGAAAAGGGAGCACTGAATTTGTAAATTCAGGGCCTTTTGAAGTAGTCAATGCTTTGGATTTTAACCAAATTCAAGCCACAATCGAGAAGTATGATATTGATGAGGTTTATCTAATGGCTGCATTATTATCAGCAACTGCCGAAAAAAATCCAGCATTTGCTTGGGATTTGAATATGAATTCACTTTTTCATGTCTTAAATTTAGCAAAGGATGGAAAAATTAAAAAGATTTTTTGGCCGTCTAGTATTGCTGTTTTTGGACCAACAACGCCAAAGGAAAATACGCCACAATATACAATCATGGAACCTTCTACAGTTTATGGAATCAGCAAGCAATCGGGTGAAAGATGGTGTGAATATTATCACAATATTTTTGGTGTAGATATTCGAAGCATCCGTTATCCTGGATTGATCAGTTGGTCAACTCCTCCAGGCGGGGGAACTACAGATTATGCAGTTGATATTTATCATAAAGCATTGAGTGATGGAAAGTATGAATGTTTTTTATCTGAGGAAACAAAACTTCCGATGATGTATATGGATGATGCAATTCGTGCGACAATAAGCATTATGGAGGCTCCGGAAGAAAGTATTAAAATCAGATCTTCCTATAATTTAGCTGGAATAAGTTTTACGCCAGAAGAAATTGCCGAGGAAATTAAAAAGCATATTCCTGAATTTACAATTTCATACCAATCAGATTTCAGACAAAAAATTGCAGATAGCTGGCCTTCAAGTATTGATGATTCTGAAGCTCGAAAAGATTGGAATTGGAAACATGAATTTGATTTGGAAAGCATGACAAAAGATATGCTGGAACATTTAGCAAATTAGAAAATTCTGCAATTTGATAATTATTTGATTGTCTTTAAAATAAAAAAACCGAAAGCAGATAATTCGCTTTCGGTTTTTTGCTTTATTTGTTTTTTAATTTTTCTAAAAGTTTGTTCTCAATCGGGCTTTTTACTTCAATGACAGCATCAGAATTATCATTCGGAATCGTCATGGAAAGTACATAATGTTTGATTTTCCATTGACCATTTTTAAATTCTAAGATTCCAGAACCGCGACAAATTTTCATTTGCGTATCTAAAAGTTCATCAAACCAAACCAATTTTTTATCAGGACTGAAATAAATATTTCTTTCTACAGAAGTAAAATTCCAAGCTTTTCCTTTGTCGAAATAAGGCTTTGCAAAAGCTTCAAATTGCTTTTTGTTCCAATTTTCTGTGGCATCGGTTCCGATGTAAATTCCGTCATCGGCAATTTTATCGAAGTAATTTTTAAAATCTGCATTTGCAGCGTCTTTATGCCAAGAGTCTAAAAATGTATTTATTGCTTTCTTTTGGTCTTGTGCGGAAGTTGCCATTGTAAAAGCAACAATCACAAAGGTTAAAATTTTTTTCATCAAACAAAGTTTTATAAAGTAAGATTTTTTTGTAAAATTAAAGATTATCTAAATTATAATGATTAAAATTTTACTATACTTGCATCGAAAATCATTAATCACAAACAAATTTACAAAATGAAAAAAATTACGCTGATTGCATTGCTTTTGGTTTCTGCTTTGGGAATAGCTCAAGACATGAAAGTTATAGAAGGAGATTACAAGTTCTTAAACGGTGCAAAAGAACTGAATGTAGAGTTCAATTATAACAACTTGAAGCTGATGAAAGAAAACATGACTAATGACGAATATATTTCAAAAAGAACAGCTGATTTGAATGAAAAGACAAAAGGTAATGGTGACGTTTGGAAGAAAAAATGGAATACAAGTAGAGATGCAATCTGGCAACCAAAATTTATGGAATTGCTAAATAAAACTTACGGAAGTGTAAAAGACGTGAGTGTTCAGGAAGATTTGAAAAGTGCAAAATATACTTTAATTGTTGATGTTGTTTGGATTTATCCAGGTTGGGATGCGGCAATAATGAAACAAAAAGCAAAAGTTTCTTTGAACTATAGATTTGTGGAAACAGCGAACAGAAGCAAAATTTTATTAGAAATCACAAGCGAAGAAGCTCCGGGCGATCAATGGGGAAATAACTTCAGCAACGAGTCAAGAATTGGAGAAGGATTTGCAAAATCTGGAAAATCTCTAGGAAAAGAAATCGTTAAGAAAGCTTACAAATAATAAGCAGTCAAAAGCATAAAAAAAGCGCCTCAATGGGCGCTTTTTTCATTATTTAAAAGATAAGCCATATTCTTGATGACATTATCGTGTTTTTTCACAAAAGGATTTTCTTCATCCCAGACATATCCTGCCAAAACAGCGCAGATTTTTCGCTTCACATCAGGATTTTCTGGTCTGTGGAAGAACAAAGTCTGTAAATTTCCCGTGTACCATTCTTTGACGTAAGTCGCAAAAACATTAACGCCGCGTCGCATATATTCAGTATATTCTGTATCCCAATCTACTTTTTCTCCGTTTAATTCCTTCAAGAATAATTTTGCGGAAAGCAGTCCGGATTCTGTGGCAAAACAAACTCCAGAAGAAAAAACAGGATCTAAAAATTCAGAACTGTTTCCGGTCAAAGTATAGCCTTCGCCGCAAAGCTGCGTCACCGAACAAGAATAATTCTCGATTTTATGCGGTTCAAAAAGAAAATCTACACCTTCAAAACGGTTTCTGTAAAAATCTGAACGCTGGATAACCGATTTCAAAGCTTTGGTTTTATCTTCTGCCAGAGAATTAATATAACTTGTAGGTCCAACAACGCCAATACTCGTATTTCCATCTGAAAAAGGAATTACCCAAAGCCATACTTTCGTCTCTAAAATGTCAAAAGAAATCAGCGTTCCTTCTTGTCCTGCAGGTCGGTTCACGTCTTTCACATGCGCAAACATTGAGGAATTTTCAGGAATAGAAGAAGGCGCGTCTAATTTTAAGATTCTCGGCAAAACACGTCCATAACCGCTGGAATCGATGATGAATTTTGCAGTAATTTCTTTGGTGTTTCCGTCTTTGTCGCGAACAATGGTTTTGGAAGTTTTTCCTTCAAATTGAACATCTAAAACTTCCGTTTCAAATTCAAGATCAATGCCTTTTTTAATAATTTCTTGTGCCAATGTATTGTCAAAATCAGCTCTCGGAACTTGCCATGTCCAATCCCAGCCTTCTGTAAATTTATCCGAAAAATCAAAAAGACAAACTTCTTCGCCACGAATAAATCGCGCTCCAAATTTCTTTTCAAAATTCTTAACCATCAATGAATCCAGCAATCCAGCCTCTTCATAATGTTCCATTGAGCGTGGAATCAAACTTTCTCCAATTACAAATCGAGGAAATTTTGATTTCTCAACCACTTTAATCGATACATTATTTTTGTGAAGATAACCTGCTGCGACACATCCTGAAGGACCAGCACCAATGATTAAAACATCTACATTTTCCTTTAACATATTATGTTGCTTTTAAGTCTTAAAACTATCTTAAAATAATCTTACATTTGCAGGGTCAAATTAACCACAATAATTTTAAAATAAAAATTAATTAACTTACTATGTAGGTAAGTAAATCAAATACGCTGGATGAATACTATAAATGAATTTTTAAGCCTGAAAGATTTCAAATCTGTAATTTTTGGAAATAACAAGGTCGAAATTAGCGAGGAAGTTTTAAGCCGCGTAAGTGAAAGTTTCGATTTTTTAAAAGAATTTTCGGCTAACAAAGTTATTTATGGCGTAAACACGGGTTTTGGCCCAATGGCACAGTACAGAATCCAAGATGAAGACAGAATTCAATTGCAATATAATTTAATCAGAAGCCATTCTTCAGGAACTGGAAATCCGTTGAGCGCTGTGAATGTAAAATCGGCTATTTTGGCGAGATTGAACACACTTTCTTTAGGGAATTCTGGCATTCATCCTTCGGTAATTCATTTGATGAAAGAGTTTATAAATCGCGATATTACGCCGTTGATTTTTGAACATGGAGGTGTTGGTGCGAGTGGTGATTTGGTACAATTGGCGCATTTAGCCTTGACATTAATCGGAGAAGGCGAAGTTTTTTACAAAGGAGAAAGAAGACCGACGAAAGAGGTTTTTGAAATAGAAAATCTACAGCCGATTTCTGTGGAAATCAGAGAAGGTTTGGGCTTGATGAACGGAACTTCCGTCATGACCGGAATCGGAATCGTAAACCATCATAATTCGGAAAAATTACTAGATTGGTCACTGAAATTTTCAGCAGCAATCAACGAAATCGTAAAAGCGTATGACGATCATTTATCTTCAGAATTAAACAATACAAAACTGCATAAAGGCCAGCAAGAAGTGGCGGAAAGAATGCGAAACCATCTTTCTGACAGCAAATTAGTGCGCAAAAGAGCCGACCATTTATATACAGGAGAAAATAAAGAGTCGATTTTTAAAGAAAAAGTGCAGGAATATTACTCGCTTCGATGCGTTCCCCAGATTTTGGGACCAGTTTTGGATACGATTAATAACGTAGGCGAAGTCTTGGAAAACGAAATCAATTCGGCCAACGACAATCCGATTATTGACGCTAAAAACAAGCACGTTTACCACGGAGGAAATTTCCACGGCGATTATATTTCCCTTGAAATGGACAAGCTGAAATTGGTGATTACCAAGTTGACGATGCTTGCCGAAAGACAGCTGAATTATTTATTAAATTCAAAAATCAACGAAATTTTGCCTCCATTTGTAAATCTCGGAACGCTAGGTTTCAACTTCGGAATGCAAGGTGTTCAGTTTACGGCGACTTCCACTACTGCAGAAAACCAAATGTTGTCAAATTCCATGTATGTGCACAGTATTCCGAATAATAATGACAATCAAGACATTGTAAGCATGGGAACAAATGCTGCGGTAATTACGGCAAAAGTCATTGAAAATGCATTCGAAGTGCTTGCCATTGAATTGATTACGATTGTTCAAGCGATTGATTATTTGGGCTATAAAAACGAAATTTCTTCAGTTACCAGAAAAATATATGACGACATCAGGATTATCGTTCCTGCTTTTAAAGAAGACCAAATCATGTATCCTTTGGTGCAAAAAGTAAAAGATTATTTGATCAATAACTAAATTTATAAAAATGAAAAAACTAGTATTTTTTTTATTGCTATTCACTCAGTTTGTAAGCGCTCAAGAATTAGCTTTGGTTAGAAAAGACGGGCTTTTCGGATATATTTCTAAAAATGGCGAATTCGCAATAAAACCAAGATTTAAAGAATCAAAAAACTTCTCTGACGGACTTGCCGCAGCTTCAGAAAATGGAAAATGGGGTTTTATTAATTCCAAAGGAGACTGGGCAATCCAGCCAACTTTCAACGATGCAAAATACTTTAACAGCGGTGTCTGCATGGTTTCAAAAGATAAAAATTGGGTGTATATCAATAAAAAAGGCGAAGTTTTAAAAGCACCGACTTCTGATAAATTGTATGATTTTGAAGACGGTGTTGCAATCTTACGAAAAGGCGATAAAATCGGATTATTAGGTCCGAAAATGAATGTTGTTGTGGAGCCAAAATACGACATGATCAAGTCTTTTGAAAACGGCTACGCCAGAGTAAAAAATGGCGGACGCTGGGGAATCATCGACAAAACCGGAAAAGTAGTTGTTGAAATTATCTACGACGAAGTCGGAAACTTCCATAAAAATACAACTTGGGTAAAAAACGGAACTGCTTTCGGGTTAATTGTAGGAGGAAAATTCAAGGCTGTAGACGGTGCTGAAAAAATCTGGGATTTCCATTCTCAAGATTTGACGTATGCCAAAAAGAACGGAAAAGTAGGATTCATCGACTTAAAGGGAAACTGGGCAATCGAGCCAAAATTTGACAAGGCAAGAGCATTTTCAAAAAACCTGGCTCCGGTTTGCGTAGGTAGCAAATGGGGTTATATCAATACAAAAGGAACCATCGTAATCGAGCCGCAATTTAAAGATGCAGAAATTTTCAGCGAAAATGGACTGGCTCCGATCAAAGAAAAAAACTGGGGATTCATCAACGAATCGGGTAAAATAGTCATCCCAACACAATACGGAATCACTTCTGGAGGAATTTTTGCGATGTTTCAAGACCAGCAAAAAGGCTTCATCGATGGTGTGGCAAGAGTGAAAAACGAAAGCAAATGGGGCTTTTTAAAACCAGATGGCACGGTTTTAGGAAAGCAATGGTATGAAAACGCAGAGCCGTTTCAAAAATAATAATCTTACAGAAAATATATGAAATGTGCTTTAGTAACAGGCGGTTCAAGAGGAATTGGAAGCGCGATTTGTCAAAAATTAGCCGTCGACACTGATTACCATATCTTGATCAACTACCAATCTAATAAAGAAGCAGCCGAAGAAACTTTGAAAAAAGTAATCGAAAACGGAAATACGGGAGAAATTATCCAGTTTAATGTGGCGAATTCTGAGGAAGCAAAAACTGCGCTGACGCAATGGGAAGAAGCAAATCCCTCAGCAATTGTTGAGGTAATCGTGAACAATGCGGGAATCACCCGCGACGGACTTTTTATGTGGATGAACCATGAAGACTGGTCGCAGGTAATCAACACCAGCTTAAACGGATTTTATAACGTGACGAACTTTTTTATCCAAAAAATGCTTCGCAACAAATATGGCAGAATCGTGAATCTGGCATCGGTTTCTGGCGTAAAAGGGACTCCCGGACAAACAAATTATTCAGCTGCAAAAGGCGCCTTGGTTGGCGTTACAAAAGCATTGGCACAAGAAGTTGCCAAAAGAAATATTACGGTAAATGCCGTAGCTCCTGGTTTTATAAAATCAGACATGACAAGCCAGTTAGATGAAAAAGAGCTGATAAAAATGGTGCCTGCAAATCGTTTTGGCGAAGCAGAAGAAGTGGCCGATTTGGTCAGTTTCTTGGTTTCTAAAAAATCAAGCTACATCACAGGCGAAATCATCAATATCAACGGAGGAATTTATTCTTAAAACTAGTCAATAGTAAAGAAAATGGAGAGAAGAGTAGTTATCACGGGAATGGGAATTCATTCTTGCATCGGAACGTCGCTGGAAGAAGTGAAGCAATCTTTATATGAAGGAAAATCAGGAATTGGGTACGACGAAGAAAGAAAAGAATTCGGATTTCGTTCTGCCTTGACCGGAATTGTTCCAAAACCTGACCTTAAAAATCTGTTGACCAGAAGACAGCGCATCAGCATCGGTGAAGAAACAGAATATGCTTATATGGCGACGATTCAGGCATTGGAACAGGCAAAAATTACTGACGAATATCTTGACAATAATGAAGTCGGGATTTTATATGGAAATGACAGCGTTTCAAAAGCGATTATTGAAGCAACCGATATTATCCGTGAGAAAAAAGACACGGCTTTGATTGGTTCTGGAGCGATTTTCAAGTCCATGAATTCTACGGTAACGATGAATTTATCTACGATTTTCAGATTGAAAGGAATTAACATGACCATCAGCGCGGCCTGTGCCAGCGGTTCGCATTCCATCGGGATGGGATATTATTTAATCAAAAGTGGTTTGCAAGAAATGATAATCTGCGGCGGCGCTCAAGAAATCAACAAGTATGCGATGAGCAGTTTTGACGGACTTGGCGTTTTTTCGCCAGATGAAGCCGAACCGGCAAAAGCTTCACGACCTTTTGATTCATCCAGAAACGGACTGATTCCAAGTGGCGGTGGTGCGACATTGGTTTTGGAAAGTTATGAATCTGCGGTAAAACGCGGCGCGACGATCTTGGCTGAAGTTATCGGCTACGGATTTTCTTCCAACGGAGGACATATTTCTACGCCAAATGTTGAAGGTCCAGCAAAAGCGATGAAAAAAGCATTGGAACAAGCAGGAATTGCAGCTTCTGAAGTAGATTACATTAATGCCCATGCAACTTCCACGCCAGTTGGTGATGAAAATGAAGCAAAAGCAATTTTTGAGATTTTTGGCGAAAGCAATCCTTATGTAAGTTCCACAAAATCAATGACGGGGCACGAATGCTGGATGGCGGGCGCAAGCGAAGTTATTTACTCGATTTTGATGATGCAGAACAATTTTATTGCCCCAAATATCAATCTGAACACGGCAGACGAAGATTCTCAAAAGTTAAATATTGCAAGAACCACAATTAATAAAGAAATTAATATATTTTTGTCGAATTCTTTTGGGTTCGGAGGCACGAATTCCGCATTAATCGTAAAAAAGTTTAATTTATAACATGGACAAGGCAGAAATTATTGAAAGAATAAACGGATTTTTAGTTGAAGAATTTGAAGTCGAAGCAGAAACAATTGAGGCTGACGCCGTATTAAAAGATACTTTGGGATTGGACAGCTTAGATTATGTAGACTTAGTTGTAACCGTTGAATCTAATTTCGGAGTAAAACTTGGCGAAGCTGATTTTGTAGGAATTTCTACATTCCAAAACTTTTATGACCTTATTGAAAATAAAATAAAAAGCAAATAGACTATTTTTTAGAAGCCTAACAAAGGGCGTTTTTTAAGCCATTTTCCCGCCATCCGCTATATCTTTTATTTTTTTAAAGAAAAAAAATAAAAGGATGTCGCTACTGTCGGGGCTAGAAAACAAACAATTGGCTTTCTTTAAACTTTCACACAAAACCTGTTACGTTTCGCAAAAAAACATAACAGGTTTTTTTCTGGATTTTGCAAAATGATGATTGGCAACTTTGTAACTTTGAATCTTTGCAACTTAATAACTTAGAATAAATGAGCAAATGGGATGGTAAATCCAAAGGAAGCGTTTTAGGTTACCAAATCTTCGTTTTCTGCATAAAACATTTAGGCGTCAGATCAGCTTATTTTATGCTGTATTTTGTCGCAACCTATTATTTTCTATTTCTAAAAAAGAGCAACCGCGTTATTTTTTATTACTTCCATAAAAGGCTTGGATATTCCCGATTCAAAGCTAAAAGAATGGTTTACAAAAGCTATTTCACTTTTGGAACAACGCTCATCGACAAAACCGCAATCGCCGCAGGAATGCGTGAAAAATTCACCTATGAATTTGACGGAATCGAAACTTTAAAAAAACTGCTTTCTGAGAAAAAAGGAGGTGTTTTGATCAGCGCGCACATCGGAAATTTTGAAATCAATGAATATTTTTTTAACGATATTGACTTTGACCTCCAGATTAATGTCGTGACTTCTGATAATGAACATCAGGCGATTAAAGAATATCTTGAAAAAGTTTCACAGAAATCAAGTGCTAAATTTATTATTGTCAAAGAAGATCTGTCGCATATTTTTGAAATAAATACGGCTTTGGCAAACAACGAATTAGTATGTTTCACTGGCGATAGATACATGGAAGGAACAAAAAGTATTACTGAAGAATTTCTCGGTGAAGAAGCTAAATTTCCTGCAGGACCGTTCATGATTGCGTCAAGATTGAAAGTTCCCGTGGTTTTTGTTTATGTAATGAAAGAGCCAAAATTGCATTATCATTTATTTGCCAGAGTTGCCGAAGTCAAGCACAGAGACGCGCCAGAATTGTTGCGAACCTACATCAAAAGCGTTGAATCAATGCTAAAAAGATATCCTTTGCAATGGTTTAATTATTTCGATTTCTGGGATAAATTTCCGCAACATAAGAAATAGTTTGCCACAGATTTTTAGTAAATGAAACTAAAAGATTTGAATAAGAAAAGTTTCTTATATGTTCTTAAATGCCTTATATGGTAAAAAAAGCATTTTTATCTTGAAAAGTAAGTTGGTAAAACAATCAAAAACTGTGGTAAAAACTCCGGTTACCTAAATAAAACTATGGAAGAATTCGACTCAATAATTATCGGTTCAGGAGCAGGAGGTTTGGCCACCGCGCTTTGTCTTGCAAAAGCAGGGCAGAAGGTTTTAGTGCTTGAACAGCATTCTGTTCCTGGTGGTTGGTGCCATAGTTTTACATTAAACGGACAGCGTTTCAGCCCCGGCGTTCATTACATCGGCTTGCTAAATGAAGGCCAATCGACGGATGAATTGTACAAAGGTTTGGGCGTTGCAAACGATTTAGTTTTCTTTCGTATGAACCCAAATGCCTACGATCATTGTTTTGTAAACGGAGAAAAATTCGACTTTCCGGCAGGTTTTGATAATTTAAAAGAAAGCCTGATTGCAAGATTTCCAAAGGAAGAAAAAAACATAAAAGAATACCTGACGCTGATTCAAAAAGTAAGCGAACAACTGCAACTGATTCCAAAATTAAAAGGAATCTGGCAAAATATTACCGTTCCTTTTCGAACCAAACATTTCGGCAAATTCGCTTTGTTCAGCTTGAAAAGAGTCATTGATTGGCACATAAAAGATCCGGTTTTAAAAGCAGTTTTGAACGCACAATGCGGCGATCACGGTTTGCCTCCAAATAAAGCCAGTTTCCCTGTTCATTGTTCGGTTATGAATCATTATGCTGATGGCGGATTTTATCCAATGGGAGGCGGAAGCGGCATCGTGAAAGCCATGACAAATTCCATTAAAAAGTTCAATGGTGTTGTGAAGACAAATCAAAAAGTGGCCAAGATTTTAGTCGAAAATAAAAAAGCTTTTGGCGTTGAACTCTCCGATGGAAAACAAATTTTAGCTAAAAATATTGTCTCGAATGCAGATCCGAGTACGACATATCTGAAATTTATAGGAAGAGAAAATATCAGCAAAAAACTCCAAAAGAAATTAAAAAAGACGAAATATTCAGTCACTTCGCTGATTCTTTTTCTGACTTTGGATATGGACGTGACGCAATTTGGAATCGATTCTGGGAATATCTGGAATTTTAAAAATGAAGATATCGACGCTCATTTTGAAACCCTTACCAAAGGAAATATTCTCGAAGATGAAGAGTTTCCGGCATTTTTCTTTAGCTGTACGACCTTAAAAGATCCGGTTAGTTTCAATGGAAGATATCACAATTTTGAAGTCGTGACGTATGTGGATTTTGACAGCTTTAAAGATTTTGATGGAGAAGATTATCATTCGCCAGCTTACGAAGCTTTCAAGAATAGAATCATCGAAAAGTTCATGAACAGCATCGAAAAAATAATTCCAGGTGCTAAGGAAAATGTGGTTCAAGCCGAATTGGGAACTCCGAAAACCAACCAGTTTTACATCAATTCCACAAGAGGAAATGTCTATGGAACAGAGAAAACGCTGAGCCAAATCGGACCATTTTCCTATAAAAATAAAACGGAAATCGAAAATTTATTTCTTTGCGGTGCGAGCACTTTGTCACATGGCGTGACTGGTGCAACTTACTCAGGTTTAGAAGCGGCAGCGCGAGTTTTAAATTGCAAGTCAGAAGATTTATTGGTGAAAGATGTATTCCAGAAAATCAAAATTTATGACGCCGAAGACCAATCGACTTGGGACGATTTCGTACATAAAAAACGTGAAGATAAAATTCGTAACTTTAAAGAAATCAAGATTAATTAACAAAATAGAAATGCAATAAACTTTATATTTGTTTTTTGCAACCACCACCAAATGAAAAATGTTCTTGTCATACATTATTCCCAGTCGGGACAGCTTGAGGAAATAGCCAAAAATATCGCAAAACCGCTTCTGAATTCTTCAGAAGTTGAAGTGGAATTTCATAAGATAAATTTGAAAAATGATTTTCCTTTTCCTTGGCAAAAAGACAGTTTTTTTGAAGCTTTTCCAGAATCATTTTTACAAATTCCTACAGCATTAATTCCTCCAACGGAAGAAATTTTGGATAAAAAATATGACCTGATTATTTTCGCATACCAAGTTTGGTTTTTATCGCCATCAATTCCGGCAAATTCATTTTTGAAAAGTGATTACGGAAAGAAATTACTAGCAAATACGCCAGTTGTTACCGTAAACGGTTCGAGAAATATGTGGATCATGGCACAGGAAAAAGTAAAAATGCTACTAAAAAATGCTAACGCAAAATTAGTCGGAAATATCGCTTTAGTCGACAGAGCTCCAAATTTAATCAGTGTAATTACCATCGTAAAATGGATGTTTTCTGGAGAAAAGAAAAGGCACTTGGGCATTTTTCCACTTCCCGGCGTTTCCCAAGAAGATATAAACGATGCTTCAAGATTCGGAGAGGTAATTTTGTCTAGTCTTTTGCAAGAGGATTTAAACAATCTGCAACCGAAATTAGTACAAAGCGGTGCCGTAAAAGTCAGTGAATACCTAGTGAAAACCGACAAAAAAGGGAATATGATTTTTGCCAAATGGGCGAATCTTATCAACAAGAAAAAAGAAAGCCGAAAAGGACTTTTGAAAGTATTTTATGTTTATTTAATCCTCGCCATATGGATTATTTCGCCAATTGTCTATATATTGCACCTCTTAACTTATCCTTTTACCTCCCAAAAAAGAAAAAAAACAATTGCTTATTACCAAGGCGTTTAGCCTAAATTAAAAAGAAAGAATGTCTGAAGTTTATATCACAAAAGCAGGAAAATATCTACCAAACGAACCTATTTCAAACGATGAAATGGAAGATTATCTGGGAATGATAAATGACACGGCTTCAAAAGCAAGACGACTCATACTCAGGAATAACGGTATAAAATCACGTTATTATGCTTTAGATAAAAATGGAAATTTCACGCATACCAATGCTGATCTGACCAATAAAGCGATTGAAGATTTATACGATGAAAATTTCAAAAAGGAGGATGTTGAATTGCTTTCTTGCGGCACTTCAACGCCTGATAATCTGCTTCCTTCACACGCTGCAATGGTTCACGGACTGATGAAAAACCATTCATTAGAATTAAATTCTTCGTCTGGAGTTTGCTGTGCCGGAATGAATGCGTTGAAATATGGCTTTCTTTCTGTAAAATCTGGAAACACAAAAAACGCTGTCTGCACAGGTTCTGAGCGCGTTTCTTCATGGATGCTCGCCGATAAATTCAACCAGGAAGTAATCAATCTTCAGAATTTAGAACAGCAGCCGATTATCGCGTTCAAGAAAGATTTCCTTCGCTGGATGCTTTCGGACGGAGCGGGCGCAATTTTGCTTGAAAATGAACCGAAAGGCGAAATTTCCCTGAAAATCGAGTGGATGGAATCGTACTCGTTTGCCTATGAATTGGAAGCTTGCATGTATGCCGGAGGCGATAAATTAGAAAACGGACAAATCAAGCCGTGGAGCGATTATACAACCGAAGAATGGCGAAACGAATCGGTTTTTGCGATCAAACAAGACGTAAAAGAATTAGACAAATATATCCTTGAAAAAGGTTCTGATTGCATAAAAACATCGCTTGAAAAGCACAATTTAAATCCGTCAGAAGTGGATTATTTTCTGCCCCACGTTTCTTCAAATTACTTCGTAGATAAATTTTATGACGCAATGATGGCAAGAAACATGGACTTTCCGAAAGAAAAATGGTTCATGAATCTTTTTAAAGTTGGAAACGTAGGTTCGGCATCAATTTATTTGATGGTGGAAGAACTGATGAATTCTGGAAACTTGAAAAAAGGAGAAAAAATCCTTTTGATTGTTCCAGAAAGCGGCCGTTTTTCTTATGCGCATGCACTTTTAACGGTTTGCTAATTATGAAATCACTTTTAGAAAAGGACCAAGTAGAAAAATTGTTGCCTCAAAAGTTTCCTTTTGTGATGGTGGACAAGCTTTTTTATTATACAGAAAATACGATTATTTCCGGATTCAAAATTTTACAAGAAAACATTTTTGTGCAGGATGGAAATTTCGTAGAATCAGGCCTAATCGAGCACATGGCGCAATCGGTAGCTTTGCATACGGGTTATAATTTCTTTCTGAAAAACGAAGAAGCGCCGACAGGTTACATCGGTTCGATGAAAGATTTGGAAATCATAAATCTGCCAAAAGTTAACGACGAAATCATCACCGAAGTGAAAATCATTCAAGAATTTATGGGAATTACTTTAGTGGAAATTGTCGTAAAATTAAACGATTCTGAAATTGCAAAAGGTCAGATGAAAACAGTTTTGGCAAAATAGTAATGACGCAAACAATTGACATACAGAACTTTCTGCCACATCGAAAACCGATGCTGATGGTCGATACGATTCTGCATATTTGCGCTGAAAAAGTAACTACGGTTTTCAAAATCAAAGAAGATAATATTTTTGTTGACAACGGATTTTTCACTGAAGTCGGGCTTATTGAAAACGCGGCGCAGACTTGTTCGTCAATTGTGGCGCGCGCTTTTTTTGAAGATAGCGACATTGAGAATAAAAATAATGTCAATGTTTTGGGTTTTATAAGCGCCATCAGAACGCTGAAAATTCACGCTTTGCCAAAATCAGGAAGCGAAATTATTACCAAATCGTTTTTGATTTCAAAATATAATACAGAACTTTATACAACGTGCCTCATGGATTGCAAGATTTTTTGTGGCGAAGAATTGCTTCTCGAAGGCGAAATTAATTTATTCATTCAAGAGGAAAAGTAGATGAAAAAGAACGAAGTGCCACAAGACAAAAGCAGTCTTTCTTCTATTAATATGAAGGAATTGTGTTATGCAACTGACGAAAACGGAAATTATACGACCCAATTAAGCGAAGGCTGGGAACCAAAAACCATCGCCCTGAATAATTCTTTAGAGGAAATTAACGAGCGAATTGAAAACGCAAAACAGCAGGTTCTCAAAGGAGAAGCTAGCCCGATTGCCTATTTCATGGAGCTTAACCGAATGGATGTCGGGATTTTGGCAAGCTACGTCGGCAAATGGCAATGGCAGGTAAAAAGACACTTCAAGCCGAATGTTTTTAATAATTTGAGTATAAAAACTCTTGAAAAATATGCAGCAGTTTTTTCAATTTCTGTAGAAAACTTAAAAAACTTTAAAATAGACTAATGGAGTTGGATTTTTCTCACCACCAAGCGGCGCATTGTGAAAACGGCGTGGCCTCAAATCTTCTGAAAGACAAAGGTCTAAATGTCAGCGAACCAATGGTTTTCGGAATCGGTTCTGGACTTTTCTTCGTCTATTTGCCTTTCATAAAAGTGAATCATGCGCCGGTAATGAGCTATCGTCCGTTGCCAGGAATGATTTTCAACAAGCTTTCAAAACGCCTCGGAATCAAGATAAAAAGACAAAAATTTTCTTCGGAAGCAAAGGCAAACAAAGCTTTGGAGGAAAATCTAAAAAATAAAATCCCAACCGGATTGCAAGTCGGAGTTTACAATCTGACCTATTTTCCGGATGAATACCGTTTCCATTTTAACGCGCACAATTTGGTCGTTTATGGAAAAGAAGGGGATAATTATCTAATCAGCGATCCCGTAATGCAGGAGGTTACGACGCTGACAGAAGAAGAATTGAACAAAGTAAGATTTGCCAAAGGAGCTTTTGCGCCTCGAGGACAGATGTATTTCCCGATTCATATTCCGGTAGAAATTAATTTCCAGGAAGCGATTGTAAAATCCATAAAAGATACGTGCCGAAATATGTTGGCGCCAATTCCGATTGTCGGCGTAAAAGGAATCAAGATGGTTTCGCGCCAAATCAGAAAATGGCCGATAAAACACGGCAATAAAAAAGCAAATCATTATTTGGCCCAAATGGTGAGAATGCAGGAAGAAATTGGCACAGGCGGAGGCGGTTTTCGTTTCATCTATGCGGCATTTCTTCAGGAAGCTTCGGTAATTTTAAAGAACGAAATGCTTCGAAACCTTTCTTTAGAAATGACTGAAATCGGTGATTTGTGGCGAGATTTTGCGGTTCAGGCGTCACGAGTTTACAAAAACAGGAGCGCTCAAACCGATGTTTACAATATGTTGGCCGACCAGCTCTTGGCCATTGCCGAACGCGAAGAAGTGTTTTTCAAAAAACTTAGAAAAGCCATTTAATCTCCAATGGAAAACCCGATTATCCAGATAAAATCCCTTTCAAAAAAATACAGAGATGCCGATATTTTCTCTGTAGATGATTTGTCTTTGGATATAAAAAAAGGTGAAATCTTCGGATTATTAGGTCCGAATGGCGCCGGAAAAACGACTTTGATTTCGATGCTTTGCGGTTTGATAAAACCCACTTCAGGAGAATTTTCAATCGATGGACTTTTATACCAAAAAAACGCTCGAAAGATTAAGAAAATTATCGGCGTCGTGCCGCAAGAGTATGCTTTGTATCCAACGTTGACGGCTAGAGAAAATCTTGAATATTTCGGAGCAATGTATGGCTTGAAAGGAAAAGATCTAAAACAAAAAGTGAATGACAGCTTAGATTATCTAGGACTTTTAAAATTTGCCGATAAAAAAATCGACACGTATTCTGGCGGCATGAAACGCCGAATAAATCTGATTGCGGGAATTTTGCACAAGCCGTCCGTTTTGTTTTTGGACGAACCGACTGTCGGTGTTGACGTGCAGTCGAAAAACGTAATTATTGAATATCTGCAAAAATTAAATTCCGAAGGAACTACGATAATTTATACGTCGCACCATTTGATCGAAGCGCAGGATTTCTGTACGCAGATTGCCATTATCGACGCCGGAAAAATCCTTGCTGAAGGAACTCCAGAAAATCTGATCAAGGAAACGCCAAAAGCGCATAATTTAGAGGATGTTTTTATTTCATTAATCGGTAAAGAACTTCGCGACGATGCATAAACTCTGGATGTCCATAAAAAAAGAAGTGTTGCTGCTCAAAAGAGATTTTGGCGGTCTGGTCATTCTTTTCGTCATGCCGCTGGTGCTGATTATCACGATTACGCTGATTCAAGACAGCACTTTTAAGACGGTGAATGATTCGAAAATCCCGATTTTATTGGTGGACAATGACAAAGGCAATGTTTCAAAAGTCATCAGCCAAAATTTAAATGAAAGCAATTCCTTTGAAATAATTTCTGAATTAGACGAAAATACCGCAAGAGAAGCTGTTTTTAAAGGAAAATACCAGCTTGCCATTATAATTCCGAAGGATTTGAGCAAAGATCTCCAAGCGAAAGTCACTCAGAATGTAGAGAAAATTACAGCAGGATTTGGCTTGGAAGATTCCACGGCTACGAAAAAAACAGAACGGAAAATCGAACCCAAAGAAGTCAAATTGTATTTTGATCCGGCTTCGCAGAATACCTTCAAAAATGCGGTAAAAAGCACGATTGACAAGATGATTTCACTAATTGAAACCAAGTCGATTTATGCCGCTTTTCAAGAACAATTGGGCGAAGAAGCGACTGCTTTTGACCAGGAAAGCTTTATCAGTTTCAAGGAAATAGTTCCTAAAAAAGGCGACCAGGAAATTATCCCGAATTCCACACAGCACAACGTTCCGGCTTGGACGCTTTTTGCGATATTTTTTATCGTAATTCCGCTTTCCATCAATTTGGTCAAAGAAAAAAACCAAGGAACTTTGATTCGTCTCCGCACCAATCCGGTTCCTTATTTTACGGTAATTGCGGGAAAAACGATTACTTTTTTAATTATCTGCATGATCCAATTTTATCTGATGGTTGCCGTTGGCGTTTATCTTTTTCCGCATTTGAATCTTCCGGCGTTGCAAGTCGAAGGAATTATGGGATTGATGAGCATTGTCGCACTTTTTTCAGGTTTTGCGGCAATAGGTTTCGGAATTTTATTAGGAACAATTGCCAAAACCCAAGAACAGTCAGCACCATTTGGGGCAACTTCGGTTGTGATTTTAGCAGCCGTTGGAGGCGTTTGGGTTCCCGTATTTGCAATGCCCAAAATAATGCAGGTAATTGCCGGAATTTCTCCAATGAATTGGGGGCTTAACGCATTTTATGATGTAATTTTAAGAAACGCAACATTGATCGATATCTTGCCAGAAATAAGCTATTTATTCTTGTTTTTTATAGCAATGGTATTAATTTCACTATTTTACGATGAGAAAAAAAGAGCAGTATAACGAAGCCGAATTTTTGACCGTTTCTGAAGAAATTCGGATTCGATTTAACGAAACCGATCCGCTCGGCATCGTTTGGCACGGCTATTATATCACTTATTTTGAAGACGGACGCGAGGCATTTGGCAGAAAACACGGCATTTCTTATCTTGATATTCACAAAAGCGGCTACACGACGCCCATCGTAAAATCAACTTGCGAACACAAACTGACGCTGAAATACGGCGACGTAATTCGCATTGAAACTTCGATTGTGGATACGCCCGCAGCTAAAATAATTTACAGATTTAAAATTTTTGACGCTGACAATAATCTTGCCTGCACGGGCGAAACGATTCAGGTTTTCTTGGATTCAGAAGGAAATTTATCGCTGAATATTCCCCCGTTTTATGAAGAATGGAAACGAAAAGTCGGGTTATTGAAATAGCAAAAAAGAAAAAATGCAAAGAGAAATATTCATAACGGAAACCAATATCATCACGCCTTTAGGTTTTGATGTGTCGACCAATATCCAAAATATTGAGGATAAAATCTCCGGAATTCAATTGCATGACGATAAAAAATTCTCTGAAAACCCTTTTTTCGGAGCGATGGTAAATGGTGAAGAATTAGATGAGGCTTTTTCTAAAATCAGTTCTTCTTTTGAATTTACGAGATTGGAAAAAATGATGATTCTGGCGCTTCATCCGATTGTGAAAACGGTTCCGGATCAAAAAACTGCATTTCTGCTTTCTACGACAAAAGGAAATATTACGGAATTACAAAATAAAAATGAACTTCCTGAAAGTGCTTATCTTCAAAATTTGGCAAAGAAAATTGCCGATTTTTTTAATTTCAAAACCGAGCCGATTGTAATTTCAAACGCCTGCGTTTCGGGAATTTTAGCGGTTGCGACGGCGAAAAGATTGATTGAAGCCAATTTATATGACGACGCTTACGTAATTGCCGGCGATGAATTTTCTGAATTTGTCTTCTCTGGATTTTCTTCGTTCCAAGCTTTAAGCGACAAACCTTGCAAGCCTTATGATTCATCTAGAAACGGACTGAATTTGGGTGAAGCAACTGCAGCTGTTTATATTACTTCGGATAAAAGTTTGGCCAAAAAAGGTGATATAAAAATCATAGGAGACGGCGCTATCAATGACGCAAACCACATTTCTGGTCCCTCGAGAACTGGCGAAGGTTTGGTCAGAAGCATTGAAAGCGCATTCAAAGAATCGGGGATTCAAGCTTCGCAAATCGATTATATTTCTGCCCATGGAACGGCCACGATTTACAATGACGAAATGGAAGCGATCGCGTTCAATCGTTTGGGAATGAAAGACGTACCTTTAAATAGCATGAAAGGATTTTATGGACACACGCTCGGCGCTTCAGGATTGCTGGAAACCGTTATTGGAATTGAATCCGCTAGAAAAAACCGACTTTTTGTTTCCCTCGGATTTGATGAAATCGGGGTTTCTGAATCGGTGAATATCATTGCAGAAAATCAAGATTCCGACATAAAATATTTCTTGAAAACAGCTTCCGGTTTTGGAGGCTGCAATACGGCGGTTATCTTTGAAAAAATTTAGATGGAAGAAATAAAGACTTACATAAAAGCACATTGCAATATTGAAAAGAATCAAATTTCATTGAATGGAGAAACTGTTTTCCATTCGGAAGAACTTTCGTTTCAAGATTTTTCGAAGAAATCCTACCAGCAATTTGAATTGAATTATCCGAAGTTTTTCAAAATGGATAACTTGAGCAAGCTTGCTTTTTTGGCTTCGGAAATTATCCTGAAAGGAAATCTAGAAAGTGAAAGAGAGAACAACATAGCGCTTTTATTTGCCAATAAATCGTCAAGTTTGGATACCGATGTGAAATACCAAAAATCGATTTCTGATAAAAATGAGTATTTTCCGAGTCCGGGGGTTTTCGTCTACACGCTTGCGAATATTTGTATGGGCGAAATTAGCATCAAAAATCAGTTCAAAAGTGAAAATTGTTTCTTTATATTTGACGCTTTCAATTCCCAATTTATGGCAGATTATGGAAATTTGCTCTTGAAAACAGGAAAAGCAGCAAAAGTTTTATATGCTTGGACAGAATTGTACCAAGAAGAATATCAAGTATTTATGTGTTTGGTTTCAAAGGAAGGAAATTTGGAAAACACGGCTGAAAATTTAGAAAAATTATATAAAAGATAAAAAATGGAAGCATTAAAGTTAGAATTAAAAGAGAAGATTATCAAGGTTTTGAACTTGGAAGACATTGCAGTTGAAGATGTTAATGACGATGATGCGCTTTTTGGTGACGGACTTGGATTAGATTCTATCGATGCTTTGGAATTAATTGTGATGCTTGACAAAGATTACGGAATCAAGTTGCTGGACCCGAAAGAAGGCAAGTCGATTTTTCAGTCAATCAACTCAATGGCGGCGTACATCACGGAACACAGAACGAAATAAAATGAGCAAAGTTGCAATAACGGGAATGGGAATTATTTCGGCCATCGGAGCTTCCGTGGAAGAAAATTTTAGTGCGCTTTTGTCTGGGAAGACGGGGATTTCTGTCATAGAAAACATCGAAACCATTTACAAAGACAGCATTAAAGTTGGGGAAATAAAAAAATCCAATGAAGAATTGTTGCAACAATTGCAGATTTTGGATGCTAATGATTTTTCCAGAACAGCGATGCTTGGCGCAATTGCGGCAAAACAGGCCGTTGAAAATGCTGGAATCGAAAATATCAATGACTATAAAACCGGACTGATTTCAGCAACGAGTGTCGGCGGGATGGACATGACCGAAAGGTTTTTTTATGATTATCTCGAAAATGAGGAAAACAGAAGATATATAAATGCGAATGACGGAGGCAATTCGTCACACAATATAGCCGATTATTTAGGCTTACAAGGAACAGTTACTACTATCAGCACGGCTTGTTCATCTGCAGCGAATGCGATTATGCTCGGCGCAAGATTGATTAAATCGAAGAAATTAGACCGCGTGATTGTTGGAGGAACCGATGCACTTTCAAAATTTACTATCAATGGATTCAAAACGCTGATGATTTTGTCAGATACGTATAATACTCCTTTTGACAATAACCGAAAAGGCTTGAATTTGGGCGAAGCAGCCGCTTTTTTAGTTTTAGAATCGGATGAAATTGTTCAAAAAGAGAATAAGAAAGTCTTGGCGTATGTTTCGGGTTATGGAAATGCCAACGATGCTTTTCACCAAACTGCTTCTTCTGAAAATGGCGAAGGCGCATTTCTGGCAATGGAAAAAGCGTTGAAAGTGGCCAATCTTTCTCCAGAAAATATCGATTATATCAACGCTCACGGAACTGCAACTCAAAATAATGACCTTTCGGAAGGAAGAGCAATTGAAAGAATTTTTAGGGAAAACGTTCCAGAATTTAGTTCTACAAAACCATTTACCGGACATACTTTGGCGGCAGCTGCGGCGATTGAAGCGGTTTATAGCGTTTTGGCATTGCAAAATAATATCATTTTCCCAAACCTGAATTTTCAGGAAAAGATGGAAGAATTTGATTTGATTCCGGAAACGAAATTGAAAGAAAAAACTTTAGAACACGTGCTGTCGAATTCCTTTGGATTTGGTGGCAATTGTTCCACGCTAATATTTTCAAAAAGCTAATGAAAAAAGTGTATATCAACGGATTGGGTTGTATTTCCTGCCAAAAGACTTTCGATACCGACTTTTTGGAAGAGGCGATTTTGCTTGAAAACCAAAACAAAAATGTGGTTTCGGCGATTGAACCTGTTTACAAAGATTATATTTCTCCCAGCGCGATTCGAAGAATGGCAAAAGGCGTGAAAAATGGCATTGTGGCTTCGGCAATGGCGCTAAAAGACGCTTCGATTTCTGAAGTCGACGCGATTATTACGGGAACCGGAATGGGCTGTATTGAAGATTCTGAAAAATTTTTGAAAGCAATAATTGACAACAACGAAGAATTTCTGACTCCGACGTCTTTTATCCAATCGACGCACAATACCGTTGGTGGCCAAATTGCGTTGGGAATGCAATGCAAAGGTTATAATTTTACCTATGTCAACGGCGCAAATTCTTTTGAATCGGCACTTTTGGATGCGAAAATGCAATTGGAAAATGACGAAAATGCTTCCGTTTTAGTTGGAGGAATTGACGAACATGCGCATTATACGATGGAATTTTATAAAGTGGCAGGTTTGATTAAAAACGATGACGAAATCAACTTTTCAGTTTTAAATTCAACTTCTGAAGGCTATGTTTCTGGCGAAGGCGCTGCTTTTTTTGTTTTGGAAAATGAAAAAAAAGCAAATTCATACGCTGAAATTTTAGATGTTTCCATTTTCAATTCTTTAGAAATCAATCAAGTTGAAAAGGAAATTTTAGATTTTTTACAGCAAAATTTGGTATCTTTAGAAGAAATCGATGCGGTTGTTTTAGGCTATAATGGCGATGGAAAACAAGATGATTATTATAAAAATCTATCCGAAACTATTTTCAAAAATCTGCCGCAGGTTTATTACAAACATTTATCAGGAGAATTTTTCACAGCTTCTTCCTTCGGACTTTGGATGGCTTCAAAAATCTTGAAAACTCAAGTAATTCCAGTGATTGCAAGCGTAAATTCTATGGAGAAAGAAAGCTATAAAACCATTTTGCTCTACAACCAATATCGAGGAAAAGACCACAGTTTTACCTTAATCAAACATGCTGACGCATAAAACAAATACGTTTTTTTTAATTGCCGCTTTGGTGCTTTTGTTCGTTTTGAGCTTTGGCATGGAAATCAGATGGTGGTGTTTTTTGTTGCCAATTTTATTTTGGCTAATTATTGCCGTCATGGGTTCGGGATTAATAAGGATGAATTATCATCTGAAAGCTTTTTCTAGCAATAAATTTACAGGCGGAAAAAAAATAGCCATTACTTTTGACGACGGTCCAAATCCTTATACAGAAAGGGTTTTGGATGTTTTGAAAGCTAATAATATCCAAGCTACATTTTTTTGCATCGGTTCCCAAATTGAAAAATATCCTGAAATTTTCAAGCGAATTATTGCTGAAAATCATATCGTTGGGAATCATTCTTACAGCCATTCGAATAAAATCGGATTGTTTTCAAAAGCCGAAATGATTTCCGAAATTGAAAGAACGAATGAAATTATAGAAAGGCATTCTGGTAAAAAATCAAATTATTACCGTCCGCCTTTTGGAGTGACAAATCCGAATATTGCGAAAGCTTTAAAAGTTACAAAACACAAAGTCATTGGCTGGAATATCAGGTCTTTAGATACGAAAATACAATCCGAAGAAAAGATTTTGGAACGTATAAAAAAACGTCTTTCTCCAGGTTCGATTGTTCTTTTGCACGATACTTCTGAGAAAACGGTTCGTGTTTTGGAACAATTATTGGTAATTTTGTCTGAAAATCAATATGAAGCGGTCACTGTGGAAACGCTTCTGAAAATTCCTGCTTATGAAAAATAGTCTTTTGTTTTGTATGTTGCTTTTTAGTTTTGGCGTTTTTTCGCAAGAGCAAAAAATGTCGGAAAGCGAGATTTCGGCGTTTAAAAATTCGGTAAATACCACGGCAAAAAGTACAAAAACGTTGACAACCGATTTTACACAATTAAAACACATGGATTTTCTTTCAAAAGATATTGAAACTTCCGGAAAAATGAATTTCAAAACGCCAAATATGTTGCAATGGCAATATGTAAAGCCTTACCAATACTCAATTATTTTTAAAAATAATAAAATTTTTATCAACGACGCTGGCAAGAAAAATAATATCGACAAAGGCAACAGCAAGATGTTTGACAAGCTGAACAAGCTCATTGTCGGAAGCGTAAACGGTAATATGTTTGATGAAAATGAATTCACGATTTCTTATTTCAAAACTAAAGATTTCAACATCACGAAACTGCTTCCAAAAGATGCCGCTTTGAAAAAATATGTGAAACAGATGGAGCTTTATTTTGACAAAACAGGAAACACGGTTTCGCAAGTAAAAATGATCGAACCATCTAACGATTACACAAAAATCATATTCAAAAACAAAGTAATCAATGCAAAAATTGATGATTCGGTTTTCAATAATTAGCATTTTACTGCTGGTTTTTGCTTCGTGCGCCGTTAAAGCCGTCAAGGATTTTGACAAAACGGAAGTGACTTCGCAAGTATACAAATCGCCTTATTTTTCAGATAAAAACGAAGATTATGTTTACAAAGCTTCAATTTCTGTTTATGGAAATAATTTTGGAGGTATTTTTATCGTAAAAAAGACGAATGAAACCACGCATCGTGCCGTTTTTACTACAGAATTCGGAAATACATTATTCGATTTTGAGATTTCAGGAAATGATTTTAAAGTGAATCATATCATAGACGAATTGAATCGAAAAATCCTTATCAATACGCTGAAAAGAGATTTTATGTTGTTGCTGAAAGAAGATTTTAAAGTAGCAGAACAATATGAAAATGAAAACTTTAAAGTTTATAAATCGCCTGACAGTAGGCGTTTCAACTACCTTTTTGTGAATAAATTGGACAAAAAGTTTTCAAAATTAATTCACACAACAAAATCAAAAGAGAAAATAAATATCGAATATTTGTCAGAAAATAATACTTTAGCTGACAAGATTGTTATTCAGCATCAGAATATTAAACTTAGAATAGAACTTAACAAAATCATCAATTAAACAAAAACAAATGAAAAAAGTAATCTTGGCAACTTTATGTTGCATTGGATTTGCGACTTCCCAAGCGCAAGTTACCGTAAAACCTGGAGTCAGAGCCGGTTTGAATGTTTCTTCACTAACAAATCTAGATGCTGACAGCAGAGCTGATTTTTATGTAGGTGGACAAGTTGGAATTCAGTTTACAAAATTTTATACATTGCAACCAGAATTGACTTATTCAAGACAAGGAGCTTCGGTAAATAATTATTTCTATGAAGACCCTTTTGATCCAAATGTTTCACCAAATAGAGGAGGGAGTTCTGATATTGAATTGCAATATATTTCTTTAAGCGTTGCTAATAAATTTAAAATTATTGATGGATTTCATGCTTTGGTTGGTCCGTCTTTGGATTTTAAAATAGGCGATAATCTTGAATATAGTGATGATTTGATTGGTTTTGATTTAGCCATTTTTGGAGGTTTAGGCTATACTTTTTCGAATGGTTTTACGGTAGAAGCTAGGTTTAAGCAAGGTCTTGTTGATATTTTTGGAGATAATTATGACTATGATTATGACGATGATGATTATTACAACGATTATGTTGACAATGTAAAATTGAACCAAGTTTTCCAAATCGGAGCTTCTTATACTTTCTAAAAATATGAAAAAACTATTATTAGGTTTGTTTTTAGTAGCTGGATTGTCAATGAATGCACAAGTTACTTTCAAGCCAGGACTTCGAGGCGGTTTAAATTTAACAAGCATTACGCAGTCTAAAGGCGAATTTAAGCCGACTTTTTATGTTGGAGCTTTGGGTGAAATCAAGCTTACAAAAAGATATGCTTTGCAACCAGAAATTATTTATTCGAGTCAAGGTTCTAACAACATAACGGCTGATTATTACGATTTTAATACAAATTCAGAAATTAAGTATAAAAAAGACTTACAGCTGAATTATATTTCTCTAGCAACTATAAATAAATTTTATATTGTTGATGGTTTTCATGCATTGGTTGGGCCAACTTTAGATTTTTTAGTGAGCGATAATCTTGTTTATCACGATACAGATATTGATTTGGGCATAACTTTTGGCTTTGGATATACAATGCCTTCCGGATTAACTTTTGAAGCGAGATTTAAAAAAGGAGTTGTTGACGTTTTGGAAAGCCAATACTATCAAGGCGGGAGTGATTTCTTTTTTGGAGATTATAACACCAATATTCTTTTTCAATTTGGGGTTTCGTATGCGTTTGATCTAAAGAAAAAACAATAAGTCATGCTATTAAAAGATTTTTACAAAGTAGAAAAAACTGAAAAACTATCCGAAGGAAAATATAAATCTTCTGTCCGATTAAACAATCAACACGAAGTTTTTAAGGGACATTTTCCGGGAAATCCTGTTACGCCTGGAGTTTGCATGATGCAGATTATTAAAGAATTAACTCAAGAAACTACAGGCTTTTCCTTGATGTTAAAAAGTTCTTCCAATGTAAAATTCATGGCGTTAATTAATCCAGATGAAACGCCAGATTTGGTTTTAGATTTGGATATAATTTTAGCTGAGGATGATTCTGTAAAAGTCAAAAACACGACTTCTTTTGGAGAAACTGTCGCATTGAAATTAAGCAGCGTTTATAAAAAAATATAAATTTTGAAAACAGCATTCGCCTTTATTTTCTTGTTCCTAATTTTCTCAAATCCTGAGCTTTCAGAAGTGAGAAAACTATATGCGAATGCTGTTAATTCAAAAGCGGATGGCGAAAAGTTAATTGAATTGATGGCTTCCGTTTCAAAGGATGACAGCAAAATTTTAGTCGCTTACAAAGGCGCTTCTTTGGCTTTAAAAGGAAAATTTTCTCCCAAAAAAGAAGACAAGAAAAAATATTTTACCGAAGGTGTAAAACTTCTAGAACAAGCTTTAGAGAAAGAACCTAAGAATTTTGAAATCAGATTGATCAGAATCAGCATTCAAGAAAATACGCCCAAAATCCTCAAATACAAGCAAAATATCCCTGAGGACAAGGCTTTTATTCTAGCCAATTTCGCAAAGCAAAACCAATCGCTGAAAGATTTTACCAAAATTTATCTTAAACAGTCGAAAATCTTCACAGAAACAGAGAAACTTTCCTTGCAATAGCTTGGTTTCTTGGAGAAAAGAAATTAAAAAGTATCTTTGCAAACTCTCCAAAAACGAAATCAGTTGATGAGCCACGAAAAGTTGCAATCTTATGACCGCATGAACAAGCTAAAGTGCTGTGTTATTGTACCTACGTATAATAATCACAAGACTTTGAAGCGCGTTCTTGACGGAATTTTATTGCAAACTTCCAACGTGATTATGGTCAATGACGGTTCCACAGATTCCACGAAAAATATTCTTGCAGATTATCAAGATCTGGTTCAAATCCATCTTGAAAAAAACAAGGGAAAAGGAAATGCTCTGCGCCAAGGTTTCAAAAAAGCGAAAGAATTAGGTTATAATTTCGCCATAACGATTGATTCTGACGGACAGCATTTTCCAGAAGATATTCCAGTTTTTTTAAATCATTTGGAACAAGAAGAGCAACCGGTTCTTTTAATAGGAAGCCGAAATATGGCACAGGAAGGCGTTCCAAAAAAGAGCAGTTTTGGAAATAAATTTTCTAATTTCTGGTTTTGGTTTGAAACTGGAAACAAGCTTCAAGACACGCAATCTGGCTATCGTCTGTATCCTTTGAACCGAATTCCAGAGGATTTTTATACGAATAAATTTGAATTTGAAATCGAAATAATTGTCCGAAGTTCTTGGAAAGGCGTTGCGGTAAAAAACATCCCGGTTCAGGTTTTGTATGATTTAAACGAACGTGTTTCGCATTTTCGTCCGTTTAAAGATTTTACCAGAATCAGTATTTTGAATACGGTTTTGGTTGCAATCGCCATTTTTTATATCAAGCCGAGAGATTTTTTCCGTAAGCTTAAAAAAAAAGGAATTAAGCGATTTTTAATCGAAAATGTTTTAGAAAGCAACGACAGCAAATTGAAGAAATCATTGTCAATTGCGCTTGGCGTTTTCATAGGAATTGCTCCGTTTTGGGGATTTCAGACGCTTTTGGTTTTGTTTCTAGCCTATATTTTGAAGCTGAACAAAGTCATTTCTTTTGCTTTTTCCAATGTCAGTTTTCCGCCGTTTATTCCGTTTATAATTTTTGCGTCTTTGAAAATCGGATCAGTTTTTATTGAAAGCGACGCCGTGCTATTTTCAAGTTCCAATAAAAGCCTTGATGCAATTAAGGAAAACCTTTTTCAATATGTCATCGGAAGCTTTATCTTCGCAGCAATAATGGCCATTTTATTCGGATTTTCAGGCTATATCCTACTATCAGTTTTCAGTTCAAAAAGCAAAAAACAAATCACAAATGCATAACTATTTCATCGCCATACATCTTTTTGTCAGCAGAAATAAGTGGCTTTCTGTGTTTTTTGCCTTTGTGTTTTTAGCTGTTTTTGGATTTTTAGCGTCGAGAATTTCCTTTGAAGAAGATATTACCAAACTGATTCCGAAAAGCGAAAGGTCTGATGACACGGCAAAAGTCTTGGGACAATTGAATTTCGCCGATAAAATCACCGTGATTTTCAACGTAGGGAAAGACGGTTCTGCAGAAGATTTGACCGAAATGGCGACCGTTTTTCTAGACAGTTTAAAATCTTGCGACAACTATGTAAATTCGGTTCAGGGAAAAGTCGATGACGAGAATATTCAGCAAACTTTTGATTTTGTCTATAACAATCTGCCGTTGTTTTTAGACGAAAAAGATTATGCTTCCATCCAAGAAAAACTTTCAAACGACAGCATCGCTTCGGTTGTTGCTGCGAATTATAGAAATATTATTTCGCCGACAGGCTTGGTCACCAAGGATTTTATCTTAAAAGATCCACTCGGAATTTCGTTTATTGCCTTAAAAAAACTCCAGCAATTAAGCGCCAGCGACGATTTTGAACTCCGCGACGGATTTATAATTACGAAAGACCAAAAGAAATTACTGCTTTTCATCAACCCAAAATTGCCCGGAAATGAAACGGCTCAAAATACTTTGTTCGTAGCCCAATTAAATTCGATAAAAGCCAATCTAAACAAGCAGTTCAAGTCAAAATCTTCTGTGGATTATTTCGGCTCAACGCTCATTGCAGTTGCAAATGCAAGGCAAATCAAAAGCGATATTATTACCACGACAATAGCGGCAATCGGCACTTTGATGCTGATTTTGTGCGTGTATTACCGAAAGATTTTTATCCCGATAATTATTTTTATTCCCACTATTTTCGGAGTATTAACCGCTTTGACTTTGCTTTATTTTATCAAAGGAACCATTTCTGCTATTTCCTTGAGTATTGGCGCGGTTTTGCTGGGCGTTACCATCGATTATTCGTTGCACATTTTGACGCATTACAAGCACAACAGCGATATAAAAACCTTATACAAAGACATTACAAAGCCTTTGATAATGAGCAGTACGACGACTGCTGTGGCTTTTTTGTGCCTGCTTTTTGTGAAGTCAGAAGCGCTTCAAGATTTGGGAATTTTTGCTTCGGCAAGCGTCGTGATCACGTCGATTTTCTCCCTTTTGATAATTCCGCATCTTTATAAGCCCAAAGTCGGCGAAATTGTGGAAAGAAAAACGGTGCTTGATAAAATGGCCGGATTTTCTTTTGAGCGCAATAAATTCCTGATTTTTTCTAGCGTAATTATCATCATCGTCAGCTTTTTTACTTTCAATAAAGTGCTTTTCAATAACGATATTTCGCAATTGAATTTCGTTCCGGATGATATTCGAAAGGCTGAAAAAGACTTGGAATCTTCCACAAATATTACATCAAAATCTATTTATCTGGCTTCGTATGGGAATTCAGCCGATGAAGTTTTAGAAAAAAATAACGAACTTTTTGCCACTTTAGCTTCCGATAAAAAAGAAAATAAGATTTTGAGTTTCAGTTCTGTCGGTGGATTATTGCTTTCAGAAAAAGGACAGCAGGAAAAAATCAACCGCTGGAATTCCTTTTGGGAAAATGCTAAAAAGGAAAAATTAAAGCAAAATCTGATTTCTGAAGGCGAGCAATTCGGATTTAAAGCGTCGGCTTACGGTTCGTTTTATGAAATTTTAGCGAAAGATTTCAAGCCGGTTTCTTATAAAGAATATTTGAAAATCAAGGCTTTGTATTTGCAAGAATTCTTCAATGAAAAGAATGGATTTTTTACAATCACGACAATTGTAAAGATCAAAGAAAGCCAGCGGGATTCATTGGTAAAAGAACTTTCAAATAAAAAAGGTTTGGTTGTAATCGACCGCCAGCAGATGAACGAGACGTTTTTAGGAGAACTTAAAAACGATTTTAACTTGCTGATCAATTATTCTTTCGTAGCCGTAATTTTGATTCTGTTTTTCTTTTTTCGTAGAATTGAATTGGTCATTATCAGCAGTATTCCGATTGTGATTACAGGTTTGGTTACGGCGGGAATCATGGGAATTTTTGGCATCCAATTGAATATTTTCAGCACGATTGTCTGCACTTTGATTTTTGGCCACGGCGTGGATTTCAGCATTTTCATGACAAGCGCATTGCAGAAAGAATATTCGACAGGCAAAAATGAAATGGGAACCTACAGAACTTCCATTTTATTGGCTGCTTTGACCACCATTTTAGCCATTGGAGCATTGGTTTTTGCCTCGCATCCAGCATTAAAGTCTATTTCTAGCGTTTCGCTGATTGGGGTTTTTGCAGCGCTGATTATCACGTTTATTTTCTATCCGATATTGTTCCGGTTTTTTCTATCAAGTCGTGTGAAAAGCGGGAAAGCGCCTTTTGAATTCCGAACTTTGATTCATTCGACATTGTCGTTTATTTATTATGGCATGGGCGGTTTTCTGCTTTCGATTTGCAGCGTTTTATTGATGAAAATATTGCCTTTCACTAGAAAATCAAAGACTTTGGCTTTCCATTATGTGCTGTCGAAATTCATGAAATCGGTTTTATATACCAATCCTTTTATTTCGAAAAAGGTCATCAATAAACAAAACGAGACGTTTGAAAAACCTGCGGTGATTATTGCAAACCACACTTCCTTTTTGGATATTTTAGCTGTAGGAATGCTGAATCCAAAGATTATTTTCTTGGTCAGCGACTGGGTTTACAATTCGCCGATTTTCGGAAAAGGCGTTCGTCTGGCCGGATTTTATCCGGTTTCACAAGGTCTGGAAGGCGGCATCGAACATCTTCGCGAGAAAGTAAACCAAGGATTTTCGCTGATGGTTTTTCCTGAAGGTTCGCGTTCTGAAAACAACCACATCAAGCGTTTTCATAAAGGTGCATTTTATTTGGCGGAAGCCTTTGATTTGGATATCGTTCCGGTTGTTATTCATGGAAATTCTGAAGTTTTGCCAAAAGGCGATTTCATCATTAACGACGGCAGCATTACGTTAAATATCTTGGAAAGAATTAAACCAAAAGACAATCGTTTTGGAGAAAATTATACTGAAAGAACTAAGAAAATCAATCAGTTTTTTAGAGAAAAGTATGCTGAGATACGATCTGAAATTGAAGGCGTAAATTATTTCAAAAAGTTGATTTTGCATAGTTTTAATTACAAAGAAATGGAAATCATTTCCGAGGTAAAAGAAAATCTTAGTCAAAAGTTACAGTTTTTTTATGATCAAAACGAAATCGGGATGAAAGCTAAAATCCTTCATATTGCAAACGATTATGGCGAAACCGATTTGCTGCTTTCGCTTCATGGTCCGGAAAGAAAAATCTACAGTTTTATTGCTTCGGAAGAAAAACGCGACGTTGCCAAAACGAATTATCTGGTCAAAAAAAGAAAAATAAATTACATCGATACAACAGAAGAAATCATTCAAAATAAGTATGATGTTTTGCTTATCAGTGCGGCAAACGAATTGCTTACCGAAGAATTTCTAGCGAACTTTCCCCAAATTATCAGAGCGATAATTTAAAAATTTGCCTAAATTGTATCTAAAATCTACCCAAAAAGCACACTGTGAAAAAAGAATATGATGTTGTCATAATTGGAAGCGGCCTTGGAGGCCTTGTAGCGTCAATCATTTTGGCGAAGGAAGGCTACAGCGTCTGTGTGCTTGAAAAAAACAACCAGTTTGGAGGAAATCTCCAGACTTTTGTGCGCGATAAAACCATTTTCGATACAGGAATCCATTATATCGGCGGTCTTGACGAAGGCCAGAATCTCTATCGTTACTTCAAATATATCGGCATCATGAACGATCTGAATCTGAAAAAGATGGATGTCGATGCTTATGATGTGATTTCATTTGAAGATGACGATAACGAATATCCGCATGCGCAGGGCTATGAAAATTTCGTAAAGCAGTTGCTGGAATATTTCCCTGAAGAAGAGGAAGCGCTTAATGAATATTGCCGTGAAATGCAGGAACTTTGCAATTCATTTCCGCTTTATAATTTGAATTTTGGAGGCGGTTATAATGAAGAATTACTTTCAAAAAACACTAATGCTTTTCTAGAAAATCTTACGGAAAATAAAAAACTTCGCGCTGTTTTGGCGGGTTCGAATTTTTTATATGCCGGAATTGAAGACAAAACGCCGCTTTATGTCCACGCACTTTCTGTGAATTCCTATATTCAAAGCTCTTGGCGTTGCGTAAATGGAGGAAGCCAGATCACAAAACAGCTGATCAAACAGCTAAAAAAATACGGAGGAGAAGTTTACAAATACAAAGAAGTTACCGGATTTGGTTTTGAAAATGACAAATTGGTTTCAGCCAAAATAAATCAAGACGAAGAAGTTTTCGGGAAGATTTTTATCTCCAATATTGAACCAAAAACGACTTTGAAAATGATCGGCCAAGAGAAATTCAGAAAACCATTTTTCAACCGAATCCAAAGTCTGGAAAGCGTGCCTTCGGCGTTCAGCATCTACATTGTTTTCAAGCCTGAAAGTTTTAAATATTTCAACCATAATTATTACCATTTCAAGAAAAGTACAGAAGTCTGGAAAGCCAATGATTACAACGAAGAAACGTGGCCGAAAGCATTTATGGTTTCAATGAATGTTGGAAAAAATACCGATGTTTGGGCGGAAAGCCTGACTGCGATTACGTATATGAATTTTGAAGATGTGGAACAATGGCAAGACACTGAAAATACAACGGCGAAGGAGAAGGATAGAGGGGAAGCTTACCAAAAATTCAAGGAAGAAAAAATAGAGAAATTCTTGAAAGCCATCGAGATAAAATTTCCAGGGATTCGAGAAACGATTAAGTCGGTTCATGCTTCTACGCCTTTGTCTTACCGCGATTATATTGGCGGTTCAAGAGGAAATTTATATGGTTATGTCAAAGATTCAAACAACCCGATGAAGACTTTTATTACGCCGAAAACCAAAGTAGAAAATCTGTTTTTGACAGGACAAAGCATTAATATGCATGGCGTTTTGGGCGTGACAATTGGTGCAGTTGTGACTTGTTCTGAGATTGTGGGTAAAGAATATTTAATCAATAAAATCAACGCAGAAGTCAGTTAAAATGTTTTGTTTATGAAGAAAATTTATCTCTTTTTTTTATTAATTATTATTTCTTCTTGCGGTGTTCGGAAATCGATAAAACACCTTCCTGAAATTCAAAGCTATAATCAGGAAATTCCAAAACCAATACAGCATTCGCCTACAATTTTTACTTACAACGATAATTTTCTGTTCAAGAATAATCAGAACAACCTTTGGGAAATGTATGTCGAAGGCGACGCTTTGCAACGAGGCTTGATCATGGGAAGCCTGAGTGATTCATTGATAAAAAAACAAGAGCATGTTTTCTTTGATAAAATTAAGGAAATAGTTCCTTCAAGATTTAAGCAGCGAATGTTGCGCCAGTTTTTAAAAATCTATAATCGCAAGCTTTATTTGAATGTTTCTGAAGAATATCAGACAGAAATCTATGGGCTTTCACAATATGCGGCCGATAGTTTAGAATATATTGCTCCAAAATATTTGCGTACTTTATACCTTCACGGCGCGCACGATATTGGCCACGCATTGACCGATTTGTCTTTAGTTGGTTGTACTTCTTTTGCCGTTTGGGGTGAAAATTCTGCTGATGGTTCGCTGCTTATCGGCAGAAATTTAGATTTTTATGCGGGCGATGATTTTGCAAAAGACAAAGTAGTTTATTTTATCAAGCCTGATTTGGGCCATCCTTATATGTCGGTTTCGTGGCCTGGAATGATTGGCGTGGTTTCTGGAATGAATTTGGTGGGGCTTTCAGTTACAATTAACGCTGGGAAGTCAGATATTCCATGGGTTGCCAAAACTCCGATCTCAATTTTAGCTAGAGAAATTTTGCAGTATGCCAAGAATATCGATGAAGCTATTGCCATTGCAAAAAAGCGTGAGGTTTTTGTTTCAGAAAGTATCATGATCGGAAGTGCTTCTGATAAAAAAGCAATTATTATTGAAATTTCTCCGGATAATTTTGGCGTTTATGAGGTAGGAAATTCATCAAAAATGATTTGTGCCAATCATTTTCAAAGCGAAACTTACACAAATGATAAAAATAATAACAAGCAGATTTTAGAAAGCCACTCAAAATATCGTTTTGATCGTATGGAAGAGCTTTTGACAGAAAATAAAAAGATTACGCCACAAGAAGCGGCAACTATTTTAAGAAACACAAATGGTTTGAAAAATGAGCCTTTGGGTTATGGAAATGAAAAATCATTAAATCAACTTTTGGCACATCATGCCATTATTTTTAAGCCTGAACAAAGATTAGTTTGGATATCTGCGAATCCTTATCAATTGGGAGAATTTGTTTGTTATGACTTGAATAAAGTCTTTGGAAAAAAGATTGAACAGCGAAAATTGGTCACTATGGCAGAAAGCAAATTGAATATTGCAAAAGATCCTTTTTTAGAAACAAAAGTTTACAAAGATTATGAAAAATTCAAGCTTAAAAGTAAAGAAATCGACAAGGTTTTGGCTGAAAAGACAAAGCTTTCTGATACTCAAATCGATTTGTTTCAAGCGCTGAATCCTGATTTTTGGGAAGTGTATTATAAGGCAGGAAAGTATTATCAACAGCAGAAAAACTACGAAAAAGCAACATTGAATTTTGAGAAAGCATTGACAAAAGAAATTACTACATTGCCGGATGAAATGGAAGTGCAAAAGCAATTAGAGAAAGTTAATAAAAGGCAATAAACAATTTGCAACATAAATAAAATCAAAAATAAAATGGATTTTCCTGAAATAGAAAAAGCATCAACAGAAGAAATTAAAAATCTGCAAGAAAAATTGCTTCAGGAGACGCTTTCTTATGTAAGCCAAAATTCGGCGTATTATAAGGCGCTTTTTGAAAAGGAAAATATAAATATTGAAAACATAAAAACTATTGAAGATTTGCAACAGCTTCCTGTCACGACAAAGGATGATTTGCAGAAAAACAATGATGATTTTTTGTGTATTCCAAGGCATAAAATTATTGATTATTGCACGACTTCTGGAACTTTGGGCGATCCGGTGACTTTTGGATTGACTGATAAAGATTTGGACCGATTGGCTTATAATGAAGCGATTTCTTTTGACGTTGCTGGAATTAAAGAAGGCGATGTTGTTCAATTAATGACCACAATTGATAGGCGTTTTGTGGCTGGTTTGGCTTATTTTCTCGGACTTCGAAAATTGGGAGCTGGCGTGATTCGCGTCGGTGCCGGAATTCCGCAATTACAATGGGATTCTATCTTGAAATACAAGCCAAATTATCTGATAACTGTTCCTTCGTTTTTATTGAAGTTGATCGAATTCGCCGAAAATCATGGAATCGACTATAATAATTCTGGTATAAAAGGCGCAATCTGCATCGGAGAACCGTTGCGAAACCAAGATTTTTCGATGAATATTCTTTCTGAGAAAATCACCGAGAAGTGGGATATCAAGCTTTTTTCTACGTATGCTTCTACCGAAATGAGTACGGCTTTTACAGAATGTGAACATTTTAAAGGCGGCCACCATCATCCAGAATTAATTATCGCAGAAGTTTTAAATGACGAAAATCGGCCTGTAAAATCTGGTGAAAGCGGAGAATTAACAATAACAACTTTAGGTGTTGAAGGAATGCCATTGCTGCGTTTTAAAACTGGAGATATTGTACAATTGCATCTAGAGCCTTGTGAATGCGGAAGAAATACGCTTCGTGTTGGGCCAGTTTTAGGCAGAAAGCAACAAATGATAAAATATAAAGGAACGACTTTGTATCCGCCGGCAATGCATGATGTTTTAAATCATTTTGAGTGCGTAGAAAACCATTTGATTGAAATTTCGACAAATGGCTTAGGTACGGATGAAATTGTTATTAAAATCGCTTCAAATAATGCTTCCGACGAATTGCTTCATGAGATTAAAGATTACTTTAGGGCAAAATTACGTGTAACGCCAAAAATCGAATTTGCTTCTTCAGAAGAATTGCAAAAAATAGTTTTTCCAGCGATGAGCAGAAAGCCGGTCCGTTTTTTTGATTTGCGCTAATTACTTGCAGTTGTCTTGTTGTAAATAATTAATTTTTTTGCAAGCAATTTCAATTTCTTTTTCGATGGTCCTGACAGTTGTGTAGCATTTTTGTTTTACATCTTTGCTCCAGAATCTGAGAACTTTCCATCCTTTTGAGACTAGATATTCGTTCACTTCGATGTCTCTTTCTTGATTTCTTTCTATTTTTTTAATCCAATATTCTTTGTTGGAATCTAATCTTGTTCTTACTTTTTCCCAATCTTTTCCATGAAAAAATTCACCGTCAACAAAAATGGCTATTTTGTATTTTTTAAAAGATAAATCAGGAGTTCCAAATATAGTGCGATCGTTTTTCCTATAGCGATGCCCGCGATGCCACAAAGCTTTAGCCAAGCGAACTTCTTCCTTGGTATTTTTGCTTTTTATGGCTTGCATGATTTTACTGCGTTTTTCTTTTGTAAATACGTCCATTTCGAAAACTAGGTGGTGTTTTTTTGAAGTGTTTTCTATAAAGTTATGGAAAAGCTTTTTGTTTTTCGGTTAAGTTTTTGTGAAAAAGTAGCCTCGGCGGGGATCGAACCTGCATCAAAAGTTTAGGAAACTCCCATTCTATCCATTGAACTACGAGGCCTTTTTACAAAATTAATAAAAGGGATTGAAAAAAGTGTTTCTTAATATTTTTTGTTTAAATGTAATCATTTAGGATTAATTATCGTTTGTTGATTTTTAATTATTGTTATTCGATAATTTTTATATATTTGTGCTCAATAAACATATAAATCATGAAAAAATTACATCTCTTAAAAACTTTGGTTGACTTATTTTGGTTTTTTGCAGTCCTAGGATCTGTAGCGCTTATTGTTTTTGTGCCATTATTTCTTTTTGATGATGAGTTGGTTGATATTCCCATGAAAATTAAGGGTGAAAGGCTTACTGTAATGGATTTTACTAGCAAACTTATCTTAGCCGGTTATGTGGTTGCTTACGGATTCTTTATTTATGGGATTTTTCTTTTCAGAAAAGTTTTAAATCATTTTTCAAAAAGAGAAATATTCCACGAAAATGTCATTGTACTTTTTGACAAAATTGGAAAATTATTTCTTGCAGCAACAATCATGAGCTTCATAGTATATGTTTCATATCAAAGTTATGTAAAAAACAAAGTGAGTTTTGGTATTGAAGTCGGAGCTGATTCATTTCTGCTGGCTGCAAGTTTAGGATTGTTCTTTATGGTTTTGAGTGAAGTATTTGCCATTGGAAAAAATATAAAGGAAGAAAACGAATTAACTATATGATATGCCAATAATTGTAAACCTTGACGTAATGTTAGCCAAAAGGAAAATGCGTTCCAATGAACTGGCAGAACGCATTGGCATGACCACAGCTAATCTTTCTATTTTAAAAACGGGAAAGGCCAAAGCAGTACGGTTTTCTACGCTAGAAGCCATTTGTGAAATTTTGGAATGTCAGCCTGGCGATATTATGGAATTTGTAAAGGAAGAAACTCAACCTTAATTTTTAATTATGAAAAACAAAACACATTACATTATTTTTATTTTGGGAGCGCTATTGATAATAACTGGCGCTGTCTTAAAAATTGAGCATTCTGAACTTGCTGGCTTCTTTTTAGCAGCAGGTCTGGGTCTTGAAATTGGAGCCATTGCCCTTTTCATTTTTAAACTTATTACTATGAAAAATGAAAAGCTGTAATTTAACATAAACAAAAAAGCCTAACAACTAAATGTTAGGCTTTTTAATGGTATAAAATCGAATTAATCTACAAGAATATTGATTTTATTATCGTTCATTTCTAAAGTTCCAGAGTTGATTGACAAATGATATTTTTTGTCGTCACCAAGGAAAAATTTACCTTCTGCTTCTTTTGGAAATTCAAAGCTGTCAGCAGCAATCTTAATATCTCCCTTTGCAAGGATTGAGATGATTGCAGCGTGGTGATTCAGCATTTGGAATTCTCCGTCAACTCCGGGAACGGTAACTGAAGTTACTCTTCCTGAAAATAATTTTGCTTCTGGCGATATAATTTCTAAATACATAATTTTTTGAGTTATGAATTATGAATTATGAGTTATAAGTTAGAGTGAAAACTCATGACTCATAACTCATAACTTATAACTATATTAAGCTTCAGCTAACATTTTTTGTCCCGCTTCGATAGCATCTTCGATAGTTCCTTTCAAGTTGAAAGCAGCTTCTGGAAGGTGATCCAATTCTCCATCAATGATCATGTTGAATCCTTTGATAGTATCTTTAATATCAACCAAAACTCCAGGAATACCTGTAAATTGCTCCGCTACGTGGAAAGGCTGCGATAAGAAACGTTGAACACGACGCGCTCTTGAAACTGATAATTTATCTTCTTCAGAAAGCTCTTCCATACCAAGAATCGCGATAATATCTTGCAATTGTTTGTATTTTTGAAGAATTTCTTTTACTCTTTGAGCACAGTCATAATGCTCAGCACCAAGAATTTGTGGCGTCAAGATTCTTGAAGTAGAATCCAATGGATCCACTGCAGGATAGATACCAAGCTCAGCGATTTTACGAGACAATACAGTTGTTGCGTCTAAGTGGGCAAACGTTGTTGCCGGTGCTGGATCCGTTAAGTCATCCGCAGGAACGTAAACCGCCTGTACAGATGTAATAGATCCTTTATTTGTTGAGGTGATACGCTCTTGCATCGCACCCATTTCAGTTGCTAATGTTGGTTGGTAACCTACCGCAGAAGGCATACGTCCTAAAAGTGCAGACACTTCAGAACCAGCTTGTGTAAAACGGAAGATGTTGTCAACGAAGAAAAGAACGTCTTTTCCTTGGTCAGTTCCAGCTCCATCACGGAAATATTCAGCGATAGAAAGACCTGATAAAGCCACACGTGCTCTTGCTCCAGGTGGTTCGTTCATTTGCCCGAAAACGAAAGTTGCTTTAGAATCTCTCATTCCCAATTTATCAACTTTAGATAAATCCCATCCTCCATTTTCCATAGAGTGCATGAATTCTTCTCCGTATTTGATAATTCCTGACTCCAACATCTCACGAAGCAAGTCATTTCCTTCACGTGTTCTTTCGCCTACTCCAGCGAATACAGAAAGACCACCGTGACCTTTTGCAATATTGTTAATCAACTCCTGAATCAATACTGTTTTACCAACTCCAGCACCACCGAATAATCCAATTTTTCCACCTTTTGCATAAGGCTCAATCAAATCAATTACTTTGATACCTGTAAATAAAACTTCAGAAGAAGTAGATAAATCTTCGAATCTTGGTGCTTGACGGTGGATAGATAATCCGTTTTCACCTGTTTTTGGCAAATCTCCAAGACCATCGATAGCATCACCGATTACGTTGAATAAACGACCGTAAACGTCTGGCCCGATTGGCATTTTGATTGGGTTTCCTGTTCCAACAACTTCATAGCCTCTGCTTAAACCATCTGTAGAGTCCATTGAGATTGTACGAACTGTGTTTTCTCCAATGTGAGATTGCACTTCAAGTACTAATAAAGTACCATCTTTTTTAGTGATTTCTAATGAATCATAAATTTTTGGAAGTTCAACATCCTGACCGTTGAAAACAACGTCAACGACTGGACCAATGATTTGAGCAACTTTTCCTATTACTTTTGACATTACTTATGTATTTATTAAATAGCTATTTAGGTTTATGAAAAACACCTCTTTTTTCAGAGCGCAAAGATAGTTTTTAAAATGAAAAATTAATAATCTTTTGATGAAAAAATATCAAAAAAATATAGAATCGCAGGTTGAATGTCAAAATAGGCAACAAGTCTGCAGAATATTGAAATAAAAAACCATCCTATTTTTTAGCAAAACGGATGGTTTTCTTGTAGCAAATCAATAATTTAATTTAGATTCAGTGGGTATTGAATTTGATAATTTCCTAAGTCAACACCTTTTATATTTGAACCATACGTTGAATTAATGGCTTCTAAAAATTTATTTGCAATTAAAGAATATCCTCTTGCACTTGGATGAACTCCATCAAGAGAAAAAGCGCCACCAGTAATAAAACTAGCAGATACTTGGTGGTTTCCAAAACGAATGCCGCCATTAAGCAACTGATTCATTATAGCATAAGTATCAACAAAAGCTAAGCCGTTTGATGTAGCAGCATTTTTGATAACTGTATTGTATGCATCTGTCGCCACTTTAATTTCAGCAACTTCTGTAGCTGTCAGGACTCTGTTGTCTGGGAGAGGATATGTGACGCCAACTGTGTTAAATGGAGCTGGAACGCCTGCTTGCGAAGTTCCGATTATGGCTCTAGTTGTCAATAAAACAAAGTCAGTTGCCTGTGTAGATTTTTTTGCATGACGCGCTTGTCCATATAAGCTGCCCATTAAGCCTGCTTGTGTAGGAGGAATTCCCGCATTAGTCAATGCAGTAGCAATTTGAACTGATAAATCAGTTAAACTTTCGTCCTTAATTAGTAGCGGATTTGATGATCCTGCTGTTAAAGTGACCAAACGATCACCTTGTCCGTAGGCTGTTAATATCTGTTTTACCGGCCCTAATAATTGAGTGTTTAATTGATTTGCAGTTGCTGCATCAAGAGGAACTGGATTGTAAGGTACTGTTGTAAAAAACGGCAAAGTATTAATGTAAGGAAGATTTGCAATTACACCTTTTCTTCCTCCAGCAGTAAGCTGTGTGATTAACTGATTATAAGCAAATTCAAAAGTTGCTGGTGGCGTAATATCATTTCCAGAAACTGGGTCTTGAGAAGTTGGAACACCACCATTTGTGGCATATCCTAAAACGTCATTACCGCCAATCCATAAAGAGAAGAAGGTTGGGTTTTGTGCTAATGCATCAGAAATTACAGATGCAGTTGTTGATGAAGCGAATCTTACAAAGTAAGGATTTGCTGTTGCCGGAACAGTTGCAAGCCCTGCTGGATTTCCATACCCAGGTGCCAATAAGTGGAAACTTTTTGCTCCAGGAACTCCCAAATTATTGAATGGGCCAGTTAAGTGGGCAAAAACTTCGGTTGTTGAAGTTCCTGGTACAGGAATGATATTTGGAGTTGTAGCATTCAAAAATCCTTGTAAGTATACTCTTTTTCCAAAAGCAGGATTTGCATTTCCTCCAAAAAGTAAACCTCCAAGATTGTCATTCATATAAGGAACATTGAATGCACCACCGCCAACTGTCGCAAATTGCTGTGCCAAAATGTTTGGATATGAATTTTCTTGTCCTTTTTTGAAAAGTCCATTGTCGCTATATCCTGCAGCAAATGAATCTCCCAAAGCAACATATTTAGAAAAATCTGCTGCGCCCGCTGAAATCGGTGCTTCTGTTGCGCTGTCAGAATCATCATCAGAACACGCAGCAACACTAATGCTTAAAGAAGCAAATAGCAGCCATTTGAAATTTTTTATCATGATCATATTTTTTAATTAGCTATTTTTTACTTTTTAAGGATTGATTATCCAAGAAACCAAATATTGCTGTCCGATTCTTCCAGCTCCGATTACTTGAAGGTAATCGTTTCCAAAAAGATTTGAAGCACTTACTTTGAAAACTGATTTGATTGCTGGAATTGCATAGTTTACTTGAGCATCAAAAACTGTTACAGAAGGAATTGTTCCGTCAGCAAAAGAAGACTGCCATAAATATTCGTCGCTCCATCTTACGTTGAAATTAAATCCGAAGTTTTCAAATAGTTTTTGGTTTCCGATTGAGCCTTTAATTCTATGTTTTGGAGTGTTGAAACCAGCAATAAACGCTGGGTCTTTAGCTTGGTCAAAGTCAAAATCAGAAAAGTTGTAATTTACTCCTAATTCAAAATCTCCAAAGAATTTTTTAGATATTCCTAAGCCTACGCCATAAGACGTTACATCTTCTGTTGTGTTTGTATATACTTGGTAAACCCTTCTGTCTCCATTCGCTAAAGCTTGAAGCCCCATTAAAACTGCTGGGTTTGACAAATCTGTTCCGACTGTTCCATAGTAAGGTTTGATTACTCTTGAAGTGCTCATGAAATCATTGTAGATATTGTAATATGCATTCGCATCTACAGAAAATCCATTGTCAAGATTGGCTTTATATCCTACTTCAAAGGCTTTAACTTGTTCTGGTTTGACTAATTTAATTTGTGTGATTTGTAAATCTGCTGGATTTTGAGAAAGTGCAAATGCTGAGGCTGACGGAACGGTATATACGTCAGCGTTATAAGCATCTCTTCCTGATAAGTTAACTGTTGGCCCAACTCCAGGAAGAAGTTGTCCTGCCGCGCTTACATTCATTGTTTCAGTGTAGCGATCTAAATTGTCTTCTGCAGAACCTACTAAAGCAAACGGACCTAAGTCTAAGCCAATATATTGATCTTGAGTTGTCGGATTTCTGAATCCTGTTTGGAAGGATACTCTAAAATTGTGATTTTTTCTTTCCCCGGCAGAATATACAAATGATATTCTTGGAGATACTTGACCGTCAAAATTTTGTGATTTGTCATAACGAACAGATCCTGTGAATTTCAATTTGTCTTCCATGAATTTTTTTTGGATCTGAGTATAGATTCCATATTCATCATAGCTGATTGGTCCGTCATAATCAGTAAAAATTGTTCCTTCAGAATTCAATCTATAATTTCTGAATGACCCACCAACTTGAACTTCTGCAAAATCGGTAAGTTCTTTGAAATTATAATTTGCATCTCCGTGATATAGTTTTGATTGGTCAATAAATTTGGCTCCAGATCTTAAATCAGGATTTTCGATTACTGTTGCCAAAGCATTTCTAAATTGTGGAGATCCTGGTAAAAATCTTGCTGAACCGGCGGGAGCATTTGCAAATTGTGGTAAATTTAAAGCTGCTAATCCCGGATCTAAAATATTATAATCAGCATATTGTCTACCTATCGCTGCTTGTTGAGCAGTTGTTAGTGCTACGCCGGTAGCGCCTGATAATTGATAGGCGGTTGCATAATTTGTAAACCATTCTTGATCTGTTTTTGCAAGTCTATTGACATTCCATCCGGCGAAACGCATGTCATAAGAATCTCCTGCATTTTCTGTGGTCATATAGGCTCTTACAAAAAAGTTTCTATTTTTAACTTCAATTTTTGTTTGCTGCATGATGAAGTTTTCTAGTCTGTATCTATTTGCGCCTTGGTAAATAGTATTTCCCATCCCTAGTTTATGTTGAAGGATGATTTCAAAATCATCTTTCATAGGCTTGATATGTGCTGAGAAATCGGCTTTTATGCTTTCAATGCTGTTGTCATTTAAATCTTGTTCATAATATCCTGTACGGCTTACTTGGCCAACATTTGGAATGAAAGTTGTAACCTCGTCACCATAAATATTCAAACCGTCATAATTTTGATTTACTTCATGTCCCACACCGCCATTTGTCATGCTTCTTTCATCGCCAGCAATCCATTCGGTTGCTCTCATATAAGTAAAATTGGCTTTGACAGCGAAATGTTCTGTGAATTTTTTTGCACCGCGAATTCCTATGTCCCAATAATCTTTGTCTCCAGCTAATTTTTGGTTTGTTTTTCCATATCTTCCATAAAAGCTAAGCCCTTCATAATCAAACGGACTTTTGCTGTTCATGAATAAAATTCCGTTGAAAGCATTTGCTCCATATAAAGCTGAAGAAGCTCCCGGCAATAATTCTACGCTTTGAACATCAAGCTCTGAAAGGCCGATAAGGTTTCCAAGCACAAAGTTTAGAGCAGGTGAAGAGTTGTCCATTCCGTCAACCAATTGCATGAAACGCGTGTTGGCAACGGTTGCGAATCCTCTTGTGTTTATTGATTTGAAAGAAAGACTCGAAGTATTGAAATGTACTTCCTTTAAATTTTCTAATCCATCATAAAATGTGGCAGATGAAGTGTTTTTTACTTCCTTAATTCCCATTCTTTCAATAGTAACTGGTGATTCAAGAATTCTTTCAGGAGTTCTTGATGCTGAAACTACTATTTCGTCAAGGTTGATATCTTCTTTTAAGAGCTGTACACTAATTGTTTGTTTAGAAGATGTTATTTCAATCGATTGCGAAGCATTGCCAACGCTTGAAATTTGAATAGTAAAAGGAGGTTGTTTTTTTGGTGTCAGGCTAAATTTACCTTCGCTATCTGTTGTAGCGGAAGTAGATTCACCAGTAACTTTAATGCTTGCTCCAGGTAACGGTTGATTGTTTTCATCAGTTACAGTTCCTGAAATTGTATTTTGAGCGAAGGCTACGCTACAAAAAAGCAATGACAAAATAATTAGATACGCTCTCATTTGTTAGATTTGTTAGTTTACAAAGCCAAAGTACAAATAAATTTGATATTAATAAAAAAAGTGAGAAATTTTCTCTCAATTAATAAAAAATAAAGTTAATATTTAGCTAATATGTATTTTATGTTTGCGAAATCATCAGTATTATCAATACTATGCGTGCATATCAAGCAAATTTTTAGTCATAAAAAAAGCGAGAAATTTTTCTCGCTTTTCAAGTATTTTGATCAATTATTTATTCAACAGTTACTGATTTTGCCAAATTTCGAGGCTGATCGACGTTGCATTCTCTCATAACAGCAATATGATATGACAAAAGTTGCAATGGAATTGTTGTTAATAATGGTGTTAATGCTTCAATTGTATCTGGAATTTCTATCACATGATCTGCTAAATCACGAACCTGTGTATCGCCCTTGGTTACAATAGCGATGATTTTTCCGCTTCTTGATTTAATTTCTTGAATATTGCTCACGACCTTGTCATAATGTCCTTGTTTTGGGGCAATGACAATTACTGGCATTTTTTCATCAATTAAAGCAATCGGGCCATGTTTCATTTCTGCTGCTGGATAACCTTCTGCATGGATATATGAAATTTCTTTTAGTTTCAAAGCGCCTTCTAAAGCTACTGGAAAATTATATCCTCGCCCTAGATAAAGGCAATTAGGGGCATCTTTGTAAATTGCCGCAATTGATTTTGCCATATCATTAGTTAGCAATGCTTCAGCAACTTTTTCAGGAATTACTTCTAGTTCTTGCAAATATCTGTGGAAATCTGAATTGGATAAAGTTCCTTTTGCTTTTGCAAGGCGTAAAGAAATTAATGTCAAAATTGTGATTTGAGTTGTAAATGCTTTTGTTGAAGCTACTCCAATTTCTGGCCCAGCGTGAGTATAAGCGCCGGCATGAGTTTCTCTAGAAATTGATGAACCTACTACATTACAAACTCCAAATACAAATGCTCCTTTTTCTTTAGCTAATTTAATTGCAGCTAAAGTATCTGCAGTTTCGCCAGATTGTGAAATGGCAATTACCACATCTTTTGGTCCAATGATCGGGTTTCTATATCTGAATTCAGAAGCATATTCAACTTCCACAGGAATTCGTGTAAATTCTTCGAAAATATATTCAGCAACCAAACCTGCGTGCCATGAAGTTCCACAAGCAACGATGATGATTCTCTCGGCATTTAAAAATTTCTCAAGATTGTCTTCGATTCCAGCCATTTGAATGATTCCTTTGTTAGCCAAAAGTCTTCCTCTGTATGTATCTTTAATTACGTTAGGCTGCTCATAGATTTCTTTAAGCATAAAGTGCTCATAGCCGCCTTTTTCAATTTGCTCCAAATTCATTTGAAGTTCTTGAACATAATGATCTACTAGTGAATCGTCTTTGATTTTTCTAACTTTGATAGATTTGTTTTTTCTAACAATTGCCATTTCTTCATCTTCCAAATAAATGGCGTTTGAAGTATATTCTATAAATGGTGAAGCATCTGAAGCAATAAAAAACTCATCTTCTCCAATACCAATTGCTAGCGGACTTCCTAGTCTTGCAACTACTAATTCATCAGGCTTGTTGACATCAAAAACAACAATTGCATATGCGCCAACTACTTGGTTTAGTGCAATTTGCACTGCTTTTCCTAATTTCAAGCCATCTTTTTTCTGGACATCTTCAATAAGATTTACTAAAACTTCTGTGTCTGTGTCAGATTTAAAAGTATAACCTCTTTTGATTAATTCTTTTTTTAGCGGTTCATAATTTTCTATGATGCCATTATGAATTATTGCCAATCTTCCAGAGTTTGATAAATGTGGGTGAGAGTTCACATCATTTGGAACCCCGTGTGTTGCCCAACGTGTGTGGCCAATTCCGATATTTCCAGTAGTAGAAATTTCTTTAGATTTTTCTTCTAAATCTGAAACTTTTCCTTTGGTTTTAGATACTTTCATTGACTCGCCATCATAAAGCATGATGCCGGCACTGTCATATCCTCTATATTCTAATCTTTTTAATCCTTTTATAATTATAGGATATGCTTCTTTATTTCCGATGTAACCAACAATTCCACACATACTTTTTGTTTTTTTTAGTTAGGCTTAGTATAATAAATCTCGAGTTTTAATTTTTTGCTTTCATTTGCCGGATTCACTTGAGGTCCATAAAGAATAACCCCAGTCGGACTCATTACAGATGAAAACGGTATTTTTGAAAATGCAGATGTAGGTGTTTTTAATGAACTACTTGCTACTACGCCAATGCTTTCGGTTACGGCAAGTCCAAGTTTGACATTTGTTGAATCTTTAAAAATCACATTTTTAATATGTTCTGTGATTCTGATTTTATATCTCTTTACTCTTCTTCCTGTTTCACCAGAAGTTCCAGATAGCTCACCGATTCCTCCATGTATGACTTTGCTGTACTTTGGTTTTGAGGCATAAGTTGAGGTGTCATAATAATAATCGACCAGCGGAATATTATTTTTTGCATTATAAAGATAAATACGATTTGGGTCTAGTGTATTTATCATCGCTGAAGTAGGCGATTCTGGGTCGTCAACTGTAAAAATGATATTTGCTTCATTTACCATCCAGTTATTGGAAATTGCTTCTTCTCTCAATGCTTCTAATTCAGCAGAATTTCCGCCTCCAAATAAGTCAATAAGTGTTACGGCTCCATCTCCTCCTTTAAGGTAAATATTCTCTGGATCAGAAAAATTTTCATATGCCTGGCTTTCTGGTGTAGCAGTGTGTTCTAAAAGGCTTACTGTATTTCCTGTAAGGTTTAAGACAAGTGTTTTTTCTTCATAATCGCCAAATATTGTTTCTCCATTTACAACAGTAACTTTTCTATCTTGATAAGTAACGGTAATGGTTCCTTGTGCAAAATTCATTAATGCCATCACGCTTCCGTCTACTTCTTCTGCAGTAAAATATAATCCTTTAAAATGATTTTTGAAAGCACTATTATTTATAAGATTAGAATTGTCTGTTGCGAATATTTTATTATAAAAAAATTGTTTGTTTAAGTTCAAACGCATTCCAGGTGCCGATTTTACATCTTCTTCATCTTCGACAGTAGCTGGAGTGGTCAATTGCAAAGGACTGAACGTGAAAGCATCATTTTGATTTGGAAATTCAATATCATCATTTAGTTGCTGTCCTTTTGAAGCATTAAAAACGGCATTTTGGTCGCTATAAAATTTTTGAGCATTTTGAAAACCTCCATCCGGATCAAGATCTCTCATGAAATATCCATTTTCATGTACTTTAAGCTTTATTTTTTTTGAAATATCGCCATAAATAGAATCAAGTTCGTAAGTGCTAACACCTTCAGCATCAGTTGCTAGAAGCGTACTGTAGTAAGGAATATTTAAGACAACTGAAGTGATTTTATCTGGAGTAACGTCATTAAAAGTAGGGTTTACAACTTTAAGTTGAACCTGAGTAGCAAAATTTGCTGTAGTTTTTCCAAAAGCACCGTTGTTAAAAACACCAAGTGGATTTATAGGAAGGTTGTTAGATTGAACAGCTCCAGTTTTTAAATTAGTAGCAATTAAATCATATGGAGTTGGTTCAATTCCAAAATGGTCGTCGCCAACTATATCAGTTCCAATAGAGTTAAAATCGGTGTCACATGAAATAAAACAAACGGCACCAAGAAGCACCACAGATAATTTTCCAAAGAATGAATTATTAAGCATAAATTTTTAAATGTTTTTTATAAAACTTGATTCTTGTAGAAATTAGTATATGCTTCTGCAAATCTATCTTTCGGGGCGAAAGGTAAAAAAGGTTTGCCCGATGATTCTATAAATTTTGTTAAACTTGAAGAAAGGTCATCTGATGCAACAATCACAGCGTCAGACTGCATGATCGAAGCTTTCATGATGTTTTCATAATTTGGTTCTGATAAAACAGAAATTGCATCGTCAGGAATTCCGTCAAAGGCTACTTTTTTCATCATTTCCATGTCAAGATTTCCATCAAACCCTTGGCTGTAAACCGAAGTCACAATTTTTGTCTCTGAAAATAATGCTTCGTCCTTATAATAATGTTTCATGTATACTGGAAGCATTGCTGCAAGCCAGCCGTGTACGTGAATGATATCTGGAACCCAGTTTAACTTTTTTACAGTTTCCACAACTCCTTTTGCAAAAAAGATAGCTCTTTCATCATTGTCTGGATATAAAATGCCTTCTTCATCAGTGAAGGTTGCCTTGCGCTTGAAATATTCATCATTATCTATAAAATAAACCTGAATTCTCTCTTTTGGTATTGAAGCGACTTTGATAATCAATGGCATATCAAGATCATTTACCACTAAATTCATTCCAGAGAGTCTGATTACCTCATGTAATTGATGTCTTCGCTCATTGATATTTCCGTATCTCGGCATGAAAATCCTGATCTGGCCTCCTTGATCATTAATCATTTTTGGCACGTCATAGGACATGTTAGATACTTCATTTTCAGCTAAGTAAGGTACTACTTCAGATGATACATACAATATCCTCTTATCCTCCATATTATTTTGAACTTTTATTAATTGCGTGTAAAAACATGCAAAATTACAAAAATTTATGCTATTACTAACTAAAATAGTAAGTTTGCATTCAATTTAATCTAAAATTAGATGCTCATTTTCAATAGACAGCACGAATTAAAACAGCACTTAGAGTCAGTTTCCGAGGAAAATTCAACCATCGGATTTGTGCCAACAATGGGTGCTTTGCATCAGGGACACCTGTCTTTAATAGCAAAATCAATTGCCGAAAATCAAATTACGGTCATCAGCATTTTTGTAAATCCAACACAATTCAACAATGCCGAAGATCTAGAAAAATATCCAAGGACTTTAGAGACAGATGTCATAAAAATTGAATCGGTAAACAAAGATGTCATCATTTTTGCACCAAGCGTAGATGATATTTATGAAGGAAACACCGTCTCAACCTCTTTCGATTTTGACGGATTAGAAAATCAAATGGAAGGAAAACACCGGGAAGGACATTTTGACGGAGTCGGAACTATCGTGAAGCGTCTTTTTGAAATCGTAAATCCGACAAATGCTTACTTCGGAGAAAAAGATTTCCAACAGTTGCAGATTGTAAAAAAAATGGCAGAAAAAGCAAGTTTGTCTGTTAAAGTTATCGGATGCCCGATTTTCAGAGAATCAAACGGACTCGCCATGAGTTCTAGAAATGAGCGCCTTTCGGCGGATGAAAGAGAAAAAGCGGCGCTGATTTACTTGACATTAAAATCTGCCAGAGAAAAATTTGGCACGGAAACTGCAAAAGATATTACCGATTGGGTGACTGAAGTTTTTGAAAAACATCCTGATTTCAAGCTAGAATATTTTGAAATCGCCGACGAAGAAAATTTATTGCCAATTGCAGAAATTAAAAAAATTAAAAAATACCGCGCATTCATTGCTGTTTTCATCAACAACATCCGATTGATAGATAATATTTCATTAAATTAAAAAATAATTACCTTTGCCGCATGCAAATTCAAGTTGTTAAGTCCAAGATTCACCGTGTGACGGTAACTGGAGCAGATTTAAACTATATTGGAAGTATCACGATCGACGAAGCGTTGATGGAAGCTTCTAATATTGTTGAGGGGGAAAAAGTTTCTATTGTAAACATCAATAATGGTGCTCGGTTAGAAACTTATGCCATTAAAGGAAACAGAAATAGTGGCGATATCACATTAAACGGGCCGGCCGCAAGAATGGTTCAAAAAGGAGACATCATTATTATTATTTCTTACGGAATTTTAGATTTTGAAGAAGCAAAATCATTCAAGCCGACGCTTGTTTTTCCAAATGAAAAAGATAATACTTTAACTTAAGTCTTTTGAAGAAAAAAATCAGCAAAACGCTATCCATACTGCTCCCAATTCTATTGGGAGTTTTTTTAACAATTTATGCTTACAATTCGTTCACTCCAGAGCAATTGGTGAAAATGAAAAGTTATTTCAAAAATGCTGATTATACTTATATATTTTTAGCTCTTATTTTTGGTTTGGTTAGCCATTCTGCGCGTGCTTATCGTTGGAAATATATGCTAGAGCACATGGGATACAACTCGCCATTTAGAAATAATTTTATGGCTGTTTGGATTAGTTATTTCATGAACATGACCATTCCTAGATCTGGAGAAGTTTCAAGAGCACTGGTTTTAAAAAAGTATGAAAATGTTCCGTTTGACAAGGCTTTTGGAAGTATAATTGCAGAAAGAGTAATTGATTTTATTATCCTGTTGCTCTTTATTGCCACTGCGGTTTTATTGCAGTTTGAAGTCTTGAAGACTTTTCTTTTAGATAAAATTCCATTTGAAAAGATAGTTATTTATGGAATCGTTTCTTTTGTTGTATTTTTAAGTGCTGTTCTTCTTTTTGTTTATTCAAAGTCAAAATGGATTTTGATGATAAAGTCAAAAATTTCTGGATTGACTGAAGGTGTTTTAAGTGTTTGGAGAATGAAAAAGAAATGGCCTTTTTTGTTTTACACCATTGTAATTTGGGTGTCTTATGTGCTCACTTTTTACATTGCCATTTTTGCATTAAAAGAAACCAGCAATATAAGTTTTGGAGTTGTAGTAACTGCTTTTGTAGTTGGTAGCTTGGCTATTTCTTTTTCGAATGGAGGCTTTGGTGTTTTTCCTTTCGTAATAAAGGAAATCTTAGAATTATATGGTGTCCCGCAAGAAGCAGGAACCGCTTTTGGCTGGATTATCTGGACTTCGCAGACAATAATGATTGTCGTTCTTGGTGGTTTGTCGTTTTTACTGCTTCCGATTTTGAATAGGAAAAAATAAATTCTTATATTGCTTCGCTTTTAAGAAGATTATCTTCTACAAATTCAGTAACTTAACCAAAATCGAACACAAGCCATGAAGAATTTTACACTATTATTGTTTATATTTTTTTCCTTACACTTGTCGGCTCAAAAAACCGTAGAAGAAGTACAGTCTAAAAAACTAAATGGAACGCGTCAAATTATAATTTCGCTTCCTTCTTCATATGAAAAAGAACCTGATAGAAAATTTCCTTTACTTTTTTTACTAGACGGAGAATATCTTTTTGATGCCTTTTCAGGATCAATTTCTTATGCAAATTATTGGGATGACTTACCACAAGTAATCATTGTTGGAATTAGCCAAAATGCAAATGGTGAGCGTTTTATTGATAGTCAATTTAATCCAGAATCTGGACTTCCTGATGAAGGTGGTGCAAAATTCTATGATTTTATTGGTACTGAATTAATTCCTGCGCTTGAAAAAAAATATCGAATCGCTCCTTTTAAAGTAATTGCCGGGCATGACACAACAGCAGGGTTTTTAAATTTTTTCTTATACAAAGACAAACCACTTTTTAACGCCTATATATCTTTAAGTCCAGAATTTGCTCCAGAAATGGAAACTAGAATTGCAGATCGTTTGTCAATTTTTCAACAGCCAATTTTTTATTATCAAGCAACAGCCGATGGTGATTTGAAAAAAATGTCAAAGAGAATCCAGGATTTAGATCAAAACATAAAAACTAAAACCAATCCGAATTTAAATTATCGCTTTGATGATTTTAAAAATGCATCACATTATTCACTGGTTTTAAATGCAATTCCGAATGCCCTGTATCAAATTTTTGGGTCTTACCAGCCAATTTCAACGACTGAATTTCAAGATAAAATTGCAACACTTCCAAGCGGTTATGTAGATTATTTAAAAAATAAATATGATGTTGTAGAGAAATCACTCGGAATAAAAATGCCAATCAGAATCAACGATTTCAAAGCAATTGAAGCTGCAATTTTAAAGAATAGAGCTTTCCCTGAATTTGAGCAACTTTCTGATTTGGCGAAAAAGAATTATCCAAAAGCAATGCTTGCCGATTATGAAATGGGCCTCTTTTATGAACATACTTTGAATTATAAAAAAGCTGCAAAATCATACATGAATGCCTTTGCAAAAAATGAAATCGGTGATTTAACAAAAGATATGATGCTTGAAAAAGCAGATGCAATGAAGGGTAAATAATCTATGTCAAAAATAAAAACCTCGTTCTTTTGCCAAAATTGCGGTACGCAATACTCAAAATGGCAAGGACAGTGCAATTCGTGTAAAGAATGGAACACAATTGCAGAAGAAATTATTCAAAAAGAAGATAAAAAAGATTGGAAAGTCGCTACTTCCCCAGATTCTAAAAGAGTTACAAAACCGCTCAAAATTCACGAAATTGACAGTACTGAAGAAATTCGTTTGGACACTCGTGATGGCGAATTAAATAGGGTTTTAGGAGGTGGCATTGTACCAGGTTCGCTTATTCTTTTAGGAGGCGAACCCGGGATTGGAAAAAGCACACTCTTGCTTCAAATTTCTTTAAAACTTCCCTATAAAACGCTTTATGTTTCAGGTGAAGAAAGCCAAAAGCAGATAAAAATGCGTGCCGAAAGAATCAATCCTCTAAGTGATAATTGCTATATTCTTACAGAAACTAAAACGCAAAATATTTTTAAGCAAATTGAAGCTATTGAACCAGAAATCGTAATTATCGATTCTATTCAAACACTTCATACTGATTATATCGAATCTTCTGCAGGAAGTATTTCTCAAATTAGGGAAACTACGGCAGAACTGATAAAATTTGCCAAAGAAACCAATATTCCTGTAATTTTAATTGGACATATTACCAAAGATGGAAATATTGCCGGACCAAAGATTTTGGAACATATGGTTGACACAGTTTTGCAGTTTGAAGGAGACAGAAATCATATTTATAGAATTCTTCGTTCACTAAAAAACCGCTTCGGTTCGACAGCTGAATTAGGAATTTATGAAATGCAAGGAACTGGTTTAAGGGAAGTTTCAAATCCGTCAGAGATTTTGATTTCACACAAAGAAGAAGAGCTTTCAGGAACCGCAATTGCAACGACAATGGAAGGAATGCGCCCAATCATGATTGAAATTCAGGCTTTGGTAAGCACAGCAGTTTATGGAACTCCACAGAGAAGCACGACCGGTTACAACGCAAAAAGATTGAACATGATTTTGGCTGTTCTTGAAAAAAGAGCGGGATTTAGGCTAGGAGCAAAGGATGTTTTCTTAAATATCACAGGTGGAATTTCTGTAGATGATCCTGCAATTGACTTGGCTGTTGTTGCTTCGATTCTTTCTTCCAATGAAGATATTCCTGTCGGGAAAGATTTTTGTTTTGCCGGAGAAGTTGGACTTTCAGGAGAAATTCGTCCCGTAAATCGTGTAGACCAAAGAATTCAAGAAGCTGAAAAACTCGGATTTTCAACGATTTTTGTTTCAAAATATAATAAAATTACACTAAAAAATACTTTTATAAAAGTGCGTCTCGTTTCTAAAATTGAAGATGTTGCAAGTGAATTGTTCGGATAAACAATCAAAATTGAAAAGGAATGTGATTTGATTAATCTTACTATTTTTTCAAAAGACCAATCTGTTAATTACCTCCATTTACCTCCAGTTTTTCCATTATTCCGTTATATTTGTGTTTTAAACATTCGAAATTCTACCTTATAAATGAAATCCAGAAAACAAAAAGCTATACTCGCTGCAAAAATTGTAGGCGTGCTTTTTGTGCTTTCCATTGGCACATTTTTTATATTCCGAAATTCTATTCTTGAAAAAGCTATCACAAAAGTTTCTGCTAAAATGGAAACTGATTACAACAGCAAATTCTCTATAAAATCAGCTTCTTTTGAAGGTTTTTCGGGTGTTGCGTTAGAAAATGTTTTGCTGGTTCCAAAAAATGCAGACACGCTTTTGAGCGTGAAAAGTATCAAAACCAATGTAAATTTTTGGAAACTTTTGACAGGCGATGTACAATTGGGAACGCTTTATATGAAAAATGGTTTTGTACAACTGGTAAAAAATCAAAACGGAAGAAACTTTGATGCTTTCTTAAAAAAAGAAACTCCCGAAGATACGGCAAGTGTTGAAATTAATTATGCTGAAAAAGCATACAGGTTGTTAAATCAAGCGTTGAATCTGATTCCGACCGATATGGATTTAGAAAATGTTTCGCTTCGAATGGATGACATGGGACGAAAGGTAAAACTAGATCTTAAAAAACTTCGTCTTGTTGACAAAGAATTAGAAACTTCAATCGGTGTTACTGCTGATAATTTCAAACAAACTTGGAAAATAAAAGGTTTTGCTGATCCAAGGAACAAGCAAACTGATCTTCGTTTTTTTAATGCTGATACTGGTAAAATCAAGATTCCTTATATTGATGAACGATTCAATCTGCAGGCTGGTTTTGATTCTATTCGACTGAATATCAAAAATATTGAAATGGATGGCAATGAATTGCATATCGATGGTTCTTCTTCTGTTGCAAATCTTACTATAAATCATCCAAAAGTAGCCAAAAAAGATGTAGTTGTCAAAAAAGCAAAATTTGATTATAATTTTGTCTTCGGCGAGGATTTTATTGCTATTGATAGCACGTCAACAGTGACGCTGAATAAGATGAAATTTTCTCCGTATGTTTTTTACCAAAAGACACAGGAAGACAAAAATCAGATTTATGCCTTGAAAATAAAAATCCCAAAAATGGAAGCACAAGATTTTATCGTCTCGCTTCCGGAAGGGCTTTTTACAAACTTCGTAGGAATGGAAGCTGAAGGAAATTTTAGTTATAATTTAGAATTTTTATACAATAAAAACAAACCTCGCGAATTAGTTTTCGATAGCAATTTCAAGAAAGAAAATTTGAAAATAATAAAATATGGCGAAGCAGATTTGAATAAGTTGAATAGCAGTTTTACTTATCGCGCTATTATTAACGGCATTCGACAGCGACCAGTTGAAGTGAGTTCTTCGAATCCCAATTTTACGCCGTTAAACGAAATTTCTCCTTACTTGAGAAAATCAGTTTTGACTTCAGAAGACCCGTCTTTCTTCTCTCATCGAGGTTTTATCAACGAAGCTTTCAAGCAATCTATTGTCAAAAATATAAAAACAAAACGTTTTTCAAGAGGAGCAAGCACCATCAGCATGCAGTTGATTAAAAATGTTTTTTTGACTAGAGAAAAAACACTTTCTAGAAAATTAGAAGAAATTCTTTTGGTTTATATACTTGAAAATAATCGAATTTCAAGCAAAGAAAGAATGCTCGAAGTATATTTCAATATTATCGAATGGGGACCAAATGTTTATGGAATAGGGGAGGCAGCTTCTTTTTATTTTGGAAAACATCCTTCACAATTGACTTTAAATGAATCGTTATTTTTGGCAAGCATTGTGCCAAGGCCAAGAAGTTTTGCTTGGCAATTTGATGGACAGGCCATGCTAAAAGACACTTATATGAAGCGAAATCATTATATCGCAAATTTGATGTTGCGTCGCGGACTTTTGGAACCTGCCGACACTTTGCAAAAACAGTTTCCAGTAGAAATTATTGGGCGTGCCAGATCTTTTATTAAGCTGAAGCCCATTGATTCTACAGAAGTTAATACAATAAAAATTGACGAAGAATTCGATTTTTAAATCTTTTGTTTTACTTAAAAGCTTTCAAGAATTCTTCCTTATAGCTTGGTGAAATTTCAACTTCAGATTCGTCAATCATTGTCACATAGCCGCCAGTTCCTTTGTGATAAGATTTTACGAAATTAATATTGATGATGTGTGATTTGTGAACTCTTATGAAAGGGAATGGTAGAATTTCTGTAAAATGCTTTAAAAAACGGCAAACCATCTTTTTTTGTCCGTTTGCTAAATATAAATCAGTAAAATTTCCGTTACCTCGAAGTCTTACGATTTCTTCCATTTTTACTACTTCAAAACCTTCTAAAGTTGGTAAAATTACTTGCTGTTTTTCGGGTTTTGTTTCTCTGAAATTTTCTACGATGATTTTATTTCTGTTGAAGATTTCGTGGCTTACAATATGCTGTTGCACTTTATTTACGGCTGTAATCAGTTCTTCAATACTAATTGGTTTCAGCAAATAATAGGCAGCACTTTGGTTCAAAGCTTTTAAAGAATATTCTGAAAAAGCGGTCACAAAAATCGTTTCAAATTGCAAATCTTTACAAGATTCTAAAACGTCAAAGGCATTGCCAAAGGGCATTTCTACATCTAAAAAAACTAATTGGGGTTTTAATTCGTGCAACAACGGAATCGCTTCCTTAAAATTCTGCGCTTCGCCGATAATTTCCACTTGCGGACAATATTTCTGCAAATAATTTTTCAAGACTTCACGAGCTGCAGCTTCGTCTTCAACGATGACACTTTTTATCTTTTGCAAAACCATTATGCTTTATCAATTAAAGGAAAAGTCAATTCAACTCGCGTTCCGGTTTGAGGGAAATCTATTTCAGAAATTTGGAATGAAATATTTTTATGATACAATTCATTCAGCAAACTTATTCGTTCCAAAGTGTTTGTCAAGCCTCTGGATTCATGCACTTTTTGGTTCATTGTTTTTAATTCTTTGCTTTTTTTTAATCCGATTCCGTTATCTTCGATAGTTACTTTTATCAGATTTTTTTCTAATTTAAATTCTAATTTCAAAAAGCCTTTGTCTTCTTTATAGCGTAATCCGTGCCAAATAGCGTTTTCAAGATGAGGTTGCAAAAGCATGTTTGGAACAAAAATCGCATCGAAATCCAAAGCATCATCAACCTTTATTTCATAATCAAATTTATCGCTGAAACGCAAATGTTCCAAGTCGAGATATTTCTTCAATTGCTCCATTTCATTGCTTAAGGTGACAAAATCTTTATTAGAATTCTCCATTATATTTCGCATCAAATTAGAATAAGAAGTCAGGTATTTATTAGCTTCCAATTCGTTATTTTCACTTATAAATTGATTTACAGAATTCAAGCTATTGAAAATAAAATGCGGATTCATTTCTCTTCGTAAGGATTGCAACGCGATTTTTTTGTTCTTGGTTTTAATCGAATACAAAGCTTTTATGATAAAAACAAAAAGTAAAATCATCAAAACAACAGAACCCAAAAGAAAATAATTAAATGTGTTTTTCTTCGTAATCAATTCGTCTTTCAAGGCGCGTTCTTTCTCCAAATGTTTAATTCGGTCTTCTGTCACCTGAAACGTTTTCGAATCAATCAAAGAATTATCCGACTTAATTAAAGTTTCAAAATTTTCGAAGAAATTCTCATACAATTCAATGCTTTTTTGTCCGTTTCCTTTTTGCTTATATTGTTTTAAAAGTAACTCTAAAGTATTTTTTGCCAGCAATGTTTTTCCGTTTTCAATACTGACTTGATAGGCTTCTTTTAATAATGAAATTCCCTGTTCATCTTCCTTTTGGGTAAAATAAATAGAAGCTAATTCTTGCATTTGTAAAATCTCATTGTCAAAATCATTGCGAGTTTTTGCTTCGCCAATCATTTTTTGGTGTATTGCGATTGCTTTGTCAAACTGATTGTCAGAAACATAAACCTTTGCAATTTCATTCTTGATTTTTACTGCTTCTGTTGGTTTTCCTTTGACATTTTCAAGCGCTTTTTTATAGCTTTCAATGGCTCCGAATTTATCATCTAATTTAATGCTGTTCATTGCTTTTTGCTGATAGGCTTCAGCAACTTCTTCTTTCTTTCCTTGTTTTTCTAGGATGGAAATATTAGAATTAATGTAATCATCTTGCTTTTCTGGGACCGAGTTTTTTAATCGTTCAGCATCATTAGAATTGACTCTTTCTAATTCTTTGTCTAAAGAAACTTCGCTGGCTTTTTCATAACTCACAATTGCTTCACTTGTCTTATTTTGAGATTCTTGTGATTTTCCAATATTTCTGCTGACTGTTGCGACTTCTTTCTTTTTGTTTCTTTTTGCATAAATATCTTTCGCTTTTTTTAGATATTCTTCCGCTTTTGCGTAATCGCCTTTTGCATAAAGTTGTTTGGCCAACGCCTCATATCGCTGTGCAATTTGCAGATCGCTTTCGTCTTTTGACAGTGCTTCCTTTAGTTCAACCGCTTTTTTAGAGACGCTTGTTGACTTTGTCGGAATCACTTTTTTCTTAATAGTATCCTGCGCCATCAAGCTTTGGAAGCCAAATAGCAAAACAAGAAAAGCTGCGATTTTTAGATTTATTTTTTTCATAAAAGCCTGTTGCTAAACGCTTAGAACACAAAGCAGATTTAGTAATGTAAAGTAAATTAATTTCAAACTGTTATCCTATTCATTTCACCAATTGAAAACGGGGTTTCACCATTTATGGGAATTTTAAGTTGATTTGAAGTCTAATTTTACCATAGAAATTTTAAACCAACAACTTATGAAAACAAGAATAATTTCTGTAATAACTATAATTTTAGGCTGTTACATTTCTGTGAAAATTATAAATCACAAAACAGACAAATTAGAAGTTGAAAAGACAAACAATTTTGCAATGCTTATGCCAAAAGACAAAAACGACGAGGTTGAAGAGCAAGCTTGTGTTTTTATGACTGTTATGAACGAACAACCTTCTGAAGGTTTTGCAAAAGTAAAACGAGATGCAAAAATTGACGAAAAAATTGCCCAAGGAGAAAGCTGGCTTATAAAAGCCCAAAATAAAGACGGTGGTTGGGGCTCTGGATCTCACGCAATGCAAAATGTTAGAGATCCGCACGCTGTAAATTCTGATCCGGCGACAACGGCAATGACAGCAATGGCTTTGTACCGTTGCGGTTATAATATGGAATTTGGAAAAAATAGTGAAATCCTAAAAAAAAGTCTTGAATATCTTTTGAATGAAATTGAAAGCACAAAAAATAATCCTGATTTTATAACTAATGTAAGAGGAACTCAAATTCAGAGAAAATTAGGCGAAAATATTGATGCGGTCTTGACTTTGCAGTTTTTAAATCAAATCTACCCGACTTTGAAAAATGAGAATTTAAAAGAAAAAGTGAAAGATGCGATTCAAGTTTGTATCAATAAAATCGAAAAATCATATGACGGAAACGGAAAGGTAAAAGGTGCAGGTTGGGCTGGTGTTTTGCAGTCTTCTTTTGCAAGTTCAAGTTTGGAAAGTGCTTCAAAAAATAAGGATGTAAAAGTGGATTCTGATAAGTTGAAAAAATCTAGAGAATACCAAAAAAGCAATTATAATTCAGATAATGAAAGTGTAAAATCTGAAGATGGCGCCGGAATTATGTTGTATGCTGTTAGCAGTTCGGTTCGTGGAAGTGCAAAAGAATCGCAAGAAGCAAAAGAAATTATTGCAAAAGCCAAAAGCGAAGGAAAACTAGAAAGAAATGCGCCATTGACAAAAGATAATTTGAAAAAAGCAGGAGTTTCTGAAGAACAAGCTGAAGTTTATGAAGTGGCAGATAAGGTTTATAATTCCGCAAAAGTGAAAGCGGTTCAAAAAGATGTGATGAATGGTTTTGGAAATAATGGTGGTGAAGAATTCTTGAGTTTCTTGCAAACTGGCGAGTCTATGATTGTCAATAAAGATGAAGAATGGAAAAAATGGTATGACAATATCGGAGGAAAAATTATCAGCATCCAAAATAATGACGGTAGCTGGAACGGCCATCATTGCATCACAAGTCCGGTTTTTTGCACGGCGACTTGCCTAATGATTCTTTCGATTGAAAACGATATTAAAAACTTACAATAACCTAAAAAACACTATTATGAAAACGAAAATATTTTTTGCGACAGCACTTTTGGCAACTTCGCTTTGCTTTAGCTGTGATTATTTTAAAACGACTTCAAAAAGCGTTGAACCTGAAAATAATACTGATTTGGTTTTAAACACACTTCCAGGGTCTAGCGGGACAAAAATTCAAGTGGCTTTATTATTAGATACTTCCAATAGCATGGATGGTTTAATTGACCAAGCAAAATCTCGCCTTTGGAACATTGTCAATACGTTAACAACCTTAAAATATGAAGGAAAAAATCCGACGATTGAAATTGCTCTGTATGAATATGGAAACGACGGATTGTCTTCTTCCAGTAATTTCATTCGCCAGGTTACGCCACTTTCTACAGATTTAGATTTGATTTCAGAGAAATTATTTTCGCTGAGAACTAATGGCGGAAATGAATATTGTGGTGCCGTAATTCAAGATGCAGCTCAAAAGCTGGAATGGGGAAATGAAAAAGGAAACATGAAATTGCTTTATATTGCTGGAAATGAATCTTTTGCTCAAGGTTCGGTTAATTACAAAGAAGCAATTAATGATGCTTTGAAAAAAGATATTTATGTGAATACGATTTTCTGCGGAAATAACTCCGAAGGAATAAATTCTAACTGGAAAGATGGTGCTGATAAAGGTCAAGGAAAGTATTTCAACATTGATTCTAACGAAAAAGTGCAATATATCGCAACGCCTTATGACGACAAGATTTATAAATGCAACGAACGCTTGAACGGAACATATCTAAGTTATGGAAGACAAGGCATTGAGAAAAAAGAAATGCAGGTGGCACAAGATAAAAATGCAGAATCAGTTTCGTCTTCAAACTATGCTGAACGCGCCGTGAGCAAGTCAAAAGCAGTCTATAAAAATGAATCTTGGGATTTGGTTGACAAAGTGAAAGACGACAAAAAAGCCTTGGATAAAATCAAGAAAGAAGAACTTCCAAAGGAATTGCAAAATAAATCTACGCAAGAAATAAAAGTAATCGTAGAAACCAAGACCAAAGAACGCGAAACAATTCAAAAAGAAATGGCTGATTTGGCTAAAAAACGCCAAGAATTCATTGATGTCGAAGCTAAAAAGCAAAAAGTGAAAGATGATTTGGGGAATGCGATCGCTTCCTCGATTAAAGATTTTGCAAAGTTGAAAGGATATACTTTTGAAAAATAGTTTGCCAAACCTCGAATCGTAATTCGGGGTTTTTAATTTTATTTTCGACCTTTATAAAACAGTTCCTAAATTTATTCTAATAAAAAATATTGCGAAAATTTTATTTATACCTTTAAATCAAATTTTCCTTATGCTAAAAATTCTACTCTACTTCTTTTCATTCACTGCCATATTTTCTGTCTTGCTTCCTTTTATTAAGAAGGATTTTTGGGCGTTTCGGGTTTTTGATTATCCGAGATTGCAGAAATTTACTGTTATCGGAATTCTTGCTGGCTCCTGGTTTGTTTTCTTCCGCGAAAGCGAATTTTGGCTTGACTTGAGCATTATGATATTTTTGTCAATAGCTTTTTTCTACCTTTTATATCTTATTCTACCATTTACTTTCTTAGGGAAAACAATGATTGACAGAGTTTCTGGAAAAGATAAAGATAAAGAGAAGATTAATTTGCTTGTGGCGAACATTTACCAATACAATAATAAATATCAAAAGTTATTGGATTTGGTCAAGATGGGGAATCCAGATATTGTTTTTTTGGTGGAAACAGATAAAAAATGGTTAGAAGGAGTTAAAGAATTACGAGAAGAATATCCGCATTTTATCGAAATTCCTTTGGAGAATACTTATGGACTTTTATTTTACAGCCGACTTCCGATTAAAAATCAGAAAATAAATTATCTGATTGATGAAGAAATTCCATCAATTATTGCCGATGTGGAATTTGATAATCAAATCATTCGAATTTTTGGATTACATCCAACACCGCCAGTGCCACAAGAAAACGAACACAGCACCGATCGCGATGCCGAGATTTTATTGATCGGAAAAATGGCCAAAGAACACGAAGGTCCGTGTTTGGTAATCGGCGATTTGAATGATGTTGCTTGGAGTTATACCACGAAATTATTCTTGAAATCTAGCGAACTTTTAGATCCTCGAAGGGGAAGAGGAATGTACAGCACTTTTCACGCAAAATATCCATTGCTTCGTTGGCCATTAGATCATTATTTTGTGAGCAGCCATTTTCGATTGGTGAATATGAAAGTAGAAAAGCATATTGATTCTGATCATTTTCCAATAAGTATCTGCTTGGTTCTTTCGCACAAAGATGAAGAGGATAAAATGGTTGCTGATGCCAAAGATAAAGAATTGGTAGAGGAAAAAATCGAAGCTGGACTTACTGATAATCCGATGTAAAAATTAAAAAGTCATAGATGTTTAAATTTTTAAGAAATTTTTACAACATATAAGTATTTCATTATGAGTAAGTTTTAATTTTAATGTCTAAATTTACTTACCAAACCTATAAAATGCTATGATATGAAAACTACATTACAATTACTATTATTATTTATTTCCAACGTACTTTTCTCGCAGACCGTTGCAATACAATCTTTCGTAACTGGATTGTCAAGTCCTGTTGAAATCGGTAACGCTGGAGATGCAAGACTTTTTGCAGTCGAAAAAGGCGGAAGAATTAAAATTATTAATGCAAATGGAACGGTAAATCCAACACCTTTTCTTAATATTAGTTCACTCGTTTTAGACAATAACGAGCAAGGATTTCTTGGACTTGCTTTTCATCCAAATTATATCGGAAATGGTTATTTTTATGTGAATTATATTAATTTGTCAGGAGATACTGTGATTGCCAGATATTCAGTTTCTGGTGATTCAAATGTTGCAGATCCTTCTTCCGCGCTGATTCTTATGACAATTGATCAGCCATCGACAACAAATCACAACGGTGGAACGCTTCGTTTTGGTCCGGACGGATATTTATACATCGGGATGGGAGATGGAGGTGACGGTGGCGCTAGATCGCAAAATATAAATGACTTATTAGGAAAAATGCTTAGGATTGATGTCAATTCAGGAAGCCCATATGCAATTCCTGCCGGAAATCCTTTTGCTGGAGCAACACCTGGAGCCGATGAAATTTGGGCACTCGGACTTAGAAATCCTTGGAAATTTTCTTTTGACCAAGCCGGAAATTTATGGATTGCTGATGTAGGCCAAAGCCAGGTGGAAGAAATAAACAAACAGCCAGCGACTACTGCGGGTTTAAATTATGGCTGGAGATGTTATGAAGGAAATAGCGAATATAACACGGCAGGCTGTGTTGCAATGAACACGATGACGTTTCCATTCGCACAATATTCGCATGCAGACGGATGTTCAATTACAGGAGGCTATTTTTATCAGGGAAGTGCATACCCAAATTTTGTTGGAAATTATTTCTTTGCCGACTATTGCAGAAATAGGATAGGACGCATAAATGCAGCTGGAGCAATAACTTATTCCGCCAATTTTTCAGGATCAAATAGTTTTACGACTTTTGGGCAAGATGTAAATGGAGAATTATATATCGCTTCTGGAGGAACAATTTATAAGGTAATTGATTCTTCTCTTGGAACAAATGAATTTGCTGTAAATGGTTTTAAAATGTATCCAAATCCAGCAAGCGAAAGAATAGAAATTGCTAGCTCAAACGGATTGCTTTTGTCGCAATTTTCAGTAGTCGATCTATCCGGTAAAATTTTACTAGAGCAACCGCTTGAAAATACAAATCAACATCTTATCGATGTTAGCTCGCTTCAAACAGGATTGTATGTCGTAAAATTACAAGATGTTACAGGCAAAACCTTTACTTCTAAATTAGATATAAAATAGTTTTATTCTTAAATAAATAAGGCTCAAAGCAATTATTGTCTTGAGCCTTATTTTATATTTTATTCAATTGAAGTTTGCTTTATTCGTACATGTCTGGTTTTACAACATATTTAGTTACAAAAATACCGTTTTTATCAGAATAATAGTAATTAAAAGTAACCTTGTTTTCTCTAAATAACTTTAATTGAGGATTGCTTTTTACATTTGCTAAAACTCCAGGGAAGACATATTTTTTGACGGTATCTAGATTTACTTCTGCTTTTGTTATGTCTACCAAACTATAATTATATTGAATGGTTTTGTTTGGCAAAGCTGCTGCATTTTTTAAAACCGTAAATTGATCTACAGTAATTGGACAATTTTTATTTAATTCTTCCACAGATTCAAGAAGTTGCTTATCTATTGATGGTTTAAATAAAGATTGTGATATAAAAAACATCACGATGAATCCAAGTACAAAACCCAAAATCGTCTTCCAATTAAATTTATTTTTTGGCTTAGCTCTTTCTTGTTGGACTTCTTCTGCAATATTATTTATATTCGCATCAACGGGCAATTTATAACCACAAACCGAACAATATTTTGAACTCAATTCATTTTCCGTTTGACAATTTGGACAGGTATTTTTCATCTAAATCTTACAAATCATTCAACATTTTTGAAATTTCATCTAATTTCGGAGTCAAAATAATCTCGATTCTTCTATTTTTTGCTTTTCCTTCAGCCGTTTCATTCGAAGCCAAAGGCGCATATTCGCCACGTCCTGCAGCAGTCAAATTTCTTTTATCTACGGCTTTGTTTTCACCAATAATATTTACAATTGCTGTCGCACGTTTTGTAGACAAATCCCAGTTGTCAACAATTTGACCAGTTCCTCCATAAGGCACGTTATCAGTGTGGCCTTCAATTAAAACTGAAATATCAGGATTCACGCCAAGTACTTTTCCAACTTCCACAACAGCACGTTTTCCTTCAGTTCCAACAGCCCACGATCCTGAACCGAAAAGCAATTTGTTTTCCATAGAAACATATACTTTTCCGTTTTTTTGTTCTACCGTAAGTCCTTTTCCTTCAAAGCTATTTAATGCTTTTGAAAGCGTTTCTTTCAGTTTTCGCATGCTTTCTTCTTTCGCAGCGATCATTCCTTCCAATTCGTCTACTCTAGAAGAACGCTCTTTCAATTCAGATTGCAATTTGTTCAAACGTTCTTGTTCTGCCGCCAAAGCTTTTTCTTTCGCCTCTAATTGCGCCAATAATTCACGGTTTTTCTTCATATTTGTGTCTAAAGCATCGCCACTGTTTTTTTCTAAAGCAGAATAAGAAGATTTTAGCGTATTCAAATTTGCATTTGCAGCAGCATAATCAGCAGCAAGCTTGTCTCTTTCTGCTTTCAATTTATCCAATTGCGATTTCAAATCTTTGCCCTCAATGTCTAATTGATTTTTGGCTTTTGTCAAATCGCCATTTTCATCAGAAAGACTTCTGTTTTCCTTTTTTAAATTGGCATATTTATTTTCTAAATCCTTGTAAACTTTTGACGACACACAAGATGTGGTCAAGGCAAGGGCTAATAATCCGAGTGAAACTCTTTTAATCATGATTTTGAATTGTTTTCTTTTTTTGTTCCTAAAAATAATATATGTACCTCTAATTTTAATCAATTTCAACTAAAACCGGACAATGGTCTGAATGTTTTGCATCTGCCAAAATCACAGCTCTGGTTAATCTATTTTCAATCGGCTGGCTCGCCAAAATATAATCGATTCTCCAGCCTTTGTTATTTCCTCTTGCACCGGCGCGGTAACTCCACCAAGTGTAATTGTGCGGGTCTTTGTTAAAATGACGGAATGAATCGATGAATCCATTTTTCATAAAAATATCAAGCCAGCTTCTTTCTTGGGGCAAAAAACCAGAGACTTTCGCATTTCTGATCGGATCATGAATATCAATCGCTTCGTGACAAATATTATAATCACCGCAAATCAGCAAATTCGGAATTTCCTTTTTAAGTTCGTGAACATAATTTTGAAAGTCATCCATGAACATAAATTTGTGATCCAACCTAGCAATATTTGTGCCTGAAGGAAGATACAAACTCATCACAGAGAAATCATCGTAATCAACACGAAGGTTTCTTCCTTCAAAATCCATATGTTCAATTCCTGTTCCATAAACTACTTTATTCGGTTTTGTTTTGCATAAAACTGCAACACCGCTATAACCTTTTTTCTGCGCCGGAAACCAATAATTATAAGGATAGCCCGCATTTGCAAATTCTTCTAACGGAATTTGTTCAGGTGTAGCTTTAATTTCTTGAAGACAAATTATGTCAGGATTCGCTTGTTGCAACCATTCAAGGAAACCTTTGGTGATTGCTGCGCGTATTCCATTGACATTGTAGGAGATAATTCTCATTTCGCTTGTTTTTTTGACTTTTTCAAAAGTAAGTAAAAAAAGATTAAAACCTAAAGCAAAATCTGTATGCTGGATTAACGAAAAAAATGACCGTGTTAATGCAATTTTGTTATCTTTGTTTCTTGCACAAAAACAAAACAATAAATGGGTTTAGTCACCGCTAAAGAAGTTGCAAAGGCAATAAACACTGATAAATATGGAGTTTTAGGAACTTTTTCAGGCTGGCTGCTAATGAAGATTCTTAAAATTTCTACTTTAAATAAAATCTACGACAGGAACAAACATTTGAAAGATGTGGAATTCTTGAATGCCATATTGGACGAATTTCAGATTAAATTTGAAATTCCTGAGGAAGATTTAAAACGTTTGCCAAAAGATGGCGCTTACATTACAATTTCAAATCATCCGCTTGGAGGAATTGACGGCATTCTGCTATTAAAATTGATGCTTGAAAGAGAACCTAATTTTAAGATTATTGCCAATTTTCTTTTGCATAGAATTGATCCAATGAAGCCTTATATTATGCCTGTGAATCCTTTTGAAACACACAAGGATGCAAAATCTAGCGTTGTGGGAATTAAGGAAACATTGCGCCATTTAAGTGATGGCAAACCGCTTGGAATGTTTCCGGCAGGTGAAGTTTCTACTTATAAAGATGGAAAATTAGTCGTAGACAAACCATGGGAAGAAGGTGCAATAAAGCTAATAAAAAAAGCAAAAGTGCCAGTAGTTCCGATTTATTTCCATGCAAAAAATAGCCGTTTGTTTTATTTGCTTTCAAAATTAGACGACACTTTAAGAACGGCAAAACTTCCGTCAGAATTATTGACGCAGAAAGACCGCGTGATTAAAGTAAGAATCGGAAAACCGATTTCTGTCAATGAACAAAACGAACACGAAACAATAGAAGAGTATTCTGAATTTCTAAGAAGAAAAACCTATATGCTGGCAAATCCTTTTGAAAAGGAAACCAAACTTTTAGATACTTCAAATTTAAAAATTTCAAGAAGTCCGAAACAAATTGCAATGCCGGCAAATCATGATAAAATTGTCATGGAAGTGAATGCTTTGAGAAGCACAGACTGTCGTTTATTGCAAAGTAAAAACTACGAGGTTTTCTTTACGGAAGCCAATAAAATTCCAAATGTTCTGCATGAAATCGGAAGACTTCGTGAAATCACTTTCCGTGAGGTTGGCGAGGGAACAAACGAATCACTAGATTTAGACCGTTTTGATAAATATTATCACCACATGTTTTTGTGGGACGATGATACAAAGCAAATTGCGGGTGCTTACCGAATGGGATTGGGTTCTGAAATTTATCCAAAATATGGAATTGATGGGTTTTATTTGCAAGAGCTTTTCCGTTTTGAGCCCGAATTGCACGACATGATGAACAAATCCATCGAAATGGGACGTGCTTTTATTACCAAAGATTTTCAGCAAAAACCAATGCCGTTATTTTTGCTTTGGAAAGGAATCATGCACACAACTTTGCGCTATCCAGAACATAAATTCTTAATTGGCGGTGTAAGTATCAGTAATCAATTTTCAGATTTTTCAAAATCGCTGATGATTGAATTCATGAAATCGCACTATTATGACCCTTATATTGCGCAATATGTGCATCCAAAGAAAGAGTTTAAAGTAAAATTGAAAGACGCTGATAAAGATTTTATTTTTGATGAAGCGGAAGCCGATTTGAATAAATTTGACAAAATAATCGATGAATTAGAACCAGGAAGTTTGAGATTGCCAGTTTTAATCAAGAAATATATCAAGCAAAATGCGCGCGTTGTCGCTTTCAATGTCGATCCGCTTTTTAATAATGCTGTCGACGGATTAATGTATATCAGAATTGCAGATATTCCAGAAAGCACGATGAAACCTGTAATGGAAGAATTTCAGGCAGAACTCGAACGAAAACTTACAGAAAAAGGAGAAAAATTATAAATAAAAAAAAACCGAGATTTTCGTCTCGGTTTTTTTTATGTTCTATTAAAAAATTGTTTTGAGAAGATAAGTACTTCCTAAAGCAATTCCAATAATCGACATTATAAAACCAGCATTTAAATTTGATAGCCTTCATATAAATCTGGGTTTTCTTCATACATTTTTCTTCCTTTCATCGGAAGAACTAATCCAATAATTCCTAAAGGAAGCCCTGCAAAAAAGCAGGTTAAAACGATAGATAGAATTCCCAAAACCAAAACAGCCGTAGAATCGGGAAGCATTTTCTTTTGATTCATAGATATGATTTTTATTGAAAAGCTTTGTCAATTGGTTCCCATAGCTCAATTTTGTTGCCTTCTAAATCAAGAATAGCACTGAAATTACCATAATCAAAACTTTGCATTTCGCCTAAAATCTGAACTCCTTCTGCTTTTAGTTTCTCAAGGAGATTTTCTAAATTTTCTACCCTAAAATTTTGCATAAATTGTTTTTGAGAAGGCTCAAAATAATTAGTATCGCTTTTAAATGGCGACCATTGTGTCGAACATTTTTCACCGTTATCATTTTGCCACCAGAAAGTACATCCGTAATCATTAGTATCTAAACCAAGATGTTTTTTGTACCAATTTTTTAATTCTGTAGGATTTTCAGCTTTAAAGAAAAAACCGCCGATTCCTGTAACGCGTTTTTCTTCTTTTTCGACTTGATTTTTGCCAAAATAAAGAACTTTTATTTTATCAACGATCGTTTGCGCTAATTTGATATGGCTTTCAAAAGTCCAGCCTGCAATGTGTGGTGAAAGAATCACTTTGTCAGATTCTAATAAATATTGAAAAGCATCTGGAATTTTATCAGATTCAAAAAGAGTCTCAAAAGATAGTTTTTCATATTCTAAGACATCCAAACCGGCTCCAAGAATTTTTCCTGATTTCAGCGCTTCGACTAAATCAGAAGTAACCACATTTTTTCCTCGAGAAGTGTTTATCAACCAAAATGGTTTTGCAAAAGCATTGATATAATTAGAATCTAATAATTTATCAGTTTCTGGAGTCCACGGAATATGAAGGCTCAAAACATCTGATTTTTGTTGTAATTCTTCTAAAGAAACTTGCTTTGCATTCTCATCACTGACATTTTCTTTGATATCATAACACAAAACCTCCACATCAAAACCTCTTAGTTTTTTGGAAAAAGATTTCCCCATATTCCCATAGCCGATAATTCCGACGGTTTTTCCATCTAGTTCATGTCCGCGGTTTTTTTCACGATTCCAATGTCCTGAACGTATTTCTTTGTCAGCTTGGTTTAGCTTGTTGAAAAGCGATAAAAGCATTCCGAGGGAATGTTCTGCGACTGCATTTCGATTTCCTTCTGGCGCTGCGATTAACGCGATGTTTCTAGCTTCAGCATAATCGGTGTCGATACTTTCTAAACCAGCTCCAACTCTTGCAATGAATTGCAAGTTTGTGGCTTTGTCGAGAAAGATCTTGTCAATATTGAAACGGCTTCTGATTACGATTCCGTGATAATCTTTAATTTTTGCTTCGACTTCTTCTTTGTTAGATTTGAAATCTTCGTGGTTTGTGAATCCAGCTTCCTGCAATTGTTCCATCATGATTGGGTTATTGCTGTCAATATGAAGGATTTTTATGTCTTTTGGTATCATTTCTTCGGATGAATTTCTTTCTACCAAATTTAAAGAAAAGACCGCAGATTTGCAGATTTATTTTTGCTTCTGAATCGTTTTTAGAACACAGATGACACAGACTTTAAAAATTTCTAAAATCCGTGTCATCTGTGTTCAAATAAAAAAGTATTTAAAATCCTAAAATCAATTTTGCAATGGAAAAATAAATCAAAATGCCGCAAATATCGTTGCTAGTAGTAATAAACGGACCTGTTGCCAAAGCGGGATCAATGCCAAATCTATTCAATAATAACGGAATAAAAGTCCCGATTAAAGAAGCAATTACGATTACAGAAATAAGAGAAACGGTAACTGTAATTCCAAGATTTAAATCAACACTGAGAAGAAAGTGGCTTCCAATAAAGAGAATTGTTGCCAAAATAACACCGTTCAATAAGCTCAGGGAAACTTCTTTTACCAAACGATTCCAAAGTGAACCACTAATGGTGTTATTTGCCAAACCTTGCACTATAATTGCTGAAGATTGCACGCCGACATTTCCGGCCATTGCAGCAATAAGCGGCGTAAAAAAGAAAAGCTCACCGTGTTCTAGCATTGCGCCTTCAAAAAGTCCGAGCATTTTCACGGAAATAAATCCTCCTAAAAGTGCCAAAACCAACCACGGAAGTCGCGCTTTTGTCAACTCTAAAATGCTGTCATCGGCTTCAACGTCTTGCGAGATACCGGCCGCCAACTGGTAATCTTTGTCAGCTTCATCTTTGATGACATCGACAATATCATCAATGGTAATTCTGCCGACTAGACGACCCAATTCATCTACAACCGGAATGGCTTCCAAGTCATATTTCTGCATAATTCGGGCAACTTCAACGTCTTCGGTATCCACTCGAACATAATCCACTTTTGGAATATAAACTTCGCTGATCGGAGTTTTTGTGGAAGTTGTCAATAAATCTTTCAATGATAATCGTCCTTTCAAGCGATTTTCATCATCAACAACATAGATAGAATGTACTCTCGAAATATTTTCAGCCTGGATGCGCATTTCTTTGACGCAAGTCAAAACATTCCAGTTTTCATTGACGCTCACAAGTTCTTTCCCCATCAAACCACCGGCAGTATCTTCGTCATAACGCAATAAATCAACAATATCTTTGGCGTGTTCAACGTCGTTCAGCTCAGAGATTACCTCGTTTTTAATTTCGGTGGAAAGTTCCCCGATAATGTCAGCTGCGTCATCGGTGTCCAGCTCGTCAAGCTCTTCTGCAATCTCTTTTGGCGAAAGCCTGCTCAAGATATTTTCACGCAAATCATCTTCTAGTTCAAGAAGAATTTCTGCAGTTTTTTCACTGTCTAAGACCTTGAAAATGTAAGTTGCCTCGTCAAAATCAAGTTCATCAAGGATTTCAGCAATATCAGCGTGGTGCATATCGTTCAGCAAAACCTCCAATTGCTTGTCGTTTTTGCTTTCGATTAATTCTTCAATTTCAAGAATAAGCTCCTTACTGATTTTAAACTGCATCGGCCTCAATTTTTTGTGTTAGTTCGATAAATTGCTGGAAATCCAACTGTTCCGGACGGAGGTCAAAGATAGTGTCTTCTCGCAAATTATCCGAAAGATTCATAGATTTTAAGCTGTTTCGAAGCGTTTTTCTTCGCTGTTGAAAACCAGTTTTTACCACCGTGAAAAATAATTTCTCGCTACATGGCAACGTGAAATTTTCTTTTCTACGCAAACGCAAAACACCCGATTTCACTTTTGGCGGCGGATTAAAAACGTGCTCGTGAACCGTGAACAAATATTCAGCTTCGTAAAACGCTTGCACTAAAACAGATAAGATTCCATAAGCTTTTGTGCCTTTCTTTTCACAGATTCTCTCAGCCACTTCTTTTTGAAACATTCCTGAAAATTCTGGGATTTGATTTCGCAATTCTAAAGCCCTGAAAACAATCTGAGTAGAAATATTATAAGGAAAATTTCCGATGATCGCGAATTGCTTTCCTTCAAAAATTTCATTGATATTGTATTTTAAAAAATCTTTAGAAATAATATGATCGTGCAATTTTGGATAATTTGCATTCAAATAATCAACCGATTCGTTGTCGATTTCAATGACGTATGTCGTGGTTGGTTTGTCCAGTAAATACTTGGTCAAAACACCCATTCCAGGACCGATTTCTAAAATATTTTCATAGCCTTCAAGACTCAAAGTATCAGCAATGTCTTTTGCAATGCTTTCGTCGTTCAAGAAATGCTGTCCAAGATGTTTCTTGGCTTTTACCTTTTCCATTTTAATTTTTGATTTAGGATTTTTGATTTAAGATTTCTCGCTAAATCATTGTCTAATTTTTTAATTAACGAATTCGCTAATTAAACTGCTTTATGTTCGCAGATAAATTCAAGTTCTGTTCTGAACGACAGCATTTTATCTCCAAACAGTTTTCGGCCTTCTTCCCTAAGTCTTGGCGCGTCTTCTTGGTAATATTTCTGTAAAGTTTCATGAGAATCGGTATGAAATTGAACAGAATAGGTTTTTCCACCCATTTGTTCTTCCACCAAAACTTTTACAAGATGTGCTTTTGTAAATTTTCCGGTTGCCAAAACTTCTGGAATGTGCGTGTGTTGCATCCAGTGAATCCATTCGTCGTGAACAGAATCGTCGATATTTGTGGTTACGTTGTAGATTATCATATATTTTTGATTTTTCGATTGCTCGATTGTTAGATTTTTCGATAGCTTTGAGCCAACTCATAACTTTAAAGATTTGCATCACCGCGCAACTGCCTGAATTTTTTTCTGGCATCTACAAAATAGATGCTGTCTTCATGTTCAAAAAGAATTTTCTCATAAAGCGGTTTAGCTTTTTCAGGGTCTTTTAATTTTTCATTATAAATTTCGGCTGAAAAATACAAAGCTTCGTCTACATAAATTCCGTCTTTGTGATTGTCAATAATACCCTGGTATTGCACTAAAGCAGAAGGGAAATCACCTATTTTTTGATAAGTCTGCCCAATTCGCAATAGGGTTTCATCCTCAATTTCCTGCCCTTTATAATCTTTTAAAATCGACTGAAATTGAGCTAGAGCTTCTGTGTTTTTATTTTGGTATAAAAGATAATCGCCTCTTGCGAATTTCTTTAAGCCAACTTGTGTAGAATCAGCAACTGTGTTGTCATTTATCAGAAGAAATAATTCTAAAGCGTCATTGGCAATCAATTGTGTTGAAGCCGATTTCAGTTCTTTAAATTGTTTCAAAGCCCATTCAAAATCGGTTTTGAAATAACTTGTTTTTGCTGCTTTTAAACTTGCTTCGTGTCCAATAACTGAGTTTTTCAGATCTTCCTCAATTTGTGAATAATAAATCAAAGCTTGATTGAATTTTTCTTCGTATAAAAGAATATCCGCCAATTCCATCTTCACATCTGCTTTTTGATAATTATTCAGCGGAAGTTCGAGCGAACTTTTCAAAATTGCTTTTCCTGCTTCGGGATTTTTCATGTTGAAAGTCTCAAAATGTGCTTGCAGAATTTGCAAAGACAAGCTATACGGACTAGTTCCGAATTCTTTTATTAACTTTTCTATTTCTGATTTTATGGAAACATAATTTTTCTCTTGTGCGTTTTTTATTTTAAAATCCATTAAATAATAATTCGATAGAATTCTCAAATCGGCATCTTGCGTATTTTCAAGCACAAAAGTGAAAATTTCCTGTGCTGTTGCTTCGTCACTTTCGTCTAGAGCCATCTGGCCAAGATTAACAATGCTTGAAAGCGATTCTTGCTCTCTTCTATAAATTGCTTTTTCTTGAATAAATGCCTTAGAGTATTCTTTTTGCTGTACATAAAACCAGCTTAAAAATTGATTCCAAAAAATATCTTGATTCTTTTGCGCTTTAACCAAAAGTGCTTTTCGAAGCGATGCATTGAAGGTAGTTTCTTCAGCTTCTTCTGTCATAAAACGCGACAATTGATTTTGGATCATTATCAGCGTGTTTTGATTGTCAAAAGCTTCATTCAGAAAAGTGTCGATCATCAAATCTGTTTTTCCTTGCTGGCCATATAGCACTGCTAATTGAAAGCTGAATTTTAATTTTGGATCTAATTTTAAAGCAATTTTATAAGTTTCAATGGCATAATCGAGCAACACTTTTTTTTCAAAAGCATTGGCGACTAAATACACAAAATTTGGAACTTCTTTTACTTTTTCAAGTGCTTCATCATAATATTTAGTGGCTTTGGCCTGATTTTTTTGCAATTGGTAATTATAGCCTAACTCCACAAATAAATTTGCCATCGGAGATCTTTTTATCTGATCTTCAAGAAGTTTCTGTGCTTTTTCAAATTGCTTTAATTGCTGATAAGATTCAATCAATTTCTGCAAATAAAGACTATTTCCGGGTTGGTTTTTCAAAAGCTCTTCAAAGCTGATGATTGATTTTTCGAAATCGCCTTTGTCAAAATAATTCATCGCCAATTGCTCGTTTTGCGAGAAAACGGCAAGGGAGAAAAATAGATTTATGAAGAGGAGAATTTTTTTCATTTTTTAGAAAATCAATTGCTACTAAGATAACATTTTTCAGGCGAAATAGTATTAATAACCAATGAAATATAAATTATCAAATGCCCTTACAGTTTTATACGGCTCTTAAAAACCACACAAAATTTGCAAGGGCATTTATTTTAATTCGGAATTAATTTATAATATCAAATCCGGTATATTTACGCAGCACTTCTGGAATCACGATTCCTTCTGGCGTCTGGTAATTTTCAAGAATTCCGGCTAAAACTCTTGGCAAAGCCAATGAACTTCCATTTAAAGTGTGCGCCAATTGGTTTTTACCGTCTTTGTCTTTGAAACGCAATTTCAATCGGTGTGCCTGAAAAGTCTCGAAATTTGAAACCGAACTGATTTCCAACCAACGATCTTGCGCTGTTGAAAATACTTCAAAATCATAAGTCATTGCAGAAGCAAATCCCATATCGCCACCACAAAGTCTCAAAATTCTGTAAGGCAATTTCAGTTCGTTTAAGATTTCACGAACGTGTTCCACCATTCCTTCCAAAGCTTCATAAGATTTGTCAGGATGTTCTACGCGAACGATTTCCACTTTGTCAAATTGGTGCAAACGGTTCAAACCGCGAACGTGAGCGCCATAAGAACCTGCTTCTCTACGAAAACATGGCGTGTAAGCCGTTGCCAAAACAGGCAATTCATTTTCGTGCAAAAGTACGTCTCTGAATAAATTTGTTACCGGAACTTCCGCTGTTGGAATCAGGTATAAATCATCTGTTTTGTCATGGTACATTTGCCCTTCTTTGTCTGGCAATTGCCCCGTTCCATAAGCTGAAGCTTCATTTACCAAATGCGGCACTTGGTATTCTTGATAGCCTGCGTCGGTGTTTTTATCTAAGAAATAAGTAATCAAGGCACGTTGCAATTTTGCTCCTTTTCCTTTATAAACAGGGAAGCCAGCGCCAGTGATTTTATTTCCTAATTCAAAATCGATAATGTCGTATTTTTTAACCAATTCCCAGTGAGGAAGCGCGCCTTCATGCAAAATCGGAATTTCTCCTTCTTGCAAAGTCGTCAAATTGTCTTCTGGAGTTTTTCCTTCTGGAACTAAATCTGCAGGAAGATTTGGCAAAAGATAAAGCTGTTCTGTCAATTCATTGGTGTAAACATCCAATTTCTCAGATAAATCCTTGCTTTTTTCTTTCAGTGAAACATTTTTCTGCTTCAAGATTTCTGCTTTAGATTTCTCGCCAGACTTCATCAATTCGCCAATGTCTTTGGATAGCTTGTTTGATTCCGACAAAATACTGTCCATTTCAGCTTGTGTCGCTCTTCTTTTTTCGTCGAGCTGCACTGCTTGTTCAACAATAGATTTGGCATCCATGTTTCTTTTTGCCAAAGCTTTGAGCACTTTCTCCTGATTTTCTCTGATAAACGCTATTTGTAACATTATATTGGTTTTTATAAGGAAGCAAATTTAGTGAAAAAAGGTTGACAGTTGCAATCTTGCTAAAGAACAAAGTTGCAAAGGTTTTTGAAATGATTCTGTCAGAGAAATTAACACTTTAGATATTGTATTAATACTTACATTTGGAAAATTTTTATTTTTCATGAGAAAGTTAGCCACAGTTATAGCATTATTTTCAATAGTATCAGCTTTTGGACAAAATCATACAGAGGAAAACCACAAAATTGCGGAAGCAGAAAGAAAGGCGGCCTCAAATTTGATGCGAGTTGTTACAAATCCGAATACTGCAAATTATGACGTAAAATATCATAGATTAAGATTTACTGTGAATCCAGCCAATTTGTTTATAACCGGAAATGTTACGACACATTATGTAGCAAAACAAAATCTGAATTCGGTAACTTTTGATCTTAATAATACTTTGAGAGTAAGTTCCGTATTACGCCATGGAATTCCGGTTTCTTTTACGCAAAACACAAATAAAGAATTGGTTGTGGCTTTGCCAATTACTCAAAATGCTAATGTTTTAGATTCTCTGACGATCAGCTATTCTGGAATTCCAACTTCAACGGAAGGTTCTTTTACAACTTATACGCATTCAGGAGTGGCTGGATTTTATACGCTTTCGGAGCCTTTCGGAGCTAGAGATTGGTGGCCATGCAAGCAAGATTTAAATGATAAAGTTGACAGCATTGATGTTTATCTGACAACGCCTTCGCAATATGTAGGCGTTGCAAACGGATTGCAAATTGGCATTGTAAACAATTCCAACGGAACAAAAACTACACATTTTAAGCATAATTATCCTATTGCGGCTTATTTGATAGCCATTGCGGCAACAAACTATGCAATTTATACGCAGCAAGCAGGGACGGCCCCAAATAATTTTCCAATTGTGAATTATATTTATCCAGAAACACAGATGGAGACGCAATCACAATTGGCCGTGACAGTTCCTATCATGAATTTATACGAGCAGTTATTTGAGACTTATCCTTTTCATAATGAAAAATATGGACATGCACAATGTGCTCTCGGCGGTGGAATGGAGCATACGACGGTTTCTTTTATGGGTGCTTTTGATAGAAACTTGATTGCTCATGAACTTGGCCACCAGTGGTTTGGAGATAAGATTACTTGCGGTTCGTGGAATGATATTTGGTTGAACGAAGGTTTTGCTACTTATTTGTCAGGTTTAGTAATTGAACATCTTGATGGAGCAACAGCTTTTAATTCTTGGAAAAATAGTCTGGTTGCTAATATTACATCTCAAAATGATGGTGCCGTTTATTTGACAGATACTGAATCGTTAAATTCAGGAAGAATTTTCAGCAGCAGACTTTCTTACAATAAGGGGGCGATGGTGGCGCACATGCTGCGATTTAAGCTGGGCGATGCGGTTTTTTACCAAGGCATAAAAAATTACCTTGCTGATCCAAATTTAGCCTATGGATATGCTACAACAGAAAATCTGAAAACTCATCTTGAAACTATTTCCGGAATTGATTTGGATGAGTTTTTTAATGATTGGATTTACAAACAAGGATATCCGACATATGCACTCACGGCACAGAATTGGGGAGCAGGACAGGCGCGGTTTGTGATAAATCAGACACAGTCGAATGCATCAGTTTCCTTTTTTGAAATGCCAGTTCCAGTGCGAGTTTTTGGGGTGGGAGGACAGCAGGCAGATATAGTTTTGGAAAACACTTCAAACGGTCAGGTGATAATTCAAAGTGTCCCTTTTGCGATAACAAATATTTCTTTTAATCCGAAGTTTGATATTATCTCTAAAAACAGTACTGCAGTTTTAGGTAAAGAAGACTTTGTCTTATTGCAGGAAGTGAAACTGTATCCAAATCCTGTACTGCAGACATTAAATCTAGAATTGCCTAATAATGTGACTATGGAAAAAGCAGTTTTCTTCAATGCTCTCGGACAAACAATAAAAGAAACTACAAATGAAATTTCTTGGGATGTTTCTTCATTGCCAACAGGCGTAAATTTCGTAAAAGTTTATACTGATTCTGGAGTGAAACAAATGAAATTTATAAAAGCGTAACATAATAATTGAAACTTACTCATACATAAAAAGGCTCTATTTTAATTACAGAGCCTTTTTATATTCTAAAATCTTAAGATTACTTTACTAATTCTAATTTATTCAATTCTGAAGTAATAAAATCAATTTCTTCACGGCTTAATTTTACATTTACCGCTTTTGCATTTTGAATAGATTGTTCTGCATTTCTTGCTCCTGCCAAAGCAATTGTGATTCCTGGCTGCTCAATTGTCCAACGTAAAACTAATTGTGATAATGAAGCATTTTTGTCAAGTGCCAACGGTTTTATTTTATCTAAAAACTCGGCTGTTCTTTTTAAGTTTTCATCTTTATAAAAATACAAATTAGCGCGGTGATCGCCTTCCGAAAAAGTATGTCCTGGTTTCATTTTTCCAGTAAGCAAGCCTCTTTCTAACGGACTGTAAGCAATAATCGATTTATTATTTTCTAAAGAAAATGGAATCACATTTGCTTCGATTTCACGTTTTACCATGCTATAAGGCACTTGATTGGAAACCAAATTTATATATTTATCTGCTTCCTTCATTTGCTCCACATTATAGTTGCAAACTCCGGCGTGACGCACTTTTCCTTCTTTGATCAATTGTGCAACAGTTTCCATCGTTTCCTGAATCTGAGTCCTAGATTCTGGCCAGTGAATTTGATATAAATCAATATAATCTGTTTTTAATCTTTTTAAGCTGTCTTCGCATTCCTTGATGATGCTTTCTCTTCCGGCATATTTGTAAACGTCGATATCTTTACCGTCGTTGTCTTTGCTTTTCATTGCAAAATCGCCTTTTGCCAAATCCCAGCGCATTCCATATTTGGTGATAATCTGTACTTTATCACGAGCAATTTCTTGCAAAGCTTCGCCCACGATTTCTTCGCTGTCGCCTTGCCCATAAATTGGTGCCGTGTCAATCGAAGTCACGCCTTCATCATACGAAGCTTGAATTGCTTTTATGGCGTCGTTTCTGTCTGTTGAACCCCACATCCAGCCTCCCGCGGCCCATGCTCCGAAAGTGATTACTGATAATTCTAAATCTGTATTTCCTATTTTTCTATATTCCATTTTTCTACATTTAAGTTCTGTTATTTTATTTTTTGTATGCTGATTTTTTGCCACAGATTTCGCTCGAAAGGAAAAAATCCGTAGAATCTGTGGCTTTGTTTTTTAAAATTATTCAATCGCTTTTATTCTACTAACCATTATTGCAATTAAAACTCCAAAAATTCCGATGAAAGCAAATGAAAATTGCAATCCAAAAGCTTCTGCGATATATCCAATAATTGGCGGTCCCATTAAAAAACCAAGGAAACTTACGCTGGAAACTATCGTCAAGGCTTCTCCTGGAGAAACGGTTGTGTTTTTCCCAGCAACGCTGTAAACCGTAGGCACAATTGTGGAAACTCCCAATCCAACTAGCATAAACGCTAAGGTCGACGGAATCAGATAAGGCAAGAAAACGGCTGTAAATAATCCAATGGAAATCATCATTCCGCTAATTTGAAGTACTCTTTTTCTGCCGAATTTTAAGATGAATCGATCACCTAAGAATCGTCCCGAAGCCATCATGACCATAAAAGAAGTATAGCCCAAAATCACAAGTTTTTCGGGTGCTTTTACTATGTCCTTGAAATAAACACCGCTCCAGTCAAACATGACGCCTTCACTTGCCATGCAGCAAAATCCGATTATGCCAAGCCAAATTAGTGCGCTGTCAGGCTTGACGAAAAATTTCTTTTGTTCTAATGGCTTTTTCTCCTTTGCCTTAATTAAAAACTTAAAGTTAAATAACATCAAAAAGATTACAATGCTAAAAGTGACAATAAAATGTATGTAAGGTGTAATGTTGAAATAAAGCATGCCCAATCCGATAAAAGCCCCAGTAAATCCGGCTGAACTCCAAGCGCCGTGAAAGGAGGACATAATAGTTCTTTTGAATAGATTTTCAGTATAAACGCCTTGGGTATTTACAGCGATATTGCTAAAATTCCCAAAGACTCCGAAGATAAATAAAACGGCTGCTAACTGCCAAGAATCGGTAGCCAAGCCAATCGTAGTCATGCAAAAAGCATATAAAGTGAGACAAATTAGTAGAATCCTATGGCTTCCAAATCGGGTTACAATTTTTCCCGCAAAAGGCATCGCAAATAATTGCCCAAACGGAATGGCGAACAAAATCGTACCCAAATCGCCTTCGCTTAAATGCAAGGTTGTTTTCAAGTCAGGAATTCGGCTTGCCCAAGTTGCAGAACACAATCCCATGGCAAAATAAAATAATGAAACCGCCCAGCGAATCCTATTCAAATAAGATGCCTTCGCATGTTTGTAGCTTTTTAATTTTGGGCGCGTGTTGAATCTATTTATAAACCTGAATTCCATAAAAAATATATTATGATTTCTGCCACAAATTCATGTATAAGAAATGTATTTCCTTAATAATTCCATTTGGAAAAAATTCGTGAATTCATAGCCGATCAAAACCTACTTTTTCAAAAAATCCAGCACCGGGCCAATGAATTTATCGTAGGCTTCAATATGAGGCAAATGTCCGACATTTTCTATTTCTACGAGCTGAGAATTCTTGATTTTTTTTGCGGTTTTTTTACCAAGTTCGGGATAATTCCCCAATGTTTTCTGTACTTCAGGAGAAGCTTTTCCTTTTCCGAGAGCCGTTCTGTCGCGCTGTCCGATGATTAATAATGTTGGCGCTTTTATGTTTTCGAATTCATAAACAACGGGTTGCGTGAAAATCATATCATAAGTTATCGCCGAATTTCTGGCAATCGCAGGATAGTTTTTGTTCAGCGTAAAACTCGCCAAAACATTCACCCATTTGTCATATTCTGGCTTCCATTTATTGTCGTAATAAAATCGCAGCTGATAGTCTTTTATTTTCTGGTAATCTTGTTTCAATTCGCCGGCATACCAATCGTCAACGCTTTGATATGGAACTACGGTTTTCCAATCTTCCAAGCCAATTGGGTTTTCCAAAATCAATTTTTCTACGTTTTCCGGAAACATCAATGTGAATCGTGTTGCTAACATGCCGCCCATTGAATGTCCGAGAACATTGACTTTCGAAATGTTTTCTTTGTCTAAAATCGCTTTGGTATTATTGGCCAAAAACTGAAAACTGTATTGAATATTTGTGGGTTTTGACGATTTTCCAAAACCAATTTGGTCGGGCATAATCACGCGATATCCGGCTTTCGCCAAATCATTTGCGGTTTGTTCCCAATACATTGCCACGAAATTTTTTCCGTGCAAAAGCAAGACCGTTTTTCCATTCGGAGATTTTGGACGTAAATCCATATACGCCATCGTCAGATTCTGGTCTTGGGTTTTCACCGAAATTTCTTTGACCGGAAACGGATATTTTAGTTTTTCCAAATTTTCTCCAAAATCCTGCACTTTTTCTTGTGCAAAACTGGAAATTGAAATCAAGGCGAATACCAATAGTTTCTTCATAATTATTGTTTTTTCGGATATTATTTGCCACAGATTAATGGATTTCAAGGATTAGTTTCTTTAGAAATCATTTCAAAATCCTATAATCTGCGGTAAAAAAATTATTTTCCCCAAAGCGAAAGCAAACCTTCTACTTTTCCATAAACTGGGTCGCTTTCAGGAATCGGGACGTTTTTTATGTTTTCATCAGCCTTTGGTCGTTCGCCATCTTCGCCTTTCAAAATATCATAATCCATTCCACCAGGATAAGCGCCGACAACGCCAAAATCATCCGAAGCCTCAATCAATTTGTGACCCACACCAGCCGGAATCGCAACCGCGTCGCCTTCTTCAATGCTGATTTTGTCGCCGTTTTCTCCTCCAAATTGAATTGTCGCAAAACCACTGTAAACGCCAATCACTTCGTGCGTGTTGCTGTGATAATGATGGTAATCATAGACTCCGTTTTTCCAGGAATTGCTCCACTTTCTGTCTTCAAAATGTTTCTTGATAAAATCGGCATCGGCTTTTTCTTCCGAGAAAACATTTTTGTAGATCAAAAGTGGCAATGAACTATTCGGAATTTTTCCGTCGTCTTTGAATTTTAATTGTATCGTTTCCATTTTCATAATTTCTTCTTTTTATTAAAGTTACGCCATTGAAATCGATATTGCTTATACTATTTATTCATAAATTTCTGAATTCACCACCTTTGGAAGTCGCTCTCCTTTGATTCCCGCAATTGCATTTTTAGCCGAAAGCACCGCCATATTATTGCGCGTTTCCTCTGTTGAAGAACCAATGTGTGGCAGAACAGCAACGTTTGGCATATTTAAAAGTTCATTGTCAAAGCGCATCGGTTCTGGATTGGTAACGTCTAATCCGGCGCCCCAAATGGTTTTGTCTTTCAACGCTTCGAGCAAATCTTTTTCGTTGTGCATTGGTCCGCGTGCCGTGTTCACGAAAATGGCGTTCGGTTTCATTTTTGCAAAAGCTTCTTTGTTGAAAAGATCTTTGGTTTCCTCTGTAAGATTTGCGTGAACCGAAATCACGTCGCTTTGTTCCAATAATTCTTCAAAAGAAACTTTTCTAGCTCCTAATTTTTCTTCCGCTTCAGCGTTATTGCTTCTATTATGGTAGATAATGTTCATTTCAAAAGCGCCTTTCGAAGCTCTTGCCATTTCATATCCGATTTTTCCAAGACCTAAGATTCCGAGCGTTTTTCCTTGTAAATCTTGTCCGATATTTGCTAATGGCTCAAAGAATTTCCAGTCGTCGTTGATAATTCTTTTGTGATGAAAAAAAGCTTTTCGTGCTACATTTTGCATCAATAAAAAAGCGATGTCAGCCGTGGCTTTGCTCAAAACATCTGGCGTGTGGCCAATTGGGATTTTCAATTTTGTAGCCTCAGCAATATCTACATTATCATAACCGGTGGCGAACAACGAAATTACTTTCAAATGCTTGCATTCGTTTAAGAATTCGGCATCGATATTGCCTCTTCCGGCAATCAGCAACGCATCGACTTTCTTGCAATTTTCGATTAATTCTTCTTGGGTTAATTCTCTTTTTTCTTCCCATTGGGTGACTTCGATTCCTGCTTCACGGAAAAGTTTTAGTCCGGCTTCTGGGATTATTCTGGTGATGAATATTTTCATTTTTTTTGGGTTCAGGGTTTTGGGTAATAGGTTCAGGGATTGGATTGTGGTTGAACGCGGATTAAATACGGATTTCGCAGATTTACGCGGATTTTATTTTGATCTTGTCATTGCTTCGCCTGTTCGGATAAATCCTCGAGTCTGACGAAGGAAGAATCTTCACTGGATTTGCATTTTTTTGCGGAGTTCCTTCCTTCGTCAGGATGACAAGTTTTTGTTGACAATCTTTGAGTTGATACCAATTATCGACAACAATTCATAAATCAAAAATCTTAAATCAAAAATTCTTACCAAGCGCTTTGCGAAGTTAAAAATCGAATCGCGTCAGAATCTAAATTTAATTTTGGAGCTTGGATGATGGCGTCTAATTGGCTCAAGCTTGTGGCGCTCACGATTGGTGCGGTAACTGAAGGTCTCTGAATCAGCCAAGCTAATGCCACTGCCGCCGGAGTGGTATTATTTTGCTTGGAAATTTCGTCTAAAGCGTCTAAGATTTTCATTCCTCTTTCGTCGAAATATTTGTCCATATCGCCACCACGCGGACTCTTTTTCAGGTCTTCTTTTTTTCTGTATTTTCCGGTTAGGAAACCGCTTTCCAAAGAAAAATAGGTAAAAACTCCCAATCCGTGGCCTAAAGCTAACGTTTCGTACTCGCTTTCATATTTTTCTCTGGCATATAAATTGTAATGCGGTTGCAAAGTCTCATAACTCGGAAGTCCTTTTTCTGCACTGGTTTCCAGTGATTCCTTTATTCTTTCTGGCGACATATTTGAAGTTCCGATCCAGCGGATTTTTCCATCTTTTACCAATTGGTCATACGCTTCCAAAGTTTCTAAAACCGGCGTGGATTCATCGTCGAAATGGGTTTGGTACAAATCTAAATAATCGGTTTGTAATCTTTTCAAGGAATCTTCCACGGCTTGCAGAATATATTTCTTTTTGAGGCCTTTTTTGCCGTCGCCCATATCAGAACCTACTTTTGTGGTCAAGATGATATCGTGGCGATTTTTCTTTTCTTTCAGCCAGTTTCCGATGATTTTCTCTGATTCTCCACCTGAATTTCCGGGTTTCCAGCGGGAATAAACATCGGCGGTGTCGATAAAATTAAATCCTGCTTCGGTAAAACCGTTTAAGATTTCAAATGACTTTTTTTCATCTAAGGTCCATCCAAAAACATTTCCTCCGAAAGCGATCGGATAAACTTGTAAGTCGGTGTTTCCTAATTGTCTTTTTTCCATTGTTGTGTGTTTTATTTTTTGCCACGAATTACACAATTTTTCACGAATTAATCAGTCTGCAAAATTTCGCAATCAAAAAAAATCGTGTGATTCGTGTAATTCGTGCAAATATCAAAATTCAATTAACTTTTTCTCTTCATTGCTTTTAATTGAAGCTTCAATGATTCGCATCACGTTTTCTCCGTCTTCAGCGGTAACTGGTTCGGTTTTATTGTTGCTTATCGCTTCGTATAATTTGTCAAAAAACTCGAAATAATTTCCGTGTAAAGTCGGGACTTTTTCTCTGGTGACCACGCTGTTGACTTCGGTGTGGAGCAGTCCTTCTTTATAATCTGGTTCGATTCCCCAATTGTCGCGATTTGGTTTTTTTTCTAGTTTCAACTCATCTTCTTGAACATCGCCTCTGTCTTTTAAAAATGAGCCTTTTTTTCCGTGTAAAATATACGACGGAAGCATTTCTCTGACGAAAAATCCAGCTTTCAATCTTACGCGGAAGCGCGGATAATACAGCAAAATATCAAAATTATCATCTACTAAAGAATGGTCTCTCGTGATTCTGATATCGGCGGTCAACGCTTCAGGAAATCCGAATAATGTCAAGGCTTGGTCAATAATATGCGGACCCAAATCTTTTAAAATTCCGGCTCCTGAATTGGCGGTTTCTTTGTGCTGTTTCGGACTTAAATTAGGATTATATCGGTCGAAATGAATTTCTGCTTCGACGATTTCTCCTAAAATATCTTTGTCTAAAATCTGTTTTACGGTCTTGAAATCGCTGTCCCATCTTCTATTTTGAAAAACAGTAAGCTTTAGTTTTTTTTCTTCTGCTAGGTTTTTTAATTCTTCGGCTTCGGCGACTGTCGTAGTGAACGCTTTTTCTACCAAGACATTTTTGTTGGCTAAGAGCGCTTGTTTGGCGTATTCAAAATGGGTTCCGACTGGCGTGTTTACTATGACTAAATCTAAATCGTCTTGAAGCAATTCTTCGATGGAATTGTAGCTTTTTGTGTATGGATAATCTTCTTGTATTAATTTTTTGCTTCTTTCCCAAGAACCGATTAATTCGAATCCTTCGTGTAAATCTAAGAATGGCGCGTGGAAAACTTTTCCGGACATTCCGTAGGAAAGAAGGGCTGTTTTTATTTTTTTCATATCGTGATTTATTTAACGAAAAGGGCGCGAAGTTTTTGAACCATTAAGGGATTAAGAAAAATTAAGTTTTTGTCTTTTGACTTTGGAACTTTGCGCCTTTGGAACTTTGAAACTATTTCTTTGCTCTATCATATTGGTTTGGCCATTGAACATCTACGCCTAATTCTCTAGCGAAAGTCAAGGCTAAATTTGGGTCGCGCAAAGATTCTCTGGCGAAGAAAATTAGGTCGGCTTTTTCTTCTGAGACAATTGCTTCAGCTTGTTTTGCTTCGGTAATTAATCCGACGGCGCCTGTGCACATTTTTGTTTCTTTTCTGATTTGTTCGGCAAACGGAACTTGGTATTCTGGTTCAACTGGAATTTTTTGGTGTGAAACCAATCCGCCAGAAGAAACGTCTATTAAATCAACGCCTTTGTGTTTTAAAATTTCAGAAAGTTTAATGGATTCTTCGATATTCCAGCCTCCGTCGGCCCAGTCGGTTGCAGAGATTCTTACGAATAACGGCAAATCATTTGGCCATTCTTGCTGCACGGCTTCTAAAATTTCTAACGTAAATCGGATTCTGTTTTCAAAGCTTCCTCCGTATTCGTCGGTTCGTTTATTGGACAAAGGTGAAAGAAATTGGTGCAACAAATAACCGTGTGCTCCGTGGAGTTCCAAGACTTTGTAACCCGCTTGAACGGCTCTTTTTGCAGCCGATTTGAAATCTGAAATTACTTTTTCAATCCCGGCTTTGTCAAGTTCAGTCGTGTTTTCATTGTCGTGATAACCAATGGCGCTTGGTGCAAAAGTTTCCCATCCGCCTTCTACTTTTGACAATTTTCTGTTGCCTTGCCATGGCGAAGTGACGCTTGCTTTTCTTCCGGCGTGCGCTAATTGTATTCCCGGAACGCAATGATGTTCAGTAATGAAATTGGTAATATTTTTTAATTTTTCGATGTGCTCGTCGCTCCAGATTCCTAAATCTTCGGGAGAAATTCTGGCTTCGGGAGAAACCGATGTGGCTTCCTGTATAATTAGAGAAGCGCCTCCGTTGGCCCGGCTTCCGAGATGAACGAGATGCCAATCGTTTGCAAATCCGTCTTTGGCAGAATATTGACACATTGGAGAAATGACGATACGATTTTTCAGGATAATGCTTTTTATCTGAAATATGGAAAATAATTTTGAAGACATAATGGTGTGTTTTTAAGAGAAATGGCTTTGTAAACCGTTGAAGAATGACAGAAATGCCATTCAAAAAAGTAAAGTTAAGGCACAAATAATAAAGTGGGAAGCGGATTTCAATTATTAACAAACTTTTAAAACGGGGAAAAATCGAGATTGTAATCGTAAGTAAATAGAAAACACTATTTTTGTTCGGAATTATTGAATCTAAAACTAAAAAATGGAAATAGTTATTAAGCTCTCACAGTTTTTGTTGAGTTTATCATTGTTGATTGTACTGCACGAATTAGGGCATTTTATCCCAGCGAAATTATTTAAAACAAGAGTAGAAAAATTCTACCTTTTCTTTGATGTCAAATTCTCTCTTCTAAAGAAAAAAATTGGTGAAACTGAATACGGAATTGGATGGCTTCCGCTTGGAGGTTATGTGAAAATCGCCGGAATGATTGACGAAAGCATGGACAAAGAGCAAATGGCTTTGCCACCTCAGCCGTGGGAATTCCGTTCAAAACCAGCTTGGCAACGTTTGATCATCATGCTTGGCGGTGTGACCGTGAACTTTATTTTGGCATTCATAATTTATATAGGAATTGCTTTTTATTACGGGGATACTTATGTAGCCAACAGTGAATTAAAAGACGGAATTTGGGTAACAAATCCGGTTCTTGAAAAAGCAGGACTTCAAAATGGAGACAAAATTATTTCCATCAATGGCGTAGAAAGAAACCGTTTCAGCGATTTTGCGAGCGATATTTTTATGGCTGAAGAAATCGTGGTGGACAGAAACGGAAAACAGGAAACAATCAAGTTGCCTGTCGACCTTGTAAACCAAATCAGCAATTCGGGTAGAAGAAGTTCTATTGAAATGAGAATTCCTTTTACTGTTATTGGAGTTGAAGAAGGTTCTGCAAACGCTAAAAATTTAAAAGCAAAAGATATTATCACAAGCATCAATGGCCAGCCGGTTCGTTATGCTGACCAGGCAATTGCTCAATTTGATAGTTTTAAAGGAAAAACAGTTCCTGTGACAATCAAAAGAGATAATGAAGAGATTCAGTCAACGGTTAAATTTAATGACAGCGCAAAGCTTGGAATTGCTTTTGCAACACGTCTGCAAGTTGACAACCTTGAAAAACTAGGATTATATAAAATCAGCAAGCACGAATATGGTTTCTTCGAATCTTTTCCAATCGGAATTGAAATGGGGAAAGATAAAGTTTTAGGATACGGACAGCAATTAAAAACAATCTTCAATCCAAAAACTGGAGCATATAAAGAAGTGGGCGGATTTTTCGCTATTTTCAATGTTTTTCCAGAACAATGGAGCTGGTTTGCCTTCTGGAATATCACTGCATTGTTGTCAATTATGCTTGGCGTAATGAACTTATTGCCAATTCCTGCCCTTGATGGAGGCCACGTAATGTTTTTATTGTTCGAAATTATTACAAGAAAAAAACCGAGCGAAAAATTTATGGAAAGAGCACAAGTTGTTGGTTTCTTTATACTTATAGCTTTGGTTTTATTCGCCAACGGAAACGATATTTATAAGGCGATTGTGAAGTAGAAAATTTTTTTGAAAATTTCTTCAAATTTATTTGCAGAAAACAAAAAACGCCTTATATTTGCACCGCTTTACAAGGCAATACGCCTTCCTCCTTAGCTCAGTTGGTTAGAGCATCTGACTGTTAATCAGAGGGTCCTTGGTTCGAGCCCAAGAGGGGGAGCACAAAACAAAAGACTTCACAGAAATGTGAGGTCTTTTTTGTTTTCTAAGTGTACATCTTAAGTGTACTTTTAAATTTTCTAGAACTATGTTTGTCTATATTTGTTAAATCAAATAATAGATAAACATATTATCACGAGCGAAATTGATTTAACTAAAATTAAATATTCTAGATTAATAATTTTCAACAGTATAATAATTATATTTTTACTTTTACCTTTATAATTAGCTAATTAACAACTTACAAAAGTCTAACACATGATGGAAACAGGTATTCACCCAAACGTAGATTTAAAAAAAGCTGATATCCAATATGCTGAAAGAGAAATTATTAAACATTTTGCTAAACTTTTTTCTATCTCTTTCGCAAAATCTCACAACTTCAAAGGTACTTGGTATAATTTCGCTTTTTTAAAGCCAACTAAGGATTTAAGGGAAAAATATAGATTCCAAAATGAAATGCTATTAATAATAAATAGCCACGATGATTTTGATAACAGAACATTTGATTATGTAGATAAACTTATGTTTGAGTATCACAATAGACTTGATAAGCTATGTCTGATATTAATAAGCAAAGACAATAATATTAAGAAAAAAGTAAAACTATTATCTCAACAAAATCCAGAAACTAGAATTATAATCCCCTTTAGCTATGTTGACTTTTTCAAAAACAATCCCGAAGAATTAATCCAACAAAGACTTAAGGAATTTTTTTACGGAAGAGACTTGTTTGCGTTTGAATCTCCTCTACAAAATGATGCCTATTTCTACGGCAGAACCGAAACTGTCCAGTTTTTTTATGACAAATATAAATCTGGTGAAAACAGCGGACTTTTTGGCTTACGAAAAATCGGAAAAACTTCTGTTTTATATGCTTTAAAAAGATACTTAAATCTTAGAGGAGAAACAACTGTTTTTATAGATTGTCAAGAACCTGCTTTTCATAAAAGAAGATGGTATGAATGTTTGGAATTTATAATAAGCCATTTAGTCCTTGAAATTCAAGAGAAGACTGATAAAAAAATTGACATAAAACTAAATTCAAATTATGACGAAAAAGATGCCTCAACATATTTTGAAGAAGATTTAAAAACTTTATATAAAATTCAATCTCAGAATAGAATTTTAATATTCTTTGACGAAATAGAAAATATAACTTTTGATATTTCACCCACTCAACATTGGAAAAAGGAAGGTGATTTTATCTTTTTCTGGCAATCGATAAGGGCAGTCTATCAAAAAAATCCGAATTTATTTTCTTTTATTATTGCTGGTGTCAATCCAAAAACAATCGAAACTGGCCTTATAGGTGATTTTGACAACCCCATATACAGAATGATTACTCCTACTTATCTGAAATTATTTAATCATACGAATGTTGAAGATATGGTTAAAAATATAGGGAACTATATGGGGTTAGATTTTGATAGAGAAATATACACATTCCTAACTGATGATTTTGGAGGCCATCCATTTTTAATACGACAAGTCTGCTCAAAAATTCATCAAGAAATTTCAAATCATAGACCACAGCAAGTTACAAAGTTTTTTTATAAAGAAAAGATTGATGAATTCAACAAATATCTTTCTGATTACGTCGAGTTAATAATTGACGTGTTAAAAATTTGGTATCCAAACGAATACAAGTTACTTGAATCCCTTGTAATTGGCGATTATGAAGAATTTGCAAAATTAAGCTCAATATCGGACAAACCAATAATTCATTTGCTTGGTTATAATTTGATAGAAAAATCAACTTCAAATAAATACCATATTAAAATTAATGCTGTAAAAAATTACATCCTAGAAAACACAACGCTTTCAAAACAAGCAAACACAATCGAAGATAGATGGAAAGTTGTTACAACAAAAAGAAATCAACTCGAGATTAAGATGAGAAACATTGTGAAACTAACCGTAAAATCCAAGTTTGGCATTAATAAATGTAAAAATGAATTTTTAAAAATAATTGAAGAGAAAAGAAGAGAGAGGCTAAATAATCTAAATATTAACGAAATATTTTCTGATAAATCTGAAATTTACTTTAATGATTTAAAAATTTACATTATTAAAAACTGGAGTGACTTCGAAAATATTTTTTCAGACAAAAGTAAGTTTGATATCTATATGGATTTATGCAATAATAATAGAATCGATGCACATGCAAAGGATATAAATCAAGAAGAATTAACTATCACGTTAGCCTCTTTAAACTGGTTAAATGAGAAGTGTGACACATATCTAGACTAAAATAAATATTAGTTTAGATAGCACTATTATTAGTGTCTCCTAAAACTAAGTCATTTAAGTATCTAAAAATCTCTTTTTTTGACTTCCCAAGCAACTTCTTTCTTGTCAACATAGTTTTTTAAGATAACGTTTAATTCTTCTTGACAACCCATAGATTCTGTCAACTCGGTCTGCAGATAAAATTTTGTTATGAATGTTTTTATAAGGATGCTAAAATTTTCTTGCAATTGAGCCTTTCTTCAAAACTTAAAAGACTATATCAATAATATTTATAAGCCATCGCAATCCAAATACTGGCATTAAATTACCTCATAACCGTACTAATTCAGCTTAGTTTAGCACCTATTTGTAAAAATAATTCTTCTAAAATCACTTATTTTGGAAGCGTTTGGTCGAATCATTCAGATAGGTGTTTGAGTGCCTGCCTCCTACGTTAAATTTTTTTAAAAAATGAGAACAATTCATTTCACGAATCCCCTCTTATATATGGGATTTTGCAAAGCTTCCTTATTGGCAGTCTAAGGGACAAAAAAAATTCCTGACCAAAATGGCTAGAAAAAAATGAACTTTCCCCACGGCGAGACTATTTATAGATAAAAACACTGTGAAATTAATAATGACGCTAGCCCAACTTAAAAAGGTCTTAAATACGGAAGAGCCTAAATATCCTATCAAAATTATTATGAAGGGTATTGATAAGGCAGAATTAATGGAATTGATTAAAGTATTGAAAGCCAAAAAGAAGAATTAGTCTTCGTTCTTGTACTCTAAGCCTTCCAGTAATTGGCTTGGGGTAATTTTTATTGCCTTGGTAATCTTAAAGAGAAGATTTAAGGTCATTCCTTGATTATCGCTGAATAAATCTCTAACTGTCTTTTCATGACAACCTACTGCTTTTGCGAATTTTCGATTATTCCCGTCGAAATCCCTTTCAAAGATAACACGTATCCTTTGTACCACTTCTTCTTTTATTTTGTCGAGTTGCTTCTGCATAGAAACAAAATTGCATAACACTTGTATAAATATCATTCAATATATTGCGGGTTTTTCCCCGCATTTTTATATATTCGCAGTGTAACCAAAAACATTAAATAATGAAGAAGTACTTATTTGTTCCTCTGATTCTTACAGGAACCGTTTTGATGTCCTGCTCTAGCAATGATGATTCATCTCCAACTGGAGCAAATGCTAATAGCGACTTACTTATCGGGAAATGGGTCATCAAAAAAGCCATTTATGAAGGAGCTACTGATACTACCTATTACGAATACAATTTAAGTTGCGGGCGTGAAGTCTTGGAATTCAATTCGAACAGAACAGTTGAAGAAACTATCTATATTGACTCTGATTGTCAAAACGGAGCTGGAACAGAATTCCAATGGTGGACAAATGGCTCTGGTTTTAGAATGGGTTATCAGGATTCAGATGCGACAATGTCGCTATCTATCAGCGGAAGTGAACTTTATATGGACGGTTTGGAAGAATGGGGGTACAGAAAGTATTATCAAAAAGTAGAGTAAAGCTAAATACATTCACCTTAAATGTCATGATGCCATTACTCATAGGTGGCCTAATTTATATAGTATTCAGGAGCGACCTTCTAATGTTTCGATGGTTTGACCACCTTGGATTATCTGAATTGGTAGATGATATAAAGATATTCACAAACCCAATTGCTCAATACTTACCTGATTGGATTATTTATTCACTGCCAGATGCTTTATGGATATACTCCTTTACATCGGTGAATCGGATATTATGGAAGGACAATAATGTAGTAATGAAGTTTATTTTCTTCACATCAATAATGCTTGGCTGTGGAGCAGAACTGATGCAAGAATGGGGTTTACTCTCAGGAACATTTGATTGGATGGACTTCATCTTATGCTTGTTGGTAATAATTTTCAGCATAATTAAACAAAACAAATACAATGAACAAAAAAACATTAATCAAGACATTGACAAGCTCAGTACTTTTAGCTGGATTCCTTTTACTAGCCTACGGAAGTAAGGATGACAAAAAATCTGACAACTCTCAGACAACAACTGAAAAAGAAATAGAAGCAGATTGTTTGAGATGTGACGGGACTGGAGTAGAAACACAATATGGCATTGGAGGAAATGCTACAGGACATAAGACCTGTCCATCCTGTAAGGGTACAGGAAAGTGGGAATGATTATTTATTCAATTTACAAAATATGGCAATTAAGACATACGAATTTGCTTCTGGAAAAATAGAAGTTACTGATGAGAAAATAACTTTCCGTTCAACGATAAGAGACCTTACGCAATTTCAATCGATGGAACGCTATAATATGGGATACGTAAATAGCGAACAGTTCAGCTATTTGAGCATCATGCCCATTCAAATAGCTCTTAGGTCAATCCTTTTCGGAGTCATTACCGCTATTATTGCGGTCATTGCCAATTCTGAAGTATTTTCAGCCGTCGGTGTAGTGATGATAATCTTTGGGTTTTTACTCTTCAACGTAGATTTATGGGTTGACGGTTTGATGGGCACAAAATTCGGTTATAGGCTTTGTAGCTATATTTTTGGGAGTAAATTCCACAAAATAACCATTCAGAATAACAGCGGTGGCGACCATATCCTTTTTTATGTTGCATTAGACGAACTGGATGAAGCAAAGAAACTTGAGACCTATAAGATTAAGGATAGGCCCGCTGTTCAAGTTAAGAGTAGCAGTATAGATGATTTGGAAAAGATTTCCGAACTATATAAAAAAGGAATTCTGACTGAAGACGAATTTACCCAAAAGAAAAAGCAATTGCTGAATCTATAACAGACTACATTAAATAAAAAAAACGAGCCATAGTCGGCTCGTTTTTTTTATAAAACTATTTGTGGGCAATTTTTAACGATGATAATAGATGCGCCACCACATCAACGGTAAAGGCCAGACCGATGGATTTAAGCTTATCCGTTCTTGATACACCATCAACACCATCAACGTAATTATCAGGAATTGTCATCAAACGGCTGCACTCCTTTATGGATGGATGACGATAGCAACCGTTTGCAAAGCCCAACTCATTTATTATGCTTCGTGATTTTCCTTCATGTCCAGAATCGGCTAATATTTTCGGATACCTTGCAAGTTTTTCTTCAATTGGAAATCTAGCAAATTCTTCATCCTTATATATGATGTTTCCGATATTCATCTTAAAATGGCGGAAAATTCCATTTGTTAGAGTCACATTCCCAGACAAAATAACATTAGCTTTTAAACGGTCAACAAATCCGTTTTCCAGAATATCGGAATAGTGCAATCCTGTGGGTTCGGGGATGCTAATGTTTGGAATGTTCGTCCAATAAAGCCGTCTCCTATGTGCAGGTGCAACGAGTGCTGAATCTATTTTTACCAATTGTAATTCATCCTCAAAGATATATTTCAATTCAGCGGTTATCTTATCCCTATCAATGGACTTCATGCTCGCCACATTCTCCATCAAGAAATACAGCTTTTTGTGACAAGGTTGGAAAGTGTAAATTTGCTTAAGGATTCTCAAAGCTTCATAAAACAATTGTGATTCGCTCCCCTGTAACCCACGCTTGTCAATCGGATTGATACTTGAAAGATTCGTACAGGGTGAACCAAAAATTATCAAGTCTACATCATCGGCCAAATCGAAACCGTTGACATTTTTCACATCTCCCAATTGTATGAAATTTGGGTCATCACCATAGTGATGTTCTTGGATTTTCAAGGCGGACTTGTCTATCTCGCTGCTGTAATATTTATTGATTTTTACACCTGCTTTCTCTAGGGCGAGTTTTGCACAGCTTATGCCGTCGAATAAGGACAACACATTGATTCCCTCTTTTTCATTCTTGTTCATATTTATCTTTATTGATAAATATTTCACCGTGGGGAAAAAGACCACTTTTGCAGTGTAGATACTGAAAATATTTTTAAATATCCCTGTTTATAAGGGTTTGTAGGTGAAAATAATTAATAAAAAGATGGTGCAGAAAGAAAATTCCTTGTACACTCGTGGTGTACATCAGTAAATAACAATTCAAATGGAAACATCTTCACAGACTATGGAAATCGCAAGGACAATACTTGAACAAATCCAATATGCAGACCGTTCGGCCTTGTTGGCTTGGGGTGGCACCAATTTTGCAGCCATTAGTGAATCAAAGGAATATCAGGGCGGGCTGGCTTTTCAGGTCAATGGACTTGCACATCAAGGCTGGGTAAAGGTCTGCCTTCGATGGGTTGATGATTACACCATCATATTCATCAATAAGAACCGTGAAATAGTAAAAACACTAGATGGCTGTTATTGCGATATGCTGGTCGAAGTCATCGATTGGATTGAAGGAAAATAATATTATCCAAGACCATTCGGAAATCCCCGCTGGATCAGCGGGGATTTTCTTTTAGGTAGATTTAAAAAAATTGACGAAAGCTGGCGTAGGAACAAATTTCCTCTTACACTTGTCAAGTCCAGCGGATTCTAAACGGATGTTTGTAATTTGCTATAACGTTAAAAAAATAATATGAAAAAATATGTAGCATACTTTCGGGTGAGTACAACTGACCAGCAAAAGTCTGGTTTAGGATTAGAATCTCAAAAATTTATGGTAGATAATTACATTAAAGCAAACGATGGAATTTTAATAAACAAGTACACGGAAATAGAAACTGGAACATCCAAAAGGAAACGTATTGAAATATATAATGCCATCGAATTTGCTAAACAGAATAGCGCGGTTTTGGTAATTGCAAAAATTGACCGTTTGGCGCGTAATGTTTTTTTTGTGAGTTCGTTGATGGAGGCGGGTGTCGAATTCGTAGCATGCGATTTGCCACAGGCTACAAATTTTACGGTACATTTATATGCTGCCTTGGCAGAGATGGAAGGCAAAATGATTTCAGAGCGTACCAAAAATGCTTTGTCCGAGAAAAAAAAGCAAGGTTTCAAGTTAGGCACACCATCAAATCTTACAGAAGAAGCAAGAAAAAAGGGAGCTAAAGTTATCAAGCAAAAAGCTATCGATAACCGAGCAAATGCCCATTCTACTGCTTTGATAATTGAATATCGAGAAAAGGGCTTCAGTTATGAAAATATTGCAAAATCCTTGAATAAATTAAATTTCAGCACATCTCAAGGAAAGCTACATAATTCTACAAGCGTTTATCGATTATACAATCGTCATCTTGAATCCTGCAAAGACATTTTTGACAAACACTAAAAAACATACAGTCCAATACATAGAAATTTTATTTTTCAGATGTCGTATGTTATTGCTTTATAAATATCTTGCTCATAATTGCCCATTATTTCATATCCTTTTTTTGGATTAGATATCTGCAAATAATCAAACAATTGCTTTTTACTATTAAATCCAAAATGCTTTTTTAACTCTCGTATTGTAGGAGCATGGTCACCCTTCAATTCTATTATCCTTCTACCCCACATTATTAATGGAGTATCAATTGTAAATTTATCAGCTTGCTTGTGCCCAATTAATTTTAGACTTTTTCTTAATTCACGTAGAAGACTTGATGTGCTAATTCGATTCCCTCGATTTGTAATGAACAAAGGCTGATTTGGCTTTTGGGAATATTCAATTAAATGCATACCTAAAAAAAAACGAAGAGCTGACGGCATTATGAGGTCAAACTCTAAATATTCAATTTTGATACCGTAGCTGGCTTTCAACAAACTCTTCCAATTTTTTACGTCTGCCAAATTAATTTGAATTAACGAGGACATTTTCAATCCATTGTACAGGCTAAGCCATAATAAACACTTTACGCTGGACGACAATGCAGTTCCATATCCTGCATAATTAAATGCTAGGAAATTTGACAACGTCACAAATTTTTGAAAATTATGACCTGAATTAAAATTTTTACTTTGTATTTTAACAAATGGTGAGCGAGCGTCTAAGTTAATCTTAAATATGTCACATTTTGCTTGCTCTTTAGTAATAAAAAGTAATTCTAAAATATCAGCATTAGATTTACAGCGAAAGTGTTGCCGTAATCTTCTCGCCGTCTCTTTTGTGAACCCGCAATCCTGAATAACTTTTCTCCCAAAATGAATTGAATGGATTTGTTCAATTTCTTTTTCTTCCATTCCATAAACTTTCATTATAGTAGCCTTTTCTACAATATTTGGAAGGCTTAGTCCGAAACACCTAATGGTTACAAGCATATTTCGTAAGTAGCTTGGGTCTTTGTCAGATATGTGCGCAATCCGTTCAGTAAGCTTTGGGTATTTTAATATGGTGTAACAATCAACAATTTTTTTACGGATTGTCTCATGAAGGAAATTACCATATCTTCTTATATAGAGATATTCTTTAACCTCAATCTCATCTTCTGCATCATTCTCTATAATATCTTCCCACCGAAGTTCAGTTATTACTTTATAAGCCAGCCCAGTCGCCAATGCGAGCAGATTAATAACGACTGCCTTGACATTATGGTTGCTAGCTTGTTCAACTGGCGAATTAATTACGTTTTGAAGTCGCGAATTGAAGTCGCCAAAATTGTCATAATGCGCCATATTATATCTAAATAGGAATTTATAAAAAAATATTTTTACTAATCTACTAAAAATTCTTTGTAAACAAAAGGATTAATTGATGCGCATAATAATACCTATATGGGAATGAAAGTTTTGCAGCTCAAAATACGACGTAAATTTGTCTCAGAAATAACAACAAAAAATTTATTAATGAAAAATCAAAAATTTATAATTCGTAAAAATGCTTTTCAACTTGCTTGCGACAGTTCAGAAAACTATGTTTCAAATCTTAAAAATCCAGATTGGAAATTGGAAATAATCAGTAAAATTATTCTTAGCGAAAATCAAGTTTCAAAAGCTAAAAAACTGAGAGTCAGGTGGCGCTTATTGCTTAATAAATTATCTGATGCAAAGGATAATAACTGGTTAGACTCATAACCTTTCGTGAGATTAGACATCAAAAGTAACCCGCACTTATAAATTTAAAACCAGTCAACTTAAGAATAAGTTTTTCTCATCCAGAAAGCAAAATGAAAAATTTAAAA
>Ga0247731_1000023_pt1 | contig 107919 bp, 112 predicted proteins | sample UWRJL088202R2_FD_180938 | JGI IMG/M metagenome (GOLD analysis project Ga0247731, IMG submission 180938) | Plant litter microbial communities from Arlington Agricultural Research Station in Wisconsin, United States - UWRJ-L088-202R-2 | ecosystem: Environmental > Terrestrial > Plant litter >...
GATCCTAAAAGATGTTTTCAAATGTTTGCTCCATATATATCTAGGCTTGGTTACACCGATACAGGAAGAGTGTACTCTATCATTTGTCCGCAACAAGGCATGTATGTTCACAAAATTGGCTGTTTAAATGTTGAAGTTACTGTCACGGGCCAAAGAGGTTGGGCTGATGAAACTAATAAGGAAATCGCTGCAGACATGACCGTCGAAGGCAAAATATGGTTCAGTCCGAGCGCACATCAGAATTTTTTTGTAAAAATGTTATGGGACTTCTTTGCAAAAAATGATCTCCCATTTCCCTCACATAAAGCACATGCTATTATTGTTACCACGCATAAATATCAAAATCCCGAAGAGCCGATATTTCCAGTTCGCAGTGGTATAACCAGCTTATTTGAAAGTCCTGACTTTGCCCTTCACAACGATGAAGCTTGGAATGTTGCCAATATAGAAGTAGAAATTGGTCCGATCAAAAAGTTAAATATTCCTCTTGTAGATGATTTTAATCAGCTAATTATGGATGTTTTCAACCTAGCTTCTGGCAATATGTTGCAACCAGGAAATCTGCTTTCTTGGAATGTTTGGTTTACCGAACCTCAACTTGTAGACCAGCAAGAATGGAGAACCCATGCAGAAAGATGGCGTAAATCAATTGATGAAGATCACGGAAGTCCTGACGGCGATGGAAATAGTCCACGATATTTTGACGGTACGCCCTTTAATGCTGAAGAAGAACTTATTGAACAGAAGCTTCAAGAAATATTCAAATGGTTATTAGATCATCTTTTCAAGCACTAAATTAGCATTACAATAGTATAGATTAATTTGAAAAAGCGCGTAATGCGCTTTTTTTATTATAACATTTTAAAATAAATATCACCCCTTAGCCAACAATTTGCTCAAAAGAAAATATGCAAAATGAGTTATAATGGTAACACCGCCTCCAAAAATCCAGAAAAATCCATACATTGCCAAAATTGGCAAGCCACACCTTGCACCTTCATATTTTTGGTAATATAAAAAAGGGAATAAAATAAAATAGGCTAAAATAAAAAGCAATAATACCCAAAGTTTGCTGGTTTTAATCTTTTTAGAGTCAATAAACAAATAGCACAAACATTGCACAAAAGCCATTAAAAAAAGGTAGAAAATCATTTCTTGATTTTTAATTGATTAGATTTTTTATCTTAAATATTAAAGAGTGCGATACAAAATTATATGTTTTATGCCATCTCCATAATTAAAAAAGCAAATTTATAATTACTTAAAACTTACAAAATCCTCTTGATTTTGTCTTATGTATTTCTCTATCAAATCCATAGTGTTATCGTGAATGTCATAATATTTTAAATCAAGATCTTCAAAATCGGTCACTTCATTATAAAGTTTTTCAAAATTCTTTTGAGTATCTTCTGCTTCAAATTTGGCTTTGTTTTTAGTGTAGACTTTATCAGCTTTTTCCACAAGAGCGATCATTTCATTGTCGCCAATCAATTTTAATCCCTGTAAAATTGCTGATAAATACTTGCGGTTTTCATTCCAATAAAACTGTATAAAGCCACCATTAGTCACTTCACCGTCCAGATACCAAAAGAAATATAGAGCTTTTTGTCCAGGAGAAAATCGCTTCGCAAGCTCAATTTCACTTTCCTTATCTGCAGCAATATTGATTGGTTCTAAAATCGCCCAACCAAAATCCCACGAATCTAAAGTTTCAAATTCAGATTTATCAAAATCAGGTTTAAGATGATTTTGCTTTTCAAATAGGGTATAAGCTTCTGTCATGATGTATCTTTTATAAAAGTTGTACCAAAGATAATTAACTGCAATTAATTGACAACTCCATCGTAAATATCTTGTTTAGGAATTAGCATCAAATCAATTTCTGCTAAATCTCCTTTACATATTAATATCATCCAAAGATGTTGCTTTACTGAATAAATCTGATTTTTTAACTACCGTCATTTCTCCATTTAATTCCATAACCACAGCACGAACATCTTCTAATCTTTCGATTCGATATTGCCTAATTTCTGAATAAATTTCCTCTTTTGTGATTAATTCTCTTTTCATTGCATCTTCTATGAATTCTCCATTATAAAATAAAAGGGTAGGAGTAGAATTGATAGCTTTTTCCATAGTTTTTGATTTTTTTGCAAAAAAAGCCAACAGATATTGCAAAAGAATAATAATCATTAGGGCCACACAACCTTCAGAAATAGTTACTTTCATGAGCATCATTGATGACAAAGTTGAACCTAACGTTACCGAAACAACAAAATCAAAAGCGTTTAATTTTGCCAGAGTCCTTTTGCCAGAAATACGGATAAATAAAAAAAGTGCCAGATAAGAAATTGAAGCACAGATGACAACGTGGTAAAGGCTTTCCCAATCTTTAAAAAATAAATGAGCCATAAAATTTTTGAGTTTACTTAAAATTAGCAATTTAAAATAAACGTTAGCAATTTTGTAGACATAAAATAGCGTTAAGATTAATGCTATATAATTGTTGTAAGTCTAAAACTTATTACAGTAATTCTTGAAATCTATAATAATGAATTGTCAAGCATTTATTTTGATGAGTAAATTTTATCAATTGCTAAAAATGAAAATACGATGCCAAATAGGACTGTCAGTGATCTTAGCCAGTTCATAGAACTCCATTCTGATGCTAAAATAAATAGCATTTGCATTCCAATAACTTAAAAATTACCCAACTGTTTTCTGCTTTTCTCCTCTATAAAGAAGTAAAATCAATCCTAAAGCAAAAAGTACGCAACTTAGCACCATATAAATTCCATCTTTCAATATAAAAAACGAAAAACCTACAGCAGGAGCTCCGATTATAACCATTAAAGCGCTTACAAGATGAGTTTTGATAAAATTTGAAGCATGAACTGCCAGTCCAATAAAAAGCAAAGAAGGTCCAACAATAATAAAAGGGTACAAAATAGAAGGAGTATTACTGATATGTTCACCTAATTTTATTCTAGCAACATCATCATCACCAAAACTCCACATTACAAAATCAATAGTGCAAAGACCAATGTGAGCAATAACTCCTAAAGCTGTCAAAAAAGAAGCAAAAGAACTAAGATTGTTTTTAGGAAACACCTTGTTGAATGAAAGCAACAACACAGCGCCAATTAAATTAAACCAATGCGCAAAATCGATAGGCTTTTGAAAATAAGCTAACTTCGAACCTTGAGAAAATAATATGTAACTTAAAACAAAGAAGAACAATCCGATTAAGCAAATAGTTTTTGGTTTCATAATTTTTTAATACTGATAATTGTTTTTATAAATTGTAATAGTCTTTGAAAAATGGGTTAGCTTTATATTACAAATACGCTAACGGTTGCCAAACTGCTGTCAGTGAACGCTTTTAGTTTCTTATTTTCGAAAAGCTAATCTCGACCAATTTACATTTTCTTTATTCTTCATTAGACTTGGTTGGTTGTCAATTACCAATAGCGTTTTTAAGCCACAGGATTCTGCACTTTTAATAATTTTACAGCTGTCTGTTGGAAATACGTGAGTACCTATTCCCGCTAGTCCGTTCCGAAGAGATACGACAAAAATACCGTTGTTGTTTAATAGTTCTGAAATTCTTTTAATGGCACTATGTTGTTCAGCAGTATCAAGATGATGCAATACAGCCGAAGCAATGATAAAATCAAAATGACTTTCTTTGCCAAGCTTTTCTAATTTAGGCAATGCATCATCAAGCCACTCAATATTTTCAGAAAGAAACATTTTCTTACCGGCCTTGCGATATTCTTTAGTGGGTTCAACAGCAAGTATAGAATGGCCCATTTTTGAAAACTCCCAAGAATCTCTTCCTATGCCTGCTCCAATATCTAAAATTCGGCATGGACTTTTCGGTATTAATTTTATAAAATCTCGATGTAAATCAAAAAAACATATTGCTATTGTCGCATCGATGAATTTTTGAGTCGCTTCTGCATATCCTTGATTTCCTTTTACTTGAATTTGATTTTTCATTTTCGTTGGTTAAAGTTACCTGGTAACGTTTTGCCTTTATTCGTTAGAGCAGATTTATAAAATCACCCCAAATCCGTTTAGTAGCTGTTAGCAGGCGCTATTCACTTATTTTACAGGATATTTAAAATCTTCTAGACTAAAAATCTCTTCTTCAAGTAAATCCGTTTCTAAAGTTCCCCATCTACTTCTATTTCCAAATCCAAAAAACCATTCATCAACATCAATCAGCTTATCGTTATCGTCAAAGTTATCTTTCGTTGATTTTTTTGACTTCCAAAAGAAATTGTAAGTTCCCAAAATTTCGGTTTCTAATTGAATTTTTGCAGTTTCAAAATCGATTTGTCTTAATATATCTTCAAACTTTATAATGAATTCAGTCCAATGGTACTCAATCTGTTTATAAGTTGCACCAAATGATATTACCGGATCTTCATAATAAGTAACATTTGAAATGCCTTGTCCAAACATTTCAGTTCTAAACATCCATTCGTCATTTCCTAATGCTTGAATCACTTTTCTAGCATCTACAAGATTATTATTGATAATGATTCTTCCGTGAACAATTGATTGAAATCCCATAGTTTATTGTTAATGCTTATAATTTTCCGCAACTTTGGTGAGGTTACAAACTTCATAACTGAATTCCTGCTAAGATATAATTTCTTGATAAAATAAACGTCACTTTACCGAAATCTACACGATTGCAGTTATAATCAGTGGGTGTCAATCATTTCTACTATTATTAAATTATGATCAGAAATTTTTCTATCTATTTCAACCATTTCTTGTGACAATTTCTTATCTTTTAAAATCTCACTGCTTGTAACAACTTGAATAGCAGAATTTTCATTTCCATTTGTAATATTTACAAGCGAATTTGATGTGAAGAAATCACTCATTTCTAAAATCACACTTTTGCTTGGATATGCAAAACCTGAAAAAGAAATATTAAAGTCGCCCGAATAAATTAGATTTTGACTTTTAGCCAATCTAGCAATTTCATATTTTTGAAATTCTAAATCTTTTTTGAAATATTTATCTTTTCCACCGAAACTACCGATTATACTTCCATACAATGTCAATTTTCCAATTGGAGAATTTACTATACAACAAATTGCTGTGTAAGCGTCATACGTTTCAATTACTTCTTCAATTTGAAATTTACTAAATATTGAGATTCTATTTTCTCCAACTTTATATTCTTGGTTGTCATGAAGTTTTGGCAGTTCAACGCTTTGATGCACAAAATAATTTTTAAACTCAATTGCAGAATTAGTTTCAGTCAAGAATAGTATATCAGGATTTAGCATTTGGATTAAATCAGTAATAATAATATTCTTATCTGAATTTGAAATGTTTTTCGGCCTTTCTAAATTCCAACTTAGGATTTTCATTCTATTTTGATTTTTTTTCCACATTACGGTCAACGTTCCGCCATTTGGCGAGGCAGCAGTTCATACCCAATAAATTTCTATTAAGATGAAATTTCTTGCAAAACGTAAACGTGAATTTGCTACAAAATTTGCAATCTTGCCAAACGGCTGTAGCTGTCTGTTGTTAATTTTTCTTTGGCATTTCATAGTTTAAGTTTTGCGTTCGGAAAAAAGTTTCTAATTTTCGCCAATCTTCATAAGTTACCAAAAATTCAAATTTATTTATTTGTAAGTCTTTACTATAAGAATAATGATCACATCCAAAACATAAGTCAATATAGGACCATTTTTTCTCTTTGTAAATGAATATTGTATGATGTGGCAAAAAGCAGTAAGCACCATCCCAAATACTGTCATTTTTTTGCATTGAAATAATCTCAATTAATTCTTCTTTTAATTTTAAGTCTAATTGAATTTCTTCTTTTATTATTTTCTTATTAGGTTTTCCATTTTTTAGTAAAGTTCTGATTATGGTTTTACTTTTTCCTGGTTTTTTAACAGTGAGATTTAAATCTTCATGACTAGTTATTAAAATTTTTTCGGCAACTTTTATATAATTGATTAAGTTATCATTTGCAATTTGAGAAAAAGTAAAGAGAGAGTTTAAAACTAGAAGAAGAGTGAATATTTTTTTCATCATATGATTTGACTAATTGTATATTTACAATAACAGCTAACGTCCTGTTGCTTTGCGTAAGCTGCGGAAACTGGAACTGAGTTCGCTTGGCTCGACGAAAACTAAGTTATGAAAAACCAAACGAACTTTTAGAACCGAAACAGCAATTTTGCAAAACCGCTGTTATGTGGAGGCTGGATTGTTTTCAATTTTGTAAATCAGACCTTTATGTTCATCAAAATCAAATTCACGTTCATAATTCAAACCAAGCTTTTCTAGAACTTTTATAGATGCAATATTTTCTGCCATTGCTCGTCCTACAATGATTTTTAAATTTAGTTTTTCAAAACCATATTTTAGACAAGCTTTTGCACTTTCTGTTGCAAAACCTTTATTCCAATTCTTTTCAAAAAATCTAAAACCTATATCAGTTTCGTCAATTTCTTTCGCATATTTTAATCCGCACCAGCCTAGAAATTCTCCGTTCGATTTGTCAATTACAGCCCAACGACCAAAACCATTAATTTCATAATCTCTGTAATTAGCTAAGAAATTTTCGGCATCGGTAATATCTTCAAATGCTTTGTCGCCTGTATATTTTACAACGTTTGGATTAAGATTCAAACGATAGAAATTTTCAGAATCTTCGATGCTAAATTCTCTCAATAATAATCGATCTGTTTCTAAAATTTGTTTCATTGTTAGTAAGGTTTTTAAAAGCTTTCACATAACGTTTGGCCTGTAACTGCAGTCGCGGATAAAAGCGAACTGAGTTTTCTCTGCTGAAGATAATGCCTCTTCTTGAAAGCAAACGTTCTGCAACTCAAATCTCCGCGATTGCGGTTAAACGCTGTTAGCAGTAGTATTTAATCTTCCCTCTAGAAATAATTCCTTTATAGAATTTTACTTCATTTTCAAACTCAAAAATATTAATAAAATGATTTGATGACGGCGAGAATATTAAAGTATGAAATAAATCAAATTCTAATATTGCTGAATTAAAATTTTCTAAGAGACTTAAAGAATCAATTTCCAAAAAGTCATCCTTATCAATTAAATAATCATTCCTTATTAAGAATGTTTTTGATTCCTGTTTAGTAAACCATTCTTTAATAATTGATATTATCTGGTTTTCGTTTTCAGGTGAGTTAACAGTGAATTTTGTATACTTAGGTTCACTTGGTAAATTATACAAAGATGGAGAAGCTACTTCAGAAAATGGAAAACTGGTTTTAGTTATTATCGCATTAAATTTTTCTTGGAGATTTGAAATAAATGAATCTAGCTTTTTTTGCCTGATCGCTATCTCTTGATTTTTATGAAATTCAAGCCACTTCTTTTTTAAGTATTTCTCTCTATCTTTTTCCATTGCTAGGGTTCATTGTTTTCCGAGTTTTCCGAATCTGTTACTACAGCGGGTTTGGGAGTAAATTAAGCCCATTCTTTGGATTTGCCAAAAAATCCCAAATGCAAAACCATCTTTCCATTAAGCCTAATGCCCAAATCCGTTGTAGTGGCTGTTATGCACAGGCTTTTTACTCGTTTAGTTCTTTCCAACAAATTTGAATTTCACGATCTATCTGGCTTTCGAGTTTTGGCAATTCATTAATAACCCAATCTTTACTTTCTTTTGTTAGATAATGAATGTTGTCTTTTAATTTGAAATTCATTGCACCTAAAATCATTTGCATCATCTCTTTCATTTCTGTTGTTCCATTTGCAAAATTTGGTCCAATTAAATATTTCAATATATCTTTTTCAAAATATGGCTTGTAATACAGAATGTAACTTACAATTGGAAAATAAAAGTAAAAAACGCTATTCGTATTTGAAGCGTATTGGATTTTATTAAACTCAGTCAGTAACTTTTCAGAATCTAATTCACTAGTTTCAAAGTTTAAGTTTTTTAATAGTTCATAAGTTCTTTTTGCACTTGGCACTATGTCGCCCATTCTTTTCAAATCTGAAAATGCTTTTTCAAATTCTGAGTTTTTATCCTTCTTCTTAAATATGTTGTCTAATATTTTCAATGTCGTTTTTTTAAGCTTGTGCATAACGTTTCGCGTGTATGAGAAGTTGCGGAAAAAGTAGCAGAGTATTTTCTGCTACCCAAAACAAACTTAGTGAAAAGACATTCTTTTACCTGAAAACCAGCAATTTCATCATAAACGCTATTGGTGGCAGTTTAATTAGCATAATACTTTTTGTATTCGCCTTCTTTTACAACTTCCCCAGTTTTTCCGTTTAAAAATTTTGTAGTGTATAAATATTCCTGAATTTTCTTGTAATAGCTCACCTTCCAAGTTTTATTTAACGTATCTCTCTCGACCTTAGTGTTATTCAACATTATGCTGTTGCCGATAACTTTACTCGATGGCAATTCCACATTTATAGAATTTAAATAGTCACAAATTTGAGTGAAATTGAATTCAAAATCCTTTTCATAATTTTTTTGTTGCAATATCTGTCCTGACCTGTCGTAAAAATTCCATAGACCTGTCGGAAATAAAATACCTCCGTAGTGTTCAAGGGAAGTATTTTTTTCCGTGAACGAAAAGCTTACTTCGTTTCCTTTTTTTAATAAATATCCTTGCCCGTCAAAATATGACGTTACTGAACACAACACTTGTCCGCCGCTGTAATCACATAGATATAAATCCCATTTTGTAAATCCGCGTCTGTCACCAACAATCCCTATTTTTCGGTTTTTGACGCTATCATAAATTACATAGTTAGCGAAACCATTGTCGCTATGAAAATCGATTTTTACACTTCCGTTTTTTTGACTATTTTGTTTATATAGTGCTTTTACATTCAATTTTTCCCAACCTGGCAGATTTTTATTTTCTATAACAAGCCTTTTTTCGGTGTTACAGCTAATAAAAGAGATAGTTAATATAAAAAATAGTAATCTTTTCATCAATTTTAATTTGAGTCTTGAATAAATTGCCACTAACGTCCCCGCGCTACATGAAGTTTGGGACTAAATTAACTCCATTCTTCGGATTTGCCAAATCATCACAAATACAAAACCAACTTTCCATTAAGCCAATTGCCCAAATCCGTTGTAGTAGCTGTTAGCCGTTCGGGTATTTTTCTGCTATTATGATTGTATGTATTTCTTCTGTTTTATCATTTTTCTCATAACTTTTCCGTATCAAATTCTGCTTTTCAAAATTATTAAGGTTTAATTGATTTGTTAAGGTTTCTAAATTGTGATAATAAAAGTAAGTTCTGTCTCCGCTACTACCTTGTATATATCCTGATTTATCTTTTTCACCTTCTACAAAACTTAAATATATTATTCCATTTTCGTTTAATAAGTTTTTACTATCGATTATGAACTTTTCAACATCTAATTCGGATAAATATGGCAAACAAAATCCACAAACAATTGCATCAAATTTATTCTTTATGTTTTCAATTTTTCTACTGTCAATTACTTCAAATTTTGCGTTTGGGCAATTTATTTTTGCCAATTCAATCATATTTGGTGAAATATCGGTTCCTAGAATTTCAAAATCTGGTCTTTTATCCAATAAATATTTTGTTATATTTCCTGGACCACAACCAATTTCTAAAATTGATGAATTTTTCTTCAACAATAGTTCGCAAAACTTGTCATAAGTGTCATTATACAAATCTAAATCCATAAATTTATCTTCGTATAATTTTGCTACTTTATTCCAAGTTTCAAATGTTTCTAAATATTTATCCATTTCGTTTTTTTTAACTGACGGCTAGTGGCGGTCAGCTGTTCGGCGTTGTTTTATATTTATTGAATTCGGTGTGTAATAATTTTTCTAAGTCATCAAAATTATAATCTAGGCTGTTTGATGTTATGGATAAAGGAGTTCCATACATTCTTAAGTTGGCTTTCATAAGTGAAGCTTTAAATTTTGAGTTTGTTGGAATAAATGCTGCTGGATTTGAAACATCAATTAAAATGAATTTAGTTGACATAACTTGTTGGCTTCTTATCGCAATTATTTCTGACCATTTAATTAGCCCGATGCTACTAAAATTTAAATTGTCTGTAATGCCATTTTGATTAATAAGTAAACCTGGCTTTTTATCAAAAAATTTGAATGAAATATAAATTAAACATAACGAGAAAAAAATTATACAAGCAAATCCTGCAATTCTAATAAAATAGACATTTCTAAAAACAGCCGAGACAAATTTTTCTGGATTTAAAATAAATAAAATTCCTAATGCAACAAATATCGCGGAACCTATAAAAGCAAAAATTATTTTCTTCTTGCTTAACCCAATTTTAATTTCGTTCATTCTGTTTCTTGTTTTTACGATTCTTTCTGCGCTGACAGCTAACGTTCCCGCACTACAAGCAGTTTGGGACTAAATTAATCCCTATTTTCGGATTTGCCAAATCTTCCAAATACAAAACCAACTTCAAATTAAATCTAATGCCCAAATTGCTTGTAGCATGTGTTGTAGGCAGTGCTTTATTTTGATTCTTTAGATTTCTTATTGTTCAAAGTTTTCTGTTTTATCCATTGAATTGAAATATCAAAAGGTACTGTAATATCGCTAGAAGAAGTATTGTGTCCTAATGTTGAAAATAAAGTATATTCAAAAGGTTTGCCTTGAACTTTGAATGTATTTAATTCCTCTATGCACATCTTTACAGGAATTTGTATATCCTTCTCTCCAAAAAGCCAAAGTCCAGGAATTGAAAGAGTATTCAAAGATTTTTTTGGGTCAGTAGCCACGAATTGATACTTGTCTGGGTCATTTTTAGTATGTTCACGAGCATCTGCATCTGTATGATTTTCCCAAAATTTATTATTTCCGTTCGTGTAAAACTGAAATCGAAGTTGTTCTAAAGTTGTTATCGTAGGGCAGCTAAATAGAACCATAAATTCTATTTGTGGATTTTTGCTTGCAGTAATTGGAATTATCCATCCTGCTTGACTGTAGCCAACTAACCCAATTGGTATTTTTTTGTCTTTCAAATATGTCCGAAATATATTTACTGCTGCATTTGCGTCGCTAGATAATAAATTAAGATTAGTAGTGTCAATATTATTTGTTCCAACAGATGGTCCAACATACACACCTCCAGATTCTCCAACGCCACGTTTGTCATACGTCAATACAGCAATGCCTTCTTTTGCAAGACGTTTTGCAAACTCCATTTCTCTTTTTACTGGGTCAGAACCGTGAACAATTACGACTGCTGCAAATGGATTTTTAGGCTTTAAAATTGAACCTGAAAGAGTAATTCCTTGACTTTCAAATTTTACATCTTGAATGGTAAAGTCAGTCGATTGTGAAAAAGAAGTAATTGGTAAGCTTATTAATGATAACCAAAGATAAAAGTTCTGTAGAAAGTTGTTTTTCATTTAAAATTGCGTTAGATTCCTGATTCTGCGGTTGCATTACCTACAACGTTCCGCCGCTTCTCATCAGTTGCGAACTTCGGAACGAATTATTTTCTGTTAAAGATAAAAATTCTTGCGAAACGCAAACGTGAATTCACAACAAAATTCGCAATTGCGAGAAACCGCTGTTATAGGCCGCTTAAATTTCTCCGCGATCAAATTTCACGCTTTCAATTTCCAGTTTCTTATTTCTGTTTGTTGTTTTCAAAATATAATATGATGGATTTGTATACCTCAAAATTTCTTGCACATCATCTTTTGTTTGCGGTATAATTTGAACTTTCAATTCATAAATATTTTTACTTTTCTTTTGAACTTTCATTACTACAAACTTATAATTGTATGATTTTCGCGCAAAGTTTTCTATAAAATGTTTTGTGTTTAAATTGCTTTTTAAAAACTCAAAATCAATTCTTTTCGGCAACTTTTGCGAATTTTCTATTACGAAATCGTTTCCAAAACTATCTTGATACGTAAGTTCGGAAGCAAAAGTGAATAGAAAGAAAAACATAAATAATTTCATAAATGTTCTATTGAAAATGAGTCGTTAAATGGCCTATAACGTTCTGGCACTACAGCGGGTTTGGGACTAAATTAAGCCCTATTCTTCGGATTTGCCAAATCATCCCAAATACAAAACAAACTTTCCATTAAGCCAAATGCCCAAATCCGTTGTAGTAGCTGTTATGTGCCGTTTTCATTTATCTACTAACCCTTTTATTTACGTTTTTATAAATATCCACAGTTTGTAATTAATTTAAAAGACTTAAGTGAAGTTTGATAACTTTAATTTATTTAATCTTGCAGTTTAAATGGTTGCCATTTGTCTTTTGCTGTTTTCCTTTCAGCACCAACTTTTATAGGCATCTCATATAAATCATTTATAGTTTGGTCGAGTTCTGTAACTTGTTTTAAGGAGATAATTTTTGCATTCTCTTCAGTATGGTCGTTTTGTCCGCATAAAAACTGCCAATCAGCTTCACCATCATGCGCTACATATAAAATTGGTCTTTCTTTACTTAACACATGATTACAAACAATGCAACCCGTATTTTCGGAGTCTTTGAATTTGTAATTGTTTTTTGTTGATTCGTTTTTCTTTTGTCCAAATAAGTTAAACATAGAGATTATCATTAAAAAGGTTAACAGATGTACTTTTTTCATTTCTATTAGTTAGTTGTTGTTGTAAAATGGCACATAACGTCCCGCCGCTTGGTGTCAGTTGCGGAAATCGAAGCTGAGTTTTTCCCGGCGGAACAGAAACGAAGTTATGAAAAAGAAACGTTCCTGCAACAACAAGAACAGCAATTGCGCCAAACGGCTGTTATGCGAGGTTACTTGATTTTTAATCTATATTTTTTTGTTACCTTATTGTTCGAACAATCATAATCAGAAATAAATATTATTGAACTTTTATTGATGCTATCTATTAAAAATCTTTCAGGAATAAATTCTTCATTTGTTACAATTAATTTTTTATCCGAATGCGAAATAATCGCTCGTTTAGACTGAACACAATGACCATTTAAGTAAGCTGGTGCTAACCAATAAGTAATAATAGCTAATGACTTGTTTGAAGGAAATCGATAAATTGTATCAAAGTCTACGAAAAGTTGTTCTTCATTTTCTGACATATCGCCTTTGACAAACAACTGAGGTAATATATTCTTTCTTTTGAAGTATTCATAAAGAGTATTTTCGGCTTCTTTTTCTGAAAATGTTTGATTCAATTTTAGGTAATTATATTTTTCAGACAAAGTAATTATTGTATCGATAATTAAGTCGTTAGTCACAGATTTCGCTGATTCTAATTGCGTCAATTTTTTTGAATTTGATTTGCTACAGGATGAAACTAAAATCATCAAAAATAAAAATCGAAATGTGTTTTTCATGTTCTTGGTTCTACGCACGGTTTGTAATCTCGCAAAACCCGTGTTAGTGGCAGTTTTTCTCAAGTTACAGGATATTGTAGGTACTCGTTTTCTATCGTTCCAAACAACTTTCCATTGTCTCAATAACTAAGTTCTTGTCAACCGTTACAGAAAACAGTTTGACAACTCTGTCTATTGGGCAAGGCTCTCTCCATCCTTCCCAAATAAATTGTATTCTCCCTTTTAATTCAGTCATGGTGATAAGGAATGCGTCAGTCGTTTCATCTATTGATATATGACAATTGCTCCAAACCTTATTGTCCAATACAGGTAAATAATTGTATTCTTGTTTGTATTCTTCCTCAAGCTGATTTGCTTTCCAGACAAGTTCAAATAATTCCTTGTCACTTCTGTTTGAAAATTCACTATGAGCTATTGAGTGAAAATCATTTTGTATTTGGTCTTTGAAACGTTGAAGTGAATTTTTCCATGTACTCAAAAAGCACGATTCCTCTGGGTCGCCAATAATCTGTCCGCCCAATACTAAATGACAAAATGCATAATAATGTCCGCTGTTTTTGTAGACGTAACCTGGAACATACCTTATTGCAAAAGTACTCCTGTCTCCAAAATATATTTCTTTTTCGGTCGTCATAATTGCCACTAACGTTCTGGTACTACAGCGGGTTTGGGACTAAATTAAGCCCAATATTCGGATTTGCCTAATCATCCCAAATACAAAACCAACTTTCCATTAATCCAATTGCCCAAATCCGTTGTAGTAGCTGTTATGCATCGTTTCTTTATTATCTGTGTATCTTCCAGCACATAAAAGGTTAAAGGTTGTGCTTTTTCGATTTGATTTAATAACATTAATATCAATCCAAACTGGAACCTTATTTTTTCTATAAAGTAACTCAACAACTTCATAGCCTATTAGTCCAAGTTTAATAATTCCTGTATCTTCAGGGTAAATGTCAAATTGAGTCAAACTTTCGTCATCAGTTGATGCATTTAGAATTACATTATATTTAAAATCAGTCGTAAGCTTATCTTTCACATAACGTTCGGCAAATTTAAGCGCAACTAAACTAGCGCCGTTCAAATGAAATGTAAATTCTTCTTTTGTCATCGAGTTTTGAAATAGTGCATAACGTCTTGGCGCTTGGCGAGGTTGAGGAATAAAGATGCGAGATTTTTCGGTTAAACACAAATTTTACAAATACAAAACCATCTTTAAATTCAGCCTAAAAACCCAATCTAGCCAAACGGCTGTTATGTGACGCCTTTATTTGTTTGTTTTTGATTTCCAATATACTTTCTCTAATTCAAATTTTTTCGATTCTGGGTTAAAATTGTAGAGTAACGCATTTCCAATTAAACAATTTTCGTATTCTTCTTTTATTAGATACCAAGAACTTTCAATTTCAATTTTATTCTTGTTTGCGAAGTCGAATTCAAAAATTGGGTCATTTAATTCTTCAAATTTATCTTCACAATTTTTATTATTTTCTTTCTTCTTCATTTGCTCTTTGAAGTCTGAAAAGATTGTTTTTTCATCTAAATATTGTTTTAAAACATTAGATTTTACTTCATAAAAATTTAAGTTATTACCGTCTCCAACAATGTCATCTGTAATAACAATGTATGAGTTTTCAATAGTTTTATATATGTTTATTGACCAAAAACCGTCAACAATTGAGAAACCTGCTTTATTTGGTGCAAAATATTTTTGATTAAAATAATCAGGATTGTCGTCAGTGTAAAAATCGTTTTCTTTTATTTCATTATACCACTTTATTCTATCTTCTGATTTCCATTCCCAACTTGGAAAAGCACTATCTGGCAAAAGCAAAATAATGTCAAGTAAATCTTTGTTTTTTTCAAAGTCTATTGCAACTATATTTATTGAATCTGTTTTTTGGTTATTTTCTAAATTTTCAACTTTCACAGTGTCTTTAGGTTTTGAAGTCGTTGAAATGGTCTCTTGATTTTTATTCTTGCAAGAAATAATTGTCAAAGTCAATATAATTAGAAGTTGTTTCATTTTATAAGTGTCGGTTGTCAAAAGGTGTCACATAACGTTTTGCGTGTATGAGAAGTAGCGGATTTAAAAGCACTTCACTTTCAGTTTAGCACTGACTTCTATTAAAAGCACAGACCTTTGATTAAGCACTAAACCCGCTATTTCTTATACATGCTGTTGTACCCAGTTTTTTTTCTTTTTATTATTTCAAGTATTCCTAAAGTCAGCATTGTAATTATTATTCCTTGTAAAAATGGCATCCCAATTCCGAACGATATTGATTCCAAAAGACCTGCATTTCCATTTTCGGTTTGGTAGTCTCTGTGAAAACTTGTTGTGATTATTACAAAACGTTCAAAATACATTCCGCTTTTCATTCCGAGCGCAACTAAAAGTACATACCAAAATTTTGATGCTAATTTTTTAATGAATAAAGTCAGAGGTAAAATCAAAGCAGATAAAAACATTACCCAATAAGCCCAGGCATAAGGTCCAGTTGCTCGATTAATAAAAGCATACTCATCTGGATTTATAGCCATTCCAATCAGATAGAAAGTAAAGGTGACTATCGTATAAATAATGATTGTCCAGCGAATTAAATTTAGAGCTTTTTTCGTTTCAAATCGACTTTTAAAAAACAGTTCGACAAGCATTAATGTCAGAACCATTGGAATCAAACAGTAAATCAGATTCGCATCAATTATTTCAATAATCCTTTTATATAATTCCATTTTTTGTCTTTCGTAGGTCGCTCGTCAAATTGGGTACAACGTTAGGCCGCTAACTGTCAGTTGCTGATGAAAGCGAGCCGATTTTTCTCTGCCAAGATAAAACTTTCTTCGTGAAAACCAAACGTTCTGTAACCTGAAAATCAGCAATTGCAGTTAGCGGCGGTTATGGGAAGTGCCTCGTTTTACTTGAAATATGTTATCGCAGCGCTTGCAAATAAAATTATTAAAATTACTGTAATCGCTACTTTTAAATATAATTTTTGAATCTTTTGTTCTTCTTTGTAATCTAAGATTTGATTTTCAATGCTAGAAATGATTTCATTTTCACGAATTATTTTATCGATTTTGATCGCATCTGAATCTTTAAGAAAGTATTTTACTGAAACATTAATGTTCGGCTGGTTTTCTTCGTAATAAAACTCAATATTATTATTTAGCAATTCAGATTCAAAAATTATTTTATCTCGAAATGGGATATATAGTTTGAAATGATTTTCAAATTTCATATTTGCTGTCTTCATATAAATTCTGAATAGTGACGTTCTATTAACGACGATTTTTTTGGCATTTCCCATAACATTCTGGTACTACAGCGGGTTTGGGACTAAATTAAGCCCATTCTTCGGATTTGCCAAATCATCCCAAATACAAAACCACCTTCCCATTAAGCCAATTGCCCAAATCCGTTGTAGTAGCTGTTGTGCGTTCTGTTTTTTTATTCATTTTGTTTTCCGATTAGTTCAATTTCGCTTTTCGTTTCTTCAACTTCTTTCCGTGTAAATAAAAATGGGAATATTAAACCAAAAAAAATGAAAAATAAAGAATATTGCTTAAATGGTTCTACTCGTAAATATTCTGGAAATAGCGGATTTTGTGATGGACTTCCAATTCTTGAAATCAATATTAATAATCCAATACTAAAAGTTAACACGCAACTCAAACAAATAATTAAGTTGTCTTTCAGAATTTCGGATAAATTTTTCCGTTTTCTTTTTTTCGTTAACATTAAACTGCAAATTGGAATTGATGAGATTAAAAGATAATCAAAAGTATTTATGTCAACTCCGAAAAAGTAACCTGTTTTATTTTGTAAAAATTCTGATAGACCAAAAACTGAGGTTGGACCTAAAATGAAGTTCAGTAATATGAATAAAAAGACTGAAATTAAGATTGATAAAACTATAATTTTTCTATTCATTTTTTGTCTTTATAAATTTTGTCAAATAAAAAAGTATCATAAATATGAGAACAAATACTAATGGCAAAAGTTTATCTTCAGTTTTTATATGATGGCTTGACGCATTTATTATTAACCACAGAAATAAAGACAATAAAATTAAAATTACCAAAATTATTTTTGCAACTATTTTAAATATTTTCATTTTAAATGTCGTTTTATTTAGGTTTTTGTTGCTCCAAACTGACGCACAACGGATTAGGGCTTTGCGATGGTGGGGCAATCGAAGCACAAATCTTCAATTTTGCCCAAAAGTTTAATCGAAGAACTACCATTGAACTTTGCAGTTTCGCCCCACTATTGCAAAACCCTTGTTGTGCGTTCGTTTTTTATTCATCACAATATTTTTTAACGTGATTTAGTTGCCAACTATATAAATAATCTTTCAAAATATTAACGTCAAATGTAATTTCTGACTTTTCTTTTGGTAAAAATGTCAAACTTGCTATTGATGGATATATTTTCAGATTTTGATAAGCTATTAATTTATGATGTCCGTCTAACACAAAATAGTCCGAATGTATTGAATAATCTGTTTTTGAATTGTCTTCATTTAGTCTAATGTCTGGAAAAAAGCAATTATAGATTAATACAAAAGGTCTTGAACCATTCCTAATTTCATTTTCAAAATATTTCACTCGTTGCCAATCAATTTCTTCTTTTGGCTGTGTTGCTAAAAAGAATGTGTCAAATCCAGAATAGAAGCTATAAGTAGTATATTCCAAAATGTCCGAAGGATAAAATTCCTTTGTTATCGCATTTTTTATTAGAAATGATTTATGTTCTATTTGTCTTTTGTTTTCTTCTTTTACAATCGTTAAATTACCAAAATGCAATTCCCAATTGCTCAAATGAGTTTCAGTAAAATTATCACTCGAAGTTTGATACTTAAATAGGTTTTTTTCTTCGGAATTATGAAATGTTAGTGAATATTCTCCATTAGGAAATAGTCTGAATAGAGGAAGAAGTATTGTATGTAGTTCTTCTATATTTTTGGAAAAGTCAATATTTAAATTTGAAGTGATTGAGTTATGTATTTCGTTTCTATATTCTTCAGAAAAAGGTAAAGCACAAAGATATTTACCTACCGAACCACGGTTGTCATACCAACAAAATGTCAATGGGCGAATAAATGTAAAACTGTCACCATTTACACCAATTTTTATCTTTCCTAAACCATTTGTTATTTCAAAATTCATAAGTTTATTTGTTTAAGCGAGGTCTGTCTAAAATGACGCACAACGTTCTCGCGCTACAAGCAGTTTGGGGTTAAATCAGCGTTATCTTTCGGATTTGCCAAATCTTCCAAATACAAACTAATTTTTCCATTATGCCAAATGCCCAAATTGCTTGTAGCGTGTGTTAGCAGAAGTTAATTTAGACTTTTTAGTTTGTCGATTATATATGAAGTTTCAATTTCATCAATATATGGTCTGATCAATTCAGGAAGATTAAGATTACTTAATGATATTTTTAATTTGTAAAGACATTTTTCGTGATTAGATTGTTGACAATATTGACATTGATTTATTAAATTATTTCTACAATTTAAAGGAAGATTTTCAAGTTTGTTTTTTAAGTGGTTACTGAAACATTCTAATATCCATTTTCCTTTTGAAAATGACTTTAATTTTTGAAAATCTTTATCAATATTTACTTGTGATGCAAACAAATCTAAATCTACCTGTTTACTATTAATGTTTGCAATTTTTAATGGATTTTTGCTAAATTCGTTGAACTTATTAGAATATCCAACATCAGAATTGTAGTTATGTGTTAGTGCATTTTTTAACGCTTCAAGTGAAGGATAGTAAAGTGTTTCTAAAATTTCTTCTTTTAATTCTGTATAAATTGTGTCCAATAGTACGTCATCTATTAAATCATTATTTACAGAAGTGTAATGTTTGAGAATCTTCTTTATTATATTCTTAGTTACATAGTGACTTTCATATGAGTAGTAATCTAAAACGAACAAATTTAGAAATCCTAATATTGAATTATAAGATGTTAAATCTCTATATTCTCTAACATCCTTGTCTATAATTCCTAGATATAATTTTTGTAAGATAATATCTGTATGGAGTTTATGCTGTAAATCGGAAGTTAATTCAATAACTTTATCACAACCCTCAGTATAGCCGTAGATATTTTCGATTGCAAAAATTTTAAAATTTTTGTTTGTCAATTCGCAGATATTATCATAAAACTGTATATCATCTTTTCCTTCAACTACTATCAATGGCCTTTGAGTAATAACAGCATTTGCTAAAAGATTATTTATATTCGGAGATGTAAATCGATTAATTAATCTATCCATTAATTAAATTTTTTATTAATTTTAATTAAAGAAGAAAGATGGTTTTCTGCTATTGACTGGCTATGAGAAGCAATGAAAAGTTGGGTATTTGGTGCCATTCGATGTATTAAATCAATTAATTTTTCTTGCCAAAGAATATTTAGAGAGATTTCTGGTTCGTCAATTAAAATAAAATCTCTACTTTGTCCATCAAGTAATATTGTTGTAAGGAAAGTAAGTAAATGTCTTTCTCCGCTAGATAATTGATTTAATGAGTGGCTATTATCATTAATGTTGATTTTTATCCCATCTCTATCAATAATAATTTTCTTCTGATCATTTAGTAAAGAATTAAATAAATCTATTAAAATATTTAAAGTCCCCAATTCTTCTTTTTCGTGTTCTAGCTCATCAACAATCTTTAATAGCAATTTACTAAAAAGCTTATTGGCTCCAATGTCTGCATTACTTTGAATTGAAAATAATTTAATTTTTTCTATTACAATATGTTTAAATTCGTTTTCTGGCGAATCTTCAAGAGCTTCAATTAACTTGGTTTGATTATCTTTTACGATTTGTACGATATCAGTAGGAATGGTAATTTCTGAAATTTTATCATCATCAATTGCTAAAGCAAATGTTTCAAATAATGCATTATATATTTTTATAGATATTTTTCTTTTTACGTTGTTAAATGCTGATTTAAGCGATTCTTCAATAACTTCGATATTTACATCTTCAAGTGTTATGTGTTGTCCGTCAGGAATTAATTTATTTACTGATTTTCTGTTACTACTTCGATGTCTATTCATAAAATTTGCTAACTCATCAGCAAGATATCTTAATTTAGATCTATCTTGATTTGAAGTTCTAAAGACTTCTCGTGAAATATTATGATATATTAAAAAATCATAAATTAAAGAAGGAGGAATAGAAGAAACACTTACAGGAATTCCTCTTTGAACCCCAATCAGTAGTGATTTTGACACGGCTAATATACTGCTGTCAATTTCTTTCCAATTATACTTTTCTTCTTTTTTATTATAAGACAATTTTATATTACTTTCATTATTTTCATTATCAATAATAGTCAAAGTAACTTTGTTAACTTTTTCTTTTCTAAGTATTTCTTCATTCTGATTTAGAATTGAGTGAATTATTCTTAGAACAGTCGTTTTTCCACTTCCATTTAAACCATATAATATTGAGATTTCAGTATCAAACATTATCTCTGCAGTAATGTTGGAACTTTTAAATCCCTCGATTATAATTTTACTTATTTTCATTTATATCTTATTTATTTGTCAATTTATTTAATTTCTGCTAACGTTCTCGCGCTACAAGCAGTTTGGGACTAAATTAAGCCCTATTCTCGGATTTCCAAAATCTTCCAAATACAAACCAATTTTTCCATTAAACCAAATGCCCAAATTGCTTGTAGCGTGTGTTAGTAGCTGGTTATTTTTCACGAAATTATGATTTCCATCTTAAATTTTTCACGCTTCTGTTGGCAAATTGCAATTTTCAAGTTTCCAATGTCAAGCTATATAGTTTTACCAAATTGCGATTAAATCTTGCTATTTTCTAATTTTACTGATTAGTTCAGGTATTTCTTCAAATTCATCAATCCAAATTGTTTTAATACCGAAAGAATTTAAATCATTTTCTTCGAAAGATTGAATGATGTTTATTAAATTATCTACAGTTTCATTAAAGTTTTGGCTTGTTTGATTCTTTTGATTTAATATATCTTGATTATCATTAAGAATTACTTTCAACATTTTAGATACATATTCGGTTTTATATTTCTTTTTAAATATAAAATGGGAACCGTCCTTTTTTGTTCTTTGTTGATTTGCAATGTCTAACAATCTCCTAGTGTTTGGATCTGTCAGTGACGTTCCAATAAATAAACAGTTATTCTCTCTAAACTTATTTATTTGGACAATATTATTCCAACTGTACATATTTATATATTGTTGATGATATACATTTTCGCCAAATGTTATTTTATTAGATTCTGTTAGTTGTCCTGTTCGTGGTAGATAGCCATGTACATGATAAATTGGTAATTCGCCAGCTTCTACTTCTATACCATTTCCATATATTGACTTAAATGGCAAATCCAATTGGCTATTTTTTAATGTGTGTTCTAGAATATCATCAAAATTATAAGTAATAATAGAATTTAAATTTGGACTCTTACCAGGTGCAATACATATTTTTAATATTTCTTGCATTAAATCAGATTTAAAATCAGTTGAATATTCTTGATAAAGAATTTTTCGAACTTCATTTTCGAATTTCAAATCATTCTTTTCAAAATAACTTTGAAGATATCTACCCGCAATTAGGGGACTTGGATTAAAAATTTTCGAAAACAACTTTGATAAAACAGTAGAAACTTCACTTTCTTTTTCAATTGTATTTACCATTAATTTTTGCAATAATATGTCCCAACTTGGCAATCCATATCCCATTGAAACTCCTGCTCCTAAAACGAATACTAATCGTTCACTTTTATAACATTTTTTTAATTCATTAGTTAAATTAGCAGAGTCATTTTTATGACCAATATTCGTTAATATTTTGCTATTCAAGTCTTTTAAACTCGTATTGAATTTTGATTTGTTATGAATAAAATATTCATTAATATCATTCGAACTTTTTAAATTGATTTTGCTAATGTTTTCTTCAAGTAGGAATTTTAATATTCTATTTTGATAATCTGAATAATTATTAGAATTATTTTCTGTATTTTTTTTATTCTCTTTATTTTCCTCTTTCATTTTTATAATTTTCATTTTTTTGCGGAAACAAATTTTTATTATCAAATTGTTTTTACTTGAATTTTCTCGATTTCTGCATAACTAGCTACTAACGTTCCGCCGCTTCTCGTCAGTTGCGAAGTTCGGAACAAATTATTTTCCACTAAGATAATATTTCTTGCGAAACGTAAACATGAACTTACCACAAAATTCGCAATTGCGAGAAACGGCTGTTAGCACTCGTAATTTTACGTTAACTTAAGAACTCTCTTATTTTATCAAACAATGACTTCTTTTCTGTTTCTATGTTTATTTCTTCTGTTCCATCATCCATTCTCGTTGGTAAACAATCAAATGATTTTATAAATGTAATTAAAGAGTCAGTTCCACCATATGGATAAGAATATGCGCTAAAAATTAACTTCCCTTTATTCGGTTTGATTAATAAACAGTCAATATATTCAATTTCATAATCAACTTCCATTAACTCAATTAGAGAATAGAAATGCCAAATATTTTTATTCAATTTTGCTGTTTTGAAATTAGGCTTAATATCATTTTCAGTAAAGTAAAATTTCTCTAAACTATAGTTTGGAAAATTCTCTAGCCAAAATCTATCGCCTTTAGGTTTTTCAAGTTCCTTCGCTTCTTTTATCAACTTGAATACATGTTTCATGTCTTCAAAATTTTGATTTTTTGGAATGTCGAATTCGATATATTCAGTTGTACTTTGCAAGGTGTTCAAAATTATGAGTGCTAACTAATATATACCCGCTACTTTATAGCGCATATCCACCCAAAATAGGAGGTATACCCGCTAAAACAAAGCGTATATTTTTTCTAAAAATAGTAAAAAATAGATTACAAATCATCAAATGGGCTTTTTATTTGTTGCAGGCTTTTAGTGCTTACGTGCGTATATATTTCTGTAGTTTTACTACTACTGTGGCCCAGCAGTTCTTGAATAAAACGCAGGTCTGTACCACTTTCCAGTAAATGAGTTGCATAACTATGACGCAACCAGTGCAAAGTGACTGGTCTTTTAATTGATGTTTTGGCAACCGCCTGCTTTAAAACCTGTTGGAGGCTTCGCGAGTCGTACGGAAATCCTGCCTGCTGGCCTTCAAATAAAAAGTTTTTTGGTTTGTATATTTTGTAATATTCTCGCAACATTTCTAAGATTTTTAGGCTTAACGGCACAATCCTGTCTTTTTTTCCTTTAGCATTATGCAGCACGATGATCATTCTTTTTGAATCAATGTTTATGGGCTTTAGGGCTAATAATTCACCACAACGCAAGCCACAGCTATAAATCAAGCACAGCATCATCTTGTGTTTTGCATTGGCGGGTGCATTTAATACAGCCTTCACTTCCTCTTTGCTTAAAACGTTAGGCAATGTTTTTGCTCGCTTTGGACGGTGTACTTTTTCGATGTCCAGGGTCTTGTATTGAATAGTCTTGAAATAAAGCTTTATCGCATTGACGATCTGGTTTTGGTAAGAGGCCGACAAATTATTTTTTAAGATGTACTCATTATTATAAAAAATCACATCATCATTGGTAATCAGCTCTGGTCTCTTGTCAGAAAAAAAAGTCAGAAATGACCTCAAGGCATCTCCATACGTTTTAACGGTATTCTTGCTGTATCTTTTAGAGCAGAGCCATTGCGAAAATTTCGACAATTCCACCACTGTCTGCACATTAACTGGCGCCGGCGGGGCTATCTTAAACCTGATTCTATTCTCAGCAGTATCAGGAATATGCCAAAATTTTTTTGACTGGCTCCACCGAGCACCATTCACTTTCTTGATACGCTCAATTAATAAAGCTTCTTTTTCAAAAGAAACGGCAATCCTTTTTTCTTTTAAATGGATAATTATTCTGGCTTCCCATTTCATATACTTGGCCTTTAATGTGAAACAAACATACAGAATTTTAAGAACCGGAGGTGTTTTATTTATAAATTTAGTAAGGCTAAAAAACAGGCTATTTATCTAATTTGGCAGTTTTTATGAATTTTAAAGCTTCTTCTGATTTCTAAAGAATCATAAATAAAAATAATTTTTTTAAAAATAAAAAAAACACGCATTTAATCGTATATATCTGTATTTCAACGATTATTTTACACAAATCAAAAAATATATTGAAAACGCAACCCTATCGATTTAAAAATAAAAATAGATTTAACCAATTAATTTTAAAACCCACAAACCCATGGCAACAATTTCCGAAACAGGACACGCAAAGAACGTAGCAAACTTTGAAACATTGATTACCAATTGCAAAGGCTTCGGCGAAGCTTACAACCCTTCGAGCAATGACATTAAAATAGACGTTATGGTTAGCTACCACCTAGAGTCAAAAACAGAAGTAAGAGAGGTAAAAAATAAAAAGGCACCGTTTGACGAAGTAGAAGGACACAGAAAAACACACTTTAAGGCATATGGAGCTTTAGCCACCAAAATAATGGGCGCATTGAAAGCATCAGGTGCGCCAGTCACAGTAATCCAAGATGCCGAGACCATTAACAAAAAAATGCAAGGCAAGAGAGCAACAGGCACAACAATAGAATTAAAAGAAGACGGCACGGCAAAAGACAGAATCTCAGTCTCACAGCTGAGCTATGACATGAAAATTGACCATCTTGAAAAAATGATAGAACTCCTGTCAATCGAGCCTACTTACAATCCAAATGAAAACCCGCTTAAAGTAGACAGCTTGACAATCTACCGTACAGAATTAGAAACAATAAACTCTGCCGTAAAAAACGCATACGTACCTTACTATACAGCTCTGATTAGCAGAAACAAAAAATTATATGATCCAGAAAAAGGCCTAGTAGCAAGAGCGCTTCAGGTTAAAAACTATGTAAAGTCAGTCTATGGAGCCAACAGCCCAGAATTTAAAAGGATACAAAGCTTAAAATTTAGAACCTTAGCGTAAGCAAAACAGACCTATATCACTAATGAAACTTTTTTCTGCAAGTAAGAAACAGGCACCTGCAAGGAGTATTGACCCATCCGCACGCAAGAAATAGGTGTCCGCACGCAAGAAACAAGTATCCGCACGAAGTGTTGAGCCGTATGCACGCAAGAATCAGGCATCCGCAAGCAGTATTTAGCCATCCGCAAGTAGGAAATAGGCGATTGCAAGAAAGAAAAAATAGTCTGCACGAAGTATTTTGCCATCCGCACGCAAGAAATAGGCATCCGCACACAAGAAATTGGCATGCGCACGAAGTGTTTGCCCACCTGCAACCAAATACAAGGGTAGAACGAACAAAATAAAATCAAAGCCAAGCAAAAATGGCGGAGCAATGTCTCCGCCATTTCCTTTTTACTTTAATATCAATCGACCTTCCACCCATAACTCTGCACGCCAAACGAATTCCCCCAAACCCAACCTCCTAAACCTTGAACCAATAAAAAAAAATCCCTACTTTTACTACAATCAAACAAACAAAATGGATAAAAAATATAAGCTTACCGTCAACAACGCAAACGTTTTCAATAGCACCGCATCCGAAATCGCAAATCTTGATGCCGTCGAAACCAAAATTTCCAACTTTCACATCTTAAAAGATAGCCAGCCTTATGCTGCAGAAATAGTAAATGCTGATTTTTTAAACAAAACCTACACTGTTAAGGTAAACGGAAACGCCTACACCGTTTCCATTGCCAGTCCACTTGATCGCCTCATAAAAGACATGGGTTTCACTATCGGAGCTTCCAAACAAATCAATTCTATTAAGGCCCCAATGCCGGGATTGATCTTAGAAATGAGTGTGACAGTAGGCCAAGAAGTAAAAGAAAATGACTGCCTTTTAATCTTAGAAGCCATGAAAATGGAAAACAGCTTCCTCTCCCCAAGAGCAGGAATCATCAAATCCATTGCAGCCAGCAAGGGTGACGCAGTAGAAAAAGGACAGTTGTTAATTGAATTCGAATAAGCTATGAACAAGATATTAGTCGCCAACAGAGGTGAAATCGCAATAAGAGTAATGAAAACGGCTCAAAAAATGGGCATCAAAACCGTCGCAGTTTATTCTACCGCTGACAGAAACGCACCCCACGTCAAATTTGCTGACGAAGCTGTTTGGATAGGAGAGTCCCCATCCAACCAATCTTATTTATTAGGAAGCAAAATCATCGAGGTCGCCAAGCAGTTAGGCGTAGATGCCATCCATCCAGGCTACGGATTCTTAAGTGAAAACGCCGCATTCGCAGAAGAAGCAATAGCCAACGGAATAACCTTCATCGGCCCCGAATCAAAAGCCATCCACATGATGGGAAGCAAGCTCGCCGCCAAAGAAGCGGTTAAAGCCTACGATATTCCAATGGTGCCCGGCATAGATGAAGCCATAACCGATGTAGAAAAAGCAAAACAAATCTCAAAAGAAATAGGCTTCCCAATACTAATCAAAGCCTCAGCCGGTGGAGGAGGCAAGGGAATGCGAGTAGTAGAAAAAGAAGAAGATTTAGAGGCACAGATGACCCGCGCAATAAGTGAAGCAACTTCCGCATTCGGAGATGGTTCGGTATTTATTGAAAAGTACGTCGCCTCACCCAGACACATCGAAATACAAGTCATGGCAGATTCCCACGGTAATATTCTCTATTTATTTGAAAGGGAATGCAGCATTCAAAGACGCCACCAAAAGGTAGTGGAAGAAGCGCCTTCATCAATATTATCTCCTGAATTAAGAAAGCAAATGGGCGAAGCCGCCGTCAAAGTAGCCAAAGCCTGCGATTACTTAGGAGCCGGAACGGTAGAATTTCTTTTAGATGAGAACTTAAACTTCTATTTCCTGGAAATGAACACCCGTTTGCAAGTAGAACACCCAGTAACCGAAATGATAACAGGTCTAGATTTGGTAGAAATGCAAATCAGGGTAGCAAGAGGAGAGGCCTTGACAATAAAACAAGAAGACCTCCATATAAAAGGCCACGCCATGGAGCTGAGAGTTTATGCAGAAGACCCGTTAAACGATTTCCTTCCAAGCGTAGGGAATTTAGAAGTCTACACATTGCCAACAGGTGAAGGAGTAAGAGTAGACAACGGATTCGAACAAGGCATGGATGTGCCGATTTATTACGATCCAATGCTGGCAAAGCTGATAACCTACGGAAAAACAAGAGAAGAATCCATACAATTAATGATCAAGGCGATAGAAAACTACCAAGTAGAAGGCGTAAGCACAACATTGCCCTTCGGAAAGTTCGTCATGGAACATGAAGCCTTCCGTTCCGGGAAGTTTGACACGCACTTCGTAAAGAAATATTATGACAGCGAACACTTAAAAGCACAGCAGGAAAAAGAAGCTGAAGTAGCGGCATTGATAGCCTTGAAACAATATTTAAAAGACCAAAATACCTTGCGTTTACCAATACAGTAAATTATGAAATCGTCACTAAAAGGAATAAATTCCAATACCTAAAAGGCGATACTATATAAGACTGTTGGTAAATAAAATATACATTTATGAAAGACAAGATAAAAGCATTAGAAGATAAGATTGCCTTGGCACATTTAGGCGGGGGCGAAAACAGAATAGCAAAACAGCACGAAAAAAAGAAGCTTACTGCAAGAGAAAGAGTAGAATATCTCTTAGACGAAGGCTCATTCGAAGAAATAGGAATGCTGGTAACCCACAGGACCACAGACTTCGGAATGGAAAAAGAACTCTATTACGGCGATGGAGTCATCACAGGTTACGGAACCATAAACAACAGAATGGTGTACGTCTTCGCTCAAGATTTTACAGTCTTCGGAGGCGCATTATCAGAAACCCACGCTGAAAAAATCTGCAAAGTCATGGACATGGCCCTCAAAACCGGAACCCCAATGATAGGCCTGAACGACTCAGGTGGCGCAAGAATTCAAGAAGGGGTTCGCTCATTGGGAGGTTATGCAGATATTTTCTTCAGAAACGTTCAGGCCTCCGGAGTAATTCCGCAAATTTCTGCAATAATGGGACCTTGCGCTGGCGGAGCAGTCTATTCTCCTGCAATGACCGACTTCACGATGATGGTAGAAAACACAAGCTATATGTTTGTAACCGGACCAAACGTAGTAAAAACAGTAACGAACGAAACAGTAACTTCCGAAGAATTGGGAGGTGCAAGCACGCATTCCACAAAGTCAGGAGTTGCACATATAACGTCAGCAAATGACGTAGAATGCCTAGAAGATATCAAAAAACTGCTAAGCTATTTACCGCAAAGCAATAATGAAACTACGCCAAAAGTGCCTTATGAATTAAACGATGAAGTGCGCGAACAGCTTTCCAGTATAATTCCAGAAAACGCCAACAAGCCTTATGACATGCACGAAGTCATTAAAGGAATCATCGATGAAGATTCTTTCTACGAAGTACACAAAAACTTCGCAGAGAATATTTTGGTAGGTTTCGCAAGAATAGGAGGAAGAAGCATCGGAATTGTTGCTAATCAGCCCATGTTTTTGGCCGGAGTTCTAGATGTAAACAGCTCCATCAAGGCGGCACGTTTCACAAGATTCTGCGACTGTTTCAATATTCCGTTATTAGTATTAGTAGACGTCCCAGGTTTCCTCCCAGGCACAGACCAAGAATGGAACGGCATCATCACCCACGGAGCAAAACTGTTATACGCTTTAAGCGAAGCCACAGTGCCGAGGGTTACGGTAATCACAAGAAAAGCATACGGTGGCGCTTATGACGTAATGAACTCAAAACACATCGGAGCCGACATGAATTTCGCGTGGCCGACAGCAGAAATAGCAGTAATGGGAGCAAAGGGAGCCAGTGAAATCATCTTCAAAAAAGAAATTTCAGAAGCACAAGATCCAACAGCAAAACTATTAGAAAAAGAAGCGGAATACGCCGAAAAATTCGCAACCCCATACCGCGCTGCACAAAGAGGTTTCATCGATGAGGTAATCCTGCCAAAAGACACCAGAAGAAAATTAATAAAAGCCTTCAGCATGTTAGAAAATAAAGTAAGTGTCCTCCCAAAAAGAAAACACGGAAATATCCCTTTATAAACGCAACTAAAAACATCCAGCTTATATGTTCCTTATATGCCTTATATGGTTTGTGTTTTTAACATATAAGGCATGTAAGAGCATATAAGAAAGCAAAAAAAAGCAAATCTATGGTTAAATCTTACCAATTTGCACAAAAAAAATCCTCTAAGTAAACCTAGAGGATTTTTTATATAGTATAGTAAAAGATTAAACTTCGTCTAAAACCGCTTCACCATACAAATCAAATTCAGCAGCATCAGTAATGCGGACGTTCACAAACTCGCCAGTCTTCAAATAAGCCTTGCTAGCGTCAATCAAAACCTCATTATCCACATCCGGACTGTCAAATTCAGTTCGTCCAACAAAGTGAGCGCCTTCTTTTCTGTCAATAATACAGCGGAAAACTTGTCCAATCTTCTCTTGGTTCAAATCCCAAGAAATCTGCGACTGAATTTCCATGATTTCATTGGCACGTTGTTGCTTTACTTCCGCAGGAACATCATCTTCCAATAAATAAGCATGCGTGTTTTCTTCATGAGAATAAGCAAAACAGCCTAATCTTTCAAAACGCATTTCTTCAACCCAGTTCTTCAAAATCTGAAAGTCTTCCTCAGTCTCACCAGGATAACCAACGATCAAAGTAGTTCTGATTGTCATCTCTGGAACGCGTTCTCTGAATTCTTTAATCAATTTCGTAGTCTTCTCCTGAGTAGTTCCTCTTCGCATAGACTTCAAAATCTTGTCAGAAATATGTTGCAAAGGAATATCCAAGTAATTGCAAATCTTAGGCTCGCGCTTCATCAAATCCAAAACATCCATCGGAAAACCAGTAGGAAAAGCATAATGCAGACGAATCCACTCAATACCTTCAACTGCTGCCAAATTCTCTAACAACTCAGCAAGATTTCTCTTTTTATATAAGTCAAGACCATAATAAGTCAAGTCTTGAGCAATCAAAATCAACTCTTTAACGCCGTTTTTCGCCAAACCTTTCGCTTCATTGACCAACTTTTCAATAGGCTGTGAAACGTGTTTGCCGCGCATCAACGGAATCGCGCAAAAACTGCAAGGACGATCGCAACCTTCCGCAATTTTCAAATACGCATAATTCTTAGGAGTCGTGGTCAAACGCTCTCCAAGCAACTCATGACGGTAATCTGCACCAAGCGCTTTCAATAACCCAGGCAATTCCGTAGTCCCAAAATACTGATCCACATTCGGAATTTCCTTCATTAAATCTGGCTTGTAACGTTCCGACAAACATCCCGTTACAAAAACCTTGTCAACGATGCCTTGCTCTTTTTTGTCAACATAATTCAAAATCATATTCACAGATTCTTCCTTTGCATTGTCAATAAAACCGCAAGTATTGATCACAATAATGTTCCCTTCTCGTTCTGCAGGTGCCTCATGCTCAACATCTTTGCCACTGGCGCGCAATTGCCCCATCAGCACTTCTCTGTCATAAACATTTTTAGAACACCCTAAAGTGATTACATTGATTTTGTTTTTCTTTAACGTCTTGGTTCTCATAGAATTGTAAAACTCCTTATTTTTAAGGAGGGTGCAAAATTAAGCTTTTTTATTTAAAATAAACCCGTTTCTAGGGCTATTTGTAATTCTTCTAAAAAAGCACGTTGCAATTTATTTGTTCAGAAGCGAAACTTCAGTAGTTTTAGAAACACCGGTCCCGCTTTCTGCAGTAGCTTTTCTCCAATGAAAAATTGAAGAAAAGGCTACTGCCGCCAATCGGGGCTAGCAAAAATCTTCAGTGCATTTATCAGCCTTGAGCTAGATGGCTTGCCTTTTTTGAGTATAATGAAATGCTAAATTATGACCAACCTTTTTGATATTTAAGTCCGAATGTTTACGTTTACAATCATGAAAAAGTCAATTTTACTATTTCTGCTCTTTGCGCCAATATTTCTCTTTTCACAGCAAAGAGACGTCCGCGTTTACAGAGAATTCATCGAAGGAAAAACCGTTGTTTTTGCCGATAACAATGAATTCTGCCCAGTTTCTGTAGTCATGCGAACCGAATTAGAAAACATGAAAAGCAGCTTAAAAGGAATATACGTCTTGGTTCCAGCACAGACAAAAAGATTTATAGTAACCGAAATTACCGTTATCAACTTAAAGAAGAAATTCAATTTTAAGTACCAGAATTCCTTCTACTTAGGAGATATTGATCTGAAAAAATACGATATAAATTATCCCTACGAATTGCCATATAAACAAGGCGAAGAATATATAATAGGGCAGGGTTACAACGGAAAAATTTCCCACCACAATGAATTTGCCCTAGATTTCATCATGCCAATCGGAACCGAAATCCTAGCTTCAAGAGACGGAATTGTAGTCGATGTGCAAGATAAAAACACAGAAACCTGCACCAACAAAGCCTGCGCCGAATTTAATAATTTCATAGTAATCTACCACGAAGACGGAACTTTCGCTGAATACACGCACATTGACACCAATAGCGCTTTAGTCAAAAAAGGAGATGTTGTAAAAGCAGGAGATAAAATCGCATTAAGCGGCAACATCGGCTGGTCATCCGGACCACATTTACACTTTTTTACTTTTGTTCCAGATATCGAAAAAGGAAGGATTTCAATTAAGAGTAAATTCAGAACTACAGAAAATAAGCTAGAATTTTTGAAAGAAAAAGAATCTTATTTGAAGGAATAACTTACCTCAGATTCGCAGGTTTTTTCTTTTTTATAGTTTAAAATCTGTGAATCTGAGGTAATTTTTTATTTAATAATAGATATAGGCTCTTTATTTTCATTAACCGCAACGAAAGTGAAATTTCCAGTAATGGCTCTTTCTCTCTCCAAAGAATACATTTTTTCTACGTAAATTTCTACATGAACTTGCATGCTTGTGTTTCCGATGTGCGTTACTTTTCCAATCAATTCGGCGAAAGTTCCTGCAGGAATTGGTTTTTTGAAGTCGATTCGGTCACTGCTTACCGTTACAACTCTTTGACGGCTGAAACGCGTTGCAGTAATAAAAGCCACTTCATCCATTAATTGCATTGCCGTTCCACCAAATAAAGTGTCGTAATGATTTGTCGTATTTGGGAAAACTGCTTTGAAAATATGTGTTTCTGCAGCATCTATTTTTTCTTGTAATGTCATTATATAAGTTGTTGTTTAGGTCTTAAATTTCCCCATTTTAAATAGGTGCTTCCCCAAGTAAATCCTGCTCCAAATGCGGTAATTAGCAGATTTTGCCCTGCTTTGAAATCTTCCTTGAAATCCCAAAGACAAAGCGGAATCGTTGCCGCAGTAGTATTTCCATATTTTTGAATATTAATTTTTACTTTTTCAATTGGGAAATCTAAAGCGTCACTTACGGCTTGAATAATTCTCAAATTAGCTTGATGGGGAATAATCCAATCTACTTTTTCAGAAGCCAAATCATTTCTTTCCATGATTTCTTTGCAAGCAGAACTCATTCCGTTGATGGCATTTTTGAAAACCGTTCTTCCATCTTGTTGCACGAAATGTTTTTTATTAGCAATAGTTTCTTCCGAAGCGGGAAAAAGTGAACCTCCGGCAGGAACTGAAAGAAATTGTGTTCCGTTTCCGTCAGTTTTAAAAATATTGTCAATTACGCCTAAATCGCCAGAAGTTGGTTCAAGCAAGACTGCACCAGCGCCGTCTCCGAAGAGAACGCAGGTATTTCTGTCTTCATAGTCCACGATGGCGCTCATTTGATCAGCTCCAATAACCAATACTTTTCGATATCTGTTGCTTTCAACCAAACTTGCTCCTACAGAAAGCGCATATAAAAAGCCAGAACACGCTGCATTTAAATCAAATCCCCAAGCATTTTTTAAACCTGCTTTTTCGCAGACAATACTTGCCGTTGGCGCTAAAATGTGATCAGGAGTTGAGGTTGCTAAAATAAGGCAATCTATTTCTGATGGTTCGATATTAGAATTCTCGATGAGGTTTTTTATGGCAAAAGTGGCCATGTCTGAGGTGGCTAAAGATTTGTCAGAAAGTATTCTTCTTTCTTTGATTCCGGTTCGGGAAGTAATCCATTCATCGGAAGTGTCTACCATTTTTTCGAGGGTTTTATTGTCTAAAATGGTATTTGGAACAAAGCCTCCAATGGCTGTAATCGTTGCGTTTGTCTTGGTGTTCATTATTCTGTAAAGGGTTGGGCAGACTATGTGAATAGTCAAGTTTGTCATGAAAAAGCTCTTGCTTTATTTTAAAATGCTTAGGAAGAAAATCAGGAATAAATTTTAGGGAAAAGCTTACTTCTTCCATAGAAAATATAACCAAAAGCTTCAGATCGCGAAAGCAATGTCAATTTTGAAAAAGGCAGGTCTCCTGACTTACAGCATTTTTATCTTCCTTCCCAAGAAATAATTTCTCAGTGGATTTTGATGATAAAAACTTTTTGAGCTGTTTACAGTTGCGCGACAGTTCGTGGTTTTCACACGATTCCCAATTACCTTTGAGCTAACAAAGACCTTTTCTTGAGAGAAATAATTTAAGAACTTGTGGTGCAAATATACCAAGTATAAATTATAAAAAAATCCCAATTTTAAGACTTTATTGCATAAAAAAACCATCCAGATTTTGGATGGTTTTAATAATGAATATTTCTATTTACATTTCAAAAAGTAGGGTCAGTGAAACAGTATTGCTTACAGATTTTATTTTTGCTGGATTTGTAAGCCCAGTTGAGAAGAATTGCATTTGAGAGTCTCTTTTCGCATATGCGTAAGCTGCATCAAGCCTTACAGGGCCAAAATTATATCCTAATCCTCCTGAAACACTATTTAAATCTCCAACAGTTTTTCCGTTTTTATAAGGGCTTTGCTCAAATCGGTAACCGCCACGAAAACTCCATTGTTTTACTCTGGTTTCTGCGCCGATTCTTACTTCTGATGTTACATCTAGAATATCATCCATTTGGCTATTTATTGGTGCAAAATAATTGTCATTTGGTCTAAATCTAGTATTGCTGTAGTCTTTCATGGCATAATCAACGCTAATTAAGCCTGCTTTTCCAAAAACGTACGCCAAACTTCCTGTATATTTTCCTGGGGTTTGCAATCTATAATCTGGATAAGTTATAATTCCTGTATCAGTTCCGTCTAAATTAGAAGAAATTGTTTGGCGAAAATCTTCTGTAAAACGATACCAAGTTGGTGATTCATAAGCTAAACCTGCACGAAGGCTGTTTGTGACTTTTGCAATTGCGCCTAACTGAAAAGAAAAACCGTTTCCATAGCTGTAAAGTTCGTTGTTGAATCTGACTGCTTCAAGGTTAGTCGGTGTTCCTGGCGTATCAAGATAATCTTCATAGAAACTTGTCTTTCTAGTATAATCTGTGAAGTGAGAATTTAGGTTTAAGCCAAAATAAAATTTGTCTTTGTATTGTGTCGCGATATTAAAGGAAAGTTTCCCGTTGTAACCGCTCGTATTGACATAATTTTCTTGGTAATAATTTCCTCCAGCAGGAGTATTTGGAGTATAAATCGTATTGCCACCAGTGTCTGTTCCTTGGTTTATAACATAACCTTGATAGCCTAAATTAGCTTGCTGTTGTGGGTATGTTAAGAAATTAGATCCTAAGAAATTTCCAGTTTGAGGGTTGTTTGCATAACCTAAGAAATAGCTTGAAATTGAATTACTTGGATTGTAACCTTGTGAGTAAAATTTATTGTCTAAATCAGTTACATTTTCATAATTTGCTCCCACTGTAAATTTTCTCCAGCCACTTTCATAGTTGTTGTTTTCAAAAACCCAAATAGCGCCTAATTGGTTTAGGTCAAAGCTGTTGTCGTTTTCTTTGGTTGATGTTCCAAAATAATTTGATTTATTGCTAATGCTTTTGTTACTTAGAGATACTGCAATTTGGCTTGATGTAAAAATTGCACCACCAGCAGGATTTACATTTAAAGAAGAAAAATCACCACCCAGCGCTCCAAAAGCACCACTCATTGCTCTAAACCTAGCTGTTCCGCCTAAATCAGTTTGAGCATATCTCATAGCATCTGAAATATCTTGAGCTTGAATAGAATTAAAGGCAAGCCCAGTCACTACTAGTAAAATATATTTTTTCATTGTATTTAATTTTAAGCTTATTTCAAAAAAATACCCATGTTCGTGACTTTTGATCAAAAAACATAGGCATTTAAATATTGTGATTGTTAACCTCTTCTTCCGCCTCCGCCACCGCCGGATCTTCCGCCACCGCCGCCTGATGAGCCTCCAGATCTTCCGCCACCTGATGATGGGCTAGGAGCGCTGTAAGATCTAGATGGTGTTACGCTTTGATTTCTTGTTGAATTATTTGAAGATCGCGTTGGTGTATAATTACTGTTGTTATTTCGAGTAGTATTATAATTTGAATTGCTATTTCTTGTGCTGTTGTATTCTGAATTTCTTGTAGTAGCATTTCTTGTTCCTGAATAATTCGATCTTGTGGCATTATTTCTATTTCCTGAAAAAGAACTAGCATTTCTTACATTTCTGGTAGAATAAGAGGTGCTTGGAGATCTTCTTCCGCCTACATAATTAGCGTTCCCTCTTCCTGCTACAGCACTTCTTGAATAATTATTCCCACGAGATCCGTTTGCATAATAATCGCCTCTTCTTCCGTTGGCATAGTTGCTTCTTCTGTAATAATTATTTCCATAATATCCGTTTCCGTAATATCCATTTCCATACCAGCCGCCATAATATCCGCCATAGTAAGGCCCCCAGCTATTCCAGCCATAACCCCAACCCGGACCATACCAATTGTTCCAGCCCCAACCGCCATAACCCCAGCCAGAGTAGCCCCAACCAAGTCCTAATCCCCAGCCACCACCATAGAATCCGTTGTAGCCCCAGTTGTTGTCATAAACGTTAATTGTAACATTGTCAGAATCGCTTCCCCATGCTGCATATCCATTTTCCACTTGCGCAATAGTATCATTAATTTCTCTATTATAAACTGGTGAAGTATATGCATTTGGATCAGTAAAAATTTCTGGATCTTCCTGAAGTGAAGAAAAATATTCTTTATATTCGTTTGTTTGAGAATTTGGTGTGCTTGCTGTTCTTTTTTCAGAATCAGTATAAACGCCATCATTATCATAATAAGAAGTATTTTGATAAGATCCACAGGATGTTACCAAAATTGTCAGCAGTCCAAGCAATGAATAAATGGAGGCTGATTTTGATGAGAGATAATAAGTTTTCATATCTATAGCAATTTTATTGTTGGACAATACAAAAATAGTTAGTTTTGCTGAATTATTTAGTTAATTTAAGTTAAACAATATTTGTGCCAAACTATTAGATATGAGTAAGAACCTTACCAAAAGATCAGAAGATTATTCCAAATGGTATAATGAATTGGTCGTTAAAGCAGATTTAGCCGAAAATTCAGGAGTGCGCGGTTGTATGGTCATCAAACCATACGGTTATGCGATCTGGGAAAAAATGCAGGCAGAACTAGACAGAATGTTCAAAGAAACCGGACATCAAAACGCCTATTTCCCTTTGTTCGTGCCCAAAAGCATGTTTGAGGCTGAAGAGAAAAATGCCGAAGGTTTTGCAAAAGAATGCGCTATCGTAACTCACTATAGATTAAAAAATGATCCGGATAAACCTGGAAAATTAATGGTAGATCCAAATGCCAAATTAGAGGAAGAATTAATCGTTCGTCCAACAAGCGAGGCGATTATTTGGTCAACTTATAAAGGCTGGGTACAATCTTACAGAGATTTGCCTTTGCTGATCAACCAATGGGCAAACGTGGTTCGCTGGGAAATGAGAACGCGATTGTTTTTGAGAACGGCAGAATTTTTATGGCAGGAAGGACATACGGCTCACGCAACAAAAGCAGAAGCCATTGCAGAATCAGAACAAATGATGAATGTGTATGCTGATTTCGCCCAAAATTTTATGGCGATTCCGGTTATAAAAGGATTGAAAACAGAAACCGAACGTTTTGCTGGCGCGGATGAAACCTATTGTATCGAAGCTTTGATGCAGGATGGAAAAGCGCTTCAGGCAGGAACTTCGCATTTCTTGGGACAAAACTTTGCTAAAGCATTTGATGTAAAATTTGCTAACGCGGAAGGAAAGCAAGAATATGTTTGGGGAACTTCTTGGGGAGTTTCAACGCGTTTGATGGGTGCTTTGGTCATGACGCATTCTGATGACAACGGATTGGTTTTGCCTCCAAATTTAGCTCCGATTCAAATTGTGATTGTTCCTATCTATAAAACAGATGAAGAATTTGCTGCGATTTCAGAAGTGGCTCATACTTTAGTTGCGCAATTTAAAAAACTAAGAATCTCGGTTAAATTTGACGACAGAACGACTCAAAAGCCAGGATTTAAATTTGCTGAATGGGAATTAAAAGGAGTTCCGGTTAGAATTGCTGTTGGTCCAAAAGATTTAGAAAACGGAACTTTTGAGGTTGCCAGAAGAGATACTTTGACAAAAGAAGTAGTTTTGAAGGACGGAATCGTAAATTATGTAAATGATTTGCTAGAAAAAATCCAAGAAGATTTATTTAACAAGGCATTAAATTATAGAGATACTCATATTACAGAAGTGAATGATTTTGAAGAATTTAAAGATGTTTTAGAGAATAAAGGAGGCTTTGTTTCAGCACATTGGGACGGTACTGCAGCAACAGAAGAAAAGATAAAAGACCTTACAAAAGCAACAATTAGATGTATTGCTTTGGATAGAGTAGAAGAGACGGGAACCTGTGTATTCACTGGTAAACCATCGGCTGGAAGAGTGCTTTTTGCTAAGGCATATTAAAAAAAAATAAAAAAAATTAAATTTTTTTAAGGTAGCTATTGCACAAATAAAAAATAGTTGTATTTTTGCAACCGCAATAGAGAAGCAAGGCCCGTTCGTCTATCGGTTAGGACGCATGGTTTTCATCCATGTAAGAGCGGTTCGATTCCGCTACGGGCTACTACTTTAAAAAAGCATAAGTTCTCCTTAACTATAAAAAGGAAAATGGCCCGTTCGTCTATCGGTTAGGACGCATGGTTTTCATCCATGTAAGAGCGGTTCGATTCCGCTACGGGCTACAAAATTAGTTGTAAATTAGTTTTATAAAATAAAGACTGGTGTCTCGGTCTTTATTTTATTAGTTAAAACCAAAGTGACATTTTTAAGTTGTGGGAGGTTTTTCTTTTTTAACTAGTATTTATAATAATTACATCTAAAATTAAAAAGCAAAATGGCAAATCATAAATCAGCCCTTAAAAGAATCAGAAGTAACGAAAAGAGAAGAGTATTAAACAGATACCAGCACAAAACAACTCGTAACGCTATCAAAGCTTTGCGTCTTGCAACTGAAAAATCTGATGCTACTGCAAAATTATCTGGTGTTATCTCTATGATTGATAAATTAGCTAAAAAGAATATTATTCATAATAATAAGGCTTCTAATTTAAAATCTAAATTGACTAAGCACGTTGCTACTCTTAGCTAAGAATAACAACATCTTAATATAAAAAAAGCTTCGCTAAATTAGCGAAGCTTTTTTTTGCTTTGCCTTTAACTCTGAAGTTAAAGGCGTTCTTTTAATTTTTCAAGCATTTCTTTTGTTACAGGTTTCGATATAAAGTCGATAATTATAGGGTAATTTTTTACTTTCTCAATATCTTTTGGATCAATTGTGGAAGAAAGAACGATGATTTTAGTTTCTGCGTTATATGGACTGTATTTTTCTTCAATGAAATTATCAAGAAATTCCCAACCTCCCATAACTGGCATATTTAAATCTAAAAACATCAATTCCGGAAAATCATTGTCTTTATTTGATTTTAAATCATCATAATATTCTAGCGCTTCTTGCCCGTTTTTTGCAACGATTACTGTTTCAGACAATGTTGCTTTTGCGATTACCATTTTGTAAAGCATTAGTGTGATTGGATCGTCATCAACGCATAGTATTTTTTTTATCATCTCTTAATAGTTGTTGAAAGTTAAAGTAAATTTGGTTCCTTTATTGACTTCGCTTTGCACTTCAATTGTACCTCCCATAGTTTCGACTTGAGACTTTACAAGATATAATCCAAGGCCTTTGCTGTCTGGGTAGTTGTGAAATCTTTGGTATAGTCCGAAAATCTTGTCTTTATTTCTGTCCATGTCAATACCAATTCCATTGTCTTCAAAAGTTAGTAATATCTTGTCTTGCTTTATTTTTGTTTTAATATTAATGATCAGTTTGTTAGAAGGATTTCGATATTTGATAGCATTTGTAAGCAAGTTTAATAAAATACTCTCTAAATATGCCTTGTTGATATTTGGCATTGAATCAATTCCTATTTTTATTTTAATTGTTGGTTTGTGCAGGTCAATCAAATAGTTTAATTGTACAAAGACGCTTTCAAAGACTTCGCTAAAAGTGACATCTTCCTTTTTGATTGAAGGATTATCTTTTATAATAACCACTTTAACCAAGTCATTGATAGTTTCGTTTAGTAAATGTGTTGATTTTGAAAAACCATTTAAAATTAATTTTAGATCATTGTTCTCAATTGGTATATCTTCAATGAGATTCAATAAACCGGTTAAATTTGATAATGGCGCTCTTAAATTATGAGATGTAATATAAGAAAATTGTTTTAAATCTTTATTGTTTTGAGTCAGCTCTCTAATAAGTTGCTCTTTTTCTTTTTCTTGCTTTTTTTGCTCGGTAATATCTCTTTGAATCGATATCCAGTGTGAAATGCCACCATCTTTTGCGCTAATTGGAATCATCGAAAAACTTACCCAATATTGTTCATTGTTTTTCTTATAGCTGATGGTTTCAATTCGTGTTTCTTGTTTGTTTTTTATGGACGATGCTAGTTTTTGATACTCTTTTTTATCAGTATTTGGACCGCTAAAAATAATTGGAGACTTGCCAATGACTTCTTCAGCTTCATAACCTGACATTTCAGAAAAAGCCTGGTTTACAAAAACAATCTTAGGAATTGCAGTTTCAGAAATGTCATTGTCAGTAATTACTACCGCATCTTTTGCGTGTGTAATCACAGTTTCCATTAATCTTAGTCGTTGTTCTTCTTCTTTTGTTTTGGTGACATCTTGCATCGAGCCAATCATTCTGCTTGATTTTCCGCTATCATCTTTAATTAAAAAGCCACGGTCAAAGATGAATTTATAGCTTCCGTCGGCACATCTGAATCGATATTCGTCTTGCCATTTTTTTACCCTTTTTTCAAGAAAATTATATAGTTTTACTGAAACTCTGATGCTGTCTTCGGGATGAATTCTGTCGAACCACCATTTTGAAACATTTTCTACGTCTTCCTGTTTGTATCCAAACATTTCAGTAATTCCTTTATTCCAACTGAAATTATCTTCTTGAATTTTCCAATCCCAAATGGTATCACTTGTTGCTTTTGCTACAATTTCATAACGATTGATGGCTTCTTTTAATTCTTCTCCAGATCGTCTGTTTTCCATCAAAACTCCAACTAAGCTTGCTGCCCTCTCAAAAAGGTAGATTTCATTTTGAGTAGGTTCTTTGATTTCTTTATAATGTACTACAAATGCGGCAATCATTATTCCATCCGTTTTTCGAATCGGAATTGACCAATATGATTTCATGCCATATTCTGTTGAAATAGAAACATATTTTTTCCAAGTTGGATCATTTTCTAAATCATACACAAAATTGTTTTCATCAGGAAAAGTTTTAAGATCGGTCTCCATTCCTGCTTCTTTCAGAGCTTTTAAATATAGTCTAGGCAAACTTTCTCCGGCTACGTGAACCATTTTATTTTTTCGTAATTCAGCTATGCAGCATAAAGATTCAGGAATCATTTCCTCTAAAAATTCAAGAACTTTGTCAAGAACCGTTTTGAGGGTTGATTGTTGTGAAGAATTAAGTTTGTAAATGTCTTTTTCAAATGCCAGTATTGTTTCTTGAAATTTGCGGGTAGTTATATCTTGAAGGGCTCCAATTTTTTTGACTTGCACGCCATTTTCCCATATAATTGAAAATCGATCTAAAACATGAGCATATGTATTATCTTGCTTTCGAAAGCGATATTCTATTTCATAATGTGAGTCTGGGGAGCTGGGTTTTAAGGAAGCAATTTTTTCAGAAATCCATTTTCTTTCATCAGGATGTAATCGTGAGGCCCAAAAAGACATGTCTAAAGATTGGTCTTTTGTGTCAAATCCAAATATTTTGCTATAGTTTGAACCTGTAATATAGATTTTCTTTGTAGCGGAATCAAATTCATAAATTGCATCGCTAGTAGCTTCAGCAACAGCTTCATATCTCAGATTGCTTTCTTTGATTCGCATCTCATTTTCGATTCGGTCAGTCACGTCTCGAGCGTTTAGAACAATTCCGTTTACAGCTGCGTTGTCAGTCATGTCAATGATGTTAGCTTCAAGCCAGCGCCATTTTTCATTTACATATATATAACGAAAAGGTTTGGTTGCAATTCTTTTTACATCTTTTAATTTAGAAAATTCTGAAATAAAAAATGGCGCATCTCCGGGATGTAACATGTCAAAAGCATTTAAACCAATATACTCCTGCGGGTCAATTCCATAATTTCTTTCAACATTTGGGCTTATATAAGTGTAATTCCCTTTAGAATCTAAGATTGATATTAATTCTGACCCGTCTTGAACCAAAGCTTTAAAGCGCTGTTCAGTAAGCTCGCTGTCTTTTTCAGTTTTTAGTTTTTCAGTTACATCTGTAATTAAGACTAGTCTGGCTCTTTTTTCATCGAATTCAATTTCATTGCTTTGGGCGATTATATAGACGCATTCTCCTGATTTGCTTAATGTTTTTAGAAAAGTTTCTGAAAATTTTCCGTTTTCTCTAACTTTTTCTAAAACATCTAAAGCATTTTCATAATCGTTTGGCGCTACCAAATGAAAAGTTTTCAAATTAAGCATTTCTTCTCTCGTGTACCCATATTTTTTTAGAAATGCATTGTTTAAGTCTAAAATTGCTAGGGTTTCAATGTCATAAATAAATTTAGGAAGTGGACTGTGATGAAATAAGTTTTTATATTTTTTCTCTGATTCGTCTAATTTATGCTCCAATTTATATTTTTGAAGGCTATTTTGGATGGTTTTTGAAACGAGATTTTTGCTAGCGTAGTTTTTTATTATATAATCTGAAATTCCTTTAGATAAAGATTCATTACAAAAATCCTCTTCTTCTAGATTGCATAATAAAATTATAGGAAGATTGGTATTTAAATACTCTAGGTTTTGTTCATTATCTTCTAGAATAGGTGTGTCAACTAGAATAATATTCAAATGAATTTTGTCAATTAAAAGGTGTTTAGCTTCAGCCAATGATTTTGCTATATAAAAGGAAGCTTCAAAAAATGCCTCTTTTATATAGTTTTTTATGACTTCTAAATCACTCTGATTATTTTGTATTATCAGAAAATGAATACCTTTTTTCTGAAAATTCATTTATTTCGGTTTATCGATTGTACATAAGAAATCCAAAATTCTATGCTATCGATTGCAGATCCAAATGATTTATTTTTAAAGTAATAATAAAGAAGGTTATGCATAGTAAGTTGTGAATCAAATACTAGATATTTTTTTTCAATTTTTACTGCATCTTCCATAAGCATTACTTCATATAACACTGCATTCGATATTAATTCTTCGTTTGCAGCTTGTCGACATTTGGTGCATAGATTTGGGGTAAACAAATATATGAAAAACTATTTTGATGCGGTAATTAAAATTTTTCATACTTCATATTTTGTTTTTGATAAAATTTTATGAATTAATCATCATTTTTGGAATTGCTTAAAATACTATATTTTACAGTTTGTAGGTCATTAATAAAAATATAAGTTATCTCCTTATTATGAATAAGTTAAGTCCTTCAGAAAAAACATTTTTTATATCGAAATAATGTGTACATTTGCAGCTTCTAAAAAAATCGAATGGAATCTATCAGAAACATTGCAATTATTGCCCACGTCGATCACGGTAAAACTACTTTGGTTGATAAAATTATGTACCATTGTCAACTTTTCCGTGATAACGAAAACACGGGAGACCTTATTCTTGACAACAACGATTTAGAGCGTGAAAGAGGTATTACAATTACTTCAAAGAACGTTTCAGTTCAATATAAAGGAACAAAAATCAACATTATCGATACTCCTGGTCACGCGGATTTCGGTGGAGAAGTAGAACGTGTATTGAATATGGCCGATGGTGTTTGCCTTTTGGTAGATGCTTTTGAAGGACCAATGCCACAAACTCGTTTCGTTTTGCAAAAAGCAATCGATTTAGGTTTGAAACCTTGCGTTGTAATCAATAAAGTAGATAAAGAAAACTGTACACCAGAAGAAGTTCACGAAAAAGTTTTTGACTTGATGTTTGAGCTTGGAGCAACTGAAGAACAATTGGATTTTCCAACTGTTTATGGTTCTGCAAAAAATAACTGGATGTCAGACGATTGGAGAAACCAAACTGACAATATCGAACCATTATTAGATATGGTAATCAAAAATGTTCCTGCTCCAAATGTTGGTGAAGGAACGCCACAAATGTTGATTACATCTTTAGATTTCTCTGCTTTTACAGGTCGTATCGCAATCGGTCGTCTTGAAAGAGGAGTTCTTAACGAGGGAATGCCAATCTCTCTTGTAAAAAGAGACGGAACTATCGTTAAATCAAGAATCAAAGAATTGCATACTTTTGAAGGACTTGGTCGTAAAAAAGTATCACAAGTAATTGCTGGGGATATCTGTGCAATTATTGGTGTTGAAGGTTTTGAAATTGGAGATACTATCGCTGATTTTGAAAACCCAGAAGGTTTGCAAACAATCGCAATTGATGAGCCAACAATGAGTATGTTGTTCACAATCAACGATTCGCCTTTCTTTGGTAAAGAAGGTAAATTTGTAACTTCTCGCCATATTAGAGAAAGACTTACAAAAGAATTAGAGAAAAACTTAGCGATGAAGTTGGGTGAAACTGATTCTGCTGATAAATTTATGGTTTTTGGTCGTGGTGTACTTCACTTATCTGTTCTTATTGAAACAATGAGAAGAGAAGGATATGAATTGCAAATCGGTCAGCCACAGGTTATTATCAAAGAAATTGATGGTCAAAAATGTGAGCCAATTGAGGAATTGACAATCGATTTACCAGAATCTCTTTCGGGTAGAGCGGTTGAGTTTGTTACAATGCGTAAAGGTGAAATGTTAAGTATGGAAACTAAAGGTGACCGTATGATTGTTAAATTCAACATTCCATCACGTGGAATCATTGGATTGAGAAATCAACTTTTGACTGCTACTGCTGGTGAGGCTATCATGGCACACCGTTTCATTGGATACGAACCTTACAAAGGAGAAATTGCTGGACGTAACAAAGGTTCATTGATTTCTATGGAAAAAGGAAAAGCGATTCCTTATTCTATCGATAAATTGCAAGATCGCGGTAAGTTTTTCGTTGAACCAAATGCTGAAATCTATGAAGGTCAAGTGATTGGAGAAAACTCTCGTGGCGATGATATGTGTGTTAACGTAACAAAAGAGAAAAAACAATCTAACGTTCGTTCTTCTGGAAACGATGAAAAAGCAAGAATCATCCCGCCAATCATTTTCTCTCTTGAAGAAGCTTTAGAATACATTCAAAAAGATGAGTATGTGGAAGTTACACCAAAATCTATCCGTTTGAGAAAGATTTATTTAACTGAAACTGAAAGAAAACGTTTTAAATTCTAAGATATTTTCAACTATAATTAGTGAGCCATTCTGAAAAGAGTGGCTTTTTTTATTTAAAAGGATTAATTTGTGCCGTTAAACGATGAAACATTACAATTCATCGTTTTTTTTGACAATTATTGTATTTATATAATGAAGTTCTTTATCTAAAATATTAAATCAGTTAAGTTTACTAATCAATTATTAGTCAAAGATATTAATTGAAATTTAATGATGATAAAAAATTACAAATTGAAATTGCTTAATAAGAATAAAAATGAAGTAATTTCTATTTTAGGAGATGGCCTCAACTTTTATCATTTTGATACTTGGATTTATCTTTTAGATAGAAAATGGTGGATAATTAAGAGAAAGCTTTATATTCATTTTGATCAAACTAACCTTGTATATTCTGTTCAGATTAAATTTGAATACTTTTGATTTTTTCTGCTTATTTTTATTATTAGATTTTTCTAATTCTTGTCTGTGATGCTGCGATTTTATTATTTTTACTAAAGTTGTGCTTTGTAATAAATAAATTCGATTAACAAATGAAACAAGCAGAGCCAAATAGGATTAATAAGTGTTTTATCTAACTAAGCTAAAGTGACCTCTGATTGTTCTTCCAGTGTCTAGTTTCACAACATACCAATAATCAGATGAAGGTAGCGGTTGACCATCATGGATTCCGTTCCAGCCATTGCCCAAAGGTTTTATATCAGCAAGAAGTTTTCCAAAACGATCGAAGATGTAAATTTTTGACTTCGCATAAAATTGCGGATTTATTCCAACAATATCCCAAGTTTCGTTATAAGAATCGCCATTTGGTGTAAAAAATTTAGGCATTTTTAAAATGGATATTTCTTTTGAAATTGTACCACAACCGCGATCATCATAAACATAAACTGTATGAAAACCCGCTGTCACATTTTCAAAATGATTAGAAATTTGAAATGGACCAGTTGGAGTATCAAGGCTGTATAAGTAATTACCTAAGCTAGTATCTGTCAAATTAACGGTTATTGTGTTATTATCTGAATTATCTATAATCGCAATATTTTCTATAGTTGCATTATTGGAAGGAAGTACGGTAATAGTTCTAGTTTTTTCACATGCTACATTCGAAGAGACTTTTACAGTGTAAGTTCCAGGAAGGTTGGTTCTGATATTTTGCGAAATTGCTCCTGTTGACCACTCATAATCAAAATCATTTGGATTTCCTTGTAATAATCCAGCAGATAATGTAATGTAATTAAAAGGTAAATTAACACAAACGTAATCTGAATAATCAGGACTTATTTTTGGCAATTCGTTTACTTTTAAAAATAATTCCGAAATACCAGAACAATTATTACCATTCTCAACTCGCACAAATATCGTTTGTTCATAAGGAGTTTGATTCGTGAAATTTGCTGGATTTGTAATTTCATTAGTTTCTAACAGAGCATCATCTAAAGTTGTGTAAAATTTGGCTATTTCACCAGTATTTAATACAAGTGAAGAATTATTTAAATTAAATTCTCTTAATCCGTTTTCGGCATTCAAACTGTCACATTGAGGATCGATAGTAATAATTTGGGAAGGAGTTATGTTTACATTTAATAACAATGAACTTAAGCTTGAACACTGTGTTGTTGCATCTGTAATTCTAACAGAAATAGTTTGTGGATTTGTGACGTTTATATATTCAGGGGAGATTATGTTACTATTAAAAAGATATTCTACAGAAAGATTTGGATCATTATTTGTTAATTGCGATAAGGCTTCGTTCAAGTTAAAAAGTGCAAGTCCATCTGGATTTAAGCCTGTGTCACATTGTGTGAGTGAAGCATTAACTTTTGCAGGAACAGGCTTAACAGTTAAAAATATTTCTTTTACGTCTGAACAGCCATTGGTATTAGAAACTTTTATAAAAATTGATTCTTGATTGGGAATCGAGTTCGAAAAATTGACTAAAAAAGGGGAGAAATCTATTAATGCATTTGTACTTGAACTAAAATATGAAACTGCTAAGCCTGTCATGTTTTGTCCTTGCATAATGGCGTTTGTTACTTCATTCAAATCGAAAGTAGCTAGGCCATTTTGGTCATCACCATCAGTTAAATCATCACACAATTCAAAACTGGTGTTTGGAATTGTAATTGGATTATCAATAATTATAGTAAAATCCTCAACAGTTGAACAGCCTGTAAAAGTATTAGTAATTCGAGCATACAATCTTTGAGGATTTTGGGTGCTTTGAAAATTTGCAGTATTCGTTATTGCATTATCAGCTGTTAAGCCATCATTTTGGCTTCTATGATAAGTGACGGCCACATTAGTTTGAGAACCAATCATAATTGGCGTATTCAGTTCTAAATTAAAGTCATTTACGCAATTTTTAAGATTCATCGTCGCACCAGTTGGAATTTGCGAAACTGGCGATTCATTGAAAGTGGCAGTTCCTGTCCAGGTTATGGAAAAGTTGCTGTTTCCGACAGGTCTGTCAATTACTAAGAAATAAGTATCTCCTGAATTTACGGTCAGCCATCTTACAAAGCTGCTTCCTTGATCACCGGGACCTTCGGAAGTATCTGTTTCAGTTGCATTCATACCAGTAAAATTATTGCTAGCGCCTGCGGCATCCGGATTTGTGGTAGAACAACGAATCGCCATTCCTATATTACTACAAGTTGCATTAGGACCAAATACAAAAAAATCAAAATCTTCTAAAATACTTCTACTTTCTGGTCTAAGCGTAAATCCAAGTGTACCGCCTGTATTAATAGATATTCTCAGCCAGATACTATTATTCTCTTGGCTTCCACAAGTGTTGCTTCCAGAAAGTTCTTGAACTCCAACACCAGAAGCATTTAATCCGGTGTAATCACTATTGCCACATGCAATCAGAGCATTGACGCAATCATTTTGTGAAAAAGATTTTACGGTAGTAAAAATGAAGAAAAATATAACTAGTATTCTGCTGAATGACATAACTTGAAAATTGAAGGACTCAAATGTAGGAAAACATTTTATTCTATTTAGCGTACTAAGCTAAAATGTCCCTTGACGATGCGACCATTTTCGAATTTAACTACATACCAATAATCTGAAGAAGGTAGAGGTTGTCCATTATAAATTCCGTTCCAGCCATTACTTAAAGGTTTTATGTCAGCCAAAAGTTTGCCATATCTATCAAAAATATAGATTTTTGAATTGGCATAAAATTGAGAATTAATTCCTATTATGTCCCATGTTTCATTTCGTCCATCTCCATTTGGGGTAAAGAATTTTGGAATTTTTAAAACTGAAATTTCTTTTGAAACAATACCACATCCTCGATCATCATATATATAAACTGTATGAAATCCTGGAGACACATTTTCAAAATGATTTGAAGCTTGAAATGGTCCTGATGGTGCATCTAAACTATATAGATAATTACCCAAGCTCGTACTTGTAAGATATATTGTGACTGTGTTATTATCTGAAATATCTTTAATTTCAACATTCTCTATTGTAGCATTATTGGAAGGAAGAACTGTTATTGTTCTAATTTTTTCACAGCCAAATGTGTTAGTGACAGTTACTGTGTAAGTGCCAGCTTGATTGACATTAATGGTTTGTGTTTCTTGACCTGTCGACCATTTATATCTCAAACCAGTTGTATTTCCAGTTAATAAATTTGGAGTGAGGGTTATGAAATGATTTGGCAAATTTGTGCAAATGTAATCGGTATCTTCTGTTTTTATTTTCGGTAAAGGATTTACAATAAGCTTTATCGGATATATTCCGAGGCATTGGTCAAGTTCTTCCAAACGAGCATAAACAGTTTCTGTATTGTTAATAACGTTTCTATGTTGAACATCAATTTGATTTTGTTTTAGCAACGCATCGTCAATATTTTTGTAATAGAAAATCATTGCTGTTGGAAAATCTGTTGCGATGTCAGCATCAGAAAGGGTAAAGTTATATAATCCATCTTCAGTGCCGTCGTTGTCACATTTTGCTATTTCATAATTTGAACTTGCTCCTGTATTGACCCTTATTTCTAATTCAGTTATAGAATAGCAACCCGTTTGTGTATCTGAAACTCTTGCGTATAAAACTTGTGGATTTGTAATATTCTTATAATCTACAGGTAAAGGATTTATGTTTTCATCGGCATTATCATACGAAATAAAAAATGTCGTTTCTCTATTTTCAGCTTCATCAGAAAGATCCTCATGAGCAAGATTAAGATTAAAAAAAATGTTTGTCTCAGAAATTCCATCGGGACTGCATTGTGAAAGTACAGATCGAATTGCATTTGGCAGTGGATTAATAGTAATTTGTTTGGTATCATTTACAGTTGAGCCAGCAATAGTTACGCTAACACTTACATCATAAGTTCCTGCCGAAGCATACGCATGTGAGGTAGAAATGTTCGTGACACTGGGGCTGCCGTCTCCAAAGTCCCAGACAGCATTATCAATTGTTCCGCTTGAAGCTGTCTCAAAAGTTGTTATGTCACCAAGACAAGTATTCTTTTCAATAATTGAAGTACTAAAAACTGAAGTAATAAATGGAGGAAGTCCAAAAGTTGAAGAGCCATAATCTCCTAAGTATATAGCTCTTTCTTGATAATCACAGGCCAAACCTGCAAGTTCGGGACTATTGATAACATCTAGATATTTTACATCACTATTCAAGTTTGCTTTATAAATTTTTTTGTCAGGGCCTAATTGTAGTGCTGCATATAGTCTATTCGAAATAACTGTTCTCGTGAGAATAGGACTTTGCAAATCATATTGTGCTATTCCATTATCATCAGAAACATATAATTTTTTTGACTGCGCAGAAAATTCTATTCCATATGGACTTATGTTATTCCTTATTAAAAGTCCATTAGTAATATTTCCAGTTTGATTATCAAAATCATATAGATAGACGCAACCATTTTGAGCTGTGCCACCTTCGGTTGTTCCTAGTTGGTTGTGAGCGATAGCGATTTTTTTTCCATCAGGTGAAGCTTTTAAATAGCCTATTGAATTTCTTCTATATCCAGAAGTAGGTACCATGGGATTAATTTGTGTGACTACCGGTGTAGCATTTACGCCATTTTCATCAATTTTAAAGGCATAAAACTTATTTGTAAAGTGAGTAATTACCCAATAACCATTACCGTCTTGTGTTTTTACGGCTGTTATTTTTTCTGAACATTTATATTTTATTTCTTCGCCATATCGATTTTGATTATAAGTTACCAAATGATTATTTCGGCTTATTACATCGCCAATGCTTCCATTTGTTCCTGTAACTGACATATCAATTACAGAATAATTCATTCCATTATTGAAGCCGTCATCTGCTAATGGTACTCTGTCTTCTGTTCCAGTATAAAATCCTTCAAATTGTCTAGGATAAATAGCGGCATTTTCATGGTGAGGTTCATCTACAGTAAAAACATAAAAAATATTTGAATTAGTTGGATTTGGAATTATAATACCCGACTGGGTGCTTGATGGGTCACCTAAAAGGCCGGTATTATTAAAATAATCTCCATTAGGCATTATTTTATGATTTCTATCCCAAACTGTTCTACCATCTGTATACAACAAAAGATTACCATCTGAATCTGAAAATGAGCTACATCCTTCATTGGTATTAATACCTATCTCATTTGGTACTGCGGAAAGGACAGTAACACTATTGTCACTATTAAATCTAATCCCTGCTCTATTTCCAAAAAACCAATTTGAGGCCTCTCTTTGAGAATAAGAGTTTATGGAAAGGAAAATAAAGAAAATTAAATTTAAAGTTTTGATATTCATTTGTTGACATTAGATTTCAAATATAATAAATTCTTATTTGTTTTTTTGCTCATGTCATGATAAGTAGCTTTTTTCCTTACATAATTAACGCAAAAGAGAAAAATGTCCTTTGATTTCTCTTCCCGATTGTAGTGTAATTTTAAACCAATAATCTGTTGCAGGAAGTGTTTTTCCATCATGCATACCATTCCAGCCTGCTTGATTTCCTTTGAAAAAATAAATTAGTTTTCCATATCTGTTAAAAATAGAAACAGTAGCATTTGGTTGTGAATTTAAATAGGGAACTCTCCAGATTTCATTCTTTCCATCGCCATTAGGTGTGAAAAATTTTGGATAATCCATTACGAAAAAATCATATGGAGTCGCACTTCCACAGAAATTTTTGTCGATAACATATGCTGTATATTCTCCAGATTTTATGTTGGTAAAAGTAGGGCTATTTTGAAAATTGATTCCGTCAATTGAATATTCATAATCTCCTATACTAGTTGCCGTCAAATTAATTGTAACTGAATTGTTTCCTCCATTAAAATCATTGATGCTTATAGATGTAATTTCAGCACGACTGGAAGCTTTTACATTAAAAGTTTTGGTTCCTTCGCAATCATTAGAATTTGTAACGGTCACAGTATATGTTCCTGAAGTCAAAACGTTAATAATTTGAGTGTTTTGTATTGGATCTGTATTCCATGAATAGCTTGAAAAACCATTTCCCGCATTTAATGGCACACTAATATTGCTGCCAATACAAACGATTTTCTCTTCATCATCAAGACTTGCTCCAAAAGAATTAACGATAATCTTAAATTCGGCAATGCCATAACAATCAATGCCACTGCTTAATTTAGCATAGATTGTTTGTTCAAATGGAATCGTATTTTCGAAATTACTAGGATTTGAAATAGCATTTAATCCGGATAAGGCGTTTGCATACGAAGTAAAATAATTAATGTTTCCCCCAGGAAGATTTTCTAGTATTTCCTCTTCTTTTTCAGTCAAGTCAAAAATGGTTACACCGTCAGAAGAGTCTAAATCTTCGTCACATTCATTCAAAGGTCCTGTGGGATCTGTGATGTTGTTGTTTGAAAGAGTTAAGTTTACTTCTGAAATTCCGAAACAGCCAAGCTCATTTTCCACTCTTGCGTAAACTATGTTTTGTGTGTTTTCAAATGCGGTTGGATTTGTAATTGCATTTGTATTTCCAGAGGCTTCGGCATAAGATTTAAAAAAAACTGGCGTTGTCAAGTTTTGATTGCCAGCTATAATTTGATCAGAAGCTTGGTTTAGATTAAAAAATGCTAATCCATTATTATCTTCATCACATTGCACTAATGTTGCATTTGAAAGAGCTGTCAATGGTGCATATTCAATTTTGATTTGACCAGTCGAAAAGCAACTTCCACCAAGCCCAACTCTTACTGAATAAGTTGCAGATTCATTAAGAGTAATTGCAAATTGATCTGAAATTTCTGCTTGAGGAATTCCGTTTTTAAACCATTCATAGCTTACTGCATTTGCATTCGTAGCTGTCAAAATTAATCCTTGATTTTGGCAAAGTGCAGTTCCGTCTGCAAGTAATCTATCGCTTCCTAAATATGTTTCAACTTTAAAACTGCCTCCGCCGAGAAAGATTGCAGAATCATATCTATAATTACCTTCATCAGCAATGACTAATTTTATATGGTAAGTTTCCCCAGGAATTACATCAGCCTGCGCTTTCATTACGATAGTTTGTCCGTTGAAATTTGTAGGATGCTCATTTCCATTAAAACCCCCAAAATATTCTTCATTTTCTGCTCTGCAACCTCCAACACCTCCAATTTCAGGACGAATATTCATCGTGTTTACAGCGTCGGTCTTTCCTGGAATCAGGGCCAAATTTTGATAAGCCGCCGTACTGCCAACTTGTTTTAATAGAAATGCAAAACCATCGGCATATCTGCACGGCGCATTGTCATGATATTCTTCGGAAGAAAGCATGTAATCAAAACTGATTTTATTGCTCAATGGCGTAAAATCAAATTCTAAAATTGTAGCATCTGTAGATCTTCCATTAATGCCTAATGCTTGTTCTAAGTCTTGATCGCCAGGCCAATTCATTCCGCGACCATCATCTGAGAGGCTTGTATTTGGACCTTCAGCTGTTTTTGCTCTTCCTGTGCTTAAAATAATTCCTTCGGCAAAAGGAAAAGAACTTGTGCCAGCATTAAAATAACCGTAGCTATTTTCGCGACCTCCAAAATCACCTCCTGTAACAGAAAAATTAGAAACTGAAGCACAATCACTGTCAATTAAAACATCTTGAACTAAACGTTGAGCAGTGTAAGTATCATCAACTTGAATATACTGTGCTTTTAATTGGGAAGAAAAGCACAGTACTAATAGAATAAAAAGGTGGTTTTTCATTATTTTCATAGCGTCCGCAAAGATACTACAAATCTCGTTTTTTCAGAATTTTATATGACATTAACATAAAAATAACGGTCCAAACCACCACGATTGCAATTTCTGTAAGATGAACGCTATAATCCTTTGCAACGCTTCCGCCAGAAACTTGATTTTCAATTGCTTTATAAGCTTGAAAGCGTGTTACAGGCTCTTTAATTAAATTTGCCATCGATTCTAAAGGAAGGAAGGCCTTGATTTTGTCCACTTGTTCTGAACTTGAAAAGATAGTAATTCGCAACAAACCTCCAATTATTCCTTCAATAACATACCAAAGGAATAAAAATCCGATGGCAAAAGCAGAACGTTTGACTAGGATTCCTAAGAACAAACAGAAAGAAAAAAACGCCACAAGCTTGATGAAATAAGCCAAAAGATATTCTAAATCTGAAAAAACAATCGCACTTTCTGTATAAGATGAAAAACTATAGCCTAGAATTAATGTCATGATGAAAACATAAATGCAGGATAATATGGCAAAAAGAAATACGGTGAAAAACTTAGAAAGTATAAATTCTTTTTTGCTCAAGCCGTCGATTAAATTCTGTTTTAAAGTTCCATAACTGTATTCGTTTGCCATCATGGAAACTATAATTACGGCCAAAAAGAATTTTAATATAGAAGCCATATAAGTATTAAAATGCCAAATAAAAGGAAAGTTGAAAATTCCCATATCTGCCATGCGGAAATCAAGACCGACGAAATTAAAATTGATTGACGCAATTAATGCAACTGAAGAAAGCAGTATGAAATAAGTCAGCGTTAAGATTCTGCTGGCTCTATTTTGCCAAATTTTTTGTAGTTCTATTGAGAGTAATCGTTTCATTTTCTGAGGATTATTTGTTATTGGTTAATTCAAGGAATTGTTCTTCAAGGCTATGTTTTCTTTTTACGAGATGATTCAAAAAGATATTTTTTTCAAAAAGATATCTGTTGATTTCTGAAGCTTCAAGATTAGCATAGACAAATAATTTTCCTTCATATTCTTCAATTTTTTGAATAGCTGGATGAAGATTTAAAGCTTCCCGCAACTCAATAATTTTGTCAGATTGAAGTTCAAAGAAACCTTCGTTTGAATTCATTCCGTCGACAGTTCCTGAATATAAAATTTCTCCTTTTCTTAAAACCAATACGTGCGAACATACCTTTTCAACTTCATCTAAAAGGTGAGAAGCTAGAAGAATAGTCGTTCCTTGAGAGGCAATAACTCTAATGATATCACGAATTTGGCGAATTCCTTGTGGGTCTAAACCATTTGTAGGTTCGTCTAAAATTAAAATTTCTGGATCGTTCAAAAGCGCAGAAGCAATGGCAAGCCTTTGTTTCATTCCTAAGGAAAAAGTCCTGAATTTGCTGTCTTTTCTTTCTAAAAGACCTACGATTTCTAACTTCTCAGCAATTTTATCATAGCTCGTTCCTTTGATTTTACAAACTAATTGGAGATTTTGCTGTGCCGTCATGTAAGGATAGAAATTCGGACGTTCAATGATCGCGCCCACTTTTTTTAAAGCATCGTGCGTTTCCATCTTTCCGCCAAACCAGCTGTAGTTACCGGCTGTTTTATTGACAACGTTTAGTACTATTCCAAGAGTTGTAGATTTTCCGCTTCCGTTCGGACCTAATATTCCGTAGACATTTCCTTTCTGGATGCTTAGCGAAACATTTTTTACGGCTTGGACTTTGCCATAATTTTTATAGAGATTTTCAATGGTAAGAATTGTTTCCAAAATGGTTGATTTATTGGTTTATAAGTAGGACGAACTAAAAGTAAATTTGTTACTGAGAAATTTGATAAAAATAAAAAATCCTCAGCTACACAGCTGAGGATTATAATTTATACAAGATTATTTGTTCGAATTAACAAATGTTTCAGTGCATTTGGATTGTCTTTATTCGTTTCTAATGTTCCGATATTTTCATAGACAAAAGATTTTAAAATATCAGTTGGCTCATTTTTTCGAATCTTGTTAAACATGATTGAATTTGAAACAAGAGTTTGAATTGTTTTTATTGGTCCCCAAGGTAATGCCCACCATCCTAATAAAAGTGTCCTGGAATTTGAATTTTTTTTATATTTTTCAAGACAATCTGGACAAGCAATTTTAAGGCTGGCGTTTGTTCTAGTAAGCAAAATTACACTCGCAACATCCTTTAGGATGATAGCGTTTAGCTTGTGTGTTTTTGAGTGACATTCTGAACAAGATTGATTTCTAATAATAGAGCAATATTCATCGATTTCTATCAAACTAGGTATTTTTAATTGTGCTTGAATTCCATTTAGTAATTTTTCAGATAGATTTCTTCTTTTGATTTCTTCCTCAAGTAGCGGAATGATTTCAGGACGCAAAGAATTTGCCGAAGTATTAGCAAGTTCTACAATTTGATAATCTTCAAAATTTCTGTAATTTTTTCTGATACTCTCGATATCCATGTTTTTTGTTTTTACAAATATAAAAAATCCTCAACTGTGAAGCTGAGGATTTCTTTAAATTATAGTTTAAGATTTTTGCTCTTTATTAAAGTAAACCAAGTAATAATACATTTGCTTTTCTTCATCCCAGCCTTTTTCTACATACTTTTCAGCACTTTCTGGATTGATGAAATCTAGCTTGATCTGAATGTTTGTATCTAAATTGATTACGTTTTTAATCTTCTTTCTAGCATCAGAAACGGCAGCATTTGCAATCGGGAAACTCGTCACATCTTCAATGCTGTATTTTTCTCCCTTGTCTACTTTATAATTCTTAAATTCTGACATCAAATCAGGATTGTCAATCACCTCGTTCAAGAAATTCTGCTCTTCAAAATCATCGTTTTTAGCAAAATAATTTACAGAACGATTCATGAACATTACTTCTTCTTTTTTGTCTTCTGCCGGAAGCACTACGTCTTTTGCAAAATCTTGACAAAATTTCAAGTATTTTTTAGTGATGAAATTTTCGTCTTGAAAAGCATCCACAGAAAGGAAATGCTCTAACCAATATCTTGCGTCGTAACGGTTGCTATCTACCGTTAAAATCTTATAGCCTTCTTCTTTTTTATAGTTGAAAATCAAACAACCTTTATCTAATTTATTCAAGTTGATTCCTTGTTGGAGGATCATTTCAAGATTACTGTCTTTTTCTTCAAACTGCAAGAAATCAGACTGCAATTCGCTTTTGAAAACTCCGATAGCGTCAACAACATTGTTGTCGATGCTTAAGTTTGTCAAATAAGTTACATATACTTCTCCGTTTTTAATATGCGGATGGTTTGACTGCTCAAACAAATGTTTTGTAATATTTTTAGAAATCTCGTGTGCCTTGTCTGGATTTGCAAATATCTCTGAAGCAAACTTGTACATTTCATTATAATCTAAATCTACATCGTGAGCAAATTGATAATAATTTTCTTCTTTTTCACGGAAAGATTTAAAGAAAAATTCTTTTAAAAGCGGCATAATTTCATCGTTCAAGTTGTATTTTGAATCTGACAAAAAGAAGGCCTCGTTACGGCTTTTATTCCCAACTCTGTGAACGCTAAGAGTTTCGATGTGTGTGTTGAATAAGTTGATCATAGTTTGTTAGTTTTATGAGATAAAAGAACCAAGAAAGAAAACAAAAATAAGCTTCTTTCTTGGTTCAGAAATTTTATGTTAATAAGTTTTAATTCCAGTTTTCCTCGAAGCCGTAATCTTCAAAATTGTCACCGCCGTCAAGCAGGTCTAAATCATCTTCATCATAATCATCTTCGTCAAAATCGAAGTCATTTCCTGCGGTGTCGCCAAAATCTTTGTCTGGTGCTTCAGCCGGAAGTTCTCCGATTGAAAATAATACTTGCGGATAAGTTTGTCCTGGTTCGTGCTCTTCAATTGCAGCCAATTCTACTAAAAAAGTCCACATGTTGATGAAGTCATAAACATAGATAATCTTAGTGTTTTCTTCGTCTAAAATAGAATTTAAGACGTAATCAGCCATAGTTCTTTGCTCACCAGGAATATCTCCGGTGTCAAACATCGGAATTTCTTCTTCTTGGTTCCAAGTGTCGTCACTCGTGTAAAAAGAAGCAACTTCCATTCCGTCGAAACCAAAGGCATTGACGATTGCATTGTGCAGATCTTCTAAATTATCATTCTCATCTATGGCGATATCTCTGAAAACATCTTCCTCGGCATCAAGAATTGCCCTGAATTTATAAATCATCTCTTTGTGTTTTTTTGAAAGGTCAAAGGTAAAATATAAATTTCGATTTTCAGATTTTGGTTTCTCAGAATTTTATATAGGAGGTAAAAATTATAGCCAATACTTAAACTAAGATTGATAGAATTCGATCGGCAAATTATCTGGATCAGCGATGAAAGTAAATTTTTTTCCTGTAAATTCATCTATGCGGATTGGCTCTGGGTTTAGGTTTTTAGTTTCTAAATATTCAACAGTTTCTTCCATATTTTCTACTTCAAAAGCAATGTGGCGAAGGCCTAATGCTTCTGGTCTTGAAACCCTTTTTGGTGGATTTGGAAATGAAAATAACTCGATACAATAGCTTCCGCCAAGGCAAAGGTCAAGTTTATAGGAGTCTCTAGGCGCTCTAAAAGTCTCGGCTACAATATCAAAACCTAAAATTTGTGTATAAAAGTGTTTTGATACCTGATAGTCAGAACAGATGATGGCAACGTGATGTATTTTTTTTAAATTAAGCATTTTAAAAGAGTATAAGGTTTTAGGCACATTGTTCAAGAAGATGCATCAGAATCTATTGCTTTTCTTTTTCTTCCTTAACTAAATTGGCCAGCTCTCTAATTTTTTCTATTGGGAGTTCCTGTAGCAAGGCATTGATCTCGGCTGTTTTTTCTTCTCTTTTTAAAGCCATTAATGGATGATTTTCTGATAATATGTCTTTCGTACTTGGTTTGTACTCAAACAAATCATTTGGCGTGCAGTTAAATTCGATGCAATAGCGTTCTAATTTTTGAGGAGTGAAAGTAGTAACATTATTTTGAGACATTTTTGAGGCAGTACCGCGTGAATAGCCAAGACTCATGAAGTGAGAGAAAGGTTTGTTTATTCCCTTAATCTTTAGTAATCTGGGAAAGTTGAATGTTAACATGGCTTATTAATTTAAGGTTTTATCAAAAGTAAGGAATTTATTATTTAATAGAAAGATTAAGTGATTGTATTTTAGTATTTTGTTATATATAAAATGTATTTTGTAATCCTAGTAGAAGTATATTGTTATCTAAAAAGTAAATTTTGTTATAAGAACTAAATACTTTGTTATTATAAATAAGAGTTTAGTTATCAAATAATAAGATAGTGTTATAATAGCAGAAACTTGCCATGCTGTTAGTAAACACGTGCATCAAGGATAGTTTTCTAGCCTGAAGAAATCATTATTTTAGAATTTGAAATTTACAATCCCAAAGCTTGATTGGTCCACCATTGATTTCCAAAAGGATCTTCGAAGCCGGCAGTATAGCCATAGTCTTGCTGAATAGGTTCTTGCAGACTCTTTGAGCCTTTTTGCATGGCAAGATTATAAACATTGTCTACGTTTTCAACATAAATAAACATTCCAGCAGTCTTTTGATGCCAATGCTCGTTCGATTGCGCAATCATAATAATCGCATCTGAAATCTTAATTTCGCCGTGCTGGATTGTTTTGTCTTCTCTGTGAACGATTAGTTGTTCTTTTGCATTAAAAACTGCCTTAGCAAAATCAAGGAAGTCATTTGATTTATTTAGTATCAAATAAGGCATTATGGGAAGGTATTGCGGTGGTATTTTCATCTTTATTGACTTTAAGTTTATTAAAGATAAGCCAATTTGATGATTTTTAGTTTTTTTTTAAACTTATCATAGGAAGTTTTGGAAAAAATATTTTTAAGAATTTAGTTAACTTAAATCGCTTATAAATTTTAAAAAAAAACTGTGTAGGGCACGATTATAAAAAAGAAAAATGCTAAAGAGTTTTGAAAAAGACTCTTTAGCATTTTTAATACTATCTATACTAAGAATTTAGAGGAATTTATAACCAGCTAAAATTCCTACTGAATTATAATTTGATCCCCAGTTGCCAGAAATGATACTTCTTTTAAAGTTGCATCTTATTTCAGCGCTAAATCTATTGTATGCAAAACCTCCTCCTGCAAATAAATTGTGTGCTTTTGTGATTTCTAAAGTTTCGCTTCTAAATGTTGCTGAAGAATTTAAAGGGAAAGCCATTGTAAAACCAGTGCCAAGGAAAATTTTTGATTTTTGGTTTAGAAACATATAATGGCGCGCACCGATATTAAGATCAATAGAAGAGTATTCAATTGTTGATTTGTGAATAAGACCTCCTGTATACAGAATTTCTTTTTCATAAGATGATTCATATTTTCCTTGATATGTTGGATTAAAAAATAAAGACCATTTGTTTTTGTTAAAAGGTAAAATATATTCAACTTCTACGCCAAAATTAGCAACAGTTTTTGAATCAAATTCTGTTAAGGTATTTAGTAATTGTAAGTGCTCCATTTTTGCAGAAACAAAACTTGCTCCAGCAATTATTTTAAAGTTAAAGCTGCCTTTAACTTGATTCTGGCTTAAATTTGATAAACTATTTTCTTTAGAACCATAATATTTTTCGAATAGCTTGACAAGGCTACCTTGTTTGTATTCTACATTTTTAAAATCTTGATCAGTAAGATTATCTGATTTTAGAATAATACTTAATTGCTGTCTATAATAATTGTTTTTGGCAATCGCATTTTCTTTATCATTAAAAAATTCTTTATAAACAAGCTGGGTTACTTCATTAGGATTGTCTGTACTTACAAAATAGCGAACAAGATTGCTGTCTTCGTAGGCGTACAGATTAACACTTCCTTCTACAATTGCTTTTAATAACAATGTTTCTGTTTTAAATTTTGGATCTCTTGAAGATGTAATATCTTTCATATTGTTTGAAGATCGGTCAATTTGAACAGTAAAACGTTTGAATTTATAAGCATTTGAAACTGAAAATTCTGTTATTTCAGCAATACCAAGAATCTGTGGAGCTTCATTTTCAGTTATTTTATATTCAATTGTTGTAGGATTGTCTTTCCAAGCTATATTTCGAATCAAACATTCTGTTCTTATATTATTGTTTCTAATAATATAACCAGGTTCGAAATTAATTTGTGAAAAAGATAAAATGGGGCATAAGGCAATTAAAAATGTAATCAGTTTTTTCATAATAAATTAAGTTAAATGTGGCGCAATTTAAGTAATTATAATAGATTATAACAACCCATCCACAAAATTCTACAGTTCGGTAATATATATTATGCAACACTTTATTTTGAGTGCAAATTTGCTTCAACAAAAACAGCAACCATGAAACAAATCTTTACAATTTTACTGATATTATTTATTTCTCAATTGAGTTTTTCGCAAAATATAATTTCGGGGAAAATAACAGACGCAAAAGGCAAACCAATTGCTGGTGCCAATGTTTTTATAGAAGGAACGTATGATGGGAATTCTTCAGATGAAAATGGAAACTTCAGCTTTGAAACTACTACAGCAGGAAAACAAATGCTTGTTGTAAGCTTTCTTACTTATGAAACTTTGAATCAAATTATTGCCGTCGAAGATTTTAAAGGTAAAGTGCTTAAGTTGCAAGAGTCAGTAAATACTTTAGATGCTGTAGTAATTACTGCAGGTATAATGGAATCGGGTGATAAGGCAAGAGTTTCTGTTCTAAAACCATTAGATATTGTTACCACAGCTGGTGCCACCGGAAATATTGTTAGCGCCTTATTAACGCTTCCGGGGACACAAACTGTGGGCGAAGACGGGCGACTTTTTGTTCGTGGTGGCGAGGCTGACGAAGCGCAGACTTATGTTGACGGACTTCGTGTAGCACAGCCTTATGGAGCGACTGCTAATAATTTGCCAACTAGAGGACGATTTTCTCCGTTTCTTTTTAGCGGTATTTCTTTTTCTACAGGTGGTTATTCGGCAGAATATGGCGAAGCTTTGTCAAGTGTTTTGCTTTTGAACACAATTGAAGAACCAGACCAAAACCGAACAGATATTTCTTTAATGACTGTTGGTTTAGGTTTGAGCAACACTCAAAAGTGGGACAAAAGTTCATTGAGTGTAAATGCTTCTTATGTGAATTTAGCACCTTATCAAGTGGCTGTACCGCAAGCTGTGGATTGGAATAAACCATATGAATCACTTTCTGGTGAAACAGTTTACCGTTATAAATTTAATAATGGTACTTTGAAAACCTATTTGGCTTTTGATGCAGCGAATTTTGATTTAAATCAACAGAATGTAAACGAAACTGAAAAAGCGAGAGTAGACATGAAGAATAATAATTTTTATTTAAATTCTTCGTATAAAGGATATTTTGGAAGCAATTATCAATTGACAACAGGCTTGAGTTATGGTTATTCTCAAAATAAAATCAGTTTAAATAATGACCATGTCAAAAATGCTGAAAATGCTTTGCACTTGAAATTGAAAGTAAGTAGAAAGCTTTCAGATAGAGTTCAATTGAGTGCTGGTTCTGATTATTTTATCACAAAATTTGATGAAGATTTCACAGAATATCTTTCGAGCACGTTTGCTTCCGGATATGAAAATAATATTGCAAGCGCATATATAGAAACGGATATTTTCTTTTCAAAAAACTTAGCTTTAAAAGCAGGAATTCGTTCTTCTTATTCAGATTTTTTAGATGAGTTTCATGTTTCTCCTAGAATTTCTTTGGCTTACAAAATTTCAAAAAGCAGTCAGTTTTCGTTTGCTTATGGAGATTTTATTCAGTCTCCAAGACAAGAATATTTGAAATATTCAAGCCAATTTGAAAGTGAAAAAACATCACACTATATTTTAAATTATCAATACAACAAAACAGGAAAAACATTCAGGGCAGAGGCTTATTTTAAAGATTATCGTGATTTGGTTAAATATGATACTCAAGTTTCACAGTTTGATTCACAGTTTAATAATGACGGAAGTGGTTATGCAAAAGGATTAGATTTCTTTTGGCGAGACAATACTTCTTTCAAGAATTTAGAATACTGGATTTCTTATTCTTATATTGATACAGAAAGAAATTATAAAAATTATCCAAAGCAAGTGACGCCAAGTTTTGTCGCAGATCATTCTTTGTCGATTGTCACAAAATATTGGATTAACGACTGGAGATCGCAAATCGGATTTACGCATAGTTTTAATTCTGGAAGACCTTATAATGATCCTAATGAAATCAGTTTTATGAATGGAAAAACTAAATCTTACAACAATTTGAGCTTTAATTGGGCTTATTTGATTTCACAACAGAAGATTTTGTATTTCTCAGTCTCAAATATTTTAGGAACGGATAATGTTTTTGGTTATGACTATGCCAATAATCCAGATTCTAGCGGTCAATTTCAAAGACAAGCAGTGAGACAGCCAGCTGACCGTTTCTTTTTCATAGGTTTCTTTTGGACAATTAGTGATAATAAAAAGGAGAATCAGTTGAAGAATTTGTAATTAGTCTAAAGTCAAATATCTTAAAGTTGAAAGTGATTAATTGACGAAAAGCAGATTTTCTTTATGACTTTCGGCTTTTCAACTTTCGACTGCAACGCGATTCATCATCAAAATTCTACAGTTCGGTAAAAGTATTTTTTTTACAAATAAATTCAAGAGCAACTTTGTGTAAGAAATAAGAAATTCAATTTCAAAAATCAACAATTAAATATAGAAATAATGACAAAATTAATTACAGCACTTTTATTATTTGTGGCCAGTTTTGTAACTGCACAAAGTCAATATGAAGCAGGAATGCAAAAAGCATTTATGCTTTGGGGAGAAGGGAAAAACGCTGAAGCTTCGGCTTTATTTGAAAGAATTGCTTCGGCAGAAAAAGACAATTGGCTTCCAAATTATTATGTGGCTTTGGTTAATACAACAACAGCTTTTACTATAAAAGATAAAACCCAAATCACGGCGTTACTTGCAAAAGCACAAGAATCATTAGACAAGGAACTAGACAAAAATTCGAGCAATTCAGAACTTTTAGTGCTTCAAGCACTTATAAACACAGCTTGGATTGTTGCTGACCCAATGACAAACGGGATGAAACTTTCTGCAAAAACGGTTGAGATTTATAACAAAGCAATTGCAATTGATCCTAATAATCCAAGAGCAGTTTTTGGCAAAGCAGAATTTGAAATCGGCGGAGCAAAATATTTTGGCAGCGATACAAAACCAATGTGCGCGCAAATTGACAAAGCGATTGAACTTTTTTCTACATTTAAGCCAGAAACTCCTTTTCATCCAAAATGGGGATTGGACAGAGCTTTAGAAGCACAAAAAGAATGCAAAAAATAAGCAATAGGCAGAAAGCAATAGTTTATTTAACTAAAATAAAGACATGCAAAAATTCATTAAATATTTTTTAAAAGCGCTCCTTCGAGGTTTTGTGGTGAGCTTTATCATTGCAGGTTTCTTCATTTTTCTAGAAATCGTTTTTGGGCGAACCGTGCATGTCAACAGCGAACTTTTTAGGGAAATAGGATATTATTGCTTGTATGGCGTTACTTTGACAATTTTAAACGGAGTTTTCTTTGATTATTTAAACAGAGAAATTGTTTGGAATAAATATAAAAAATTCAGAATTATCATTGGTGTTTTGGGTAGTGTTATTCTAACGATTATAGGAATCTTCTTCTTGCGTTTTTTTATAAAGGTTTTTCTTGAAAATATAAGTTTTGCAGATTTTATACAAGGAGAAAATCTTAAGAATTATGTGATTTCAACTTTGATTACAATGGTCGTTTCGTTGTTTTTTCATACGGTTTATTTCTACAAAAAATCTCAAGAGAATAAAGTCAAAGAACAAAAAATAATTGCAGGAACCGCTTCTGCGAAATTTGAAAGCTTAAAGAACCAAATTGATCCACACTTTTTATTCAATAGTTTAAATGTTTTATCTTCTCTGATTGAAGAAAATCCTGATAATGCGCAACGATTTACTTCATCACTGTCAAAAGTTTATCGCTATGTTTTAGAGCAAAAAGATAAGGAACTAGTAAGCGTAGAAGAAGAATTGTCATTCTCAAAAACCTATATGAATTTGCTGAAAATGCGCTTTGAAAACAGTGTTTTTTATGAAGTTGCAGAAACGAAAAATCTAGAAGCAAAAGTAGTTCCGCTGTCATTACAATTACTTTTGGAAAATACAGTAAAACATAATATTGCCAGTGAAAGTAAGCCTTTGCATATCAGAATTTATGAAAAAGGAGAGTATTTGGTTATTGAAAACGATTATCAAAAAAAAGAAGTTTTGCAAGACAGAAAAGGTGTAGGATTGCAAAATATTATCAGTCGATATTCAATAATAACGAATCGAAAAGTCAAGATTGAACAAACAGAACAGCATTTTAGAGTTCAAATTCCGATGCTGACAAAACAAATTTCAATTATGGAAACAAATTATAGCAATGAGCAAAATATCTATTTGAAAGCCCAAAAAAAAGTCGAAGATTTAAAAGGATTTTATGGAAATTTGACCATGTTTATTTTGGTAATTACAGGCATGGGAATATTGAATTTTGTTACTTATTCAAAATTTTTATGGTTTCTTTATCCTGCATTTGGGTGGGGAATTGGAGTAATAATTCATGGATTGGTAGTATTTAATGTTATGCCATTTTTTGGTAGCGATTGGGAAGAAAAGAAAATCCAAGAATTGCTTAATAAAGATAAATCTGATAAATGGAATTAATACCGAAGATTATGGAAGATTATAATACAGACAAATTTACTTATGAAAAGGCAAAAAAGAAAGCTAAAAACATTCGCAGCTTTTATGGCAATCTTACCTGTTATTGCATCGTAATTCCGATATTGATTTTTGTAAACCTTACTTATTCGCCAGAATTTCAATGGTTTTGGTTTTCGATGTTGGGTTGGGGAATAGGCGTTTTTGCACATGCGATGGAAGCATTTAATTTCAATCCTATCTTAGGGAAAAACTGGGAAGAGAAGAAGTTGCAACAATTTATTGAGGAAGAAAGACGAAAACAGAACATTCAAAATCAATTGTAAAGTATTGAAAACATGGAAAATTTGACAGAATTAGAAAGACGAAAATTCAAAAAAGCAAAAAAGCGAGTTCAAGCACTTTCAGGATTTTACAAACATCTTGCAGCTTACATTTTAGTGAATTTATTTTTCTTTGCTATAAAAGCAGTCAATCTTGATGCTGGAGAAAAATTCTTTGAGTTCTGTACTTTTTCAACGGCATTCTTTTGGGGAATTGGTGTTGCTTTTCATGCCATAGGAGTTTTTAGGAAAAATATTTTTCTCGGGCAGGATTGGGAAGAAAAGAAAATCCAAGAAATTATGGAGAAAGAGAAATCTTCTAAATGGAAATGATTTATTAATTACAAATTTTAAACCTTACAGCCAATGAACATCATTATCATTGAAGACGAAAAGCCTTCAGCAAGATTACTCCAAAGGAAAGTCGAAAAATTAGGTTTGCAAGTCACCACGCTTTTGCATTCTGTTGAGGAAGCAATTAACTGGTTTCGAAATAATTCGCATCCTGATTTGATATTTTTAGACATTCAATTGTCTGACGGATTATCGTTTGAGATTTTTGATGCTGTTGCTATAAAAAGTGCGATTATTTTCACGACAGCTTATGACGAATATGCTTTGAGAGCGTTTAAATTAAACAGCGTCGACTATCTTTTAAAACCAATTGATGAAAATGATTTGGAAATTGCGGTCAATAAATTCAAGACAAGACAGCCAACAACTAAATCACTGTCTTTAGATTTCGAAACTATAAAACGTATGCTGGTAAATACTGAAGCTAAATCGTATAAAAAGCGTTTTACGATCAAAACCGGACAGCATTTGAAGATGATAAATATTGAGGAAGTTGAATGTTTTTATAGCGAGAATAAAGGGACTTATCTGCACACTTTAGATAATCGTGATTATCTTTTAGAAGGCACTTTGGAACAATTAGAATCAGAATTAGACCCAAAAGATTTCTTTCGCGTCAGTAGAAAATTCATCATTCCTATGAAAAATATCAAGGATATTGTAGTCTATAGCAATTCACGATTGAGAGTGATTCTAACGACTTATAAAGAAGATGAGGTTATTGTAAGCCGTGAAAAAGTCAATGATTTCAAAAATTGGATTGCATAAAAAAACTGTTTCAAAAGTGAATCAAATAATGATTAAACTTATGAAACAGTTTAAAATGAATGCATTTTAGTTTAGTTTTTCAGCAGGTTTTAATTATTAAAATTACTGCCGGCTAAAAGGTTCAAAAAAGATGGATTCAATATTTTTTTTAGTCGAAAAGTGATTTAATTTCCTTTTCAGTTTTTCCTAACTTTTGTTGCAATTTTCCCCACATTTCATCTTCTTTTCCTTCTTCGTAAAGTAAATCGTCATCAGTTAATTCAGCATATTTTTGCTTTAACTTTCCTTTAAACTCATTCCAGTTTCCTTTAATTTCTTTTGAATTTGGCATAACATTTATGTTGTGATTAATAGTTTAGTAAAATTATATTAATCAAGACTTAAATGTTTTACAGCATTTCTAAAATTAGTTATATGATTTGTTTTTCAGCTCTTTTGCTTTCTAAAATCAAATATAATTGTGTTCCAAATAAAAGTGAAGCAATGACTAAATGAAGTGTTTGTGACCCAAAAGGGAAGTCATACCAATACATAGAAATTCCAGATAAGATTTCAATTGCCAGAAGCCACAAAACCCAATTGATCTTCTTGAAACCCAATTGCAATTTTCGATTTCTCGTAATTAAAATCACATTGATGGCCAGTACTACAAACGAAAAAGTTCTGTGAAAGTAAAACCCAATAATCGGATCTTCTAGAATTTTATTCATTCCGTCGTACCCAACAATTTTCACTTGTTCATCGACATATTGTCTAACTTGAGTTCCTAAAATAATCTGTGTCAAAGTCAATATTAGCGAAATAATCATAACACTGTCAAAGACTTTATCAAATTTTTGAGTTACTTTTTGAGGACTTGCAAGATGTAAAATGTATAAAATTACACCCACAATTAAAAGCGCAACAACCATGTGGACAGTAATCTTAACTGGATTTAAAACGGAATAAACGACAGTTGCGCCAAGCCAAGCTTGAAATCCCATTAAGAAAACCACAAGCCAAGAAAGCCAAGTGATTTTTCTATTTTCCTTCCAATAAAAGAAAGAAAAAATTGCCATCACAAAACAAGCCAATCCAGCAACAGCACCACACAAGCGGTTGATGTATTCCACCCAAGTGTGTGTAGGATTGAATGTGGCATAATCATGTTTTGTATAGGTTTTCCAATGATTATCTTCAAAAGTTTCTCCTGATTTAAAGTCTTCTTGCGCAACTAATAATTTTTCACCTCGAATAATTACCTGACCTTTTTCGAATTTACGATTTGGAGTCCAAGTTAATTCAGAAATATCAGTCGGCGGAATATAGTATCCAAAGCATTTTGGCCAGTCAGGACAGCCCATTCCAGAGCCAGACATTCTTACGACAGCACCAGCTACTATAACTAAATAGACTAAAATTAAAGCAGTTTTTGTAATTGAGGGGAAGTATTTTTTCATTATTTTTGAGTTACAAAGTTTTAAAGTGGCAGAGTTACAAAGTTGATTTCACTTTCTTGATAAAAGCGCTCATCATTCTTTCTAATTCTCTGCTGTCTTCATATATTTTATTGAAATCTAAATTTGATATGTATTTTAGATTAAAAGCTATCTCTATTTGGGTTTGAAATTCAAACAAAGAACCTAGTGAAATAGTTAGAAATCGATGATAATCTTTATTTGTTCCTCTTCCAAAACCTTCAGAAATATTACTTGGAATAGAAATAGAGCATCTTCTTAATTGTGATGTTAAACCAAATAGCTCGTCTTTTGGAAAATTTGATGTGATAGAATAAGTAGTAGTTACAAGTTGCATTGCTTTTTGCCAAATCAATAAATCTCGGAATGTATTCATTTTATAGGTGTTTAACGTTGATTCTGTATTCTCATTTCACTTTGCTACTTTGAAACTCTGCTACTTTGCAACTTTCTTCAGCCCCAACTTGCTAGCCTTTTTCAACATAAATTCATAAGCGGCATCATATTCATTTGGGATTTCTCCTTCCAGAATTGCTTCCTTTATCGCTTCCTTCAAAACCCCGATTTCGCGTCCAGGTTTTAAGTTGAAAACTTCCATAATTTCTTCTCCAGTAATCGGAGGCTGAAATTGTCTGACGTGATCGCGTTCTTCTACTTCTACAATTTTTTGACGTACAATTTTGAAATTATTATGGTATTTCTTGAACTTATTTGGGTTTTTTGTTGTGATGTCGGCTTCGCACAAAGTCATCAAGTCTTCAATGTCTTCGCCGGCGTCAAAAACCAGTCGTCTTACAGCAGAATCGGTCACGGTATCTTGCGACAAAACAATTGGTCGGGAACTCATCATGACCATTTTCGAAACATATTTCATCTTGTGATTTAAAGGCATGTGCAATCTTTCGAATAGTTTTTTGACCATTTTCCCACCTACAAATTCATGTCCGTGGAATGACCAGCCGTTCTTTTTGTGATGGCGTTTTGTGGGCGCTTTTCCAATATCATGCAGCAATGCCGACCAACGTAACCAAACATCTTCGGTATTCGGAGCAATATTATCTACAACTTCTAACGTATGATAAAAATTATCTTTATGAGTTTGTCCTTCCGATTCATCAACGCCTTGGAGGTCGGTTAATTCAGGAAGAATTATGTGTAAAAGTCCAGTTTTATGTAACAATAAAAATCCAACAGATGGCTTTTCTGTCATCAGAATTTTGTTCAATTCATCGACAATTCTTTCACCAGAAATAATCTTGATTCGCTCTTTATTTCTTTCAATTGCTAGTAAAGACGCTGACTCAATTTCAAAATTCAATTGCGCTGCAAAACGAATACCGCGCATCATTCGAAGCGGATCATCTGAAAAGGTAATATCTGGGTCTAATGGAGTCTTGATGATTTTGTTTTCCAAAGCTTCCAATCCGTTGAAAGGATCGATCAATTCTCCAAAATTATTTTCATTTAAGGATAGCGCTAAAGCATTGATAGTGAAATCACGGCGGTTTTGGTCGTCTTCAAGCGTTCCATTTTCTACAACAGGATTTCTGCTTTCAAAATGATAAGATTCTTTTCGAGCGCCAACGAACTCAATTTCAGTATCTTCAAAACGCAACATTGCTGTTCCATAAGTTTTGAAAACTTGAACTTTTGGTTTCTTTGGAAGCATTTCTGAAACTTTCAATGCCAGTTCAATACCGCTTCCGACGGCAACAACGTCAATATCTTTTTTGAAATCTCTTTTCAATAGCAAATCACGAACAAAACCGCCAATGACATAACTTTCAACGTTAAGTTCTTTGGAAGCTTGAGAGATTATTTGAAAAATTTTATTTGTAAGTGCTTCTTTGTAGTTCATTATTTTAGTTTAAAGTTCAAAGTTTGAAGTTCAACGACTGCAAACTGAAAACTGTATACTGAAAACTATTTCCTGACAATCTTCACCTGACTGTCATTAGTCAATTTGATAATTGCTGAAGGTTTTCCTGTCATTTTTTCGTTCGGCAAATTTACGACATAGTCGACACCTTTTAAAATCTCTTGGCTTATTTCTTTAAAAGTATTTGGCGTTGGTTTTCCAGAAATATTTGCTGAAGTCGAAACTAAAGGTTTTTTCATTCGTTCTAGTAATTTAAAGGCGAAAGGCTCTTTTATGATTCTCACACCAAGTGTTTTATCAGAAACTAAATTCGGCGCAACATTTCTAGGATTGTCTAAAATTAAGGTTGTTGGTTTTTCAGATAAATCTAAAATCTGCCATGCCACTTCAGGAATGTCTTTAAAAACGTTATACATCATTTTTTCGGCATTCATCAAAACGATCATTGATTTTGTTTCTTCTCGCTGTTTTAAGGCATAAATTTTTGCAACAGCTTCAGGATTCGTTGCGTCACATCCGATTCCCCAAACCGTGTCTGTTGGATAAAGTATGATGCCGCCATCTTTAATTATTTCGTAAGCTTTGTGTATTTCTTGATTGATATCCATTGTTTTGTTATAAAGATGCAAAGATATTTAATTGAAACTATAAATCGTCATTTCTCAAATTGAGACTTACTAGTAGGAATTCTGTATATTTGCTTCTTTTTTGAAATGGTTAATAAAATAATGTCAAAACAAAGTTTTAATAACTGTGATTAAATATTGTAATAAATAACGATAAAACTGAGCAATGTCAATCAAAATTCCAATTTATAAACCGTCTTTAAACGGTAATGAAAAAGCATATGTCAATGAATGTTTAGATTCTACCTGGATTTCATCTAAAGGAGAATTTATATCTCGATTTGAAAAACAATTTGCAGATTTTATCGGTATCAAGAATGCAACAACCGTTTCAAATGGAACTGTAGCAATTCATTTGGCATTATTAGCTTTAGGAATTAGTGAGGATGATGAAGTAATTGTTCCAACGTTGACTTATATTGCTTCTGTAAATAGCATACAATATACAGGTGCAAAACCTGTATTTGTTGATTCTTTAGCTGATTCTTGGCAAATGGATCCTGAAGATGTTAGAAGTAAAATTACAGATAAAACTAAAGCGATCATGGCAGTTCATTTATATGGACATGCTTGTGATATGGATGCTTTATTAGCAATTTGTAAAGAATTTGGGTTGTATCTAATTGAAGACTGCGCCGAAGCAATAGGTTCGAAATATAAAGGGAAACACGTTGGAACTTTTGGAGATATTTCAACATTTAGTTTTTTTGGAAATAAAACCATTACAACTGGCGAAGGTGGAATGGTAGTTACAAATGATGAAACGCTTCATGACAGATGTGTGCATTTTAAAGGGCAAGGTCTTGCTAAACATAGGCAATATTGGCATGATGTAGTTGGCTATAATTATAGGATGACAAATATTTGCGCTGCAATTGGCCTAGCTCAATTAGAACAGGCTGATGGTTTCATAAAGAGGAAAAGAGAAATTGCCGATAAATATAAAGATGCTTTTGGAAATACTTCGGTTGAATTTCATGGAGAACTTCCTGATGTTTACAATTCATATTGGATGTGCAGTATTTTGGTAGAAAAGCCAGAACAAAGAGATGAATTGCGTGATTTTTTAATGGAGAAAGGAATAGAAACTCGACCATTATTTTATCCGGTTCACACTATGCCAATGTATGCCAGCAAATTTCAAAAACATGCAGTTGCCGAAAATTTAGGTTGGAGAGGAATTAATTTGCCAAGTTTTCCTGCAATGACAGAAAAAGAACAAGACGAAATAATCAACAGCGTTAAAGAATTTTTTCTATGAAAACTTTTATTTTCGGAGCATCTGGACATGCAAAAGAGGTGTTTTGGACTATAAAAGAAATCAATGAAATTTCTGAGGAAAAGATCGTTGTCGATAAATTTATAGTTGCCGATAATGATCCTTCATTAGGAAGTAGTTATGATTCAATTGCCATAATTTCAGAATCAGAATATCTTGAAAAACATAAAAATAAAGTTCATAATTGTATATTAGCAATAGGTTCATCAAAAATAAGAAAGATAATTTTTAATAAAATTTATTCTAAAAACACGCTTTTTCCCTCATTAATTCACCCTTCTGCTGTCTACGACAAAACTAGCGTGAAAATTGGAAAAGGTGTTTATATTGGACCAAATGTTACCATGACAATAGATAGTAATATTGATGAATTTGTACATATAAATATAGCGTCAACAATTAGCCACGATGCTCAAATTGGCGCATTCACAACAATTTCCCCAGGTGTTCACATTGCAGGAAATGTTACATTAGAAGAAAATGTTTTCTTAGGAGTAAATGCAGTTACGATAGAAAGAATCAGCATTTGTTCAAATACAATAATTGGAGCAGGAGCGGTTGTAACAAAAACAATTAATGATGCTGGTACCTATGTTGGAATTCCGGCTAAAAAAATAAAATAATTTAAGATGTCAAAAAACATTCTTTTTTATATACCTACAATTAACCAAAAATCAGGTGGAATCAGGCAATATTCATTTAATATGCTGAAGATGATATCTGAAAATAATACGGGGGAATTTAATTTTTTTGTTTATCACAAAAGAAATGATAAATTATTTCTTGATATTATTGATCAAAACGAAAATTTTAAATTAATTCCAACTCATTTTTTTCCTAAAACGCTTATCAAATTGTATAATTCTTTAGGAAAAATAGTTACTATCTTGACATTTAAAAAGCTTTCGTTTAAGAAAGAATTTCATGACTTTTTGATAAAAAATTATGATATAAAAATTGTGCATTGTCCTTATCAATTTATACCAAAAACAAAAAAGGCAAAACTTATTACGACAATGCATGATGTTCAGGAATTACATTTCCCAGAATTTTTCTCAGAAGAAGAAAAAAGAAATAGAGCTGTAAATTACCCTGATTATATGAAAAGAGCTGATGCGATTGTTGTCAGCTACAATCATATAAAAGAAGATTTAATTGAATTTTTTAAAATAAATCCATTAAAAATTAATACCTTATTGATTGGTTTAAATGATTTGTGGATTGCTGAATATTTTAATAAAGGGTTGAGGTTTGATTACAAAGCAGATTTTTCAAATTATTTATTATATCCAGCAAATGCTTGGAAACATAAGAATCACATTACATTACTCAAGGCTCTAAAAGTATTAAAGGATCAAAATAAGATTGTCAATTTTGTTTTTACTGGAGATTTTAATAATGATCACGGAGCATTTTTAATTAGCAAAATTGAAGAATTTGGATTGCAAAATCAAATTATCTTAAAAGGAATTGTGAATCAAGATGAATTATACAGTATTTACCAAAATGCATCAGGGGTTGTAGTTCCAACACTTTATGAGGCTGGAAGTTATCCTTTATATGAGTCACTTTATATAGAAAAACCAGTAGTTTGCTCAAATGTAACTTCATTGCCAGAAACAATTGGCGATGATAAATTTGTTTTCAAACCATTGGATAAAATTGATATTGCTGATAAAATTGAAAAATTGTACTTTGATGAAAATTACAGAAATGAATCAAAACTTAATGCGATAAAAATGAAGAATGAATTAAAAAGCAATGATTCAATACAAACAATTTATTCGATTTATAGAAGTTTATAAAGCGAAAACATAATAAAATAGACAAAAACAAAAACAAAGATATTCAGAATGAAAACAGCATTAGTAACAGGAATTACAGGTCAAGACGGTGCTTATTTGGCAGAATTATTACTTTCTAAAGGATATATGGTTCACGGTATAAAAAGACGTAGTTCTTTATTTAATACTCAAAGAATTGATCATATTTATGAGGATCCTCATGTAGACAATCAGCATTTTAAATTGCATTATGGCGACTTGAGCGATTCTACCAACCTAATCCGAATTATTCAAGAAACACAGCCAGATGAAATTTACAATTTAGGTGCAATGAGCCATGTAAAAGTAAGTTTTGATATTCCAGAATATACTGCAAATGCTGACGGAATTGGAACATTAAGAATTCTTGACGCAGTCAGATTATTAGGCTTGACAAAAAAAACGAAAATTTACCAAGCCTCAACTTCTGAATTATATGGATTGGTTCAAGAAGTCCCTCAAAAAGAAACGACACCATTTTATCCGCGTTCTCCTTATGCAGTAGCAAAAATGTATGCCTATTGGATTACAGTAAATTACCGCGAAGCGTATGATATGTTTGCCTGCAACGGAATTTTATTTAACCACGAAAGCCCAAGACGTGGCGAAACATTTGTGACTAGAAAAATTACTCGTGGTGTTGCAGCAATGGCTTTAGGAATGCAAGATGTTCTTTATATGGGAAACATTGATTCTCAAAGAGATTGGGGACACGCTAAAGATTATGTTGAAGCCATGTGGATGATTTTACAGCAAGATACTCCAGAAGATTTTGTAATTTCTACAGGTGTTACAACAACCGTTAGGGAATTTATTAAAATGTCTTTTGCAGAAGTTGGCGTAACTTTAGAATTTAAAGGAGAAGGTGTTGATGAAATTGCAACTGTCGTATCAAGTTCAAATTCAGATTATGCTTTTAAAATTGGTCAAGTAGTTGTTAAAATTGACCCTGCTTATTTCAGGCCAACAGAAGTAGAACTTTTAATTGGTGACAATACAAAAGCCAAGACAAAACTAGGTTGGGAACCAAAATACACGCTTGATATGTTGGTCAAGGAAATGATGGAATCTGATTTGGAAATTTTCAAAAAAGAAAAACACTTAAAAAATTACAAACAATAGTTTACTAATAATATGCAACTGAATTCAAAAATATTTGTAGCAGGTCATCGCGGCATGGTGGGAAGTGCTATTGTTAAAAACCTTGAAAGTAAAGGATTTAACAATATTGTCACCAGAACTTCTGACGAATTAAATTTAATTGATCAAAATGCTGTTGCTTCTTTTTTTGAAAGCGAAAAGCCGGAATATGTCTTTTTGGCAGCCGCAAAAGTGGGTGGTATTGTTGCAAATAATATTTACAGAGCTGATTTCATTTATGAAAATATAATGATCCAAAATAATGTGATTCACCAAAGTTATAAAACAGGGGTGAAAAAATTATTGTTTTTAGGATCAACATGCATTTATCCAAAATTAGCACCGCAACCTCTTAAAGAAGAATATCTGTTAACCGGACTTTTAGAAGATACAAACGAACCTTATGCCATTGCAAAAATTGCTGGTATAAAAATGTGTGACGCTTACAGAAGCCAATATGAATGCAATTTTATATCAGTAATGCCTACAAATCTGTACGGTTTTAATGATAATTATGATTTGCAAAATTCTCATGTGCTTCCGGCATTATTGCGAAAATTCCACGAAGCAAAAGAAAATGGAGATTCTGAAGTGCAAGTTTGGGGAACGGGAAAACCATTAAGAGAATTTCTTCACGCTTCAGATATGGCAGATGCTTGCGTTTATTTGATGCAAAAATATAATGATAAAGGTTTTGTAAATATTGGAACTGGAAAAGAAATCTCAATCGCTGATTTGGCATTTCTGATAAAAAATATTGTAGGTTTTGAAGGAAATATTGTGTTTGATAAAACAAAACCTGACGGAACACCTAGAAAGTTAACTGATACAACTAAATTAAATGCGCTTGGTTGGAAGCATTCAATCGAGTTAGAAGAAGGAATAAAAGATGTTTATAACAAAAAATTTTTATTGACCTAGAATATTTATATGAGTAAAATTTCAGTAATTACGGTTAATTACAATGACAAGGAAGGTTTAGCAAAAACAATTGAAAGCGTTGCTAACCAAACCTTAAAGCCATACGAATTTATAGTAATAGATGGTGGAAGCACAGATGGAAGCAAAGAATTAATCGAGCAAAATTCTGATAAAATTTCTTATTGGGTAAGCGAAAAAGATAAAGGTGTTTATAATGCCATGAATAAGGGAATAAAAGTTGCAAATGGCGATTTTATTATTTTTATGAATGGAGGTGATTGTTTTTATAATAATGCTGTTTTAGAGGAAGTTATCCCTGAATTGACTTCAGAATTTGATATTTATTATGGTGATAATTACAAAGTTAGTCCCAATTCTAAGCGTTTAAAAACATATCCAGAGAAGTTGAATTTTTCTTTTTTTTACTCAAGTTCACTGAATCATCAGTCGACTTTTATTAGAAAATCGCTTTTTGATGACTATTTTTATTACAGTGAAAATTATAAAATTGCTTCTGATTGGGAATTTTTTGTTTACACGATTTGTTATGCAAAAGTTCCAGCAAAATATTTAGCTAAAACAATTGCTTTATATGATTTCACCGGAATTTCTTCTAATCCAAAGTTTTCTGATATATTTTTAAAAGAAAAAACAGAGGTAATTCAAAAATATTTTCCTGCCTTTGCTGATGATTATAAAGATGTTAAAGAATTAAATTCAAAGAGATATTTGCAAATTCAGCACATTAAAAATTACAAATTCGCTTGGAAATTTTTAAAAGCAATCATAAGTTTTATATTATTATTTTTACCAAAAATCAATAAACAAGAGCAATCAAATCTTAATTAATTTTGCCCCGATTATGAAAAAAATACAAGTTGGTTTCTTAATGTCATACGACTATGAAAAGCTAAAATACTCATTACCACAAATATATGACGAAGCTGACGGCATTTTTATTGCCTTAGATCATAAAAAAAGAACGTGGTCGGGAAATCATTTTAATGTTGATGAAGAATTTTTTACATGGTTAAAAGAATTTGATGTAAAAAATAAGATTACACTTTACGAAGACGATTTTTACGACGAAAATATTTCTCCAATAGAAAATGATAACAGAGAGCGTAAAATGCTTTCTGAACAAATGGGGATAGGCAATTGGCTGATTCAAATCGACAGTGACGAATATTTCATGAATTTCAAGAAATTTATTGAAGACTTGAGAAAATATGATAGCTATCTTGAAAATCCAGAGAAGAATAAAATCCAGATTTCGGTATATTCTTTAAATATGTATAAATATTCTGATGGAGGTGTTTTATTTGTCACCGAACCGACAAAAGCGCTGGTTGCTACAAATTATCCAAACTATAAAACAGCCAGAAAAACCAAGGAAAGAATCATTTATACAGATAATATTTTACTTCACGAATGCGTCGCGAGAGAAGAAAAAGATATTGTGATGAAATTTGACAATTGGGGCCATAAAAACGAAGTCAGGAAAGATGATTTCTTAGAAAAATGGAGGAAAGTCAACAAGTCTAATTATAAAAATTACGAGAATTTCTTTTACATTGAACCAGAAAAGTGGAAAAAATTAGGTTTTGTAGAAGGAAATAGCCCAAAAGAAATCGAGAAAAATTTAATTTATTCTAAAGTCATTCCCTCAAATTTTTACATTTGGAAGAAAAACTTCGGACAGTGGTTTAAATTTCTTTTTAAATAAAGCTTCTATAAAGCGCTAAATATTCAGTTGCGGCTTTATTCCAATCAAAAAATATCGAGCGTTCTAAAAGCTTTTGCTGATGGAGCGCTTTATTATTTTCAAAAAAATCCAGCTTCTTAAAAACTAATTCCTTCATATAATTAGGATCAAAATTCTCCCAATAAAAAGCTGCATCACCGCCAATTTCAGGAAGTGAAGTTTTATCAGAAAGAAAAACAGGTTTTTCAAAACGCATCGCTTCAATGGGAGGAAGGCCAAATCCTTCGCGAATTGAAGGAAACAAAAACGCAGTACAGTTTTTCAAGTAAAACTGTTTTCCCTTTTCATCAATTTTTCCAGTCAGGAAAACACGATTTTGCAGCTGATTTTCTTCAATGAATTTTTTTACCTCATTGCCATAAGCTTTATCATTATTTCCAGCAATTATCAAGTTGAAATCCTCAATTTCCTTCATCATTTTTATAATAGAAATAAAGTTTTTTCGCTCAATAAAATCACCTATTGAAAAGAAAAAAGGCTTATCAACCGGAACATTCGGCACAAAATCATTTTCTAAAATTATTTCCCGAATCGGATTTCCATTATAAATTACAGTTTCTGAAACTTTTGGAACATCAAAATAGTGGTGCGTCTGCTTTTTTGCAAATTCTGAAATATAAGTGATGGCGTCTGCACGTTCTAATTTCTTTCTAAAAATTTGATTTGCTTTGTGATTTGGATCGGTTGCTTGTTCTTCAGCAAAATTTACATCATGAATTGTGAGAATGTAAGATTTTTTAGGCTTATAAAAAGGCTCCACTTTTGTGTTTTGGTTCAAACTGTGCCAAATATCATATTTTTTTCTAGGTCTGAAAAAGGAGTGCCTGTGCAAGCTCGTATATTTTTGATAATTGAAAGTAGCTCCAAATTCTGCTTTCAGTTTAGGTGTGTCTTTTATATTTAAAGTAATCAAAAGATCATTAATTTCTTTTTCAGAAATGGCTTTGATTAGCTCATAATTGAAAGTTCCCAATCCGCCAGCGCGATTCTTGAGGTTGTGAGATTCTAAAAAAACACTAGTTTTCATGCGGTTTTATTTAAAAGTAAAAATAATATTTTAATTGGGATAATTAAATACATTGACTATTTTTGTTAAAATTATTCTAGATGAAATTTCAAGTTAGCGAACCATTTCTTTCTCACAAAACGGCCATTAAATCTGTGGTTGAAAATTTCAAACAAACAGGTGAAGATTTTATAGTAGGAAAGCGAAACGCAATAAAACTTTTTGAATTTCAAGGAAAAACTCTGAATATAAAATCATTTAGAATTCCGAATTTAGTTAATAAAATTGCCTATAAATATTTCAGAAAATCTAAAGCGAGTCGTTCGTTTGAATATGCAAATCGGCTTATTTCCAATGGAATAGGAACGCCTTTGCCTATTGCTTTTTTTGAAAATTATGATATTATTGGTTTAAAAGATAGTTATTACATTAGCGAACATCTTCAGGCTGATCTTACTTTTAGAGAATTAGTCTTGATACCAGATTTTCCAGATCATGAAAATATTTTGCGTCAGTTTACTAGATTTTCTTTCGATCTTCATGAAAAAGGCATTGAGTTTTTAGATCACTCTCCGGGAAATACGCTTATTAAAAAGATCGAATCAAATCAATATGAATTTTATCTTGTTGATTTAAATCGCATGAAATTTCACAATAATATGGATTTTGAGGCGCGAATGAAAAACTTGCGAAGACTAACTCCAAAAGAAGACATGATTGCTGTGATAAGTAATGAATATGCAAAGTTCTATAACAAATCAGAAACCGAAATTTTTCAAAAACTGTGGCAAGAAACTTCTGAATTTCAAAAAGGTTTTGCTCGTAAGAAAAGAATGAAAAAGAAATTAAAGTTTTGGAAGTAATATATCTGAAAAAATAGTATTTTTCCAACTTTAATGACTTAAATGAAAGTTTCCGTAATTATCACGACATACAACGCCGAAGAATGGTTGCGAAAAGTTCTTGTGGGCTTTAGCGTTCAATCTGAAACCGACTTTGAAATCGTTATTGCTGATGATGGTTCTTCGCCAAAAACAAAAGAATTACTGAAAACGTTTTCTTCTAAATTTAAGTATCCAATTGTTCATGTTTGGCATCAAGACAATGGTTTTCAGAAATCTAAAATCTTAAATAAAGCCATTCTTCAGTCTAATTCAGACTATTTATTATTTACAGACGGAGACTGTATTCCGAGAGAAGATTTTGTTGCTTTGCACTTGAAAGAAAAGGAAGAAGGGTATTTTTTATCGGGCGGTTACTTCAAATTGCCAATGAATATTTCTGAATTGATATCTGATGATGATATTGTTTCTCAAAATTGTTTCCATTTTTGGTGGTTAAGGTCAAAAGGACTTAAGCTTGATTTTAAAATTACAAAATTAACTTATAGTAAAGTTTTTGCGATGTTTATGAATTGGGTTACCCCGACAAAACGTTCTTGGAATGGGCATAATTCTTCTGGATTTAAAAAAGATATTCTTGCCATAAATGGATTTAACCACGATATGAAATATGGTGGTTTGGACAGAGAATTAGGCGAAAGATTGTTCAATTTAGGATTGCTCTCAAAACAAGTACGTTATAGCGCAATCTGTATACATTTAGATCATGCTAGAGGTTATGCAACTGCTGAAAATTGGGCAAATAACAATGCAATCAGAAGTTACAATCAAAAGAATAATGTTATCAAAATTGATAACGGAATTGAGCAACTTTAGCTTATTTTTCTTTTAAATTTACTGTAATTGCTTTGTTGTAAGATTTGAACGTAAAATGATTTAAAAGTTTTCTCATCTTCCATTTTCTAACCAAATTCCATGGTTTTGATTTCAAATGTGATTTGTCTTTGTTCAAAAATGCAATTGTCGCGTCAATAACTCTTCCGCTAGATTTTCCATCATGATAAGGATGCGTCCATTCAATATAATCACGAATGGCACGCATCGTTTTTTCTGGTTTTGTAAAAGCTAGTTTGATAGCATTTTCAATTTCAGAAACTTCTGTAACATCAATCAAATGCTGGTCTGGTTTATTATTTCTGAAAGTCACAACAGGTTTTTCTTGCAATAAAAATTCAATGATAGCAGAAGTTGTATCTGAAAACATCAGGTCTGCTTTTTTATATAAAGGAACTAAATCTGTAGTGTCAAAATATTGGAAAAAATCACTTTCCAAAGCTTTGAATTTTACTTTGGTTTTCTCATCTAATTTTGGATGCAATACGCACAAAAACTGATACTTTCCTGTTAAAGATAAGCGCTTAATTTCTTCATAAACTTCATCAATTTTTGCCAAACTTAATTTGGTCGTAAACGTAGAAGAAATCAAAATCACAGGTTTTTCTGCAGCAAATTTTTCTTCAATTGGAAAGAGAGGATCTACTTTTGACCAGCCAGTTTCTACAACTTCAAAAAAACCATATTTTTTTGCTTGCTGCTGAAAGATTTCCGTGGTTGACGGACCTTGAGTTGTATACAAATCAAAAAATCCTCTGATCTTGAAGTGATCACTCATCAACGGACGCTTATTTGCAGAAAATCCATGGAAAATTTGCACTTTAATACCTGTGAAAAAGTCTGCGACGCTATCTGTTGCAGTCAAAATAATGTGAGGTTTGTAATTTAAAACTTCTTCAACCGTATTTAAAATCTTTTCATCACCAGAAAAATAATTTTTAGTATATTCTAATTCTGAAAACCAAAAGACTTCATAGCCACGTCGCTCGATTTCTGTCTGAAGCGGTTTTCCAATCGGAATACTATAAGGATGTGAAATGTAAATCAGAAATTTATACATGTTTTTTTGATAAATGAGTATTTAAAAAAGCGCTTAAGCTATCAAAGATAAGTGTTGGCAGAAAGAGTTCATAATATTGGATATAATTTTTCTTGAGCTCTTTTCTATTTTTGTCTTTGAAAATTTCAGGAGAAAAATCATTTAGATGGACTGCTTTGTGAAAAATTCCGTCTTCAAAAATACTCCAGCTTTCTTTTTGGATCCACGGAGAAAAGATCGTGAATGTTGGTTTTTCTAAAGCTTTTGCCATATTTACTGCACCACCATCATTACCAATTAGCATTTTGCAATAAGTCATGATTCCCATGAAGGAGCGAAGGTTTTCGCCTATAATTTCTAAATTAATTTTAGATTTTGCTTCTTCTGAACATTGGTCATAAATGTTTTTTGCCTCAGAAAATTGTTTCGGCATATAATTGAACAACAATTTTGTATTTTCCTTTTTTGCAATGAAATTGATTAATTCTACCAAATATTTTTCAGGATATGTTTTTTCCATATCGCTTCCTAAAATACTTAGCATAATTACGTTTTCATTTTCAGGATAAATTCCATTTGTTTTAAAAATTGCTAGCGCATCCTGTTTTTCCTTTTCTGTTACAAAAAGCTTTGGGAGATTGTCAATTGGCTTTGTCATCAAATCTTTAAAAAGATTTTCTCTTCTTTCAATTGCCAAGCCAGCAAAGGTTTTAGGAAAATCATGATGTTCAACAGGAAAATTGTAAGCGCCTAGTTTTTCTTTTTGTTTATATCCAATTCTTTTTGGAGCACCAGAAAAGCGCGTTATCAAAGCGCTTTCCAGTTTTCCATAGGCATCTATAACAATATCATATTTTGCTTTGCGAATCTTAAATAAAAACTTTGTAAATTCGATTTTGCTATTTTTTATTTCATCCGTAAAAAGAATTACGTTGTCAATATTTCTATTATTTTCCACCACAGGTTTTGTAAATGGATAAATAAGATAGTCAATTTGAGCATTCGGATACTCACTTTTCAAGTTATTGCAAATCATGGAGCTGACCAAAACGTCACCAATCATTTTCTGCTGAATCACAAGTATCTTCATTAGTCTAAAGTTTGAAAGTCAAGGTTCGAAAGTCGAAAAAGTCTGACAATCGAGAAATCTAAGCTGTTTAAACCGCTACGTCATATTCTCTCAACGCATTGTTCAAAGAAGTTTTCAAATCTGTCGACGGTTTTCTTTTTCCAATAATTAATGCGCAAGGAACTTGAAATTCTCCTGCAGCGAATTTTTTAGTATAGCTTCCAGGAATAACAACTGAGCGAGCTGGAACAATTCCTTTCATTTCAACTGGCTCATCGCCAGTTACATCAATAATTTTTGTTGAAGCTGTCAGGCAAACATTTGCACCTAAAACAGCCTCTGTTTCCACGCGAACACCTTCAACAACAATACATCTTGAACCGATAAAAGCGCCATCTTCAATAATTACTGGGGCCGCTTGCAATGGTTCTAAAACGCCACCGATACCCACACCGCCACTTAAATGTACGTTTTTGCCAATTTGTGCACAGCTTCCAACTGTTGCCCAAGTGTCGACCATTGTTCCTTCGTCTACATAAGCGCCAATATTTACATAACTTGGCATCAAAATTACACCGCTTGAAATATAAGCTCCATGACGTGCAACAGCGTTTGGAACTACACGAATTCCTTTTTCTGCATAACCTCTTTTTAACGGAATTTTATCGTGATATTCAAAAATTCCAGCTTCAAGTGTTTCCATTTTTTGAATAGGGAAATACATAACTACAGCCTTTTTTACCCATTCATTTACTTGCCATCCATTTTCAATGGGTTCAGCAACACGCAGTTTTCCGGCGTCAAGCAAGTCAACCACTTCACGAATAGCAGTTATAGTTTTTTCTTCTTGAAGCAAAGCACGGTTTTCCCAAGCTTGCTCTATAATTGTTTGCAAAGCATTCATAAATTTTGATTTTGAGCAAAGATAAGTTTTTTAGGTAATAGCTAAAAGTAAAAAAGCCTAACAAAATGTTAGACTTTTAGAGTATTTCAAAATAATTTATTCAACAACTTTAGCTTCCTTTTGTTCAGGTTTTTGTATAGTTTTTGGTTTGACTGGCGTTGTCGTTTTTTGTGGTGATGAAGTTTTTACTGTTATAGAACTTGAACCTGCTGGTTTTGTTATAGTTGTTGAAATTTCCTCGGCTAAAGTTGTACTTTCAGAATTGACTTCTAAAGAAGTAGAATTTCCAACTGGAATATAAATTTCGGTAATCCATTTTGATGGACTTTTAACTTGTGATGCGGCAACAGAGTATACTTCAATATAAGTTCCGTTTTTATTTTCTGACAGATTATTCTTTTTGATATAGTCAAAAGTTTTGTCCCAAGCTTCTTTGCTGTGCGAATAATCTCCTTCAAGAATTGTTTTAACCGCTTGAAAAGGCTGTAAATTTCCACTGGTATAATCGCTTCCTTCTGAAGTATAAATTTCCTCTTTCATTGGAAGACATACGGAAAGTGTTGTCCTATTATTGGCAACATCATACATCGTATACAAAACAAACGGGCTTCCAGTCATTGCAATATTATTATCTTTAAAAAAGCGTAACATATTTGGAAGAATAATATTGATATTCTTTTGCGCTTCAGAAATCTTGCATGTGATTTTTTGTTGAAAATAATAACCGCCTGTTTTTTCAACTATGCCGTTAACTTTAATGCCATAGGTATTCATTTCATAAGAAATTACCTTATCTAATTTTGCCAAAGTTTTTTCATAAACTCCACCAATCATTTTGTCAGCACCGCCTTTAAAAGTAGCATAAATTTTATCGATAAAACTTAGTTTTCCTTTAGAATGCCAAGTGATTTTTGTTCCATTAGCGGAGTCTTTGAAAGTCAAATATGCGCTTCCTTCATTGCCAGAAATGAATGTTTTTTGAGCAATGCTGTCATTTTCTTTTTCAAAAATTGTAGTTGTCTTTCCTTCTCCAGAACTTCCTTTCCAAGAGTATGATGCGCCCTTTCCAATCGTTGTATCAGCATATGTGAAAACTATATTTGGGTCTTCCTCTTTCCATATTCCAAAATCTTCCCAGTTTCTGTAATCATTGACATAGTTAAAAACTACAGATTTTTGTGCTTTGATAAACTTGCTTCTTTTTACTTCAAATTCACTTTTTTGTGTTGCTACATAAACGGAAAGTCCGATCACGGCTAGCAAAGCCAAAAGCAAAAGGTATTTTAGTATTTTCATAGTAGGTTTTAATTGCAAAAGTATGAAAAATTGTTCAAATGACTTGGCAAAGCCTTATAGAATCAGATAGATTTAGATTCCTTATATTTGTTTTTTTATAATTAAAGTTAACGAAAAATTACTTAGAATGAAATTAAAAACCATCGCAGGAATGTTTCTTGCCACGGCCGTACTTTTTTCTTGCAAAGATGACAAAAACACGGCTTCAAAAGATGTTGCAGCAAATTCGGCAGATTTTCAGTATGAAGTCGAGCAATTTGCAGACATAAAAGTTTTGCGTTACCAAGTTCCAGGCTGGGAAAATCTTACTCTGAAAGAGCAAAAACTAGTTTATTATTTGTCTCAAGCCGGAATGGCGGGTCGTGATATTCATTGGGATCAGAACTATAAACACAATTTAAAGATTAGAAAAGCTTTAGAAAATATTTACCAAACTTATAGTGGCGATAAAACTTCTACTGATTGGAAAAACTTTGAAATCTACTTAAAAAGAGTATGGTTTTCAAATGGAATCCACCACCATTATTCTAGCGATAAAATAAAACCAGATTTTTCAAAAGATTACTTTACAAAATTGCTTTCAGACACAAAAACTACGCTAGCTCCCGAAGTTGTTGATGTTTTGTTTAATGACAAAGACGCTAAAAAAGTAAATCTTGATGAATCTAAAGGTTTATTGGCCGGTTCAGCTGTAAACTTTTACGGAGAAGGAATTACAGATAAAGAAGCAGAAGCCTATTATAAAACAAAGAAGAGTCCCGATGCAAGCAAACCTTATTCTTTTGGATTAAATTCAAAATTAGTACGTAACGCAAATGGCCAAATCGAAGAAAAAGTTTGGAAAAGCGGTGGCATGTACGGCGCTGCAATTGACAAAATAATTTATTGGCTTGAAAAAGCACAAGGTGTTGCAGAAAATCCAAAACAAGGAAATGCAATCGGTCTGCTGATCAAATATTATAAAACTGGAGATTTAAAAACTTGGGATGATTACAACATCGCTTGGACAGAAGCTACTGAAGGAAATATTGACTATATCAACGGATTTGTAGAAGTATATAATGATCCATTAGGTTATCGTGGATCCTATGAGTCTGTCGTACAAATCAAAGATTTTGACATGTCAAAAAAGATGGAAGTGATTTCTGGAAATGCACAATGGTTTGAAGATAATTCACCTTTGCAGGCAGAACACAAAAAGAAAAATGTAGTTGGAGTTTCCTATAAAGTGGTTATTGTTGCTAGTGAATCTGGTGATTCTTCGCCAAGCACGCCAATTGGTGTAAACTTGCCAAACGCAGACTGGATTCGTGCTGAACATGGTTCGAAATCAGTTTCACTTGGAAATATTGTAGATTCTTATAATCACGCTGGCGGTTCTGACCGTTTGAAAGAATTTGCAAATGATAAAGAAGAAATTGAATTGGAAGAAAAATATGGAGAAATTGCTGATAAATTACACACAGCTTTACATGAAGTTGTTGGCCATGCTTCTGGGCAAATCAATCCTGGTGTAGGAACTCCGAAGGAAACTTTGAAAAGTTATGCTTCCACTTTGGAAGAAGGAAGAGCTGATTTGGTTGGTTTGTTTTATCTGTATAACCCAAAATTACAAGAACTAGGCTTGGTTGACGACTGGAAAAAAGTAGGAACTGCAGCTTATGATGGTTATATTAGAAATGGTTTAATGACGCAGTTAGTTCGTTTAGAACAAGGTGCGGATATAGAAGAAGCGCACATGAGAAATCGCCAATGGGTGAGTGCTTGGGTTTTTGAAAAAGGGAAAAAAGACAACGTAATTGAGAAAATTACACGTGACGGAAAAACTTATTTCAATATCACAAACTATGAAAAACTACACGAATTATTCGGCCAGCTTTTGAAAGAAACGCAAAGAATTAAATCAGAAGGTGATTTTGCAGCAGGAAAAGCTTTGGTTGAAAATTACGGAGTAAAAGTGGACCAAAAACTACACAAAGAAATTTTGGAAAGAAACAAACAGTTTAAATCTGCTCCTTACAGTGGATTCGTAAATCCTGTTTTGGTTCCGAAAACAAATGATAAAGGAGAAATTACTTCTTTTGAAATTACGCAGCCGAAAACTTTTGCAGAGCAAATGCTTTATTATTCTAAAACTTATGGTTTCTTGCCTGAAGAGAATTAATTTTTCGCAACTAATTAATGTAAAAAGAAAATGCCTTGAGAAATCAAGGCATTTTTTATATCAAATAATTTGTAAATTTCTGTAATCTAATGCTTTAAAAATACTTTAATAATAAATAGCAATCCAATAAAACATAAAAAACCTAGTAAAATCCAGAGGCTTCCTTTATAAAAAACTTTATGAAGTTTGAGGTCTTTTCGATAGGTGTAAATCATTGCGATGACAAAAACAATTACAAAAAATATAGCGAAAGCGACTTGACCTTGTGAAAACATAGTTTATAAATTTTAGGCAAAAGTAATTATTTGAATCCAAAAGTGAGTATTTTGCACCATCATTTAATTAAAGAAATTATGCAGAAACAATTGGACGCAGTAAAAGAATTCCACCTAGCTTTTGGAATTGGATATAGTGAAATTCCGCGAGGAGATTTAGGCGAAAGCAAGAATATTCTTCGTTATAATTTGATGAAAGAGGAAAATGAAGAATATTTGGAAGCCGTTCAAAACGATGATAAAGTAGAAATTGCCGATGCTTTGGGCGACATGCTTTACATTTTATGCGGCACAATTATTGAGCACGGTTTGCAGCATAAAATTGAAGAAGTTTTTGACGAAATCCAACGAAGTAATATGAGCAAATTAGGCGAAGACGGAAAACCAATTTATCGCGAAGATGGAAAAGTAATGAAAGGACCGAATTATTTCAAGCCTGATTTTTCTGTGATTTTGAAATAAAATTTGCCATAGATTTAAAGGATTAAAATGATTTATTCTTAAAAGAATCCTTGAAAATCCTTTTATATCAGTGGCGAAAAAAATAAATCCCGAAAAATACTTTCGGGATTTATGAGTTTATTTCAGAATTAGAAAATAAAAACCTGCCCAAACGGATATAAAAAATAATCCAGGATAAACAACTTTGTTTAAATTTTGCTTTAATTCTTTCTTGACAAAAGCCAAATATAGAATGTAGGCAACAAACACAATTAAAAGTCCGATGGCAATAAATGGATACATAATTTTATATTTTAAAGTTCAGTATTATTTATTTTACTTAAATCAGAAATTTTAAATCTTAACCGTCCAGCCAAAAGTATCTTCTTCGAATTTATATTGAATATTGGTCAATTTATCTTTCAATTTCAAAGCGATAGAATCTTCTTGTTTTGGAAGTTCATAATATTCATCCTGATAAGAAAATCCAACAATCGGATTTACAACAGCGGCAGTTCCCGCGCCAAAAATTTCTTTTAATGTTCCGTTTTTTGCAGCTTCCACAAGTTCCCAAACTAAAACAGAACGCACTTGTATGTCAATCCCTTCTCTTTCTGCTAAAGCGATAAGGCTTTTTCTAGTAACTCCGTCCAAAATTCTTTCGCTTGTTGGTGCTGTGAATAAAGTGTCATTAATTCTGAAGAAAACGTTCATTGTTCCTGCTTCTTCTAATTTTGTATGTGTCGCATCATCCGTCCAAATAATTTGCTGGAAGCCTTTATCATTTGCTAGTTTCGTTGGATAAAATTGTGCAGAATAATTTCCTGCGGCTTTCGCAGCACCGATTCCTCCATTTGCTGCACGACTGAAATGTTCAGCGATAATCACTTTTACTTCTCCTGAATAATAAGATTTCGCAGGAGAAAGTATAATCATAAAACGATATTGCGAAGAAGGAGCAGCGATAACGCCAGTTCCAATTGCAATCATAAATGGGCGAATATATAAGGTATTACCTTTTCCTTTTCGCACCCATTCTTTCTCAATTTTTAAAATTTCATGCAAACCTCCTAAAAAAATCTCTTCAGGAACTTCTGGCATTGCCATTCTTTTTGCAGAATTATTAAATCTATGGAAATTTTCATCGGGCCTAAAAAGCCAAACATCGTCATTATTATCTTTGTAAGCTTTCATTCCTTCAAAAATCGCTTGGCCATAGTGGAAAACTTTTGCTGAAGGGTCTAAAAGAAATGGTTCATAAGGTTTAATTGTAGGTTTTTGCCATTTTCCATCCTTGAAATCACACATAAGCATGTGATCAGTAAAAATATTTCCAAAGGCAAGGTTTTCAAAATCGATTTCATTGATTTTTGAAGAAGTCGCTCTTACTATATCGATTTCGTTTGGATTGTTGATGTCCATTTAGTTGTGGTTAAAGTTGGTTAAAATATTGATAATCAGTATTTTTTATTTAAAAAATGGTTAGCCGTTATCAATCTTACTCGATTTGGCTAAATTAATAAAAAATGGAAAGTTTTTCCATTAAAAGTAAATATCTTTCCCTTCTAGAAGCTATTTTTTGGTTATTGATTTTTTAGAGTATTATTTATTGAGATATTGCTAATGAAATATAAAATTTAATGCTAGAGAGTCCTTACTTTTGATTAAAGTGCTATTTTTGCATCAAATAATTTAAAAACACTCCAAATTATGAAAAATATATTTGTCTTAGCATGTTCAATTTTGGTCTTTGCGAGTTGCGCTGACAAAAATAAAGAAAATGAAGCAGTTGAAGAAACTGTAATTGAAAATCCAACAGATAGTGTGCCAAAAGCTGAAGCTGACACCGTTTCATCTGTAGATGCAAATTCTCAAGAAGCTGTGAAAATTGACGCTGTCGCAACTGCTGAAAAGTCAACCGAAGCTAAAAAAACGATCGAAGTTACTCCTGCAAAGGAAGTGAAAGTAGAATATGCTTCTTTTGGAAGTAAAATTTTAGCAGAAAAAGCATTGTCAAAAGAACAAATGCTTGCAAAATATAAAACTTTAAAAAAAGGAGATACAATTAATGTGAAATTTAAATCTAATATCAAATCAGTTTGCAAGAAAAAAGGATGCTGGATGAAAATGGATTTGGCAGACAATTCTGAATCTTTCGTGAAATTTAAAGATTATGGATTTTTCGTTCCTTTAAATGCAGATAATTCTGAAGCGATTGTTAGCGGAAAAGCTTTCGTTGATGAGGTTTCTGTAGCAGAATTACAGCATTATGCAAAAGATGGAGGGAAATCTCAAGCAGAAATTGATAAAATTACACAACCAAAAATTACGTATGCTTTTCAAGCTGACGGCGTTTTAATCAGCAAATAATGAAGCATTTTTTTATAATCCTTTTCGGAATTTTATTGCTTTCTAGTTGTAATAAGCAGGAAGAAAAGAAATCTGTTGCCAAAAAGGAAGTTCCTGCAAAAACAGAATCGAAGGAATTCGAAATGTATGAAATGTCAGAAATGGCGGCTTTGATGGAACAGATGTATGTGGACAACCAGCGTTTGAAAGAGCGTATCAAAAATGGCGACACAATTGGAAAATTCCCTTCACACTTTTTAGAAATTCACAAATCTGCCATGACGGATGAAAGCGAAAATGATGCTTTTTTTAAGAAACAAGCCGAAGTTTTTATCAATTCACAAAAGCTGATTTATGAAGATCCGAAGAATGCCAAAGAACATTTCAACGCTGGAGTTTCGGCTTGCGTGGCTTGCCACCAGGTGAAATGTGCGGGACCTATTCCTAGGATTAAAAAACTTTTTATAGAATAATTACTTATAGATGAAAAGAGAAATTATTCAAACCAAAGACGGTTCGACTTCAATTTTATTGCCCGATTGGAACGAGACTTATCATTCAAAATTTGGAGCAATTCAAGAAGCAAAACATGTATTTATAAAAAACGGACTTTCCTTATTTGAAGGGAAGTCCGTTTCAGTTTTAGAGATTGGTTTTGGGACAGGATTAAATGCTTTTATAACTTATTTAGAAGCTAAAAATGCCAATCAAAACATAGAATATACTGGTGTAGAAGCATATCCAGTTTCTGAAGAAGACGCTTTGAAAATGAATTATGTTTCTGAATTGGAAGCGAAATCATACGAAGAAATCTTCCTGAAAATGCATCAATCTGATTGGAATGAAAAGGTAATTTTAGATCCAAATTTCACCTTGGAGAAACAAAACAAAAAGTTTCAAGAAATTGCTGATGAAGAGCAATATGACTTGATTTATTTTGATGCTTTCGGATTTAGAGTCCAGCCTGAATTGTGGTCACTGGAGATTTTCCAGATTATGTTCAAAGCTTTAAAACCAAACGGTGTTTTAGTGACTTATGCTTGCAGAAGTTCCATCAAAAACGCTATGAAAGAATCTGGATTTGAAGTAGAAAAATTAGAAGGACCTCCGGGAAAGCGTGAAATGCTGAGAGCTAGAAAAGTATAGTTTTTAAATTAACAACCGAGATGTTAATTTTCGTATGATTCAAATGTTATTAACGTTTTTTTATGAAAACCAATCAATAAATTGACTAATTTTACGAAACGTTCTTACAACAATTAACCTCCAAAATTTAATTTAATCACTATGACAAGACCAATGTTTGCTTTTACAAAATCTATCCTTGAAAGAGTGAGTTTTGACCCTTTGCTTTTTTGCAAAGAACTTGAGAAAGCAATTAAAAGCTTGCTTCCTTATGAAATCGAACAATTAACAGAATGGCTTTTGAGCTACACAGTCGAAAAACCAGAATTAAAGCAGTGCTTAATTATAGTTAACAAATAAAAAATGAAGGAGCCTAAATAGCTCCTTTTTTCTTGTCTTTTTGTCAACATAGATTTTGGTTTCTCAAGTAATCAAATCTGATAAGAATTGTGCTAATTGTTTTGTATAAATTCGTGAAATTCGTATTTAAAATTATAATCTATAATTTAAAAAAAATATGTTAAGTCTGCGTTGAAATAAATTACGCCTTTTTAGAAAGCGGACTAATAATTTGAACATTCTGAAAAACAATCGCACCTTTTACAACGCCAGCAATTACTTGTCTTAAGGCATCAATTATATGAATTTTAAGCTCGCTTTTAGGGAAAATAAGACTTACTTCTCGAGAAGGTTTAGGGTCTTTAAATTGTCTTAATTTTAATTTGTCTTTTTCCTTTAAATCTAAAGTGTGCAGATAGGGAAGAAGCGTTGTTCCTAAGCCTTCATCGGCTAATTTTATCAAAGTTTCAAAACTGCCACTTTCAATTTGAAAAGGCGAAGCATCAGAACTATTGATATTTCTGCAAAGATTTAAAATTCCATCACGGAAACAATGTCCGTCTTGAAGGAGCAACAAATTATCTACGTCAATATCTTCTACCTCAATTTCTTCTTTTTGGAAACTGCTGTGATTTTCTGGAAAATAAGCTACAAATGGTTCATAATACAAAACAATTTCCTTGATTTTTTCATCTTCCAACGGAGTTGCTGCAATTGCCGCATCTAAATGTCCGTTTTTTAATCTTGTGATAATTTCTTCGGTATTGTGTTCTTCAATAACCAATTTTATTTTTGGATATTTCTTGATGAAATTGTTCAAAAACATCGGCAAAAGTGTCGGCATAATGGTCGGAATAATTCCTAATTTGAATTCGCCACCAACGAAACCTTTCTGCTGATCTACAATATCTTGGATTCTATCCGATTCATTGACAATATTCTTGGCTTGCGTCACAATTTTCTGCCCGATTTCAGTCAATTGGATTGGCTTTTTACTTCGGTCAAAAATTAATATTCCAAGTTCATCTTCTAGTTTTTGAATTTGCATGCTTAATGTCGGTTGTGTAACAAAACATTTTTCTGCTGCAAGGGTGAAATTTTTATTTTCGGCTACTGCCAAAACATAATATAATTGTGTGATAGTCATTGTAATAGTATTTTGTGATGCAAAGATAGAAAATTATAAGATTTATTTATGATTTAAATCCGCAGAAATTTCGTAATTTTAATATCAGAATTAATACAAAAACACTACAGATGAAAACAAATATTTTAGGCTTGCCAGTTAAGGAAACCGAAGAAATTGCAAATGATTTAAATGTCTTACTGTCTAGTTTTCAAGTATATTATCAAAACTTGAGAGGAATTCATTGGAATATTAGAGGAAAGCGTTTTTTTGATCTTCATGTGAAATTTGAAGAATTATATAATGATGCACAACTAAAAATCGATTTGATTGCAGAAAGAGTGTTGACTATTGGTGGAAAACCATTGCATACTTTCCAAGATTATATTGACAATAATAAAATTAAAGTCGGGAAAAATATTTCTATAGACGAAGAAGCAGTTCATTTGATCGTGACTTCACTTTCTGATTTATTAAAAATTGAAAGAGAACTTTTAAATAAATCTGCAGAAGCAAATGACGAAGGAACAAATTCTATGATGAGCGATTTTATCAAAGAACAGGAAAAAACTATCTGGATGATGAAAGCTTGGCTGGAAGAAAAGATATAAGGTTGGTTAGAATTCGGAGATTTTAATCTCTATTTTTATGAAAAATGCAATGATTACTTAATATAATCATTGCATTTTTTTTTGATGTTAAAATTTGATTAAATTAATTTATATCTCTTTTAAGTAAACTCTTTTATAACTATTTTCGCCATTATGAAATTTGCAGTAAAAATAGTTTTATTAATGTTTATGACTTTTATTGTCACGCCTACTGTTGTAAGCTTGATCAAGGAAGACATTGATACTTCTATGGTTTACAGTATGTCTGAAGAAGAGCAGCATAATAATTGCTGTAAAGAATTAAAAGCAGATTTTAAAATTGCCGACTATATAATTTTCTCAAATTATACGGCAAGTTCTTCTAGTTTGATTATTTCTCAACACGCACTGAAGTACGATAATGCGGCTTCAACTATTTTTTCTCCTCCGCCCGAACAGGTTTAATACAAAATTTAGTCTTGAAAACTTTAAGGCTCGAGCTTACATTGCTTAATGTCTGCTCCACTCTCTGTATTAAATTTTTTCGGTATTATGACAAAAAAAATAAATCTTTTTGCCAACCTTAAATCTGATTTTCCATCTGGTTTAGTGGTTTTTTTGGTGGCTCTTCCCCTGTGTTTGGGAATTGCCTTGGCTTCTGGCGCTCCGCCTTTATCAGGTATTATTGCAGGTATTATCGGCGGAATAGTTGTTGGGACAATTAGTCGATCTCACATCAGCGTTTCAGGTCCTGCGGCGGGTTTGACAGCAATCGTTTTAACAGCAATTACTGATCTTAAAGCGTTTGATATCTTTCTTACGGCTGGTTTAATTGCCGGAATTATCCAATTGATTCTTGGTTTTGTAAAAGCAGGAAGTATTTCTAATTATTTTCCAACGAATGTCATCGAAGGAATGTTGGCAGGTATTGGAATCATAATTATTCTAAAACAAATACCCCACGCTGTTGGTTATGACACCGATTTTGAAGGAGATGAAGCTTTTGCTGAAAAGGGAGGAAATGCTTTGGATTCTCTTTTAGATTCCTTCAATCATGTTCATCTTGGTGCCATTATTATTACCTTAATTTCACTTGCGATCTTAATTTCTTGGGATAAAATTGACTTATTAAAAAGGCTGAAATTAATTCCAGGAGCTTTGGTTGCTGTAATCGTGGGAGTTGTTTTAAACGAAGTTTTTATTTCTTCAGGAAGTAATTTGACTATCGTAAAGGAACATTTGGTAAATCTTCCGGTTCCTCAATCTTGGGACGATTTCAAAAATATTATTGTTACTCCAAATTTTGCTGGTTTTGCAGACATGAAAGTCTGGACAATCGGTGCAACAATCGCTATTGTAGCTTCTATCGAAACATTGCTTTGTATTGAAGCTTCTGACCGAATGGATACGCAAAAAAGATATACTGATACTAATGTCGAGCTAAAAGCACAAGGGATTGGGAATATTTTAAGTTCATTAATTGGTGGTTTGCCAATGACTTCAGTAGTTGTAAGATCTTCTGCTAATGCAAACGCTGGTGCAAAAACCAAAATGTCTGCAATAATTCATGGTGTTTTGTTGTTGATCAGCGTACTTTCCATTCCATTTCTTTTGAATAAAATTCCGCTGGCAACTTTAGCTGCTGTTTTGCTTATGGTTGGTTATAAATTAGCTAAACCATCTATAATTATGCACTTTTGGCATAAAGGGAAATATCAATTTGTACCTTTTATAGCAACTTTATTAGCTGTAGTTTTTACAGATTTATTAAAAGGAGTTGCGCTTGGAATCATCATCAGTATTTTATTCATCTTACGAGGAAATCTAAAAAGAGCTTATCGATTTAGAAAAGAAAAATTTGAAGACGGTGATGTAATCAGAATTGATTTGGCTCAGGAAGTTTCCTTCCTAAACAAAGCAGCAATCAAAACTACTTTATCGCAAATTCCAGAGAATTCTAAAGTAGTTATAAATGCTTCGGATACTGTTTATATTGCGCACGATGTTTTGGATTTGATTCAAGAATTTGCGACAATTCGAGCTTCAGAAGAGAATATAAAAGTAAAATTAAAAGGATTCAAAAAAGCATATGAATTGGATGATATCGAGGATAACGGAAACCATGTTTTCTTCGAAAATTATGAAGAATCGAGATTAAGAAAACAAGCAAAGTTAGACTATGAAAAATGTCTGACAATGCTAGAAGAAAAACGAAATAATAAAGAATCGGATTATACTATTTAATCCAAAATTTTAAAAAATAATAAAATGAGCGATTTTTATAAAAAAATACTAGACGGAAACAAAAATTGGGTTAAATCAAAAATTGATAACGATCCAGAATATTTTGAAAGATTAGCAGAAGGACAATCGCCTCCATTATTGTGGATTGGCTGTTCTGATAGCCGAGTTCCTGCAAATGAGGTAATTGGCGCTCAACCAGGAGAGGTTTTTGTGCATAGAAATATTGCAAACATGGTTATTCACTCTGACATGAATATGTTAAGCGTTTTAGATTATGCTGTAAATGTTTTGAAAGTAGAGCACGTAATCGTTTGTGGACATTATGGTTGCGGTGGTGTAAAAGCGGCGATGGGTAATGCTTCAATCGGATTAATAGACAACTGGATTCGCCATATCAAAGATGTTTACAGACATCACCACAATTATTTAGATTCAATTATTGATGAAAAGGATAGGTTTGACGCTTTCGTAGAATTAAATGTAAAAGAACAAGTTTATGACTTGGCTAAAACTTCAATTGTACAAGGAGCGTGGAGAAACGGTCAAAATCTTTGCCTTCACGGCTGGGTTTACAGATTGAACAATGGTCTTGTAAAAGATCTAGAAGTAAACCTTTGCGGTAACGAAGATTTAGATACGGTTTACCAACTGAAATTCTAAAATACAAAAAAGCCTCTTGATTCAAGAGGCTTTTTTTATTCAGTTTCTATCTCTAAATTTTCATTGAAAGTGGAAGGAAGTAATTTAGGAATAAATTTTATTAGAATTGGTAAAAGCAAACTACCTCCCGGCAGAAGAAATATAGTTAGCGACGGAATAGTTTTGCAGATTTCCAAAAGCTGTTTCTTCATCTTTTTCTTTTCTTTTGCGTCTAAACTTCGATGCGTGGAGTGTGTTAATAAAAGAACCAAATCACCATTGTTTGCTAGTTCTTTAGCTAATCTTGATTTGTTTCTAGTAATCAAAACTTTTACATTTTGAGTTGTTTGCTCATAAAAATGCTTCACAGGATTAGAATAATTAAAATACGGAATTTGCTTTTTGTATTTATGGATAAACTCATCTGTTGCGGTTATGCTTTCTGTAACGAAATTCTCTGAAATATTCATGATTTTGGCTAATTCATATAAAAAAGAAGCTTCATTTTTTTCCATGTTTTCATCGTTCCAAAGCGCCATTCCGGTCATGTCAATAAAGTATAATTTCTCTAATTCAGAAGTAAAATAATCTAACTCAAGTGCTTCTAGATTTTGAACATCTACTTTTGAAAACTTGGTATAACGAACAGAAGCTTCAAATAATTTGATAAGTAAATCATCATAGTGCGATTTTTTTTGCTTCGTATTTAATGCCAAAGAAACAAGGCTTACAATAGTTTCTTCTAATTTTTTTAGGTAATTATTCGGAATTTCATCATTTAAAAGGTATTGGCGAAATGCCAAGACATCTTCAAAAAGTAAAGCATTCGTTAAAATGTGAGAGAAATTTTTACCAATAATTCCTTCATTAGTCTGCACTCTTTCATCAATAATTTTTTCAAGATTGAAAGACGGTGAATTTTCTGGGAGCATTTTATCCAATAAATTGAAACCTTTCGGATGCATTTCCTGATAAAAAGAAATAGTCTTCGCAATAAAATCTTTGGAACTGCTTTCATGTGAAACTAAGCCATAAACGCCATATAAAGTATTTAGCAAAGCCACTTTTGAAAATTCTTCAGAAATCCAGCCTTTAGTATCGATTGGCATTGGCGCATCAAAAGAAACCACATGTCCATAAATGAATCCGGTTGCTCTTGTATTTTTATAAAATTCTCTTGAATAAGCGACAACAGGAAGTTGCAGATGTTTTTGTTCTGCAAAAAATTTGTCTATCCAGCCGTGTGCAGAAGGGTTAATCATTGTTTGAAATTCTGTTGCAAAGCTATGTTTTTTATGTTGAAGTTTAAAAAAATCTATCTCAAATTTAATTTTATTGAAAACTTTTAATTATATAAACCATTTTTAAATTTACTCAATATATTTCAATTATTACTAAAATTCTTGTTATTCAATCGTGTAACATTAAGAATTAATTTTATAAGTAAATTTCTTTAACTAATAGGTAATTTCGAATTAATAAATTATTACTCAAAAAAAACAGACCATGAAAAAATCAACAATTTTAGGAAAAGCACTTTTAAGTGCAGCTGTACTTACCTTAAGTTTAGGGGCAACATCTTGTAAACAAGAATCTAAACCAGAAGATTCAAAAGAAGCTGCTGAAGATCAAAATGAAGTGAAATTTGAAGAAAATGACGCTAAAGAAGATGATTCAGAATATTTAGTAGATGCAGCAGAAACTGATTTAGAAGAAATTGAAGTTGGAAAATTAGCACAGCAAAAAGGTACAGATGCTGAAGTGAAAGCTTTTGGGAAAATGCTGGTTGATGACCACACAAAATCTTTTGATGATTTGAAAGCTTTTTCAGAAAAGAAACAAATTTCTTTACCATTAGTTGCTACAGAAGATGGGAAAGAGGCTTATAATGATTTAAACAAGAAAACAGGTTTAGATTTTGATAAAAAGTTTGCTGAAATGATGGTTGACGGACATGAAAAAGCCATCAAAAATGCTGAAAAAGTTTCTAAAGATGCAAAAGACGAAGAAATCAGAGTTTGGGCAGCAAATAAAATTCCAACGTTGACAACTCATTTAGAGCATGCAAAAAAACTTAAAGAAAGATTAGACGCAAAAAAATAATTTATAACAAACCTAAAAAATAATATTATGGGAAACTTACTTTATACCATCGCAGTTATTTTAGTAATTATCTGGGCAATAAGTTTCTTAGGAGGTTTTGTTGCAGGAAATTTGATACACTTACTTTTAGTTATTGCAATTGTTGTAGTCTTACTAAGAGTAATTCAAGGTAGAAAGCCTTTATAATCAATAACTTAAAAAGCTGATAAATAATTTATCAGCTTTTTTTATAAGGTATTTCCTTAATCATATAATCTTTTTCACTAATTCTATAAGAAGATTTTTTACAGCAAATAGTAATTTTAAACTACAAACGAAAAACAATATTTCTAAACCATTAAAAAACGTAAAAATGAAAAAAGTACCATTTAGAATCGCAGTATTTGCAGCTTCAACTTTCGCATTTTCAGTAGGATTAACATCATGTAAAAATGAAACAAAGCCTATAGATCCAAAAGAAGTTGCGGAAGAAGAAAATAAACAAGTGATTGAAGACGTAAAAGAAGAAGCGAAAGTCGTGGAAGATAATTCTAAGAAATTCGTAGCAATTGCTGAATTTGATTTGAAACAAAGAGAATTAGCAAAATTGGCAGAAGCAAAAGCGACTTCAAAAGAAGTTAAAGATTTGGCGGTAACAATCGAAAACAGCCATAATGCTTCGCTTAAAGAATTAGCTGAGTTGGCAAAAGCAAAACAAATTTCAATTCCAGATGCTTTGACAGACAGCGGAAAGAAAGATTATGATGCTTTGAATAAAAAGTCAGGACAAGATTTTGATGTTGAATATATTGACCAAACTATCAAAGCACATAGAGATGCAATTAGAGATTTCTCAAATGATGCTTCACAAACAAAAGATTTGGAACTAAAATCATGGCTAGAGAAAAAAGTCGCGACTTTGCAAAGTCATTTTGATGCTATTAACGCCATGATTGCAAAATCAAATGCTAGAAAATAAACAATAATAATCAACCAATACTAACCAATAAAACAACAACATTATGGGAAATTTACTTTATACCATCGCAGTAATTCTAGTAATTATCTGGGCATTAGGATTCTTTGGAGTTCTAGGAACAGGAATTGCAACAGGAGGATTAATCCACATTTTATTAGTAATCGCGATTATCATCGTATTATTAAGAGTCATTTCTGGAAGAAAACCATTATAAAAATCACAAAAAAAATTGCACTGAAAACGAAAAAAACCGCTGAGAAATCAGCGGTTTTTTATTTATAATTACTTTTTGATTAAAAGCAATATTCATTTTCTTCAATTAATTTAGAAGCTATAGTTTCACGCAAAGCCACTACATTTGGAAGATTTGTATATTTTGTAAAACGTTTCAATCCCATCAGCATCATTCGTTGTTCGTCGCCTTCAGAGAACGAGGCGATTCCTTCTTTTCCTTTAGAATTTACGATGTCAACTGCTTTGTATAAGTACAACTGCGCCATTGCAATCTGTTCTTTTACGTTTTCTTGACCTTTAGATTTTGCCAATTTTTCTGTTCTCAAAATAACAGATTCGGCCATATAAATTTCAATCAAGATATCAGAAGCCGCCATCAATAATTGCTGGTGACTGTCTAAATCCGGACCGTATTTTTGAACTGCGCTTCCTGCAACCATCAAGAATACTTTTTTCAATTTAGCAACAATTTCTTTTTCTTCTGCAAACAATTCAGAATAATCCGGTGTATTGAAATCAGGAATTCCCATTAATTCTTCCGCAACTTTCATCGCCGGGCCTAATAAATCTACGTGGCCTTTCATTGCTTTTTTAACTAGCATTCCTACGGAAAGCATGCGGTTGATTTCGTTTGTTCCTTCGTAAATTCTTGCGATTCTGGCATCTCTCCAGGCACTTTCCATCGGAGTGTCTTCAGAAAATCCCATTCCACCAAAGATTTGGATTCCTTCGTCGGCACAGTTTTGTACGTCTTCAGAAATTGCTACTTTTATTATAGAACATTCAATTGCAAATTCTTCCACACCTTTTAATTCAGCTTCTTGGTGCGAAACGCCTTCGGCAACACGAGCTTCAATTCTTTCTTCAATAGCTTTCGCAGCACGATAAGAAGCGCTTTCTCCAGCATAGCAAGAAGTTGCCATTTCTGCAATCTTAGAACGGATGGCTCCAAAATTTGAAATTGCAGTATTGAACTGGATTCTCTCGTTAGCATATTTTACAGCTCCAGTTGTCACTCTTCTTTGTGCATCCAAACAGGCGGCGCCTAATTTTATACGGCCAACATTCAAAGCATTCATTGCAATCTTAAATCCGTTTCCTCTTTCAGAAAGCATATTTTCAACCGGAACTTTTGTGTCGCTGAAGAAAACCTGACGAGTAGAGGAAGCACGAATTCCTAATTTATGCTCTTCTTCGTTCATCGAAATTCCGTTTGACGGATCATTTTCTACGATGAAACCTGTGATATTTTTATCATCACCAATTCTTGCAAATACAATGAAAACACTGCAGAAACCTGCATTAGAAATCCACATTTTTTGTCCTGTGATTTTGTAATGCGTTCCGTCTTCTGATAAAACTGCTTTTGTTTTTCCAGAATTGGCATCCGATCCTGCACCTGGTTCTGTCAAGCAATAGGCTCCGAACCATTCGCCAGAAGCTAATTTTGGTACGTATTTTTTCTTTTGCTCTTCCGTTCCGTATAAAGTAATTGGCATTGTCCCGATTCCGGTATGTGCTCCAAAAGCCGTCGAGAATGAACCTGTTGCTCCCGAAATATAATCGCAAACCAGCATCGTGGAAACAAATCCCATTCCCAATCCTCCATATTCTTCGGGAACTGCGACTCCCAGAAGTCCCAATTCGCCCGCTTTTTTCATACATTCTTCTGTAAAAGCGTAGTCTTTATTTTCAAAGCGGTTTTTGTTTGGCCAAATTTCTTTATCCACAAATTCCTTGACCATTTGTTTCATCATCAATTGCTCCTCAGAAAAATCTTCTGGAGTAAAGATGTCTTCGCTTTTTGTTTCCTTAACTAAAAACTGACCACCACGGGTTACGTCTTTTTCAATTGTATCTGCCATTTTTTATTAGTTTTAGATAAAAGATGAAAGAATCAAGAAGAAAGATTAGAATCTAATCTGCTAATAAATCCTGAAATCATCTTTTGAAATTCAATTATTTTGTTTTCTATTTCTGTTGTTTTATTTTCTGTAACGTAATCATTTTGAAAAGCAATCAGTAATTGAGTTTGCAATTCAAAAGAAGAACCTAAACTAATATTCAGAAAATGTTTAAAATGCACATTTCCTCTATTAGAACCTTCTGCAATATTTGAAGGAATTGAAACGGAACAACGATTCATCTGACTTACAAGACCATATGTTTAATTCTTTGGAAAGCTTAAACAAAGCTTATGAATATCCGAAGCTATCTCCATGGAAATAGTCCAAATTTTCAGATTTTTAAAGTTATGTTTCATAAGTCTTTTCTCTTGCTTCTTGGCTCTTTTCTCTACTACAATATTTCGTAAACTCCCGCAGCGCCCTGACCAGTTCCAACGCACATTGTCACAATACCATATTTGTTTCCTCTGCGTTTCATTTCGTCAAATAATTGCACCGAAAGTTTTGCTCCTGTGCAGCCAAGCGGGTGACCCAATGCGATAGCTCCACCGTTTACATTCACGATATCAGGATTGATTGCTAATTCTCTGACAACTGCCAAAGACTGCGATGCAAAAGCTTCGTTTAATTCAAATAACTCGATATCATTCAAAGACATTCCGGCTTGTTTCAACGCTTTCGGAATGGCTTTCACTGGTCCGATTCCCATGATTCTAGGTTCAACTCCAGCGGCGGCATAGCTTACCATTCTTGCAATTGGTTCCAAGTTTAATTCTTTAACCAAATCTTCTGACATCACCATCACAAAAGCAGCACCATCGCTCATTTGAGAAGAAGTTCCTGCTGTAACGCTTCCGTCAGCGGCAAAAACGGGTCTTAATTTTCCTAAAGCTTCCAAAGAAGTGTCTGCTCTCGGACCTTCGTCTTTATTTACCACATATGATTTAGTCGCTTTCTTTCCGTTTTCATCAACATAAATTTGCTCCACAGTAATTGGAACAATCTGCTTGTCGAATTTACCTTCTGCTTGCGCCTTTAATGCTTTTTGGTGTGAATTGTAACCAAATAAATCTTGGTCCTCACGAGAAACATTAAATTGTTTTGCAACCGCTTCTGCAGTCAATCCCATTCCCCAGTAATAATCTTCGTGGCCCTCTTTTGCCACGGCATAATCTGGAGTAGGTTTGTAGCCTCCCATCGGGATAAAACTCATGCTTTCTGCACCGCCGGCAATGATGCAATCTGCCATTCCTGATTGGATTTTTGCGGTTGCCATTGCGATGGTTTCCAATCCAGAAGCGCAATATCTATTTACCGTAACCCCCGGAACATCATCGACTTTCAATCCCATCAAGGAAATTAATCTAGCCACATTCAAGCCTTGTTCGGCTTCCGGCATTGCGTTTCCAACCATCACGTCGTCAATTCTTTTTTTGTCGAAATCAGGCAGTTCATTCATCATGTATTGGATGGTTTCTGCTGCTAATTCGTCAGGACGTTTGAATCTAAATACTCCTTTTGGAGCTTTTCCAACGGCCGTTCTGTATGCTTTTACTATATATGCTGTTTTATTCATTTTTTTTGAGATTAAAGAGGAAAGAAGAAAGAAGAAAGAGCTTTCGCTGATTCCGACTTTATCTTGTCTCTTGTTTCTTGACTCTTTTTTCTGTTTTAATTACGAAGGGGCTTCCCTTTTGTTAACATAAATTGAATTCTTTCCAAAGTTTTTCTTTCTGTACATAATGACAAAAACGCTTCTCTTTCTAAATCCAATAGATATTGTTCTGTCACCAAAGTCGCTTCTGATAAATCGCCACCGGCCATTACGTAGGCAAGTTTATTTGCAATCTTTTTGTCGTGTTCAGAGATGTAGCTTCCGGCTTGCATTTGATCAGTTCCAACCAAGAACATTCCCAAGGCTTGCTTTCCTAAAACTTTTACATCTTTTCTTCGGATAGGCTGTGTATATCCAGCATCTGCCAAGATTAAGGCTTGCTTTTTAGCTTCTGCAATCTGTCTGTCTTTGTTGATTACGACGATGTCTTTTCCGTGTTGTAGAATTCCTAAATCGAAAGCTTCGTGTGCAGAAGTCGAAACTTTTGCCATTGCAACTGTTAAGAAATATTCTTGCAATACGTTCAATTCAACATCGTTCTTGCGGAATAAATCTGAAGCTCTCAAAGCCATTTCTTTAGAACCGCCACCGCCAGGAATTACTCCGACACCAAATTCCACCAAACCGATATATGTTTCTGCAGCAGCGACAACTTTATCGGCGTGCATGCTCATCTCGCAACCACCGCCCAAAGTCATTCCGTGAGGAGCAACTACAACTGGGATTCCAGAATAACGAACGCGCATCATTGTGTCTTGGAACAATTTGATGGCCATATTCAATTCGTCGTATTCCTGTTCAACCGCCATCATAAAGATCATTCCGATATTGGCTCCCACAGAGAAATTCGCTGCCTGATTTCCAATCACCAAACCTGCATATTCTTTTTCAGCCAAGTCGATTGCCTTATTAATTCCTTGCAAGACATCGCCTCCGATGGTATTCATTTTAGACTGGAATTCTAAGTTCAAGATGCCGTCGCCTAGATCAGTTATTACAGCGCCTGAGTTGCTCCAAACCTTTTTGCTTTCTCTGATATTATTCAAGATGATAAACGAATCTTGTCCCGGAATTTTCTTCTGAGATTTTGAGGAAACATCATAGTAATAAGTCGCTCCGTCTTTGATAGTGTAGAACGATTTGTTTCCAGAAGCCAGCATTTCGGTTACCCAAGTTGCAGGTTCCAAGTTTTCGGCTTTCATTAATTCAATTCCTTTTTCAACACCGATGGCGTCCCAGATTTCAAACGGACCATTCTCCCATCCAAAACCGGCTTTCATAGCGTCGTCAATCTTGTATAGATCTTCTGTAATTTCAGGAACTCTGTTGGCCACATAAGCGAACATTCCTGTGAAGTTTTTTCTGTAGAATTCTCCCGCTTTGTCTGTTCCTTTTACCAAAACCTTAAAGCGATTGATCGGCTTGTCAATGGTTTTAGTCAATTCTAATGTAGCGAAAGAAGCTTTTTTAGCAGTTCTGTATTCTAAAGTGTCTAAGTCTAAAGACAAGATGTCTTTGTCTACTTTTTTATAAAAACCTTGTCCGGTTTTGCTTCCCAGCCATTTGTTTTCCATCATCTTGCTGATGAAATCCGGAAGTTTGAACAATTCATGTGACTCATCTTCTGGGCAGTTTTCATAGATTCCGTTGGCAACGTGTACCAAAGTATCCAATCCGACAACATCGACTGTTCTGAACGTAGCCGATTTTGGTCGACCGATAACCGGACCAGTCAATTTATCAACTTCTTCAATTGTCAAGCCCAATTCCTTCACTTGGTGGAACATGCTCATGATTCCGAAAATACCGATACGGTTTCCGATGAAAGCGGGAGTATCTTTGGCTATGACCGAAGTTTTTCCTAAGAATTTTTCTCCGTATTCATTTAGGAAATCCAGTACTTCTGTAGAAGTTTTAGGGCCAGGAATGATTTCGAAGAGCTTTAGATAACGTGCCGGATTAAAGAAGTGCGTGCCGCAGAAGTGCTTTTGGAAGTCTTCGCTTCTTCCTTCGCTCATAAAATGAATCGGAATTCCGGAAGTGTTTGAGGTAATTAAGGTGCCGGGTTTTCTGTATTTTTCGATCTGTTCAAAGACTTGCTTCTTTATGTCAAGCCTTTCAATGACTACTTCTATAATCCAATCTACATCTGAGATTTTTGCCAGATCATCTGTAGTGTTTCCGGTTGTGATTCTGCTGGCGAACTTTTGGTGGTAAATAGGAGAGGGCTTTGACTTCAATGCATTTGCCAAATGCTCGTTTACTACTCTGTTTCTTACCGCTTTGCTTTCCAGCGTCAATCCTTTTTTCTGTTCTACTTCGGTTAATTCACGAGGCACAATATCGAGAAGCAAAACTTCCACGCCGATATTTGCAAAATGGCAGGCAATGCCTGACCCCATGATTCCCGAACCAATGACAGCAACTTTTTTAATCAGTCGTTTCATTCTATTATTTGTTTGTTGTTTGTATCTGTTTGTCGTCTTCAGAGAAGATATTCTTGTCAGCAATCAAGTTGTTTATGGTTTCGGCCACTTCGATGAAATGCTGCAGTTTCTCTTCAGATATATGTTCTCTGATGGTTTCGTTAAACTTCAAAACCGTATTTTTTGATAATTCTCTTTTCTCTTTTCCGAATTTTGTCAGGTGAATCAAAACGCCGCGTCCGTCGACTGGATTTTTTTTTCTAGTAATCAGGCCTTTATCTTCCATTGATTTTAAGGTTCTGGTCAAACTTGTGGCTTCCATTCCCATTTTTGGGCCTAATGTGGTTGACGGCGATCCTTTTTCTTTGTCAAGGCTCAACAAGGCAAAACCTGTTGCCATTGTTGCTCCATATTTAGAGGCCTCTTCGTTATACATTCTTGCGACAGCTTGCCACGTTGCTCTCAATATATAGTCTATAGTTTTGTCTTTCATATGTTTTAGGTTATTTCAAATATACAAAAAATATATTATGCATGCATAATATATTGAAAATATTTTTATCTTTATAAAATACTAATTCAGTTTTTTGAGTTATAACAATAACTTTTTTAGGGTACTACAACCTGCTTTTATATAGGACTAATATAAGGAGCAAATAGGGAGTAACTAGGAAGTAAGGCAATATGCTAGTACAATTATACACCACACAACTATGGCAAAAATATCAGGAGATGGAAAACTTCCTAAACGGATTGGAGAATATATTGTTTATCAATTGGAAGGTGAAAATATAATAAGGCGGAAGAGCGGTTTTACTTCTAAGAAAATAAACGATGATGCCAAGTATGTGAATAGTCGAAATAATGCTAGTGAATTTGGCAAAATTTCGGCTTTGTGTAAAAAGATGAGGCTGGTTTTGAAGGAAATATTGCCAAAGAAAAATAATCTGGCAGTCTGCAATTCGCTAGTCAAGAAGATGCGCCATTTGCTAGTATTTGATGTAAAATCAGCTCGAGGACTTCGAAATTTGTCAAGAGCATTTGAAAATGATGAAGCAAGATTGGCTTTAGTGGGCTATAATTTCAATCCTGATTGTGAATTTGATAATTTTTTGGAGCATGTTCTTATTTATAAGAATTCTGATTATACTATAAATTTTGACTCCTTTTTTATATCAAAATCTGTAAAATTTCCTGATGGGGCAAACTATTTTGGACTCCGGGCACATTCTCTGGGTTTTGATTTTGTAGCAGGAGAAGGCGTGCTGCACTCTCCAGAATGGGCTTTTTTTGCTAATGATTCAAAAATTGAAGGGTTTTTTTTAAAAGTAGATGCTGTTCCGTTTTCTGATATTGTAAATTTTGTCTTGTTAGAAGCACAGTTTTTTGTTTTGGATGGAGGCAGTTATGTTGCTGTTGCTGATGACAGCAGCAAATCGGTTCAAGTTATTGCAGTCAATCAGCTGTAATGAATACAATCAGTTTAGTATTGCCGAATGCTATTAAAAAATAATATTATGACCGATACAATTTTAAATATCTTTACGGTGCTTTTAAAGGAGCAAATCTTAAAATAAACCAATTAATATCAAACAAATATGAAAAAAAATGTACTCTTATTTTTATTGCTCTCCTTTTCGGCTTTTGCCCAAAATTTTGAAGGAGAAATCATTTACACCAATTCCTATAAAAGCAAAACTCCTCAAATCAAAGCAGATCAGTTGTCGGCAATGATGGGAGATAAGCAGACTTATCTTTATAAAGACGGGAATTATAAATCAACCTTAAATGGGCAGGTAGTGCAGTGGCAGCTTTATTTAAAAAAGGATAACAAGCTTTATAATAAAATGGCAACTTCTGAGAATTTATTATGGAATGATGCCTCAGTTCAGGGTGATGAAGTGCTTGATATCAAGATTAATAAAGGCGTGACAGAAATATTGGGCTATAAATGCGATGAAATAATCTTGAAGTGCAAAAGCGGCACTCAAAAATTTTATTTCAGCTCAAAATTAGCAGTCGACCCAAACTTGTTTGTCAAGCACAAATTAGGCAACTGGTATGATTTTATTTCAAAAGCTAAAGCATTGCCGCTAAAAACCATAATTGAAAACGACCAGTTTGTGATTACTTCTACTGCTGTCAAGGTTACTAAAAAAAATATTGATGCTTCAGTTTTTGCATTGCCAAAAGGGGCTAAAACAGAAAAAAGTCCTTATTAAGAAACTTAAGTTATGAAGAGCGCTTAAGAATTGACTATCAACGCTCTTCATAATTTTTCAAGGCTTTTTCAAATTTCTCTTTTATCCGCAGTCGTAAGCTTTCTGGCGAAATCACTTTCAGGTATTCGCCAAAACCCAAAATCAATCTTTCAAATTCGTTGTTTATTTTCAGATTTAAGCTGATTAGAATGCTTCCATTCTCTTCTTGTTTTTCGATATTTTGAGAATGGTGGAAAGGTTTTGTAATCACATAAGGCGCATTGCTTTTTTCAATCCAAATTAAGATTTTTTGGGTGCGTAAGCCTTCATTTACTGTGACTCCGATAACATCTCTGTAATAATGTTCTGCATCAAAATCTTCATTTAGATGCTCTAAATTAAAATCAAAATCTATTGCGATAATTCGGTCTAAAGCCAAGTTGCTAATCGGATGCGAGGCTTTTTTCTTTCCTACCAAAAACCAACGATTGTTGAATTCTTTCAATATAAAAGGATGGAAATTAAATGTCTGTTCTTCTCTTGACTTAAAAGATTTGTACGTCAATTTTACTACCATCTTTTTAATGATTGCCTGATACAAAACATCTAAAAAATGAAGCCCTTTCAGATTTTCATTTTTATCTAAATAGATGACCGGACGCGAATGTGACTTTTCTGCATAAATCTTATCTTCCAAGCGCTGCAAAATATCTGAAACGTCGCTG